>Ga0185317_100152_pt1 | contig 23957 bp, 29 predicted proteins | sample DevilsHole_FD_128020 | JGI IMG/M metagenome (GOLD analysis project Ga0185317, IMG submission 128020) | Groundwater microbial communities from Devils Hole, Nevada to study Microbial Dark Matter (Phase II) - Devils Hole (SPADES assembly)... | ecosystem: Environmental > Aquatic > Deep subsurface >...
CGTTAGACGTCAGGAGCCAAACGCATGGCGTTCTGGTCATGGCTGAAGGGGCTCGTTGTAACCAGGAAGGCGATGCCGGCGAGCGATCCACTCTCAGAAGTTCGTTGGTTGTCTGCCAGCGAGAGCCCCTTCGGTGTGGACCTTCTTGACTGCCGGAGTTTCTCACAGTCGATGCTAGCAGTAACGCAGGATCCCAAGGTTGCCGAGACCTACGCGACTCTCCGCGGCTCAAGTGGCGAGCAGTACCGTGGTCGCGCCCCCGAGGATTCGACGACATGTAACTGCGACCTGCGTTACCCGCACAAAGGTGACACGTGCGATGGTCCCATCTTCAAGGCCGAGGTCATGGAGGACAAGTGGGACATCTATCTCTTCGACGGCCACCTGTACTTTGCGAGAAGCTGGACTGGTGAGCTGGAGTACCGAGCGCACATCTTGTTTCATGACGATGGGGCGAACGTTGTCGGTGTCGAGGCGCGGAAGACCCTTGTCGAGGGCGATCCAGCTTATCCCATCGCCGCGGTGGACTACCTGATCCGAAGCCACCTCTATCGGCTTCCGGTACCCCATCCTTTGCCGAAGTCCATTGGGCAGGACCCGCGCCAGCTTGCCCTGTTTTCTTTCTCGCAGTAAGGAAAGGGCTGTTCGGCACCTTTGCCGATACAACGCGACTGCGTCTGCCAGCGAAGGAGCAGACTCGTGAGCCTGACGTCTAACCACAGCATGCAGCTGACGGCGCTGCGCGCCGCAGCTGATGCTGGGCGTTAGGTCTCGCTAGGTCCCCTGATGAAGACACAGGACGAAGTTAGCGTAGCGCTAGGCGCAGGATGTGTCGGGTTCTTTCTTGCTCTCGTCCTCGTTCTCATCATAACGGTTGCTCGGAGGCGGCGACGCGAAGTGCCGCCGAAGGTCGCCGGGACTGCCATTCCGCAGTGTGCTGAGACGATCGACTTCTCGAGACGATACGACATCATCTACGCAGGTGATTACCACTCGCAGCTGACAGAGAAGATTGAAGGTGCCAGGATCATCGGCTATGTCGGACGTGAGTATGACCCTGAAGCGTCTAAGTTCGGGTATCTCAGGAACCGTTGGCTTGTTGTCGAACGTCCGGACGGGCGAAAGTCCTACATTCTTCCCGAAGGCATTCACGCCCTCCACGAATCCGCAAGCCCGACCTAACGAGCGGCTCCAGCGCAGACGGCGGGCAGTTTTTGGTTGTTCGAAAGTTTTTTGCGCGAACAATGCGGCTTGGTTGTTCGTGGACGGTTTGGCCCATCGTGCCCGCCGTCCCGCTGAGCCGCAGCGTTCGGCGGCAGAGACGGTGAGACCACATGGTCCACAGTTGAGCCGCCACATTTTGAGAAAGGACATCTGTGATGGAAATGCAATCTGCGTCGACCAATGGCTTACGCGAAAGCTCCATCGACACCAGGAGAATTCGTCAACGCCGTCGTCCCGTGAGATTGTCGATCGAGGCATTGGAAGAACGCTGCCTTCTTAGCCAGTGCATCGCACCAGGCCTTGGGCAGCCTGTCGAGGCCGAAGTTGCCACTCCGCAACAGGCCAGCCGTGAAACTTCCACTAGCGAATCCCAGGTCGCTTCGTCCTCAACACCGACAGACGCGGCAGTCGCTGAATCTGTCACTATCACAGGTGGCGCGTCCCTGATTGTTGCCGAATGTCCACCATCCGATCCTGTTACTTCGAATCCCGCCAGCGACAGTTCAACTGGCAGCACACGATCGCTGTGGAGTTCTCTCAGTGACTGGTGGGATCAGGCTACGGCCTTCGTCGGCGCCTTGCCTGGAGCCATCGCGGACACCTTCTCCAGTGGAGAGGCCTGGGACAGCTTGCAGGGCGCGGTTACGGGCGCAATCGATACCATCACAGACGGAATCGAGAACGTTACTGGCCTTCCGGTCGGCACAGACTTGATCGAAATCCCAGCGCTGTACGGGCACCAGGACGCACTCAACGAAGGTGCTGTTGTTGGCTATTACACAGTCATGGTTGAGATCGCCGTTGGGTCTGCGTACGTCACCGTGTACGGTGCCTATTACACGGCGGCTGGCTTGGTCAGTATGGGTACCACCGGAGGGACGCTTCTTGGAGTTACCGAGGCGGGCACGGTTCTCATTTCGGGTGGGAGCACGGTTTCAATTGGAGCCGTGATCGTGACCGCCGAGGGCGTTGTCGTTACTACCGTTGGAGTGGGCCTTGGCGAGCTCACAGTCGAAATGGCAAGTCAGGGACCACCGAGCAGCCAGGGTCCTCCAGAACAACCGTCCGAGACATTCGACAGCGTTGACGACGCAATTGGTGAAATATCACCGGATGGCGCCACGATTCTGGGGACCGAAGCCACTGGTAACGCCAATCTAGTTGACATGGGATACACAGTGACGATCTACGCTGAGGATACAGCCGGTGTTCAGTGGACGGTATGGCACAATCCAACCACGGGTCAGTATTTCGCGCATCCTTCATCGGGGTTTCGTGGCCTATGAGCGAGCAAATGCGCGAACTAGAAGTTGTTGTCGCCCTCGATGAGACACCGTTCGATAGCATGAGTGAAGCCATCAAAGGCGTGCAGAGAACCGACCGCGCATCGGCAGCCAAGCGTGATACTGCTGCCGTTAAGGGTTGCCTCATCGAGGGTGCCCAGTGGAATGATCACGAACTCCGGCTGCAACTCTCAAACGGCCAATCAGTGCTTTTTCGCCTCGATGGCCCAACGGTAGTTTGGGGTGTATCGCCGACATGTCTGCCAAATGACGAAACGTTGTCGGTCGAACCTACCCTCCTTCTACGCTTTCCCCAGCGTCCTTCACCAACACGTTGGGATCGTTGCGAACTGATTCGGAAACGCATGGGAAAACGAATTCAGATGATTTTTGCTGGCACATCGTGGGCTTACTTATACGTGGAAAACATGCCGATTCTACTCCTACAACGACTTGCAATAGCTCGGACAGGTGAGAGCCTGCTTTATTGGAGTGATACTACATAAGCCAGGTCCATGCCGAACAACGGGCTGAAGCGGATCGCGGCGGGCACTGTTGGCCAGTTCGGGCCGGTTGGTTTCGAGAGTCTTGCCTGCGTGCTACGCGGTTTGGTCCTCCTGCCCGCCGCGACCGCTTAGCCCGAGCGTTCGGCCCTTGGTCGCCCACGTTCAAGGATTTCGTGAAACACGACCGGCGAATAAAACGACGAATCGCGGTCGCTGTTCACCTCGGCCCAGGGTTGTCATCGCATTCCGAAGGCCGCCAGACTCCTTCTAACGTCGAGCCGGCTGCTGCATTCAGCCGGGCATCGCCGAACCTGTTACTCGAACGTCAAGAAATGTGCGCACGACTGCACCGCGCGATTGCCAAGTTAGGCGACGATTCACGCGTCGTCGTGCGGTTGTTGCTGGACGGGTACAAGTCCGGCAAGATTGCGGAGAAGTTGGGCATGGCGTATGAGTCGGCGAAGTCGAAACGCAGGAAGGCGTTGGATGAACTACGAAGACTATTAGGAGCTACTGCATGATCCATCGCTCACTCGTTCGGTTTCGCCTTGCTGGGGTGTCTTGATCAAAATTGTCGTGGATCGGCGAGTGCGTGCTCCTTGGATTCGCTGAATTGTCGCGCCAGATCTGCCGCTGAACGCGACTGATTTCGAACAACTGTCGCCCACGCCATCAAACAGCCAAGTCCGAAGAAAAAGACCAAGAAGTTGGAAATCAGCCGTGTCTGCAGGGCCATTTCTCGCCGATACTCGGCATCGTTCAGAGGACGCAGTACTCGCCCATGCTCTTGCATGACTTTTTGGCCATTGATGACGCTAGGCTGCCCCTTCTCGTCGAGAATCAACGTCCATGTAAGACTCGCTGCACCGTGGAGCAGCACAAACAGACTGGCTGCACGCACCCAGGACGGCAAGGGTTTCAGAAGGATAACCCAGAAATCTCTTCGCCTTTGGCCTCTGGTGAGATTCGCCGTCTTGAAGACGAGGGCAAACATGATCACGAGGCAAGAGAGATGAAGAACCCAGATGTAGGGAAAATCACCTATGTGCAGCCCCGCATACGTGGCTGCGTGGACGACGCAACTCAAGACGAATCCAATCAAGGAAGCAGCTAGCAGGATTCGTGTGGAATAGTCTTTCTTCAAGGGATGTTCCAAAATGCGAGTTGTGCGATCTCCATTGCTCCGTTACAAGAACCAGAACGGATTCGAACACGGATGTGGCTCGCCGACGGGAATGATGCAGACGATGAAGTACTGCTGATACATCACAGTCGCTGATCCTCCGGATCCAAAGTTTGCGGATCCCGAAACCGTGTAGGGGTCCCCATTGGTCCCTCCGCCGTTGAGCACTTGGTTCCACCAGTCTGGCGTTCCGTCAACTGAAAGACCAGGCAACCCGGTGGGGGCCGCCGCGCCACCACTCCCGTTTACGAAGCTCCCCGTGTATTCAGCGGGATCCTCCAAGTCATACGTCATTTGCGGACCGACGTATGCCGTCACGCCAGGCGTGCCAACCCCTGCCCCACCTTGGTAGTAACAGTAAACGACAATTGCGCCGGCTTGTGGAATGTAGATTGCTTCGCATCCAAAACCAACGTTTATCGTCCCACCGCCACCGAGGACGAACGGAATGTTACCCGTGACACCGGCCCCAAGTCCTGGGTCTCCCCAAACATCGTTGCCATAGATGTCATTAGCGGCGAGTTGTCCAAACGTGCTCTCCTCATCGCCCAGCCAATCTGCAACAGTCCAGTAGGCATCGTAGTACGCTTCAGTGGTTGCTGTGGCAGCTGAGTCCCACCAATCCGAGACTGTGTTGATAAGACCATCGAGCAAGCCACCTGACGTCGCCGGCGGCGGCGTGGGCTGTGTAACCGGGGGCGCCGGGGGCGGAGCCGGACCGAGAAGTGAATTAACGGCATTCGTGTACGCGTTCATGGCTGCGTTCTGGCACAGGACTGGGTCCACGCCGGCCGTTTCATTCATGCATTGTTGGTACACTTGGTTGGCGACCTGCGCGGCAGACGGAAATGGGTCCGCAGCCGGGTAGGGATTCGGCCACTGGTCCTCTGCATCTGAACCCGACGGCGTCAAACCATCGCTCAGCAGAGAACGTTCCTCAAGTGTATCGAACGAGGTGACCTTGCGACACACAGGCCGACGATTTCCTTTGTCTCGGGCAACGGTGCGTCGATAACCGAACAGACTTCCGAGTGTGCGTGTCAACATGGTCAATCCTCCGAAGAATCGTGGTGTTCTGCGTTTGGCCAACAGGCTCCGGGAGAACTCTATCGTTTCTATAATCTGTATCCGACGCTCAACCGGATTTGGGGGGAAAAATTGCAACATTCATTGGTTATTGGTTAGTCAGCTTTCGTCATTGCGACCCCGAGGCTCCCACGGCCCAACGAAGCGATCCAGCGGATTCGGACGCCAGGTTTTTGGTTGGTCATGGGCTGCGTGCGCGTATGATGCGTTGTGGTTGCTCGGGCGCTGTTGCCCGTTGATGGCGTCCGGGGCAAAAGGGGGACATTCTACTTTACGTGAAAAGTAGAATGTCCCCCTTTCACAAGCCGCATACTACACCACCTTTCAGAGAATGGCCTTTTTCCAGGGGAATTCGGGTTGTCCAGGAGTGGGTTTCCGCAGTTGGCGGCCTTGGCGAACTGCGTCCACTGCCGCTTGAACGTCTGGCAGTGATAGCGATTCACGCGCAATGATCCAAGGCGCAAGGGGTACGAGCTGTGCCGCTGGCAGAGTGTTCTCAGTGATCAGTCGACGGATCACGGTGTGGCTGACGTTCAGTGCCCCGGAAGCTTGCTCCACTGTGAGAAAGTCCACACCTTTCTCATAGTTCGGAAGCCGATGGTAATAACGGATGTTCGCGACGCTGTGCGACCGCCATGTCTTACCCGTGCCAGTGCGATAGAAGCCATTACGTTTAGACAGGGCGAACAAGCGCGATGCTAATTCGAGACGGGCATATAGCGGATCAAGACGCCATCCTGTCGATTGACCACATCGCCGGGCGGGAGCCCGCGCGGATCGCCTGCATAGAGCGAAGCCTGACGTCGGCGACTTGCCTGGTGGCTGCCGGCGATGGTGGGGTTCTCGGGTACGCCGTGCTCGAGTACACCTTCTTCGGCAACGGGTTCATCTCGATGCTGTACGTGGCCGAGACAGCACGGCGTCAAGGTGTGGGGACGGCTCTTATGAAGGCGGTGACCTCTCGTTGCCGAACTCGAAAACTATTCACGTCAACGAACAGGTCAAACCTCCCGATGCAGGCGTTGCTCGCGGCGTTGGGATACGTGCCGAGCGGGATTATCGAGAATCTCGACGTTGGGGATCCCGAGCTGGTTTACTTTCTCGACCTTGGCAGCCGCGCTGTCTCCCAAGGAAGTCGTAGTGCAGGCGGCTCGCCTGCGGCTTCCTTTGACGACATTGCAGGCGGGCCGCCTGCACTACGCTAACGAAAAAATGCAGCGGAGCGGACGGGCAGTCGTTGGCCCGGTCTGGCCGGTTTGGTTGTTCGGAAGTTTATGGCGCGGGTGACGGTCTTTGGTTGCTCCGCCCGTCCGCCCGCTGATTTTTGGCGACTATGAAGCCGTGTGTGTGTCAAGGCCGATTTTGTCATGTCATGGTTTTTCTCCCTGGAGTGTTCTGCAAGAACACTCGTAAGCGGCACGGATGCCGCGGAGTGCTGCTGCCCGGCAGGAGGCCTCTGGCGGGAACAGAGAAAGGCTAGCCGGGGGGTCGAGGGGGGTGGCAATGAACGCCCCCTCGTCGCTGGCACGGAGGCTCAGCGAAAGCTTGCACGGATGCCCGGTCTGTCGCGCCAGTCGGTTCATTCGCGTCATTTCCTTCCTGGCTCTGGGCTGCTTTCCGTCGTCTCGGTCGCAATCGCCAGCGTGGGATTTCCATCGACTATTCGAGTTTCTGGGTTTCTTTGGTGCGGGGCGGTTCGCAAGGCGCGTTGAGCCGTGGCTGAACTTCAGTAGAATGCACGTGGAGGTATGCCATGATCCAAACAGTCGAAGCAGTTGTCGATCCCGCCGGTCGGGTCCGGTTGCTCGATGAGGTCCATGTCGATAGCCCTCGCCGCGCATTGGTTACGGTACTGGAAGAGCCGGCCGCCGTGCCGGGCGAGGCCGCACTGCTAGCCGAAGCGGCCTTGGCAGCGGACTGGCTCCGACCGGAGGAGGATTCGGCGTGGTCACACCTGCAGCCGGGGAAGTAGTCTTAGTTCCGTTCCCGTTTTCGGACCTGTCGCAGTCGAAGGTTCGTCCGGTTGTCTGTCTCGCCGACGCCGGCCGCGGAGATTGGGTTCTTTGCCAAGTCACGAGTAGTCCGTATGGGGACCCGGCGGCGATCCCGCTGGACGCTCCTGACTTCGCATCGGGTGGTCTGCTGGTGGCCAGCTTCGCGCGGCCGGGCAAACTGTTCACAGCGCACGCCGGGTTGATGGTCCGCTTGGTCGGCGTCCTTACCCCGGCTACATTCGCGCGGGTGCTGTCCGCAGTAGTGGCGCTACTGCAACCGCCCGCAAGCCCGTAATGCCGAACGAAACGCTCCAGCGGATCGGGGCGGGCATTTTCGTTCGCCTCGGGCTGTTGGGTGGTTCGAAAGTTTTGTTTTGGTGCAACGCGGTTTGGCGGCGCACCCGCCCCGACCGCTGATCGTTGGCGACTATGAAGCCGTGTGTGTGTCAAGGCCGATTTTGTCATGTCATGGTTTTTCTCCCTGGAGTGTTCTGCAAGAACACTCGTAAGCGGCACGGATGCCGCGGAGTGCTGCTGCCCGGCAGGAGGCCTCTGGCGGGAACAGAGAAAGGCTAGCCGGGGGGTCGAGGGGGGTGGCAATGAACGCCCCCTCGTCGCTGGCACGGAGGCTCAGCGAAAGCTTGCACGGATGCCCGGTCTGTCGCGCCAGTCGGTTCATTCGCGTCATTTCCTTCCTGGCTCTGGGCTGCTTTCCGTCGTCTCGGTCGCAATCGCCAGCGTGGGATTTCCATCGACTATTCGAGTTTCTGGGTTTCTTTGGTTCGGGGCGATCCGGCCGGCGAATCGCGACGGCCGGTCGCACCGTACCCAGGCTCAGTCATCTTTATACGCCGCGCCGCTCATTCGTTAGGACGCTCTTTCCGAGCCGACCAAGCTTCGAGCTGGCGCGGCCTCTTGAGAGCCGCCAAAAATTCGAGCTGGTGCGACGCAACAGAGCCGCCAACGCTGCGAGCTGACGCGGACTTTCTCCTTCATCTGGCGAATCCAACTGGTCGAACATGAGAAGTCAGAGTTCAGGGCTCAGGGTTCAGAGGTCAGGATTCAGGATTTCGACGGCGATGCACGCGGCGCGACGGCACGCGACTCACGACCGCGCCGCGGCCGGCGCCGAGCCGGCTCGCGCTGGATCCGGCGCGCCGTCGCGCCAGGGCGTGCCGTCGCGCAGCATCGCCCACAACCGCACCAGTAACTTCCGAGCCAGCGCGATGATCGCCTGCTTCTTGCGCGTCTTTTGCCCGCGCGAGATGCGCTCGACCACGCCGCGCGCCCACGCGTTGTACCGCAGCGCACACCAGGCCGCCTCGACCAACAACTTCCGCAACAGCTTCGGGCCGCGTCGCGTGATCCGGCCGCGGCGGTCCAACTCGCCCGACTGATACTGACGCGGCACCAGCCCCGAGTACGACGACACCTCGCGGCCGTTCGAAAATCGTTTCGGCTCGTCGAGGTACGCCGCCACGACCTCCGCCGTGCGACGCCCCACGCCCGGCGTCGTCTCCAACAGTTGCGTCGCCGGGTCCGCCTTCGCCAACTCGTCGAGCTTTTTCTCCACCACCGCCAGATGCTGCCACAAGCCGTCGAGTTCCTCGAGCAGTTCGAACAACTGCCCGCGCCACAGTTCGCCGGCCGGGCAATCGCCGAGCGGCCGCGCGTGCGACCGCAACTCGTGCGTGCCGGCCACCGTCCACGCCTTCGCCCCGCGCGGCGCCGCCAGCCCCTGGCCCAAGAACACCGCGCGAATCTGATTCTGCACGGCCACGCGACGCCCCACCACCGACTGGCGATACGCGATCAGACTTCTCCGCTCCCGCACCACGGCCGGCGGCACGCGCACCTCGGGCAACTCGCCCATCGCCTCCAGCGTCGCCAGCCGCTGGGCATCGTCGCGATCCGTCTTCCGTTTCAGATTCTTGAACTTCCACGCCTCGCCGGAGGTGTTCGCCACCTTCGCCCGCCGCCCGAGTTCGCCGCACAGATCGTACACCCAGCCGGACATCGTACAGGCCTCGATCCTCTTGATCGCGTGCTCCGCGATCAAGAGGCACACGGCTTACATGGATTCTTAATGTCACTGAGACCCACCTTGGCGGACCCTGTGCATGGACCAGATCGCCCGCCTGATCGCACGATGGAAGTCACACGGCATCGAGTGCCCCGTTGGCGCAGCACCTGCTGAGATCGCCGCTTTCGAGGCTCGGCACAACGCCGTGCTACCGCGCGACATGCGTGCCTATTTTCTTGCGGTGAACGGTATGGGTGAACGCGGCACGTGCGATAACGATTTCTTTAGCTTTTGGCCGCTGCAAGATCTGATCACAATTGCCGAAGACTTGCCGGACCGGTGTTCAAACTTCACAGACGCGTCGCGCTATTTCATGTTTGCTGATCACTCCATTGCTCTTCCTACCTATGCGATTCGCCTGTCTTCCAACCCGGCTGACCCAAACCCCATCGCGAGCATATTCGCCGACTTCGGGGCGTTTGAAGTCGAGAACTTCTTCGATTCGTTTACCGACTTTGTCGATCACTATCTTGATGATCCGGTCGAGACCAGCGTCGCTTTGCCACGGAACGCGTAACCATTTGCCAACATTGCAATGCCGTTGAACGCCCATTGACGGTACACAACCCGCGACATAACGAGGCGGTGCAGCGGAGGCGACCCCTGGTTTTTGGTTGTTCGAAAGTTTTGTGCGCGTACAATGCGGTCTAGTTTTTCGGGGCGTCTTTGCCCTTCGCCGGGGTCGCCCCGCTGACCGCCGACGTTAGACCCATCTAGACACGGCGCGATGAGGTGTCCGATGAATGCAACGACGAGCGGTCGAGAGTCGGTGACACATCGTCTACGTCGCCCGCAATTCGGGCTCGCTGCGCTGTTGCTCGTCGTCGTAGGGTTCGCGACCTGCTTTGGCGCGATCCGACTCTGGGGCACCCTGAGCCGTGGTCCGCTGCTGCCCCACTGGGCGGTCTCTTTAATCTGGAGCGTTTCGGGCTCCGCATTTTACGGCGGCTTCGCTGGAGCACTTTGCGGCTTGGCGGTCGGTGCCGTTGTTCGCGCCATTCGGACAGGACATGTTGCTGGCTCCCCGATCGGTCTTCTCTTCGGGGCGGTCGCAGGTGCAACGGCTGGCTCTGCAATGGCTGTTTGCGTGGTGACGCTTGAAGCAATCTTGTGTCGGCCCGGTCCCAAGGGCGGCTACTTGGTTCCCGAGTGGGCGTTTTGGCTTGGACCATGCCTGGTTCTTCTTGCTGCCGGACTTGCTGCGTCCTTCGCAGTTCCTAACGGGCGCAGCGAGCCACGACAGCTCCGCAGGGTATTGGCAAGAGTCATGGCGTGGACGTCGAGTGCCGCGTTTCTCGGCGCACTTGCGTTTGCGTGGTTCGGATTTTCCGGTTATCGAAGCAATGAACCGCCGATGCGATCAGCGTTGACTGGGTTCATCTTCGGCGGTGTCGTTGCGCTGGCCTGCCTGACGATTGGCGAGTTGCTGCTCCGCTTGGAGCGCCGCAGGCACACGCCCAGGGTCTCCCAAGGCGCGAGGCTGGATTGAATTTCGCCCCTCGTTGTTTCTTCCGCAAGCGGCCGATCGTCGTGGGCATGAAAAACAATCGCGACGAGTTCGGCCGCGAGCGATCGCCGGGCATCTCGCTCGAAGCCGCGTCGTACAACACGTTCTCGAAGATCGGCGAGACGGTCGTGCTGGGCCGTTCGCAGCCGACAGACGACGGCGCGCTGCCTCGGGGCGTTGAATCGCAAGCGGATTTCAAACGGGTCGCAAACGCACCCGCCTGTTCGCCGACGACGAACGCGGTCGCGTGATCTGGCGGACGAGCGCGCGGAAGTCACGATCGACGAGATGCCGGACGGAACCGAGCGCGACGGACTGCGATTGCGCTGGAAACCCGGCTCGACCAAGTCGGACCGGCGACCGTCGCCGTCACGCTGAAACACGGCGATGTCCAGCGGAGCATGCGGTTCGATCTGGACGTGGCCTACCCGAGCGTGCGACTGCCGTTCGCGGCGACGGGTTTCGTGTTGGACTGGAAGGTAAAACGGGCCGCGATCTGGTCGGGGCCGGCCGGCATTCCGCAAGCGAGTCCCGACTCGACCACGGCGGTTCGGCTGGCGATCGTCGCGCTCGACTCCGGGGACATCGTGGCGCAGCGGAAGCTGCCGGACGCGATCAAGCGAGTCGCACTTTCGGATCGCCACCGCCAGGAACGCATCAGGTCGCTTGAACAACGAGTCGAGACACTGACTCAACTTCTCAACAAAGCGGTCAGGAATGAGGATGAGTCACCGGCGAAGCGGCCTTAAAGGTTGGCTCGCGGCGTGAGCCACGTACGGAGAATGCACGCGACTCAGCGTGCGTTCGCGTTCCTCGCTGGGTTTCTATTGCGAACGCATAGCGGCCAGAAACGGCTGTGCCGCCGCCGATTGGATCACGCTGGGCGCCGGCTCGTCGGACACGCCGATCTCGCGGGCGGCGAGTTGAGTCGTGCCGCCGAGCATGACGACTCCAAGCAACAGCGTCGCGTAGTGGCCGTAGCTGGCCGCGCCGATCAGCGACCACGTTTCGGGCTGCATGAACGCAAACAGCCAGTAAAACGGCCACAGCACCAGCACATTGAGCAGAACGGCGAGCGCGGTGAGTCCCACGACCTGTCCGCCCGCACGCCGAAACAGCAGGAGAAACGCCGCTAGTTTCTGCTTGAGTCCCTCGCGCCGCGAGACCGCCAACACCGCCGGCAGCGCAAACCACGCCAATCCGATCACCTGAGCGATCGCGGCCGCCCAAAGGATCGGGCCCCACCGCGTGACCGGCCAACGCAGCGGCTGGCGAAACTGCGTCTCCCACATGGCTAGCAGCAGAACGGCGTAACGCCCCGGATTCATCAAGCCGCACACCAGCATGGCGCCCGGCCAGCCACGTACAAACGCCGCCGTGTCGTCGGCCTGCCAATCGAAGTGTTCACGCGCGGCTCGACCATACTCCGCGAGCAACCAACTGAGCAGCAGCCCGTCAGACATGAGCAGCAGCACGGGCAACACGATGATGTCGATCACCAAGCACCCGCTCGTGATGCCGGCCATCGGGTCCACCACGTTCGCGACTGTGCGATAGGCCAGCAAGATGATCAGAGCGACCCAAAGTGTTCCGAGCCGGCGCTTGAGCCGAATGTTTTCCATCGCGCGGGTCATCGATCTCAGGTGGATACCCATCTCGGGCGTGCGACCAAAAAGCAACAACGTCGCGCCGAGCAACAGAGGTAGCAGGTCGCCCAAGCTGACGAAGTCGCGCAACGGCACGACCGCCGCGACGAACGAGTGCGCCCACGCCAGTGATGTCGCCGAATTGCCGTGCAGCGCCAGCATCGATTCCAACTCAACAACGCCCGAAGGTTCGCGCCACGCGCGCAGCGACCAGCAGGTCCAACTCGACACCGCCGCGACCAACAACACCCAAAGCGGTCGCTTGTTGCGGCGCAGCAACTCCAGGCCGCTGGCGATCTGTTCCAGATTCCACCGAACGTCCAGCAGGCCGCGGAGCCAGAGGCGTCGATCCGGCTGCAACGCTCCCGCCACGATGGCCAGAACCGCCAACCAGCCGATCGCTAACAACAGCAACAGAAACATCGAACCCGGTGGCGTCACCATGCCGCCCTGAATGAAGCGGTAGACGTCTGCGCCCAAGTTTCTCGCGGGCGGAGCGGTCTGTGCAATAAGCAAGGTCACGGCTGCCCCTTTGGTTCCTCTTTGGCCTTGCCCTCGGCCTTGGCCCCAGACTCTGTCGCCTGGCCTTCGTCCGCCTTTCCGTCGCCGTCTTTCGCAGGCGACTCCTTCGGCTCAGCCACAGTCTCAGTTGACTGGACGGGCTTGTCGCCCGACGCGGCCTTGTCCTTGTGCGCGGCCTTGGCCTTTTGTTCGCCACCGCCGGTGCCGTCCTTCTTGCCGCCTCCGACACCTTCGCCGCCTCCCGACCCATGCGCATGCCCGTGCCCATCGCCGCCGTGTCGGCCCATGCCACCGCCTCCGCCTGTTCCCATGCCGTCGCCACCACCGCCAAGCATCGACGGATCTAGGTCCTTATTACCGTATAGATTAGGCAACGGGTCCGACTCATCCGTGGGCGGAGGGTCTCCGAAACACCCCACACCACCAAAGACCAACGTGGCAAGCACCAACCAGACCCATCGACTAGTAATCTTCATGGCGATCTCCTGTGTTAGATGTGAGACCCCTGTCGAGCGCGAAGCGGCGCGGCCTGGACGCGGCAACCTCCATAAAGCCCGGACAGGGACTATCGGCGTACATCAGGCTATACCGTGTCGACCCCCGCGCGGTCAAACGGATTCTTCGCGCCAGCCGTCCGCCGCAAGTTGACGAGCCGACCCGGATGAACATACTTGGACGCATGACACGCGCCAGTGTGCCGAATGCGGACGTGCGGATGCGCGGCTTTGCGACCCGCGCCGACGTCGATCATGTACAGCGTCTTGTGCGGCAGCACGCCCGTCCGTTGGGCGGCGAATCTGTGCCGCTCGATGGGCTTGCAGGTCGCGTGCTCGCCGCCGACATCGCAGCCCCCGTCGCCGTGCCGGGCTTTGCTCGCTCGGCAATGGACGGATACGCCGTGCGAGGCGAAGAGACGTTCGGGGCGTCGGACTACAACCCGATCGTGCTGCGTGTGGTCGGCGAGTCGATGCCAGGCCGGCCGTTCGCCGCAGCGGTCGGACCGGGCGAGGCTGTGCGAATCATGACCGGTGCTCCGTTGCCCGCCGGTGCCGATGCGGTCGCGATGGCCGAGTATGCCATCGAGTCGAGCGGACCGGGCGGCCCGCAGGTGTCGATCAGCGAGGCCGTCCCGCCGGGCCGGCATGTCGGACAGATCGGCGAGGACATCGAACCGGGTCAACTGTTGCTGCGTGCCGGCCGAGTGCTTCGGCCGCAGGACGTGGGCGTGTTGGCGTCGGTCGGGGCCGCCGAGGCCGTCGTGCGGCGGCGGCCTTTGGTGCGGATCGTGATCACCGGCGACGAGCTGCTGCCCGCGGGGTCGACCCCGTCCGGGTCGAAGATCGTCGACTCGAATTCACTCATGCTCGACGCACTAGTACGACGCGACGGCGGCACGGTGCTGCGTGGGCCGATCGTGCCGGACCGCCGCGAGTCGGTCGAGGCCGCGATCACCGATCCGGCTGGCGACCTGATCCTCGTCTCAGGCGGCTCGTCGGTCGGCGCCGAGGACCACGCGCCCGTCATCGTCGCCGATCGCGGCGAGTTGTTGGTTCATGGTGTCGCGATGCGTCCGTCAAGTCCCACCGGCATGGGCCGCATTGCCGGACGCCTGGTGTTCCTGCTGCCGGGCAATCCGGTGTCGTGCCTCGCGGCCTACGATTTCTTCGCGGGACCTGCAGTCCGCCTGTTGGCGGGCCGGTCGGCCGATTGGCCGTATCGCGCCTGCCGCGCGCGGCTCGCCCACAAGATCGCCTCGGCCGTCGGTCGTGTCGATTATGTCCGCGTGCGACTCACCGACGCAGGCGTCGAGCCGCTCGCGATCAGCGGCGCGTCGATCCTCTCATCGACTACGCGAGCCGACGGATTCGTCGTCGTCCCGAAAGACAGCGAGGGTTGCGGGCCAGGTGACGACGTGACGGTCTTTCTATATGATCTACGCTGCGACGGTTGATATCAGTGTTTCGTGCGAGGGCTTCACCATGCCAAGACACACCGCGAGTCATGTCACGGAGAACATGAACAACTTCCCATTCGAGGAACTCGAGAAGTACGGAGACATGTGGGTCGCGTGGACTCCCGACGGGACGCGAATCATTGCCGGCGCGGACGACATCCCTGCACTCGAACCGGCTGTGAAGGCCGCGGGATTTGAGATGAGCGAGGTCGTGTTCGATTATGTAATGCCCTTCGATGTGGCATTCATGGGAGGCGCAGGGTGAGATTCGTTTATCGCCGACTTCGGACACACGCACCCGTTGCCACCATGGGCGGAGTGTTCGTTCGCCATAAACCCATCATCCAAGTTGTGCTGACAGCAAACGATCGAACGATTCTCTCACGGGGTTTGCTCGATTCCGGTTCTGACGACACAGTCTTTCCTCGAACATCCGGCGAAGAGTTGGGAATCATGTTCGACGGCCTGCCCAAGCTCGGCCAAGCGGGCTTTCTTCAGTTCTTCACGGTCGAGTTTCGCGGCGACACGCACGAAGCGGTGCTGACGCCGAATGGCACATTTCCAGGCGTCGTGTCATGACGCATTCGAATCCGAGCGCTGGCCGCGAGCAGGACCAGTTCCTGGAGGTGATCGACCGCGACGAGGCGGAGCGTCGGTTCCAGGCGGCGATTGACCTGACTCCGCTCGGCGAAGAGGTAGTGGCGCTGGAAGCGGCCCTCGGTCGAGTGCTGGCTGCTGATGTTGCTGCGCCGGTGGACGTGCCGTTCTTCGACCGCTCGAACGTGGACGGGTTCGCGGTGCGAGCGGCCGACACCTTTGGGGCGTCGGAGCAACACCCGCGGCGACTGCACGTGAACGCCGAGATTTTGGCCACCGGAGTTGAGCCGCGCAGCGAACTGGCGGCTGGTACGGCGACGGTGATCGCCACCGGCGGCATGGTGCCGCGCGGCGCCGACGCCGTGGTGATGGTCGAGTTCACGCGCACCGAACGAGACGAAGTGCTGATCTTTCGGCCCGCCGTGCCCGGCGCGGCCGTCAGTTTCGCGGGGTCCGACATCGGCGCGGGTGAGATTGTGCTGCGACGCGGCGAGCTGCTCAGCTCGCGTGAGACCGGCGTACTCGCGGCGCTCGGCATCGGCCGAGTTCGCGTCTATCGTCGTCCGCGTGTAACCATCATCTCGACCGGCGACGAGATCATCGCGCCCGGCGAACCCATGCGACCGGGCCTGGTCTACGACTCCAACGCGGTCATACTGGCCGACGCCGTACGCGAACTCGGCGGCGAGCCGATCGGGCTGGGAATCGTCGCCGACAACGAACCGGACTTGGCGGTGCGGCTCAAGGCGGCTCTCGCGGCCGACGTTGTGCTGCTGTCGGGCGGCACATCCAAGGGCGCGGGCGACCTGTCGTATCGCGTCGTGAGCAAGTTGCCGCCGCCCAGCGATCAGCGATCGGCGATTGTGGCGCACGGCGTCGCGCTCAAACCAGGCAAGCCAATCTGCCTGGCGGCCACGCGCGTCGCGCCCGATCGCCGGAACGTGCCGGTGGTTATTTTGCCGGGGTTTCCAACGTCGGCCATCTTTACGTTTCACGAGTTCGTCGCGCCCGTGATCCGCGCGCTCGGCGGACGGCGCCGTGAACCGGCGGGTGTCGTGCCGGCCCGGCTGCCCGTTCGAGTGAACTCCGAGCGCGGGCGAACCGAGTACCTGCTCGTGGGGCTGGTCGACGGTCCGCGCGGTCTGGCGGCGTATCCGATGGGCAAGGGTTCGGGTTCGGTGACGACATTCAGTCGGGCGGACGGCTTCGTCGTCATCCCGCGCGAGCGCGAGCAATTGGAAGAGGACTCGGTCGTTTCGGTGCAACTGCTGGGACGCACGATTGAGCCGGCCGACCTGGTGGCGATTGGCAGCCATTGCGTCGGACTGGACCTGCTGCTGGGATTGCTGCACGATCGCGGCCTGCGCGTGAAGTCGCTTGCTGTCGGATCGACCGGCGGCATCACGGCCGCCCGGCGCGGCGAGTGCGACGTCGCCGGTGTCCATCTGCTCGACCCCAACACCGACTCGTACAACCTGCCCTTTCTGACTCCCGACCTCGTGCTCGTGCGGGGCTACACTCGCATGCAGGGCTTGGTTTATCGGCCGGACGACGGGCGATTCTGCGATCGCACGCTGGCCGACGCGGTCGGCGCGGCATTGGCCGACCCTCTGTGCCGGATGGTTAACCGCAACCGCGGCAGCGGCACGCGCGTGCTCATCGACCGGCTGCTCGCCAGCAGCGGCGAGCCGCGTCAGCCGCCGGGCTACTTCGTCGAGGTGAAATCGCACAACGCGGTGGCCGCGGCGGTCGCGCAGGGTCGCGCCGACTGGGGCCTGGCTATCGAGACCGTGGCCCGTGCAGCCCGCCTGGGGTTCCTGCCGATGCGCGACGAGCAGTATGACTTTGTGATCCCGTCCGTGCGGCTCGACCGCCCGTCCGTCCGGGCATTCCTTGCCGTACTGCAAGCCGACGACGCGCGAGACTTGCTTCGCACTCACGGTTTGATCGCCGATACGGGCTGCGGCTCAGTTGTCAGGGATCAGAGTTCGAGAGAGTTTCCGGTTTTTTGAGTGTTGACAGCGACGACCCTCGCTGACAGAATCCATCTCCGCCCTCAGGTTTTTGGTCTATTGTACTTGCATAAGGAGAGATGCCATGCGACGTGTTCGAGGTTTCACACTGATTGAGTTGCTGGTGGTGATTGCAATTATCGCGGTTTTGATTGCGCTGTTGTTGCCCGCCGTCCAGAATGCACGCGAGGCGGCCAGGCGGACGCAGTGCCGAAACAACTTGAAGCAGTTGGGGCTGGCGTTGGCAAACTACGAGAATACGACGGGAGTACTCCCACAGCTCGCGTATTGGGCGCCGTTTGCGGGCACCCACAACTGCGACCGTGGCCCTTCGGCCATCTGCATGCTCTTGCCTTATATTGAAGGGTCTGGAGTTTACAACGCGATAAATTTCAACTTCGGGGTAACACACAGAGCCGGTGGCGTTATTGAAAACAACATTCAGATTACAGCAAATCAGCGAGTTATCGAGGCATTGCTGTGTCCCAGCGATGGAGCGGGTGAAACCCTGTGGAACGGGTTCGCAACGACCAATTATGGAATGAACCGCGGCGCACCCACTGGGTGGGCAAGCAACGTCGTCGGTATGTCGCCGTTCGGGTTTTCGCGGCCTGGCTATCTCGGTGAGGGTACCCTGAGAATGCGCGACATCATCGATGGAACCGCGAACACCGCGGCCTTCAGTGAGTTTCTGATTGGGCGGACAGCCACGACCAGCACAGATCCAACGAACCAGAAACGACTCGTCTACAGAGGTGCCGGCTTGACATCGCGATCGTCCAATCAGGCTGAGGCTACGGGTGCTTATGCGAGAGCAGCCATCGGTGTTTGTAACGCAAGACCCGTGAACACCAACGTGGCTGCACGATGGAATCTCTATGCTTACTGGATTTACCACGGATCCCAAAGCAATGCGCAATACACCCACTACGGACCTCCGAACGGCCGTACGTGCACGAATACTGGCACAGCGCATAGCGATGCGCACAATGGTCAACTTGAGCAACACCCCCCCACAAGCAACCATCCAGGCGGCGTGCTCGTTTCAAAGGTGGACGGCTCGGTAGCATTCATTACGGACAATGTAGACCTGAACGTTTGGTGGGCGATGGGAACCAGGGCGGGTCAGGAAACTGTCGATAACGCGAATTAGGATTTCAGAATAACTTCCTAGTTTAACGGCAAGGCGACGGCGATTGGCCGAGTCCGCGCGATAGTTGTATGGCCCGTCTGGATTCTTGGAAACCAACAGGATTTGAGGAGAACAGATGTTGCGCAGCCTATTGTCCTCGGTACTGTTTACTTGTTGCCTAGCCGCCCTTGGCTGTAGCGGCGGCGGGGGAGGTGGCGGCACAACCCCGCTAGGAGACCAGGCCACGCAGGAATCGCCCAAGTTAGAGATCGAATCCGCGCCCGCAACATCAAGTACTACCGGGGCAGCAAAAGAGTAAAAGATGGCTTTGGCATGACGAGGTGGCACATGCCCCGGTGGGCGCGTGCCACCTCGTTGCTTTTCCTGCGGAACTAATAGGCCCGTTTCGGCATTGGGATTCGAATGATAGCCCTGAAGCGCCCGTCTTCGTGGGTTCTGACAATTGGCCTTGCCGCGTTTGTCTGCACGACAGGTGCACTTGTCTGGGTCAGCCGACCGCCCAGGCCCAATTCCCATATGGCCACTCTCGATCGGGCTAGGCTGCTGCTCACCGCGAATGATCCGCGCAGCGCAGTCCAGGTACTGGAAGCGCTGGGTCCGCCCGGAGAATTGAAGACCGATGCGCTGTTGTTGCTGATTCAAGCTTGCTACCACGAGATGGGTTTTCGGCGCGTCATTGCGCTGTGCGACGTGATGTCATCACGACCGGATGCGAACCCGGAGTTTCACTTTTGGCTCGGCAACGCACGGCTAGGGATGTGGCAGGCGTCTCAGGCCGAAGCGGCGTTCAAGGAATGCCTCCGGCGAGATGTACACCAGGAAGGAGCTACCCTTCAACTGGCCAAGCTCTACGCCACGCAGGCCAGGCGTCAGGAGGTCGAGCCTCTCATCCTGGAGTTGTATTCACGCGGTAAGTCGCCACCACCGGAAAAGGCTGCTTCATTTGACCCAGGCGACCGGATACTCGAACCAAACCTACTCGTTCAGCTTCTCATCATTCAGTACTTCGGATGGGAGGCGGCAGCCATGATCGATCAGCTCCGGTTGTTTCACGAAGCCGACCCGGACGATTTCGAGGCTCAAGTTGCCCTGGCACTCGCCTGTATTCGCACGGACAATCACATCGAGGCCTGGGATCTGCTGCGAGACTGTACTAGGCGCCGCCCTGATCACCCACGGGCTGCCGCGGCATTGTTGGAGTGTGCGCTCGCAATGAACGACTTGGAAGCTTGTCGCCAGTGGTTGGGCACACATCCAGATGACTTCACAGACGATGCACAGGTATGGGATCTCCGCGGGCAGATCCTCCTGAGCGATGCGCAGCACGAACGGGCGGCGGACTGTTTTCGAAGGGCAGTCGAGATCGACCCCTACCTAAGCCAGGCACAATACCGTCTGGGCCGCTGCTTGATGGCGGCCGGCAATCGCCTAGAGGCGGCGGATCGAATCGAAATAGGGCGTCAGCTAAACCTGGCAAGCGCTGAACTCTTGAAGACCGTGTCTGCAATGCAGTCGGTTCAGCCAACTGCACCGCAGTGCCTGCAGCTTGCGCGACTATGCTATCGGCTGGGCAAGCGGAGAATCGCGACGGAGTGGCTCAAGCTGGCCAAGGCGTTTGGGTCTGCTGCTGCTGATGTGCTGCAACTGCAGACCGAAATGACCCGGAACCCAAGCGGTCCCATTGTGGGTGCCACGCACGAATGAAGTTCGCACACAGCCGATTCTGTTGCCCGCTCCTTGCGCTGATGTCAGTCGTGCTGATAGGCGGTGGCTTTCTGGCCCAAGACAAGCAGCCGCGTCTCACAAACGTGGTTGAGCAGAGTGGAATCGACTACGAACAAGTTCGCGGGCCCTACGAACTCTACAGCATGCCGGCCACACTGATTGGCGGATGCATGTTGCTAGACTACGACGGCGACGCAAGGCTGGATGCCTACCTGCTTCAGGGCAACCATCTTGATTTCGATCGACAGGATCCGACCGTAACGAACCGCCTCTACCGCAACCTGGACGACTGGCGGTTCGACGACCTCACCTTTCAGGCCGGTGTAGGCAGCTACGGCTATGCCCTGGGTGGAGTGGCTGCGGATGTGGATAACGACGGCTTCGTGGACTTGTACGTGTGCAACTACGGGCCTAACGTCCTGTACATGAACAACGGCGACGGCACGCTACGCCGCGTTCAAGATTCCGCGCTTGCCGGAAACGAGATGAGCAGCACGGCTGCGTTCGGTGATCTTGACTCGGACGGACTGTTGGACTTGTACGTGGTCAACTACGTGGACTGGTCGCTCGCGACGAACAAGAAGTGCTTTGAAAACGGGGTGCAGTACCATTGCCCACCCAATCACTTCCCGCCCCAGCCGGACATGTTATTCCGAAATATGGACACACTCAGCTTTCGAGAAGTAACACAGGAGGCCGGCGCTGACGCCGAGCGTGGCACGGGACTGGGAATCGTCATCGCGGACTTCGACATGGATGGTGGTCCCGATATCTTTGTCGCCAATGATATCAATCCAAACTTTCTGTTTCGCAATCAAGGAGCAATGAAGTTCTCAGAAGAGGGCTTGTTGTCGGGGGCCGCCCTCGATGGAGCGGGTAACACCATGTCCAACATGGGAGTCGCCTGCGGTGACTACGACAACAACGGCTTTCTCGACCTGTTTGTGACTCATTTCACTCACGAGCTAGACACCCTATACGCCAACTCGGGCAGAATGAGTTTCGACGATAAGACGGTCGTTGCTGGCTTGTCTGCCACACGACACGGCCGAATGGGCTGGGGAACTCATTTCGTGGACTACGATCTCGACGGCTGGCTCGATCTGATCGTCGCCTATGGCCACATTGACCGAGAACCTCAAGACCGTGGGGCATTCCGCCAAAGACCGGGCTTGTTCCACAACCTAGGCAACGGTCGCTTCACTGAGGTCGGTCGTCAGGCCGGGGATTACTTTGAGAAGGCATGGGTTGGCCGGGGGCTAGCGGTGGGCGACATGGACAACGATGGGGACACGGATGTGTTGATAAACCACCAGGAAGGTTGCCCGTCGCTGTTGCGCAACGACACGGTTGCAGCCGGACATTGGCTGCGACTGGAGCTGGTTGGCACGCAGTCGAATAGATCCGCCCTGAACGCGAAAATCGTCGTCCGTTGTGGAAACAACAAGCGTGTGTTCGAGGTGTTTGGCGGCGGCAGTTTCGCTGCGTCGAGCGACCTACGACCTCTTATTGGACTGGGCGACAACCGTATCGTGGATGAACTCGTGGTGCGTTGGCCGAGCGGACAAGTACAGCGATGGGAGTCGCTGCCCGGCGACGCAGCCTATCGGATCACGGAACTTGGTGATCTCAGGCCTGTTCCGTAGGTTCATGTGTTTCCAGCACATGACAACTGCGGGCCTTGATGATCATGTAGACCGGCTCGCCCCGTCGCAAGCCAAGCGATTCGACGGCCGCAGCAACCACGGAGGCGACAAACCGGACGCCGCAGTCGATCAGCACCTCGACTTCGCCGCCGTGCCGCACGAGTTCGCTGACGACGCCCGGAATGATGTTCTGGGCGCTGAGACCGGTCACAGGACCGGCGGCGAGCAAGATATCATCGGAGCGTACGCCATAGGTCTCGTGACTGCCGAGCGGTCTATCGTGCAACGAGACTCGCAACGTGGGGCCGCCTGCGATACGGACGACCGTGACGCCCTCGGCAGCGATGTGTGATTCCACCGTCGTCGCGAAGATGTTCTTGACGCGCACGAGGCGCGCGAGCGCCAGCGTGCGCGGTTCGGTGAACACGTCGAGTGGCGAGCCCGAGGCGACAATCTGGCCGCCGGAGACGACGAACACGTGTTCGCCCAACGCCATCGCCTCATTCGTGCTGTGGGTGACATACAGCACCGGAATCTGTTCGCTCTGTTGCACGCGCCGCAGGTCGCTGATCAAGCTGGCCCGGCCCTCCTGGTCGATCGCCGAGATCGGCTCATCGCACAGCAACAGACGCGGGCGCGGTGCGATCGCGCGGGCCAACCCGACCCGTTGCTTCTCGCCGCCCGACAAGCTGCCGGGCCGCCGGGCAAAGAGCCGGCGCACGGCGAACATCTCGCCCATCTCGTCCAATCGTTCGCCGCGTTCGCGCCGCGGCCAATGCATCAGCCCATAGAGAATGTTCTCGCGCACCGTGAGGTGTGGGAACAACAGGTCGTCCTGAAAGATCATGCCGATCCGGCGTCGGTGGATCGGCAGCCAGACCTGCGATTGCGAGTCGTACAGCACGTCGCCGTTGAGTTGAATTCGGCCGGCGTCGGGACGAGCCAGCCCGGCGATGCAGCGCAGAGCCGTCGTCTTGCCGCAGCCGGAACGCCCAAACAGGATGGAACAGACCGGCCCCAGCTCCATCGCCAAGTTCAGGGAGAGGTCGGCGTGGATTCTCCTGGAGATCTCAATCTGAACGCACGGTTGGTGCATCTCGGTGCGGAATACTCGAAGGTCGCCGGCCGGTTTCGACAGGAGACTCTACCATGTTCCGATCGACGGCGCACCTTGACTTCGCGGCGCGACGGTCGCGGGTGATCCACGCATCTGCTACAGTGTAGCAGAACCGGCCCCATCATCGGCCACGTCCTAGCGAGACAGGCAGTAGCTGCATGAATGAGTCGACCGACGACAAACCGCGCGGCGGGTCGGGATTCCCGCGGCTCAAGGTGTTGTACCTCTTGGCGGTCAGCGCGGCCGTGTTTGCGGTTCCCGCTATCGAGGCGACTCGCCCCTATCGCTGGCAGGTCGTGCTTGGGCTGCTGCTTCTGCAGGCGGCGATGCTGCTGACGATGCGCACCGCGCCACTAGACATCGTTCGAATGGCGACGCGGCCGCGCTGGCTGTTCGTGTTCCTGATGGTCTGTTATCTGCTCCTGCCTCCGACACCCGGCGCCGCCGACCAGACTTACGAATGGAAACCGATCGCCGCGCTGCCGGGGGTGCGGCTGAATCTCACCGGCGGCGCAACCGCGCTACTCATGTCTCTACAGATACTGACGGTGATCTACGTCTCGGCGGCGGTTCGTTTGTCGGGCCGCAGCACGGATTTCGTCGATGGCCTCAGCGGCTTCGGCCTGCCGCGACTCCTGGTCCACTCCCTGGACACGACGCTCACGCTGATGGGCGGTGTCCCGCGCCGCGGCATGGGTGGCGGGCGTGGGGGCGGTGGG
>Ga0185317_100153_pt1 | contig 23870 bp, 20 predicted proteins | sample DevilsHole_FD_128020 | JGI IMG/M metagenome (GOLD analysis project Ga0185317, IMG submission 128020) | Groundwater microbial communities from Devils Hole, Nevada to study Microbial Dark Matter (Phase II) - Devils Hole (SPADES assembly)... | ecosystem: Environmental > Aquatic > Deep subsurface >...
GGGGAGCGGGGGAGCTCGGTCGGAGCGGGCGTCGCGCCGGAGCGGGAATGCCCCATGCCCCATGCCCCACTCCCGCAGCAATGCCCAGTGCCGAGTGCTATATTGATCTTTTCTGGACGCCACCGGCTCAATCGCGCCAGAGCCGGTGAGCGTCCAAGTCATGCGCCAAAGGGGTCTGGTAGCTGGAGAATATGAAACAGCTCAAATCGAGCTCCGGGGATTTGCGGAGCCTGTTCGAGGAAAGCATCACTGTCAAATATGTTGCCGAACCCTTGCAGGCTGTGCCGGCGTCAGAGGATGCCGGGGAAGTGCGCCAGTGGATGGACTCCCTCAACTTCGACGTGGTGGCAATCCTTGACGGCGGAGCGATCTGCGGCTATGTGGAGCGCTGCGGTTTGGGCGCGGGCACCTGCGGCGAGTACCAGCGCATCTTTCACCCCTCAGAACTGATGGCGGCATCCACACCCCTGATAGAACTGCTGCCCCTTTTGCAGGACAAACCCAGGCTGTTTGTTCTGGAGCGCAACCGCGTCAGCGGCATTGTCACCCGCGGCGACTTGCAGAAAGCGCCGGTGCGGATGCTCCTCTTTGGACTGGTGACGCTGCTGGAGATGCACATGCTCAGGCTGGTGCGGCTTTACTATCCCGACAACTCTTGGCAGGTATTGCTCAAACCCGAACGGGTGGCCTTGGCCAGCAAGCTGTGGCACGAGCAGCAGCAAAGAAATGAAGCGATGGACTTGACGGATTACCTGCAATTTTGTGACAAGCGGGAACTCATCCTCGCCAAGCTGGAACTCGTCGAGCGTCTGGGGCTGAAATCCAAGCGCTCTGGAGAGCGCTTCTTGAAGGCAGCTGAAAAGTTAAGAAACAACCTGGCTCACGCTCAAGATTTGGTGAGCGGTTCATCTTGGCCAGAATTGATTGCCCTGGCGGCGGAAATCGAAGCTCTCCTGCAGCGCTGTGAGGAGGTTGAGTTTGGCGGGCTTTGACATTCTCCGGTTCTCGCTCTCAGCCATTCGCTACAGCGTGCCTTGCCCTCCCGCGCCACCCACCTCACCTGCGACATATTTTGTTACAGTCCGAAGCGCATAAAATAAAATTTATCTCCTTAAATTTAAGTGTATAATATTTACCAGAGTCGGGAACGGCCAGAAGACCTGGGTGAATTGGCCTACCTAACTGCCTGAATTTTATCTGCCTATTTGTGGCAATGTCTCAAGATTTGAGGAAATTTTAATGTCTGCGAGCGAAAACCAGAATTACCGCTTTGAAACCCTGCAAGTTCATGCCGGTCAAGAACCGGCACCCGGAACCAACGCCCGCGCCGTCCCGATTTACCAAACCACGTCCTACGTCTTCAGCGACGCGGATCACGGGGCGCGGCTGTTCGCCCTCCAGGAATTCGGGAACATCTACACCCGGATCATGAACCCCACCACCGACGTTTTTGAGCGCCGGATCGCCGCCTTGGAGGGTGGCGTCGCCGCACTCGCCACTTCCAGCGGTCAAGCGGCCCAATTTCTGGCCCTCAGCACGATCTGTCAGGCGGGAGACAACATCGTCTCCACCAGCTTCCTCTACGGGGGAACTTACAACCAGTTCAAAGTTGCCTTCCCCCGCCTGGGAATTAACGTCAAATTTGTCGAGGGCGATGACCCAGAAAATTTCCGCCAAGCTATTGACGAAAATACCAAAGCGCTGTACGTCGAAACGATTGGCAACCCGCAATTCAACATTCCCGATTTCGCCACCATCGCCCACATCGCCCACGAACACAACATCCCCCTGGTTGTAGACAACACCTTTGGCTGCGGGGGATATTTGTGCCGGCCTATTGAACACGGTGCGGATATTGTTGTAGAATCAGCCACAAAATGGATTGGCGGTCACGGCACTTCCATTGGCGGCGTCATTGTCGATTCCGGACGATTTGACTGGGGAAATGGGAAATTCCCTATCTTCACCGAACCGTCCCCTGGCTATCACGGGATGAATTTCTATGAAGTGTTTGGCCCTAACAGTCCTTTTGGCAACATCGCCTTCATTATTCGGGCGCGGGTGGAAGGATTGCGGGATTTAGGCCCCTGCATGAGCCCTTTCAACGCTTTCTTGCTGCTGCAAGGGCTAGAAACCCTCTCCCTGCGCGTGGAGCGCCAAGCAGGCAACGCCCTAGCGCTAGCTCAGTGGCTTTCGGAACACCCGCAAGTATCCTGGGTGAACTATCCCGGTTTGCCAAATCACCCCTATCACGAACGGGCGACGAAATACCTGCGCAACGGGTTTGGCTGCGTGCTGAATTTTGGCATCAAAGGCGGGCGAGAAGCGGGGCGCGAATTTATCAATCGCGTCAAACTGGCAAGCCACTTGGCAAATGTTGGGGACGCAAAAACCCTCGTCATTCACCCGAATTCGACTACGCACCAGCAACTCACTGACGAGGAGCAGCTTTCGGCTGGTGTCACCCCAGACTTGATCCGGGTTTCTGTCGGAATTGAACACATTGACGACATCAAAAATGATTTTGACCAAGCCTTTGCCCAGTAGCGATTAGCTGCAAGGCGACATCCATCAAGGGGGAGTGCGGGGGAGACAAAACAGCAAGGGACACTGACTCGCTGAACCCGCACTATCAGCCAAAAACCGGGTTTCTTAAAGAAACCCGGTTTTAAAACCCCAGCAGTCTCAAGGGATACGGCAAACTAAAGTTAGAGCGAAAATCTATGAACTACAGCTGGTTTATTTCCCCGGAAACTGAATTTTACGAACTTTCTGAACCGCTGTTGCTGGAGTCGGGAAAAGTTCTCACCGGCGCTCAAATCGGCTATCGCACCTGGGGCACCTTGAACCCCGCCGGCGACAATGCGGTGCTGGTTTGTCACGCCCTCACCGGCAATGCGGATGCTGACAGCTGGTGGGAGCCTCTGTTTGGCCCGGGTAAAGCCCTCGATCCCGAAACCGACTTTATTATCTGCAGCAACATTTTGGGCAGCTGCTACGGCACTACGGGTCCCGCCTCTGTCAACCCCGCCACCGGCTGCCCCTACGGCCCGGATTTTCCCGCGATTACCATCCGCGACATGGTGCGCCTGCAGGCGGTGCTGGTGCGGGCGCTGGAAATTCAGCGGCTGAAAATGGTTGTCGGCGGCTCTCTCGGCGGCATGCAGGTGCTAGAATGGGCGCTCCTCTATCCGGAACTGGCGGACTCCATTGTCGTTATCGCCGCACCCGGGTATCACTCCGCGTGGTGCATCGGGATTTCGGAAGCGCAGCGGCAGGCAATTTATGCCGATCCCAACTGGCGCGGTGGCTATTATACCATCGACCGCCCACCGGCTGCCGGTCTGAGTGTGGCGCGGATGATGGCGATGAACACTTACCGCAGTCGGGCGAGTTTCGAGAAGAAATTCAGCCGCCAAACTCGGGAAGATGGCAAGTGGCAAATCGCCAGCTACTTGCACCATCACGGGGAAAAGTTGGTGAGCCGGTTTGACGCCAACAGCTACATCACTCTCACCCAAGCAATGGACTCCCACGACTTGAGCCGCGGGCGGGGAGATTACGAATCCGCCCTGCGCAGCATCTCCCAACCGGCGCTTGTGGTTGCCATTGACTCGGATGTGCTCTATCCGCCAGAAGAACAGGAAGAAATCGCCCGTTTCATCCCCAACTCTGTGTTCCGGACTTTGCACTCCCCTGACGGTCACGATGCTTTTTTAATTGACATGGAAACCGTCAATGATATGATTGTATCATTTCGCAAGCAACTCGTCAAGTCTCGCACTCAGCAGCTGCCGGCAGTTCCCCGGTTTAAGAATCGCAGTCCTTGGCTGTGATCGGGAAGAGAGAGGGAACCGCGCCCGACGCCAAGGACGCGCCCGGAAGAGAAATGGGGAATTGGGTTGCGGTCAATTGACCGCACAGGACATAGCAGATCTCAATGATTTGTGCAATTCTCTCTCTTTTCTTGGCGCACGGGCGCGTCGGGCGCGGTTTATCCAAGAAATAACAAATCCAAAACACCAGGAACCAACCCCCACCCCCCAGCATTTTTTAGTGGAGAGACGCAGATTCTGCTTGTTCGAGCTCTTTAAACAGCGGTGTGCTCAAGTAGCGCTCGCCAAAACTCGGCTGTATTATCACAATCAGCCGACCGGCATTTTCTGGACGCTTGCCAACTTTAATAGCGGCGGCTAAAGCTGCGCCGGTGGAAATGCCGGAAAGCAGTCCCTCTTCTCGCGCCAGACGGCGACCGAATGCGATCGAATCTTGATCGCTAACCGGAATTATCTCATCAATCAAGTCGGTGCGCAAGACTTTGGGGATGAATCCCGCGCCGATTCCCTGAATTTTGTGAGCGCCGGATTGTCCCCCGGAAAGCACCGCACTGTTAGCCGGTTCGACAGCTACGACTTGAAAGCTTGGTTTGCGCTCTTTGATCGCTTCCGCGATGCCAGTAATCGTCCCGCCGGTGCCCACGCCAGCTACCAGGATATCCACCTCGCCATCTGTATCCGCCCAGATTTCTTCCGCCGTGGTTTGCCGGTGGATTTCGGGATTGGCTGGGTTTTGGAACTGCTGCGGCATAAAGGCATCAGGTGTGGTGGCGACAATTTCTTCGGCGCGGTTAATCGCCCCCCTCATCCCTTCAACTCCGGAAGTTAATTCCAGCTGAGCGCCATAGGCTTTCAGCATCGCCCGCCGCTCTTGACTCATGGTGTCCGGCATGGTCAGAATTAAGCGGTAGCCTTTCGCCGCCGCTACCATCGCTAGGGCAATGCCGGTGTTTCCAGAAGTCGGCTCGACGATCGTCGTTTTCCCGGGCTGAATCAGTCCTGCCTCCTCAGCTGCCTGAACCATGCTGACGCCAATCCGGTCTTTTACAGAAGACGCCGGGTTCATCCCTTCGAGCTTGACGGCAATCCTCGCCACGCACCCTTCCGCTTGGGGAATCCGATTCAGCTGAACCAGGGGCGTGCGCCCAATCAGTTCTGTAACATCACGCGCAATCCGCATAAGAGTTTTTAACTTGATAGTTTGAGTTTTCAGTTGGAGACTGTTTGTAAAGTGAGAAACCGGGTTTCTCTTCGTGCGGGAACTCACAGCTTTAGCTTAATGCCCAAGAAACCCGGTTTCTGAAAGCCCTCGCAGGAGGTGAGAAACCGGGTTTCTCTTCGTGCGGGAACTCATGGCTTTGGCTTAATGCCCAAGAAACCCGGTTTCTGAAAGCCCTCACTTTTCTCTACAAACACTCTGTTAGCGATTATCCGAGGTTGGGAGCAGGCTGGCTATATGTAGTACATTGTACTGACACGCTGCCGGTCGTCCCGTTTTTGGCACAAGTCCTGTAGGGTGTAGCTCTGCAACACTGCCCAAGCCGCCAAAGTCGCTTCCTGCCAGACTTCCTGAATCACGAAACTCTCTGGTGTCGGTGCTGAGTCCTCTTGCTGCTCGTTTTTTTCCTGGTTTTGCGATCCTTCCAGACAAGCGATCACCTCCCGCAGCGTGATCTGCCAGGGTGGCTTGGCCAATAAATAACCGCCTTTAGCCCCGCGCTGGCTGCGCACAAACCCGCCGCGACGCAGCGCCGTCAGCAGCTGCTCCAGGTAGCGGTCCGGCATTTGCTGGGTGGCAGCTATCTGGCTGATTTGCAGGGGCATTCCCCGCTCATGGTGGCTGGCCAGTTCCAGCAGCGCCACCAGAGCGTACTTCACCTTACAGGACAGTTCCATCAGACCCCACCCTCCCATAGCCAACGTCGATTTTTCCCATTATACTACGGTTACTCGATAGATTTATAGTATTTTGGCGCGGCGGGCCCCTGTGGCAGGCGAGTCCGCAAATTTTTTGCCCCCTATTGCTTTTTGCGGCAAGCCGTGCTAAGCTGGTCGCTCTATTTATCATCCGGTATGCCGACCAAGTTACCGTAGATTCAAGTCGCAGGAGCTAGTATGATGCTTTCTTCTTTCCCACCGGCTCACCCCCCCCACCTGAGGCGATATACCTTTGAGCGCCGCTGCCTGCTACCATTGCGGCGGGACGAACTCTGGAAAATTGAAACCGGCGCGGTTCGGGCTTTGACCTGGAGCGAGGACGGGACAGTGATTTCCCTAGGGCTGTGGGGACCAGAGGATGTGGTTGGCGCAGTGCTGTCGAAAGCCCAACCCTATCAAATAGAATCCCTGACCCGAGTCCAGGCTACCCTGCAGCCGGTGGGGACATGGCCAGAAGTCACGGAGGCGCTGGTCCGCCACACTCAGCAGCTGGGAGAGTTCTTGGAAATGCGCCAGTGCAAACCGATTGACGCCTCGCTCCTGCGACTGTTAGGCTGGCTGTCCAAGCGATTTGGCCGGCAAGTGGAGCAAGGACAGCTGATTGACCTGCGCCTGACGCATCAAGAAATTGCCGAAATGATTGGCTCCAACCGAGTGACTGTCACCCGGATGCTGAGCACTTTCGAGAAACAGGGCATTATTTGCCGCCAGCGCCGCAACTTTGTCCTCGTTCCCGACCGGCAGCCCTTCTGGCATTACGAAATTTGAAGCGAAATCTCAATGGTTTCATGCTGAGCCGGGGGCTCGCGTGCTGGGTCACACCCCACAACAGCTCCCGTCCCACCCTCTCCGATCATGTCCCGTCAATTGCCCGCAACCCATTATCCCACAATCCAAGACAGCCCCCTGCAGACAAACCGCAGCCTCTTAAGTTGCCGGCGTCTGCTAGAGCGGTTATAATGGTGCTGTGAAAATCATTTTCCCAACAAAACGCCCCCGTGAAGGAGCGCTAAGGAAAGACAAGTGAGAGGGTTCTCAGCAATCATTTAGAATGGCAATATATAGCCTTTCTCATCCTTTGTGAGGTACTGAGAAACCCGGTTTCTTTAAGAAACCGGGTTTCTGGGCCAAGTTCATCCAACTGAGAACCGCTAGAACTGTTAAACCAATGTCGGAAGTGAGGAGGGAGTGTGAGTTCAGGCTATAATGACCGCTTGATAGTTGATGTCGGAATGCATGTTGGTCAAGACACAGAGTTCTACCTGAAAAAGGGGTTTAACGTCGTGGCAATTGAAGCTAACCCCTTGGCAGTCGAAGCTGCTAAACACAGACTAAACGGCTATAGTGAGAGCGGACAGCTGAAGATATTAAACGTGGGCGTTGGCACAGAAGAAGGCTATTTCCCCTTTTATGTGAATCACACAATAAGCGAGTGGAGTTCCTTTGTTCCAGCACGGGGGATGCGAGGCGGGGCGTATCACGAAATCTGGATAACCTGCATCAAACTCGAAACAATTTTGAAAGACGTTGGCATTCCCTACTACCTCAAGGTAGACATTGAAGGCAAAGAGTTGGAGGCGGTTCACACGCTTTACGCCTTCCAAGAGCGCCCCCGATATGTCTCAGTTGAAGGTGGTAATGGTGGCATCCTTGAGGGGTTGCGCGGTTTGGGATACGATAAATTTAAATTTATCAACCAGGCAACAGTACCCCAGATGAAATGCCCTTACCCCCCTCGGGAAGGGAGCTATACAGAGCATTCCTTTGAGCTGGGCGCTAGCGGACTATTTGGGGAAGAGACTGAAGGGGAGTGGAAAAGCTTTGAAGAGATTGCCAAAGAGATTGACGCTTATTGGAACAAGCCGAATCTAGATCCCTCACCCACAAAAGATGGCTGGTGGGACCTCCACGCCAAATTTCCGGGATAAAAGGGTTGGGCGCTGTTTCTTGGCGCAGCGTCCTGGCGGTAAAAAAAACCACCACACCCCCGGAACCGAACAGCAAGTCGCCGAGACATATCTTCCTTCTTGGCGCACGGGCGCGTCTTGGCGGTAAAAAAAATCCCCTTGCCAAAACAGCCAAGACAGCTGTAAAATCAGCAAGTACCCCAGTAAGCCAACATCATAAAACCGTAATGGCCGCAGTTTCAGACGCAACAGATGTAGTGGTAATTGGCACCGGCATTGGCGGGTTAAGCTGCGCCGCCCTGTTAGCGAGGTACGGCTTGCAAGTCACAGCCTGCGAGAGCCACTCCGCTGCCGGTGGGGCGGCGCACGCTTTTGAGCGCAACGGATATATATTTGATTCCGGGCCTTCCCTGTATTCCGGACTGTCTTACAGCCCCTCCTCGAACCCCTTGCAGCACGTCCTCAAAGCCATTGGGGAAAAAGTGGCGTGCGCGACTTACGACACTTGGGGGTGCTGGCTGCCGGAAGGTAATTTCAATACTGTAGTAGGTGCCGACCAGTTTTGTGAAGTGCTGGAAAAACTGCGGGGGAAACAGGCGGTGGCGGAATGGCGCGATCTGCAGCGGGTGATGGAACCAATAGCCAAAGCTGCAACCGCACTCCCACCGGCAGCTGGGCGCTTCGACTGGGGGGCAATCCTGACTGCCGGCTTCTTTGTGCCGGCGCTGCTGCAGCATGCTGCGAGTTTGCCGATGCTGAGTGGATCTTTCAGCCGGATTGCGGACAATGTTATCAAAGATTCGTTTGTCCGCAACTGGCTTGATTTGCTGTGTTTCCTGCTTTCCGGACTGCCGGCAAATGGAACGAGCGCCGCTGAAATGGCTTTCATGTTTGCCGAGTGGTATCGCCCCGGAGTTTTGCTCGACTATCCCCTGGGAGGAAGTGGGGCAATTATTGACGCCCTGGTGCGGGGTTTGCAGAAACACGGCGGCGAATTGGTGCTCAACGCTCATGTGGAAACAGTGCTGGTAGAAGGAAACCGCGCCGCTGGGGTGCGCCTGCGGGGTGGGAAGGAAATCCGGGCGCGGCGGGCGGTGGTGTCGAATGCTTCGGTTTGGGATACGCTGAAATTGCTGCCAGAAGGATCTGTGCCAAAACGGTTTCTCGAAGAAAGACAGGCGACACCGGCATGCGACAGTTTCATGCACCTGCACTTGGGGATTGACGCCCAAGGTTTGCCGGAAGATATCGCCTGCCATCATATTGTGGTGAATGACTGGGAAAAAGGGGTCACTGCAGAGCAAAATGTGGTGGCGGTGTCTATTCCGTCACTGTTAGATCCTTCTTTGGCACCGGCGGGGAAGCACGCGATTCATGTGTACACGCCGGCGACTGAACCTTACGCGCTGTGGGAGGGGTTAGACAGGCGCAGTCAGGCGTATGCCAAGTTGAAGGAAGAGCGGGCGGAAGTGATGTGGCGGGCGCTGGAACGGATTGTACCGGATATTCGCAGCCGGTGCGAGCTGGTGCTGGTGGGAACGCCGCTAACGCACGAGCGGTTTTTGCGCCGCCACCGGGGATCTTACGGACCGGCAATTGCTGCCGGTGCGGGTTTGTTTCCCGGACCTGGAACGCCGTTAGAAGGGTTGATGTTTTGCGGGGATGGGACGTTTCCGGGGATTGGCGTGCCGGCGGTTGCGGCTAGCGGGATGATGGCGGCGAATACTATAGTGCCGGTGGGGAAACATTTGGAAATGCTGGAGGATATGCGGCGGGTTGGTGCTTACTGATAACTCAAGTTGCTATTTACAAGGTCTTTGCATTTAGATACCCCCAAACCCACCTTAAAAAGGGGGGCTTTGAGATGATAATATTAACCAAAGTTCGCAGCGAATCAGGCAGATCCGAAAAAGCGGCGTCACCAGCCTCTGGGAACGAGGTAAAACTCCCACCTCTTTCTCCCCCTCCCTGCAAGCGGAGAGGGGGTTAGGGGGTGGGGTTCATAACCCATCAACCCCAGCGAACATTTACCATTACCGCACGCAAGCAAGAAACTTTAGCAGTTGGCTGGCTGTGACTGTTAACCCCATAGAAAGTGCCAGCATCCACTGTACCTTCTTTAGGCTTAATACGCCACATGCTGCAATCCTTCCCAACCGCAAGGCTTCCCTTGTCGTTCCATAGAAATTTCCCTATTTCCGCAGGAGCGACCAAACTTTCATGGACGCAAACCAATCCCTCAACTTCTTTAGCTGAAGGTTTGTCATAGTGCTTAGCACCAAACCGCATAAAAGAACCGAGCGCTACATAGCCCTGAGGTGGAATTGGTCGCCAGCAAGAGGCATAGCCTGTTGAAGTCGGGGAATTATTATCCCAAACTTTCTCAAAGTCTTTCGGCGGTTTTACCGCTTCAGGCTTCAGCGGTTTGACAAGCAGCATCCTTTCATAGGGTTGTTTTCCGTTATCTTGAGCGCACTGACCAACCCAGAACCAACCGTCTTTAGGAACAGGCTGGGAAACTGTTACCTTGTTAGTCCATCCCCCCGTCATATAAGTCGGTAAGTCTCGCGTGTATTTAACGTCAAGCCAAGCGTCTTTCGGCGTCACCGGCGCAGGGAGACTCTCTGTCAGCGCTCGACAAAGTTCATCAAGCTGCTGGCGGTTTTCCGCAACTAACTCCTCTCCCAACTGTTGCAGCTTTGCTACTATTTCCGGTGCGGTATCGTCCATACCAATGTCATTCGGAAAACGCTTTTGGTAGCGCTGATAAGTTACCCCAGGCATGGCCTTTTGAAGGCTCTGCAACTGTTCGTCAAGAGCTGCAGACACAGCGCTCATCATAATATTTAACAGAGGGGCTTGATTCCAAACCCAACCCAACACACCAGAATTTTTTAGACTGGAATACGATTTGGAAAATTCCCCAGTACCCAGGGAAACCACCAGAAAATTTCGCATCTCAGGACGCACCTCTTTAGCTTGAACCAGAAGCTCAAGAGTTGGGTTGTTGATAAATACTCCTCCATCGATAAACACCCGCCGCTTTTGTCCGGGATTGGCAAACTCCGCCCCCGGGAAAAAGGTCGGAGCTGCAGATGTGGCCCGCGCCGCCTGCCACACATAATAATCATCTTCATAATTCCCTGCCTGATTTTTGTCCCGCACATTCTTAGTGTTAAAATAGTAGGGACAGGCATTTTCAAGATCGTAACTGTAAACTGTCACCTCTGGTGCCGGTGGCAATTCAGACAGTTTAGTGCTTTGACCGAACTTATTTTGGAGAAAGCTTTCAATGGATTGAGCCGAATATTCTGCCTCCGTGAATCCAGGGCCATGCTCGGCGGGCAATATCCCCATCATATCTCTGACAAGATTAAGGAATTTATCCTCGACAGTGCTATTCTTTACCTGGAATAACTGCTTGCCATCCAAGGCGTAAATTTGCGACAGATCTCGGGCGGTGTAGAACTGGTTCGTCCCGGGCAATTTTGAATTTAGCCCTAGACAAATAATACCCCCTGTTGATGTCCCCCCAACGACATCGAATAGCTCGTGAATCCCCCGTCCTGTTTGGTCTTCGATGTACTCCAGGACTTTCAAAGGAATAATGCCGCGAATCCCCCCACCATCTATTGACAAAATCCGAAGGCTGCTCATCTCTTTTTTCTCCTTTTTATCCCTATCGATAAATCGTTACTCCGCTATCTATTGAGCGCAGATTGTCAGAAACATCACAAGAAACCCGGTTTCTGGCGAGTTCACTTGGGGTGAGAACCCGGGTTTCTTCTTTAAGATAACCCAACTTCAGACTAACCCCTCTCAAGCAACCCGGTTTCTGGCGGGTTCACTTGGGGTGAGAACCCGGGTTTCTTCTTTAAGATAACCCAACTTCAGACTAACCCCTCTCAAGCAACCCGGTTTCTTGTGCCACAGTTACCTGCGATCAACTTTCGACAGATATTAATCTACTTCCCCAGGCAGCCGCATGTCAAGCAATTTTAAAGCTTTTTGTGTAAAATTTTATAAAGCTGCCAGTGGGTGGCGTTCCTGCGATCACTTAGAGATAGTTTATAAAGAAAACGTTAAGGAGCCAGCCCCCGGCGGCGGCCACGGGGGCCGCCCCTACAGGCGGTGTGCTACTATATATGTAGGGGCGGATTGACCCAAGATATTTGCGGGTAGCGAAGGATGTCTGTCAACCCGCCCCTACAAGCATTCAGAACCCGGTTTCTTACGCCGGGGTAGCCTTAACAATTACTTTATAAACCGTCTGTTAGCCGGCGGAACGTCTTGGCGGTTAAAAAATTTCCCCCCTAAGTAACAAGTGCGTCCAAATCCAAGAAACCCATTTTCTCCTCGAAAACAGGTTTCTCCCCAATCCCCGAAACCTCAAGCCATTACCATACCGCCATCCACATTAATCACCTGACCGGTAATATAACCGGCAGCGGTATCTGCAGCCAGAAACCGAACCAAACCGGCAACTTCCTCAGGCTCACCATAGCGCCCCAGAGGAATAAACTTCAAAATTTCCTCTGACTTAAGTCCGCTCGTCATATCCGTCGTGATAAATCCGGGCGCAACAGCATTTACAGTAATCCCACGACTGGCTAATTCCTTAGCAATTGTTTTAGTAAACCCAATCACACCGGCTTTAGCGGCGCTGTAGTTCGCCTGTCCGGGGTTGCCCATTTGACCGGCAACCGAAGCAATGTTTATAATCCGACCGGAGCGCTGTTTGAGCATAACTTTACTCACCGCTCGCGTGCACAGGAAAACCCCCGTCAGATTGAGGTCAATCACCGCTTGCCAATCTTCAGGCTTCATGCGCAGCAGCAGAGTGTCGCGGGTAATGCCGGCATTGTTCACCAGCACATCGACGCGCCCCCACTTTTCCATTGTGGCGTTGAGCATTGCCTCAACTTGCTCAGCTTTAGAGACATCCGCCTGAACCGCAATCGCACTCCCACCGGCACCGGCAATTGACGCCACAACCTCCTCAGCTGCAGCGCTGGAACTGGCATAGTTGACAGCCACCTTCGCCCCTTCAGCAGCGAGCGCCAAAGCGATAGCGCGACCGATCCCCCGCGAAGCGCCGGTGACAACCGCCACGCGCTCGCGCAACCGCTGCAGATTCTCTGGCAATACTTCCATCCCAAAATTACCCGATAAATTTGTGCAACTATACATCATACAGGCAAAGGGGCGTGCGGCGCTCCTGGGGCGGCGAGCCTTTCAGGATCGCTATCATGGAAATATCGAGGCTAAAATGGTATAATAGTTATTTATCCCTATGGCAGTTAAGAAGCAATTCAACAGCTTTCAAGAATTACTCGCGGAATCCGACGTGCCGGTGCTGGTGGATTTTTACGCGCCCTGGTGTGGCCCATGCCAGATGATGGCCACCATTCTCCAGCAGGTAAACACCCAGCTGAATAACCGGCTGCGGGTGGTGAAAATCAACACCGACAATTATCCCGAACTCGCCAGCGAACACCGCATTCAGGCACTGCCGACCTTGGTGCTGTTCAAAAATGGCCAGCAGGTAGACCGCATTGAGGGGGTGGTGCAAGCCCCACAGCTGATTCAGCGCTTGCAAACCTTAATATAAGGCGTATTTTGCCACAACACCGGCTCCCACAGACAAGGGCGTTTCACCTGCACCGCCACACTCGCTCACAGGGGGGGGAATCCCCCGATTGCGCCAACTGTGCCGGTTTGAGTGGGCAGCCGAGAAAAGTAAAAAAAGGCCAATCTCAGCAATGCCGACCTGAGTCCCTTCAAAGGACTTCAGCAAGGCAATGTAGAAATTCCAACTAATTTGCGCTATGACCTGAGCACCTGTATTAAGCGCCCTAACAAAACTGACTACAGTTCATGTCAAGTTAAACAAAAAGGTTCGTAGTTGGGCATTAGCCCAAAAGTTCGTAGTTGGGCATTAGCCCAAAAGTTCGTAGTTGGGCATTAGCCCAAAAAAGTTCGTAGTTGGGCATTAGCCCAAAAAGGTTCGTAGTTGGGCATTAGCCCAAAAAGGTTCGTAGTTGGGCATTAGCCCAAAAAGGTTCGTAGTTGGGCTAATGCCCAAAAAGGTTCGTAGTTGGGCTAATGCCCAAAAGTTCGTAGTAGGGCGTTTTCATCTGAGTGAGGTACTGAGAAACCCGGTTTCTTAAAGAAACCGGGTTTCTGGCAGGTCTTCATCCAACTGAAAACCGCTATATATATATACGACCGGCTACTTCTGCTTTTACCTGCCAGACAGAGTGCCGGTGCGACGAGCGAGAAGCCACAAGAAACCGGGTTTCTTAAAGAAACCCGGTTTCTATAACCATTAATTTTAAATTTCTCAGCTGCGACGGATATTGAAACAGCACCAATCTTGTCGCCGCCAGAGGGTAGCTACGATCCAGCCGTGCTGTTCCAGAGTGTCAGCGACCGGCTTAGCTTGCTCCAGCAAAACGCCGCTGAGAATGCCCCAAGTAGTGGGTTTAGCGATAGCGTCCAGCTGCGGAGTCAGGTCGATAATCACTTCCGCCAAAATATTGCAGACAAAACCATCCACCGGCTTGTCGGTTAATTTAATCAAGCGATCCACACTGCCCAACTCCACAACCATGCGCTGGGGGCTAATGCGGTTAAGTTCGCGATTTTGGCGAGCGCACTTCACCGCCAGCGGGTCAGTATCCACAGCGTACACCTTGCGAGCGTCCAGCAGTAAGGCGGAGATCGATAAAATGCCCGAGCCGCAGCCAATATCCGCCACCACAGCATCCGTTTTTTCAAAGCCCAGGCGCATTTCCAGCGCCTCCATGCACAGCTGAGTGGTGGCGTGGGTGCCGGTGCCAAAAGCCACACTTGGATCTAAGCGCAGTAGCAGCCGGTCTGACTGTTCCGGTACGGGTATCCAAGCCGGGTAAACCAGCAAGCGGTCCCCAATTTTTAGCGGGTGCCAGTATTGCTTCCAGCTGCTAGCCCAGTCTTCCTCATCGATCAAGTGCCACTGCATAGCCGGCGGTGGCCAACCCGCGCAGAGCGCATCTTGGCGCAGCCACAGAGACAGCGCCGCCAAGTCCAGCAGCTGCGCCCCCTCCTCGGGCAAGTAAGCGGATATCAGACAGTTACAGCCTTTTATCTCGCAAGCCGTACCCTTACAGCCAAAGCCTTCCAGCCGCCAGAAGATTAAATCTTCCAGCGCTGGCTCGCAAAGAACCCGAATTTCCCACCAGCTGTGTGCCAAAGTTAATGCCCCCTATTTTAGAGGCTAGGGGCTAAGTTAATTCTGAATTCTGAATTCTGAACTATAAATTATAACTGATAATTCCTAATTCAGCACCCAAAATTTATCCCTCAGCGCACCCCAGTCCCTAGTTTCTGTGTCCCTACAGCCTTACTGTATGGGCTTCCCGAATGCCCGCCACTTTGGTAATCTCAGTCAGAATCCCGTCAGGGAGGGGATCGTCAAGGCTGAGAACCATCACGGCATCGCCGCGCACGATTTTGCGGCCTACCTGCATACTGGCAATATTTACATTAAAACTGCCCAAAAGAGAACCGATTTTGCCGATAATCCCGGGCATGTCTCGGTGGCGGGTAAACAGCATGTGCTGGGTGGGCGTCACCCCGATCGGGAACTGATCGACGGCGGTGATGCGAATTTCGCCATCCCCCAGCACAGCGCCGGTCACGGAGTGATCGCCCAGAGAGCCCTTCGCCTCCAGGTACAGTGAGCCGGTGTAGTCGCGAATTGAGGCATCCCGGGTTTCAACCACGCGAATGCCTCGCTCTTTGGATTCCAGGGCGGCGTTGACGTAATTGACCCGCTCCCGCAGGGCGATCGAGAGCAGCCCTTTCAGGGAGGCGACCACCACCGGCTGGCTTTCCGAGCTGGCCAATTCTCCTTGCAGCCGCACCGTCAGAGACTCAACCCGCCCGCCAGCTAGCTGGCTTACCAAGTTGCCCAGGGTTTCAGCCAGCTGCATGTAAGGTTTGAGCTTTTCCAGGACATCGGGGTACAAACCGGGGATATTGACCGCCGAACGCGCCGGCAGTCCCAGCAGCACGTCGCGAATTTGTTCGGCCACGTCAATGGCCACATTAGTCTGGGCTTCTGCAGTCGAGGCTCCCAGGTGGGGGGTGAGGACGATTCCGTGTTCCAGCTGGCGCAGCGGCGAATCCGCTTCCAGCGGTTCGTTTTCGTAAACGTCGAGCGCCGCACCGGCAATTTTGCCTTCCTTCAGGGCTTGTGCCAGCGCCGCCTCGTCAATGATGCCGCCCCGGGCGCAGTTGATGATCCGGGCGGTTGGTTTCATTTTCGCCAGCGCCTCAGCACCGATCAGGTGGGAGGTCTCCCGCGTTTTGGGGATGTGCAGGGTGATGTAGTCCGCTTCCCGCAACAGCAGATCCATATCCACCAGCCGGCATCCGAGCTGCTCAGCCCGTTCCGTGGAGATGAAGGGGTCATAAGCGAGGAGCTTCATGCCCATCGCTTTCGCCGCCGCCGCCACATGGGAGCCAATCTTTCCCAGCCCCACAATGCCGAGGGTTTTCTTGTACACCTCCGCGCCGACGAAACTCTTGCGATCCCACTTGCCGCTTTTGACGGACTGGTTAGCTTCTGGGATATAGCGAGAGAGGGACAGCATCATGGCCAGGGCGTGCTCTGCAGCGGCAATGGTGTTGCCTTCTGGGGAATTGACCACCACAATCCCAGAGCGGGTGGCTGCCGGCACGTCCACATTGTCTACGCCCACACCGGCACGTCCGATGATTTTCAGCTGTGTGCCAGCTTCAATCACCTCTTTGGTGACGCGGGTGCCGGAGCGGATCATCAGGGCGTCGTACTCTGGGATCGCCCGCACCAGCTCTTCTGGCGACAGATTGGTTTTTACGTCTACTTGGGCGACTTGCGACAGAATGTCGATGCCTACTTGATCGATGGGATCGGAAACGAGAACCTTTGGCATGGTTGGCTTCTGAGGTTGCAACAGCTTGGGGTGAAATGACGCCTATTGGCGAAAGCGAGCGGGATCGGGGCGGACGATTGCCGGCTGCCGGCAGCCTTTGATCCTGCATGGCAGGAATCTTCTGCAGTAGGTCATTTTAACTGTATTGCTGCCTGCCTGCTTTAAGATTGATTGAAAGTTTTTATCTTCTGCGCCACCCGAGGTGCGTCCCCCCTGACGCGCCGGTGGCTCCACGCATGCCGGTGGCGAACAGCGCTTCAGTCCCGATCTCAACTTACAATATCTCCCAGTACCTGCGCTCTCACTATCCCTCACTATCACTCAGGCCAGACCGCCCTGTGAATAATTGCTTATGAACTATCTCGTCGCCGTACTGCCAGACCGCATTCAAGCTGAAGCCGCTTATGTCGCTCTAGAGAAAGAAGGCTTGCCCACCGGACAAGTGGCCATCCTGGGCAAGGGCTATAAGAGCGCTGATGAATATGGCTTGATCGATCCCAATGAGCAAGCCCGCAAACAAGCCCGGCTGATGGCCACCTGGCTCGTCCCGTTTGGCTTTGCCGCCGGCTTCACCTTCAGCTCGATCACCGGCTTGGATACTTTTGCCTGGGCGGGCGAAATCGGCAATCACGTCATTGGCGGGTTATTGGGGGCTATCTCCGGCGCAATGGGCAGTGTTTTTGTCGGCGGCGGTGTCGGCTTGATTTTCGGGGGCGGTGACGCTTTACCCTACCGCAACCGTCTCAATGCCGGCAAGTATTTGATTGTTGTCAAGGGTTCTGACACCCTCACCCGCCAAGCTACCCGCATCCTGCGCCAGTTTGAGCCGGAAAATATCCAGGGTTACGCCGATCCGAACACTGTCTGAGTGTTCGCCACTCCCCCTGCATCCCATCCCGGACTAGATTTCCCGGAAAAAGGCCGGCAGCATTTTATTCCCCCCATGCCGGCACCTGGGCAAGAGCCTGCGGATTTAGCCGATTGTCCCTCGCTAAGATCGCCTTTGCATTGCCGCAACAGTCTTGGCTTCCACCTGTAAGCTCAGTTCTCAGTATCAGAGCAATTTATAATTAACTGCGCTCACAACTCCCCCGATTTGCTTTCTGGCATATTGCCCATACCAAGCTGCCTTTATCTGCCTTTAGCAGGAGGACAATTACTATGGAAAATGATAGGTTTTGCCGGCGGCAAGAAAATTTAAAACTTTTACAGTATTTTCACAGAGAAGCGCTGAAAATTTACACGGATTTCACGCTCGCTACTGAGAATCTGAGATAGGCTTTTACATGAGTAGCATCTTGAACAATTCCCACAGTCTTCTCCCGAATCATCGGTGGAACGATCCACCCCTTCTTCCCAAGCGTTGCACAATTGCGGCGATGTTCCCCACCCCCCCACCCCCTCCCCGAAAAGCGGGGAGGGGGAGTAAGAGAGGGTTTTGGATGAGTGCAAAAAGTTCAATCATCCTTCTACTGTGCAACGCCTATTCCCAAGCCTCTCTCAGAGGGCCTGTTTTTATCCGGGCTTTTGAAAAAAATGTTTAATTCTAGCGGTTTTCGTATGAGTGAGGTACTGAGAAACCCGGTTTCTTTAAGAAACCGGGTTTCTGGGGTGTAAAAACCACTAGCTTTTTATTGGTTGCTATATGAAAATCAACACTGATGTGCAGCTGAAAGCGGATTTAACTGTTCCTGTTCCCCAAAAAAGTCTCCAGCAAAGGTTACAAAAAGTGGGAAAAACATTTGCTACCCTGTGGGGGAGCCTTTTGTTCGCCCTGCTGTTAGCTGTAGCAGCTTTGCCTCTTTCCTTTTTCGCTCTCCTGCAAGAATTGGACAGTGAAGATGATCATTAATCAGTTCCCTCTTTTTGGGTGCGTCTCACCGGCAAGCAAAGCCCCAACCCCACCGTTTCGGTGGCCACGTTCACTGCTGGGCTGACCGGCACTGGCATTTGTCCCGGCTGAGGGCTAGCTGGTGGCAAGGAGTTTGGGCAAGATCGGTGCAGGCAAGATAAACTAGAAAGTAGAATCTATTAACTCGCTCAGCCAAAACTGGAAAGCTCAACACTCAAAACTCTTTAGATGTTGCCAAGGGAAGAACTGTTAAAAGGTGTCGAAAATCGAGAGGGCGTGGCTCGCGCTATCGACCAAGCTGAGCAGGCGATCAAAACCTGGGAAGTTGTCTGCACGGATTTTCTGTCGCCGCCGGTGCTGGCTGAAACCCAGCAGGTTTTCAAGCGCCTGACGGAGGTGCAGGCGATCGCTTGGGGGGGCTATCCGCAGGCAGAACGCCAGCGTCTGGCGATCGCCCGCTCGGAACTGCCGCTAGAGCAGTCGCAGGTGGCTGTTTCTGCACTGGAAATTGCCGGGAATTTCCTTTTCGATACCGCCACCCACCGCGACTTTCTCGGCGCAATGCTCGGATGCGGTATTGTCCGAGAAAAAACCGGCGATATTATTGTTCTGGGCGAACGGGGCGCTCAGGCGATTGTGGTGCCAGAAATGTTAGAATTTCTGGAGATGAATCTCAAACAGGTGCGCTCGGTGCCGGTGAAAACTCAGCGAATTGACCTCAGTGAGCTGAAGGTTAAAGAACCCAAGAAGAAGGAGCTAACGACTGTGGAGGCTTCTATGCGGCTCGACGCCCTCGCTTCTGCTGGTTTTGGCATGTCCCGCAGCAAAATGGTGGATTTAATTGCCGGTGGGGATGTGCGCGTTAACTGGAAAGAAATTACCCAAGCGAGCTACATCCTAAAACCGGGCGATTTAGTCGCTATTCGGGGTAAAGGACGCCTGGAAATTGGGGAAATGTCTGTTACTAAAAAAGACCGCTACCGCGTAGGACTTACGAGGTATATGTAAATCGGGAATATCTGGGGACAGGCGGGAAACCTGTCCTGCGTTTGTCCGCCGGCTGAATTTACCGACGGCATGAGGAATGTCAGTTTTCTGCGCTTGTTTGGCGACAGCAACTTCTGAAATTCAGGCACAGATCCAATAGTTACAGCTTGCCGGTGAAGCTGTTTCAGCTTCGCCGCGTCCTCCTAAAAAGGGGCTGGGGGCATATTAGAACGTTAAAGATTCGGCATACTCCCCGCTGTCACAGTTTCACCGGCACTCTCGGTTGGTGCCTATTGCCTGGTGCCGAATTTGCTAAACTGTTTTTCCACCGCACTCACTAGGGTGTCTCGCGGCAAGAACCGGGGCAAATTCACTATGATTTGATTCCCCAAACCGCCGGTGACGACGGTGGGCTGGTCTTTTTCCAAAGCTTGCAGGGCTTCGAGTACGACTTGTTCTGAAGAAGCGTAGCCCTTAAGTGAGGCACCTGCTCCCGATTGCGGAAACTCTGCGTTTTTGGCAAAGTTCGTATCGGTGACTCCGGGGCAAACGGCGAGAATTCGGACTCCACAGGAGCGATTTTCCGCCCACAGCGCTTCGCTGAAACTGAGCACAAAGGCTTTGCTGGCTGCGTATACTGACAGGTAAGGCAGGGGTTGAAACCCGGCAGTGGAGGCTACATTGAGGATGGCTCCAGACCGGCGCTGCTGCATTTGTGGCAAAAATAAATGGGTTAATTCCACTAATGCTACAATATTCAGTTGAATCATCTCTACCTGCCGGTGAAGCTGCCGGTCTGCAAAGGCACCCCAGTCTCCAAAACCGGCATTGTTAATCAGCAGGTGAACCGTGAGTCCTTTTTTGGTTACTGCGTCAAACACAGCTTTTGCTGCTCCGGGCAAGCTGAGGTCTTCAACTAAAACCTCTACTTGAATCTTAAATTCCTCTCGCAGCTGTTGGGCTAGTTGCTGGAGTTTTGCTTCTGAACGAGCAACTAAAATTAAATTCGTCTGGCGTTTGGCTAGTTCCCCGGCGAAGGCTTCTCCGATCCCAGAGGATGCGCCGGTTATTAAAGCGGTTTGCATTGGATTTCCTATTACACAGAGAGCGTATGGTCGGGAGGTACGGGCGGACGGTACAGGCTCGATGCCTGGGGAGCATCCCATTTTTGTAATCCCCCTCACCCCCAACCCCTCTCCCACTTTGGGGTGAGGGGATAATTCTTGATTCTTTCCCCCCTCTCCCTTCATGGGAGAGGGGGGAAGGGGGGGTGAGGGTGACAGTCTTTGCTTTAACGGGATGCTCCCCGATGCCTGTATTGCCCGCCCGGTATTTTAATAAATCTTAACACAAGTGCCGCCGGTGCGGTCATTGGGCGACATAACCGGCGGAAAACAAGTGCAGCCAGACTTTAGCCAGACTTTCGTCCTCGCTCTCGACATCGGTGTGACACTCGACATCGGGGGTGAGCGGTGGTTCATAGGGATCGTCAATGCCGGTGAAGTGCTTAATTTCTCCAGTTCGCGCTTTTTTGTAAAGCCCTTTCACATCCCGCCCCTCGCACACTTCCAGGGGCGCATTGACGTAGACCTCTACAAAGTCGCCAATCCGTTTTTTCACCTCGTCGCGAATCTCGCGGTAGGGCGAGATAGCCGAAACCAATACAATCACCCCGTTCCGGGTCAAAAGATGGGCGACAAAGCCGATGCGCCGGATATTTTCGTCGCGGTCTTCTTTACTAAAGCCCAACCCCTTGGTGAGGTTCTGGCGCACAACGTCACCGTCAAGCACCTCTACCCGATAACCTTGCCATCGCAGCTTTTCCTCCAACCTCTTGTTGATTGTGGTCTTGCCGGCACCGCTCAGACCTGTAAACCACACCGTCACGCCACGCTGTTCCATCTCCACTCAACTCTCGACTTTTTGCGATAGACTTCAGTTTAATTTTGCATCCCACCGGCATTCAATACCCAACCAATCAGTCTCGCTCCCGCAGTCGGGAGTCCCTCCTATCAGCGCCCATCCTTTTGCACAGTTTCTTTTGCCAGCAGGTGGAGCGAGCAGGAAAAGCTAATTTCTTCAAGATTTACGCTGATTTCTGAATCCTGAGGTTCGATTTTTTAAAAGACTCATCCAGCGGATATGCGGGCGGTTTACATCTCAGGCGTGCTGGAAAAAAAGAAAATTACCAGCCTCTGCTCGTTCCGGGGCGGTTGTGCCGCACCGCTCCTACTGCTGGAAACGCCGTTTTGGAGGCTCTGACTTGAAAAGGTTCGTAGTAGGGCTAAAGCCCTACTGGATCGTCCGCCGCCCTTGCGAGTTTTCATCGGTGGCGGTGCACGCAGTTCCGAAGTGACTGCCTCCAACAGTTGCAATTTGGGTTAAGATGGGCAACAGTGTAGAAACGCAACATGTCGAGGCAGCCAGGGTCTGGGCTGCCTGTTGCGGGCACCTTAAAACCAGTCACCCATCGGGAGGTGTATGTGTCTAGACTCAACAATCGCGCTTATGAAATCCTGTATGCGGAAGTAAAAAAATGCGCCGGCAGCGATCCAGCAGGGAAAGTGCAGCTAGCTATTGTCCTGAAGCGGTTAGAAAAACTGCGCCTGCAAGATGGCTCACCGGCATCGGCAGAAGAACTGCGCCAGACAGTAAGCGATATGTTCCCCAATTTCAGTGATAATGTGATTAAAGCGGCTGCAAGTGCCAACCGTCCGATTGGCGTGTGGGGGATAATTCCGTTTGCCGGTGTGCTGGTGGCGGGGGCGGCAGGGTTGATTTGGGCCGTAAATTTGCCGTTTCCGATGATTCGGCAGCCGGTGGCAAAGACAGCACCGATATTATTGCTGCCCAGTTTCTATAGCATGGATTCTCACTACCGTCAAGCGATTTCCTTGGTAGAGCAGGCAGATCAGCTGGTGAACAAAGCCACGGGCCCAGCTGACATTGAGCTGGGGGAAGTGAAAGTCAAAGAGGCGCAGAAACACTTGGACGGACTGCCGGTGTGGTTTTTGGGTTACCAGCCACAAGTGTATTGCAGCTTATTTGGCTGTAGCTGGCGGTTCACCTTAGATGAATTCCAAGCAGCCCGCAAAGATGTGGGGCGGATGGAAGCGAAGGTTTTCCAAGAAAAGAACGCTCAAACCCAGCTGAGGGGTGCCGAAGAGGCGTTTTTGGCGGCGAAACAGCAATACGAGGGGGCAAAACCGGGAGCGGAGCAACAAAAAGCGATCGCTGCTTGGCAAGCGGCTTTAGATCGGATGAAAGAGATTGCACCGGCAACGCTTGCGGAAAAAATGGCCCGAACCAAATTGCAAGCAGCGGGGCGGGATTTTCAGGAAGTGGTGGGTGACGCTGCCGGTCGAACGCGCACCAACACCTTAATAGAAGCTGCCAAAACATTTGCAATGACGGCGGCGGAATCCTCGCAAAATCCCCCCCACACAGCAGAAGAGTGGGAGCAGATTGCCGATTTGTGGGAGAAAGCGATTAACCAACTCAATAAAGTGCCTCTGGAGGATGCCGGCTATATTGACGCTCAAAAGAAACTGGCTGAATACACTAAAAATAAGGGGGTGGCGGAGACTCGTAAAAAAACTGAGTCTGAGTCTGCCGGAGCGCTAAACAGGGCCAAGAGACTGATTGCAGAATGGCAAAGGCTGGCGGGTGCTTCTAACCCCGATAGAGGAAACCTAGCCAGACAATTGCAGGAAATTATCAATGAGCTAGAAACAGTGAGAGCAGGAACAACCGCCTATTCAGAAGCCAAAGACATGCTGAAATTTGCACGAGATACGCTGAAAAATCTGCCATCCACTTAGTGCCGGTGCGATTTTTGTCCGCTTCCAGACTGGGAAGAGGGAATGGGTTTTTATCCTCGGACAGCGGCGGCGGTTGCTGCGGAACGCTATAGCAATAAACAGTCAGTGCGCGGACATGGGTCAGAACGCTGGCTTTGGGCCATAACGCTGGCATTGCTGTGAGTATTTATCGAAATATTCATTTAGGTTAGGACATGACTGTCTATTGTCACATCTGCGTTAATCTGCGTTAAGAAAGTGGTTCAATATTTTAAACCGCAGATGTACGCAGATGTACGCGGATAGGGAAATGCAGTGTTTTTCGTATGATTGGGGTACTGAGAAATCCGGTTTCTTTAAGAAACCGGGTTTCTTATATGTACTAACTCCCAAGCTGTCTACCCCTAATATCCTGTTGTTGAACTACGGCAATTCAATTGCAAATGCCCTTTGAGGCGATGCCCTTTGGCCAGCTTTCAGAGATATTATGGGTATTCAACGTGATGTGATATAAGTGATATAAGTCCCCCAGTCGGTGGACGACAGAGGAAACACTTTTATTCAGGAGGGGAAGGGAGGCGGGGCTAGGG
>Ga0185317_100154_pt1 | contig 23855 bp, 19 predicted proteins | sample DevilsHole_FD_128020 | JGI IMG/M metagenome (GOLD analysis project Ga0185317, IMG submission 128020) | Groundwater microbial communities from Devils Hole, Nevada to study Microbial Dark Matter (Phase II) - Devils Hole (SPADES assembly)... | ecosystem: Environmental > Aquatic > Deep subsurface >...
GTGATTCTGGGAGTCCGCAGGGACAGTAGCCCGACGCGCCAGCGAGGGACCGGGCCTGATTTCTTGTGATTTCGCCATGTGCTCCCTCGCTGGCGCGTCGGGCTACTGTCCCAGAATCGTGCAAGGATATTTAGCAAGCACGCTGCGGCTTCAGGTTACTTCACGGCGTGCAGGACCGCCCACATCTCGCGATGCCACGGGGAATCGACTGTGCGAAACCCGGCACTGGCGAGGTAGCCGAACTGCACGTCGATCGTCTCGTGGAGTCGTCGCCGCTGCGGCGCGGTTGGCCGAAGTTGGCGACGTTGCGGTCCGCCCAGCGACGCAGGTTCTCGCACATAGGCTCGGGGACAAGCCCCGCATCCATCACGCGAGTCATGTGGGCAACCCACACTCGGCAGCGATCCAGGTAGTCGGCGTCGTCGGGCGGGCGGACCTCATCGGCGTTGATGAACACTCCACCGCGACGCAGCACGCCGAAGCATCGCCGATACAGGTCCTGCTTCTCCGACGGATCCAAGTGATGGATGGCCGACATGCTCACGATCGCCGCCGGCGCTCGGGGCAGGGCATCCGTCCAGCGGTCCTGCAACCGGGCCAGCCAACATTCCGCTCGACCGCCGAACCTGGCGAGTCGCTCGGTGGCGAGCGAAAGGAACGCCTCGGACTGGTCGACAACAATTGCACTGGCCCTCGCGAATCGGGCGAGGAACCGATCGACGAGGCGACCCGATCCGCCGCCGGCATCGACCAGCAACAAGTCTGCATCCGCGCCAAACGGCAGCAGGTCGAGCACTCGATCCTGCAGTTCCCTGTAGTGCGGATGAATGTGCTCGGCGGCCTGGTCGTAGCCAACGGCAAAGTCCATCACATTCCAGCGATACTCGGGCGGCGGGCTTGACGGCATGCGGTTCCTTTCGATCGGGCGCGAAGTAGCTTAACATGTTCGCGAGGAAAAGTTGTGCAGGCTACCGATGCGATCAGCCAAACCGTGAAATCAGGACAGATTGAACTCATTTGCGGGCCGATGTTCAGCGGCAAGACTACAGCGCTGCTGACGCGATTGCGTGATGCGCACCGGACGACCGGCCGAGTGGCCCTGTTCAAGCCCACGCTCGACACTCGCTACAGCACACGCGAGGTCGTCTCGCACGACGGCGTTGCGATGGCCGCCGTGAATCTGGAACGAGTCGAATTACTGAGTGAGCTTGTGCGCGACGCGAGCGTCGTCGGTATTGACGAGGTGCATTTCTTTGAGCCTACGCTGGTCGCCATCTGCGCGGACTTGGCCCGCGCGGGCCGGCGCATCATCGCGGCGGGAGTGGACATCGATCATCGCGGCAATCCGTTCGAGGTCGTCAGGCAGCTTGAAGCCGCCGCCGCCGAGGTGGTTCGTCTTACCGCGATCTGTTCGCGGTGCGGCGGCGTGGCTCGATTCAGTCAACGGCTGGTCGCCAGCAACGACCTGATCGTGGTGGGCGGGGCAGGCGCCTACGAGCCGCGATGCGATCGCTGCTTTCAGCCGGGCGGCTGATTGCGGCCCCTTCCTCTACGCCGTCCGCGATCACTTGGTCCCGTTGAGTCTCAGCCCCGACGTCTTTGTCTTCCGGTGGAACACCTTTTCGATGCACGTCACGTAGAGTTCGTCGAACTTCGGACCGCCGAACGCGACGCTGGTCATGAACTCGCCCCCGCTCGGCATGTGAATTACGCCGCCGAGTCGGCCGGTCGGGTCGAACATCTGAAGACCAGCGAGCGAGGTCGCATAAATTCGTCCGGCGGAGTCGACGGCGAGGCCGTCGGCGCCGCTATCGATGCGGTCCGCGAGTAGTCGCAGCGGGTAGTACGGCTGCTTGAACTCCAGGTCGCCATTCGGTTCGACGCGGTACGTCCACAGATGACTGCCGCGCGTGTCGGCGACGACGAGCGTCCCATGATCGGGCCACAGCGCCAGTCCGTTGGGGAATCCAAGCCCCTCGTCCACGACGCGGGCGACGCCAGCCGGGTCGATGTACCACGCGCGCCGGCTTTGGGAATCGGTGAAGTACACTCCGCCGCGGCGCGTGACCACGAGGTCGTTTGGGTCGACACCCTCGGCGATGACCGATTGCTGGCCGTCCTTGTCATACGCGACCACCCGACGTTTTCCGGCCTGGCACGCGAACAGCCTGCCGTCGGGACCGAACGCCAGACCTTTCGCCCCTCCGCTTTCGCGCACGAAGATGGTCGGCTTGCCGCCGTCGATCTTGTAGATGCGACCGGCTACGGAGTCGGCAAAATGCACCGTGCCCTCGCGATCGACCGCCAGACCCTCGGCGTATCGAAAGCCGCTCGCCGCGAGTTTCCAGCCCTCGCCGTCGACGAGCACCTGCGAGAGCGGCATGTCCTGGGCGAGGCCTACCGACCAGGCGGTGAGTGAGAGGAGCAGTGTTAGAGGCGCCAGACGCATGAGGACTCCCGGGGCGAATGATCCGATCTTCGTCATGCGTCATTCCGCCTTGTAGTCTCGCCAAAGCCAGCGGAGCGAATCGGGCAAGATTGCGCCGCCGTGCTTGCCGTTGTGGCCGCCGGTGCCGAACTCGAAGCGATAGTCGTAGCCGGCGAACTTCAGGGCCGCGGCCATCTCTTGATTCGCGAGCGGCCAGTTGCCGTGCAGGTTGTCGAGGTCGTTCGAGCCGTCTTGCAGGAAGACGCGGATCGGCTTGCGCTCGGTCTTGCGAATGACGGACGGGTAGACGTGCCCGCCGCGAATGTTCGTGAAGCTGCCCACGTGGCTGAGCACTTTGCTGAATGCGTCGGGCCGTTCCCACGCGGCCGTGAACGCACAGATGCCGCCCGAACTGATGCCGCAGATCGCACGGCCGCTGGCGTCGCGCACCAGCTTGTGCTTCTTGCTCACTTCGGGCAGCATCTCATCGAGCAGGAACCGAGCGTACTGGTCGCTCAGCGTGTCGTACTCGAAGCTTCGGTTCTTTCGCGGCTGCTGGCCGGGCTGCCCGGCCGGGACCTCGCCGGGGTTGATAAAGAGGCCGATCGTCACGGGCATCTCGCCCTTATGAATCAGGTTGTCGAACACGATCGTGGTGCGGAACTGGCCGGTCTCGTTCACGTAGTTTCCACCGTCCTGAAACACCATGAGGCACGCGGGCTTGGCGGCATCGTACTGGGCGGGCACGTAAATCCAATAGTCGCGCACTGTGCCGGCGAACACCTCGCTGGTCCATGAGTGTTTCGTCACTTCGCCCTGAGGCACGTCCGGCTGGCGCTGCGAGTCGGGCCCGAGTTGGTAGTCGTCCTGCGCGGCGCCGCCGGCCGCAAACGTCAGGATGGCGAGTGTCGTGAGTAGATGGCTCATGGTGTTCCTTTCGAGGACGGTGCAACACAAGGCGAACGGTGCGATTGTTACCGTAGTGCAGGCGGCCCGCCTGCAATGTCGTCAAAGGAAGCCGCAGGCGGCCCGCCTGCACTACGACTTCCTTGGGAGTCATGGGCCGCCGCGCGACGCGGAGGGCGTTCTTGACCCGGTCCAAGTCGGCGGTCGCTATGCTCCCGAGTCGGCGAGCGAATCGCGCACGCGGCAGTGCGTCTATCGCTTGCACATTTGCCACCGACGCATTATCGAGGAACCGAAGATGGCCCTAGTTCTTGCGTGGACATGCGAGAATTCTAATTCGGTGCGCAAACGGTAACAAGCCACGAGCGTCAGGTCTGGGCCGGGCCGGCGTCGGGTGTTGGGTCGGGCAGCGGGCCGGACGGGGCCGACTCGCTGGGCGGCGTGCCGAGGCTGACTTCGCGGCGGCGGCGCAGGTACATCTTGATGGGCACCTCGCGGAACGGCAACCGGTCGTGCAGCACGCTGAGCAGGTATCGCTGATACGTGGCGTCGAGCAGTCGCGGCGAGTTGCAGAACAGCACGATCGTGGGCGGATGCACACCGACCTGAGTGGCGTAGTAGATCTTGCCTTGGCGATTCTCGCGTGTCGGCGGCGAGTTGGCGGCGACGGCCTCTTCGATTACTCGATTCAGGTCGCCCGTGGTCACGCGAGCGCCGGCTTGTTTGAACAGATTCTGGGCCAGGTTCAAGAGGGCCTTCACGTTCTTGCCGGTTTTGGCGGTGATGAACACCGCGGGCGAGTACGGCAGCGCGCGGACCTGATCGTACAGGATGTTGGCGAACTTTTCGGTGGGCGTGGGCAGCTTCAGGTCCCACTTGTTCACCACGTACACACAGGGCTTATACAGTTCGGCGACTGATGCGGCGAGTTGCTTTTCGATCTTGGAGATACCCTGGGTCGGGTCGATGAAGAGCAGCACGACGTCGGCGCGGCGCAGCGATCGCTCCGCGCGCTTCATGCTGTAGAACTCGATGTCGTCCTGCACCGATTTCTTTTTGCGCACGCCGGCGGTGTCGATGGCGATGAACGTCTTGCCGTCGATCTCGAACCGCACGTCGACAGCGTCGCGCGTCGTGCCCGGCGTCTCACTGACGATGACGCGTTCGGTGTTCGCCAGGGCGTTGATGAAGGTGCTCTTGCCGACGTTGCGGCGACCGACGATGGCCAGCCTCATCGCGACGGCGGCGGGCGACTCGTCGCCGACGTCGGGCGGCAGGCGCTCGATGATCAGTCGTCGCAACTCGTCCTTGTTGCGGTTCTGGAGCGCGCTGACGCAAACGACCTGGCCGCGCCCGACCTTGAAGAAATCGGCGGCCAGCGTGTCGAGCCGCGGCTCATCGCACTTGTTGACCACGCAGAGCACCGGCTTGTCGATGTCGCCGAGTCGCTTCGCAACATGGTGATCGAGGGCCGTGACGCCGGTGCGCGCGTCGACGACGAACAGCACCACGTCGGCCTGAGTGATTGCCATGTCGATCTGGCGTTCGATTTCGGCGGTGAGGTGGTCGCGATCGTGTACGCCCATGCCGCCGGTGTCGGTGATCTCGATGAAGCGCCCGTCGAACTCGACGATGGCCGTAATGCGATCGCGCGTGACGCCGCTGGTGGGATCGACGATGGCGATGCGCTGGCCGACCAGCCAATTGAGGATGGACGATTTGCCGACGTTCGGACGACCGACAATGGCGACCTGCGGAAGCGACACGGCGAATCACGTTCTCCAGGCGGCCCGACGCCGCTACTTCGTACGGTCGGATCGAGCGGCTTTCGCCGGCTGCGGCGCGTCAGCCGCGGCGCCGCCGGGTTTGGGTTGCGACTTGCGAACGACGACGATGACCTCGGTGTCTTGCGGCGGAATTCGCTCGGTGAACGCCTCGAACAAAAGCGAGTCGTTGGTGTTGCTGGAGTGCACGGCCAGGTCGACGATGGAACCCGGAAAGTTCGCGACGCTGACCAGGTCGCCGCCGTCGCCGAGGAACCGTTTCTGCTTTGTCTGCGGGTCCTCGACGATCTCGCTGCCGGCAAAGACGAACTCGTGCGTGATCGCCTTCTGGGTCTTGAAGTCGCGAATCCAATCTTGGGCACGGGCCTTCTTGAACACGCCGTCCTGCTTCCACTCGACGGTGATTTCGAGCTGCTCGCCGCTGGGCGGATGGAATTTCTCGCCGTCGTACCTGGCCGGACTCCCCGGCTTCAACTCAGCGGCGATCAGCGCGGCCTGCAACGATTTCGGATCAAGCTCGACGGCGAGCACCGACTCGTGTTCCTTGCTGTCCTTGCGACACATGAACTCCTCAAGCGGCGCTCGCTGCCGGCAGACGTAGGCCCGCACCAGAACTCGCCGGGCTTTGGGGTTGGTGTCGATCCAGATGTTCTGGTTGACCGGCACGATCGCCGCCGCCGGCTCGCGGAACGCCGGCGAGTTGGGCCGTTCGGCGGGCGCCGCCCGCGGAGGTTCTTGGGCAACGAGCAGAAGAGTCGCGAGCAAGTTCCAGTGGACCATGGCCACCCTCGATTGAGTTGGCCGCCAACGTACCACAAGAGCGACGGATCTGACTAGTCCTGATACGCCGAGCCGGAAATGATCAAAACCACGGAGCGATCGTCGAAACGGCGGCTTGGGATTCGCAACTGTTCCGCTCACCGGCCAACTCCCGAGAGGGGAGCGGGAGGTAGCCGGTGGAGCAAGCGACTGTCTAAATAGCCTTGCACGATTCTGGGACAGTAGCCCGACGCGCCAGCGAGGGAGCACATGGCGAAATCACAAGAAATCAGGCCCGGTCCCTCGCTGGCGCGTCGGGCTACTGTCCCTGCGGACTCCCAGAATCACGCAAAGCCATTTAGTTCTGCGGAGGGAATACGGACGCTGGGGCGGCCTGAGAGGCCACGAGCTGGCCCTGGCTGTTGTAGGCGCGCACGGCCTTCAACACAAGCGATGCGACCCGGTTGGAAGCGAACGTGACGCCGGAGTTCGCCATGCTGACCTGCGGATGGTAGTCGTTCAGGTCGCCGAGATTGGTCTTCACGCTCAGGTGAATGGAATCGCCCTGACCGAAGCTGCCCCAAGTTTTGGAATTGCCGTTGGCGATAGTGAACCGCAGCTTGCCGTTCTTGAGCTCCAGGCGTTGCGTCCAAGTCACCTTCTCGCCCTTCGTGGCAAAGTGGGCGTTGCCAAGGCTCAGCCAACCGATCTGGTTGCCGTTGTACCAGAGCTGCAATTCCATGCCGCCGGTCGTGTAGGTCGGGTTGATGCGGTGGTTCAATGCGAACGCGAGATACACGTCTTCGATGTCCTTCAGCGGCGTCATGACCGTACCCAACTGAGGCGCCGAGACCAACTGATCCGGCTCGTTGACCACGAGTTCCCAGTCCTCTTCGATCCGCATCACGTCTTGCAACGATGCGAATGTCGATGATGGCGATTCGGCCGTCATGGTCGATCCGTTCTGAGTGCTTGAACCGGTCGAATCCGTCGTCGTTGCCGCCGTGGTCGACGACGTTGTCGAAGTAGCCGGTGCGTCGCTGCTGGTGCTGGCACTGTGCTCGGTTGTGCTGGCAGCGTCGCTCGTGGTGCTGGCAGCGTCGCTCGTGGTCCCCGCGGAGTCGCTCGTGCTGCTCGCGGCGTCGCTCGACTCACTCGACTCGCTCGTCGCGGTTGACGTGTCGGTCGTGTCGGTATCCATCGTCGCCGCGTTGGCATCGGTCGAGCCAGTGGATTCACTGGTCGCGTCCGAAGATGGCTCGGCTGTGCTTGTCGAGACGTCGGTTGTGGTGCTTGACGAATCGTCACTCGTGGTGGGTGCTTCGGCGGTGGCCGTCGAATCGGAGTCGGCCGCCGGCTCGGGTTCGAGCGCGAGCGTGACCTCATCAAGCGACCCGCTGGAACTGGTGGTAGCCAGGGAGCTTGTCGTGGCACTGAAGTCAGCGGGCGTGGAATCGGTCGTCGGTTCGGTAGTCGCGTCGATCACTGTCCGAACGCCCGGCCGGCCCTTGGCGAGCCCGGGCGCGTCGCTCGATGCGTCGGCGTCGACCGCCATAGGCGCTGCGTCGGCCGGTTGAGACTCCGCCGCCGCGGCCGGCTCAGTCGCGGTGTCCGTCGACGGCGACGAGCTTGCTACAGCCAGCGTGATCGTCCCGACCGCGACGGCAGTTGCCACGCCCGACGCCGTGCCAAGTCCAAGTTTGGCCCGCAACTTGGCGATCTTCCTGAGCAGCTTGTTGCGGAACTTGCCCGTCGCCAGTTGCACGCGGGCTTCGAGCGCCGTCAACTTCGTCAGCAGTTTTTCGAACATGGTCGTAGCTCCTCGTATGGGTCGTGCGATGCCTCTCAACGCGCCAGGCGCACGTTGGAGTAAACGTATTTCGACTGATATCCCGTGCCGGCAATCGTGGCGCTCGGATCGATCACCACGGCCGGTTGAATGACGATCTTCTTACTCGACAGAGCGCCGGTCAGCTTCACCGACACAATGCGTACGCCGGCGAAGCCGACGATTGTGTACATCGCGTTGTTGCCGTTCCCGGTGACTGAGCTGTAAAGCATGATGGTGCGCGGCTGCCCCTTGACGGCGTCGAGTTCGTCCTTGATGCCCGCGCTGACGCCGGTGTCGCCGTTCAGCAACAGCGTGCCGCCGGGGCCTAGCTTCAAGCTGCCGCCGTGGTAGGCGAGGTCGCCCGCGCTGACGCCATCGAGAATCTGCCGCTCCAGGTCGGCCGTGCTGTTGTTCGACGAGCCGATATCGACGGTGCCAAAGTTGCCGCTGGCCGCGTTGCTGAGCGGGAACATGCTAAGTTCCAGCAGCCCGTCGGAGCCGCCAGCCACCGACCCGGTGCCGGGATCGTATTCATAGAAGTCGGACCCTACGCCCGAAAGCAGGTTGTTCCACGAGTTCACGTCAACGGCGAACGGCAGCAGCCCGGCGTTGCCGGTCTCTGAGGTCACTTTGAAACCGTCGACGGACCCCATCATGACCGCGGTGGATTTGGCCGTCATCGACGCGTTGCTGATGCCAAACACGCCGGCGAAGAACGTCGAGATCGGTCCATTGATGCTGCTGGTCCGCCGCACGCGCACCTGCACGGCGTTGAACTTCGACGGGTCGCTCGTATCGAGCTCAGACGATGCATCCCACGGGTCGGCGAGGTATCCGAGCACGATGTCGCCGGTCGGAGTGTTGGAACTGTTCGATTCGACCTGCGGGAAGTCGTTGATGACGCGGTTCATTTCGGCGTACTGTTCCGCCACCGTGCGGGCGACGGTCTGGCCAACTTGGTTGTTGGGTTGATCGGGTGTGCCTTGAAACAGCGTGCCGTCGAGCAGGTTCGACGCGCCGGCCATCGCGCCGGCGTCGGCACAAGTCTGAAGTTGGCTGTACGCCACAAACAGGAAGCCGACATCGACCGCGAGCGCGACGAACCCCAAGACAACGACCAGCGAAATCGAAACGAGTACGGCCACGGAACCGCGTCGAGCAGTCGTTCGGACGATGCTGTTGCGGACGTGATCCAGAGAACCGATGGGCACGGCGAAGGCCTCGCTAGGCGCCAGTGAAACAGTCGCCCCGACGTTGGGGCACAACCGCAGGACGGCCCCGGGAGCTCTTCGCTTGCCGGCCGAAAGACGTGCCAGATGATGTGACTACTGAAAGCTAGGCCACGATCCTGATGCCGTCAAGCGGTGCGTTCGAATCCAAGCAGCCAGCACGGAGTTGTCACGTTAGACCGGTGCTGCTCGCCGTAACGGCTTCCGTGAGTCGCCAGGTCCTTGACTCAGCCGTGCCATGACCTACCCACGCTGTAGAGGGCGGTGCCTCGTTTCTCGCCCCCCTGCGCGCGGAACTCGAAGGGGATGTGGCCCCATGACGGAACGCTCTGCCAGCCAAACCATCGAACTGCCCGAAGATGCCGCCGACTGGAGCGGCGACGACGGCCCGCTCGAACAGGCACGCATCGTCGATGATCTGAGCGCCGCGCTGGCCTCGCCGGGAACGCCGCCCGGCACGGTGCTGTGTCCAGGTTTCGGCCGTGGCGGGTTTCGGCTCGAACGCCGATTGTTCCGCGACGAACTCGGCGAGAACTGGCTGGCCCGCGACCTGACCGGCGACCGCGATGTGGCGTTGCGCCTGCTGCCGCGAGAAAAACAACAGTCGCCCGATCAGATCGCGACGATCAAGGATTCGTTCGCGCGGCTGCAGGCGATCCATCACCAGTACATCGCGCCGATTCACCTGCTGAGTTGGGACGAGGCGTTCGGATACTTCCTGGTCGGGCAGGTCGTCAACGGCGAGACGCTGAGTCGGTTCCTGAAGGGGTTCACGACCCAGCAGGGCGGCGTGACGCCCGGCCAACTCGTCGAACTGCTGACGCCGCTTGCGCGGGCCTTAGACTACTTGCACGATCGACACCTGTCGCACGGCGACGTGCGGCCCAGCAAAATTCGCGTTTGCGAACAGGGCCGCGTCGCGCACGAGGTGCTGCTGACCGACACCGGACTTGCCGGAATGCTGGCGAGCTATGTCGACGAGTTGCCCCAGTCGGTCGTCGAGGCGCGCGGGCCGTACCTCGCCCCAGAACAGTGGACGGGCCAGCCGGCCGGTCCGAAGACCGATCAATACTCGTTGGCCGTGATCGCCTACGAACTGCTGGCGGGGCAGACTCCGTTTGTCGCTGCCGACGGGCCGCTGCGCGAACAGGCACTGGACCGTTCAATGCCGCCGATCTCGGGCCAACCCGACCACGTGAACGAGGCTCTGGCGCAGGCGCTGGCGAAGAATCCGCGCGAACGATTCGAGAGTTGTGCGATCTTTCTGACGCGATTGGCGGTGTCGTCCGACCGCGGGCGTCGGTCGCGGCAGGTTCAGGAGGCGTGCGATTCCGTCGACTCGGCGAGCGGCGGCGGCGGCGATGGCAGCGGATCGGGCTCGGGCGGCGACCGCAGCGGCAAGGGAGGCTCCGGCGACGGCAGCGGCAAAGGCGGCTCGGGCGAAGGAAAGGGAAAAAGCGACGGCACGGGCGGCAAAGAGGCCAAAGACCCAAAGAAACAGGCCAAGCCGGTCGTGAAGCTCGAGGCGATCCGCAGCTTTCGCGCTGCGTCAAACGGGGTGCGCTGCGTCGTCTTCTCGGTCGACGGCCGCAGCACGCTGTCGGGCGGCAAGGACAAGGTCCTGCGGCTCTCTGACTCGACCAACGGCCAGATGCTACGCCGGTTCGACGGCCACTCCGACGCCGTCAACTGCGTCGCCTTCTCGCCCGACGGGCGCCACGCGATCTCGGCCAGCGACGATTGCACGATCCGCATCTGGGACGCGACCAGCAACTCCGAACTCGCCTGTCTCGTCGGCCACCGCGCCGCGATAAAGAGCGTCGCGTTCACTCGCGACGGCAAGTTCATCGTGTCGGGCAGCGAGGACGCCACCGTGCGACTCTGGGATGTCGCAACGAAGAAGGAAATCCGGCGCTACGCCGGATTCTTCAATCGCCACAAGCTCGCCATCAACAGCGTGGCCGTTTCGGCCGACGGCTGCCTGGTGGTGTCGGGCAGCGCCGATGGAACGGTGCGCCTCTGGAATCTGAAGGACGGCAGCCACATCCGCCGTGTGCAGAAGAGCGAAGAAGGGATCACCAGCGTGGCGATCTCGCCCGACGGAGCACGGATCGCCACGGCCAGCTACGACGGCACGATCTTTCTGTGGCAAACCGAGTCGACCGACGAGCCGCGGCTGCTCAAGGGGCACAACCGACCAGTGCTGAGCATCGCCTTTCATCACGATAGTCGTCGGCTCTTGAGCGGCAGTTGGGACGAGACGGTGCGGCTGTGGGACGCCCAGGCCGGTCGCGAGATCTGCCACTTCCAAGGCCACACCCGCGGCGTGAACAGCGTCGCCTTCTCAGTCGACGGCCGCCAAGCCATCTCGGCCGGCTTCGACGAGGCCATTCGAGTCTGGGCGCTCACGGCCTCGTAGCCGGGCCGTGCCTCCCATTCCGCCGTTCTTCTGCACACCTTTGGCCCATTGAGGCTTTCGAAACGGAGTGCAGATTCTGCGAACTTACCCTTGCGAACCCAGGGGCGGGTAGATAAAAATCTGCGACTCTGACAACCCGTTGAATGCTGTCGTGTGGCAGCGCGCGTGGCGAGAGCGCAACGGCGAGGCGAACAACAACGCAAGGGGGAATTCTCAATGCCCAACACTCCGAACGATGTACGAAAGCTGGCGAAGGACGCCGGCGTCCAAATTGTCGACTTCAAGTTCGTCGATATGCCCGGCACGTGGCAGCACTTCTCGATACCGATCGAAGACCTCGGCGACGACATCTTCACCGACGGCATCGGCTTTGACGGGTCGAGCATCCGTGGGTTCCAGAAAATCCAAGAGTCGGACATGCTGCTCGTCGCCGACGCCGACACGGCCCAGATCGATCCGCTGCTGCAGATCAAAACCATCAGCTTGATCTGCAACGTCCTCGACCCGATCACTCGACAACGCTATAGCCGCGACCCGCGCAACATCGCTCAGAAGGCCGAGGCCTACCTGAAGTCGAGCGGCGTCGCCGACATCAGCTACTGGGGACCCGAGCCGGAATTCTACGTCTTCGACGACGTCCGCTACGAACAGTCCAACCGGGGTGGCTCATATTCGATCGACTCATGCGAAGGCGTTTGGAACACCGGCCGCGACGAGAAGCCCAACCTCGCCTACAAGATTCGCCACAAGGAAGGCTACTTCCCCGTCCCGCCCAGCGACACGCTGCAAGACATCCGCTCCGAGATGATCCTGGCTATGAAGGCCATGGGCGTTCAGGTCGAAGTCCATCACCACGAAGTAGGCACCGCCGGCCAGTGCGAGATCGACATGCGATTCAACTCGCTCACCAAGATGGCCGACAACGTGATGTACTACAAGTATGTGGTCAAGAACGTCGCGCGCAAGCACGGCAAGACGGCGACGTTCATGCCCAAGCCCATGTTTGGCGACAACGGGTCGGGCATGCACGTACACCAGAGCCTCTGGAAGGGCGAGTCGAACCTGTTCTACGACGAGAAGGGCTACGGCCAGATCAGCCAGACCGCCAAGTACTACATCGGTGGACTGCTGAAGCACGCCCCGGCGTTGCTCGCGATCTGCGCCCCGACGACCAACTCGTATCGCCGCTTGGTGCCGGGCTACGAGGCGCCGGTGAACCTGGTCTACTCGCAGCGCAATCGGTCTGCAGCCTGCCGCATTCCGATGTACTCGAAGAGTCCGAAGGCCAAGCGCATCGAGTTCCGCTGCCCCGATCCATCGACGAACCCATACCTGGCGTTCGCCGCGTTGCTCATGGCCGGACTCGACGGAATTCAGAACCGCATCGACCCCGGCGCCGGCATCGACAAGGATCTCTACGACCTCGAACCCGAAGAGGCCGAGAAGGTCACCAGCACGCCTGGCTCGCTGGCCGAGGTGCTCGACGCACTCGAAAAGGACCATGCGTTCCTGCTCAAGGGCGATGTCTTCACCAAGGATATCATCGAGACCTGGATTGATTACAAACGGTCCAAGGAACTGGCCGAGGTGAACCTGCGGCCCACTCCGTACGAGTTCTTCCTGTACTACGACATGTAGTCCAAGAGGACGTCGCAACCCAACGAGGCCCGTGTGGTCGCCCTTCGATCACACGGGCCTTTTCACTTCTCCGCCGGTTTGGGGCCCTCCGCCAAGTTTGCGGCGCAGGCGTCCCGCTTGCCGTTTCATTCGCCAGATGTGAGGCACAGAATTCGCAAACTTGGCGGAGAGCCGGGAAGTTGTGGCTTCCGGGCAGAGCTGTGGCTCAGCCGTTCAACTAGACTGATCCGGGTCCGTGATCTAACCTGTTCGCCCAATGCTCCAGATAGCCCTGTGGATCACTGGTGGCGTCGTCGCTGTGGTCGTGGCCACTCTGGTTCTGCGCACGTACCTGATCATCTCGCGTTACGGCGCGCCGATCCGTCGCATCTTCGAGGAAGATCCGATCTTCGTTCCGTCGGAAGGCTCGCCGCACCCCGAGTCCGAAGAAGTCGAGTTCCCCACGCCCGAGGGCCTGGTGCTGCGCGGCAGCTACCTCGCGACTCCCGCCGGGCCGGCCAAAGCGGTCGTTGTCTTCTCTCACGAGTTCCGCTCAGATCGTTGGAGCGGTATGCCCTATTGGGAATGTCTGCTCGGCGACGGCTTCGACATCTTCGCCTTCGACTACCGCAATCACGGGTCGAGCGACAAGGACCCGGCATACACGCCGCGGCACTGGGTCACCAACTATGAACTCGACGATCTCGAAGCCGCCATCGCGTACCTGCGAAGCCGGCCAGAGGCCGATCGGTTGCCGATCGGCTTGTTCGGCATCAGTCGTGGCGGCGGCGCGTCGATCGGCGTGGCGGCCCGCGACCGTGGCCTGCGCTGCGTGGTCACCGACGGCGCGTTCGGCACGCACGGCACGATGCTCACGTACATGAAGAAGTGGATGTTCCTGGTGGTCGGCGACAAGTGGTGGCTGAAGATTCTTCCCGACTGGTACTTGGGGTTCATCCGCGATTGGGTGCTGGCCCGCGTCGAACGCGATTTCGGCTGCCGGTTCATTCGGCTGGAACGAGCGATCGGCCGGCTCGCTCCACGCGCGGTCCTGATGATCCATGGCGGCCGCGACGGCTACATTCGCCCCGACATCGCCCGCGAGTTCTTCGCCGCCGCCCGCGACCCACGCGAACTCTGGATCGTCCACGGCGCACGCCACAACGCCTGCCTCGAAGCCGCAGCAGTTGAATACCGATCTCGCCTCATCAACTTCTTCCGAACGAACCTGGCCGGCGAAAAAAAATCGAACGGTTAGGCCGCTGGACAGTTCGACTATCTCACTCAATACCGCTCCACACTGAATAGGGTCTGAAATCGGCTTCGGTCGTTTAACCCGCAGCCACAGGCGAGGCGTGGCTGGCGTTGGTTGTGCCTCGCCTGCGGCTGCGGGTTAAACAAATTCAAACCCCTTTCAGTGTGGAGCGGTACTCAGGCGGCAACTGACCATTCCTGCGGTCGGGCGCCAATGGTCTGCGTCATGAAGCGGCCTATCTCGGCGACGAATCGCGGCGTGCAGAATCGCGCAGCGTTGGTCCGCGCCAGTTCGCTGCAGGTCGTGTTCGGCGCGGCCTCGAATTCTTGCATCGCCCGCACCATGGCCGACGCCGACTGTTCATCGTACAACAGCCCCGTGCCTGGTCCGGTCGCGGTCGGCGCGATCACGGTTTCGGTCGCGCCCCCGCGGCCGAAAGCAATCACGGGCGCTCCGCATGCCTGAGCCTCGAGCGGCACGATGCCGAAATCCTCCAACCCAGGAAACAGCAGCGCCCGACAACGGCGATAGTGATCGCGCAGCACCTCGTCGGGCTGCCACCCGGCAAACTCCACGGTCGGTCCAGCCAATGATCTCAGGCGCGCGAGCTGCGGGCCCGCCCCGACCACGACTAGCCGACGCCCCAGCCGATTGCACGCTTCGATCGCCAGATCGATTCGTTTGTACGGGGCCAACGCCGACACACACAGATAGTAGTCGTCGCGAGGCACGGACGCGGGCGTGTAGAAGTCCGTGTCGACCGGCGGGTGGATCAGTGCGCTCGATCTGCCGTAGCACTCGCGAATCCGGTCGGCAACTGTGCGGCTGATCGCGATGAAGTGCGTGACGCGGCTCGCCGTCGCGCGGTCCCAACGCCGCAACAGGCCAAGGATCGGCGAGCGCAGATCGAGTGTCGGCCGGCCGAAGTACGCTTCGCGCATGTGCCAGGCGTAGCGCATGGGCGTGAAGCAGTAGCACACGTGCAGCGCCCCGCGCGGCGCTCGCACCGACTTGGCGACGCAATGGCTCAGGCTGACGACAAGGTCATAGCCATCAAGCCGAAAACTCTCGATAGCCGCAGGCATCGCGGGCAGAAAGTAGCGATAGGCCGCGCGAACGCCCGGCACTCGGTTCAGAAAGCTGGTCCGTATGTCCATTGCGTCGATGACCGGCGAGACGCTGCCCGGCGAGTGCACGAGCGTGTACAGATGAGCGTCGGGCCAGATCCGGCAAAGTGCCTCGAGGCACTTCTCGCCGCCGCGCATTCCGGTCAGCCAGTCGTGAACCAGTGCGACTCGCATCCTTGCCTACCCGATGGAAACGGGACCCTGAGAGCGCGCGGATTCTACGCTTCGGCCGTATTTCGCAACAGCCCAGGTGCAGCGCGCGTGTGGCGCGCCCGGCGTCGGCGATGGGCGCGACTACACCGTTGCGTCGGCCGGCATGCGAACACCGGTCAGGGCGGAGTTTCCATCGTCAATCGGAGCGGTGCGGCCCCTACCGCGTCTGACCAGGCGACGGCGTCGGGCGACTCGGCGTGCGCGTATGCTTGCAGCCATTGGACCGCGGCGGCCGTGTCGTCACGCAGCAGCACGGTCCACTGGAACCGGCCGTTGCCGAGCGGGACCCACTCGCCGCGCACCACCTTGTCGTTGGCCGCGGCGAACCGCGCGACGAAGGCGGCATCGCGAATCTCTTTCGGAGCGGCAACCGACGGGGGCGGCATGCGGTTCTTCGACGCAAGCCGGTTGGGCACGAGCGAAAGATGAACCGACGCCGGCCGCAGTCCTTCCACCGTTCCAGTGATCACGTACCATCGGAAGCCCCAGGCCGCACGCGGGCCCGCACGTACGCCCGCCTCGACGCCCAATCGGCGCGGCAACCGCAGCTCGAGCGTCGGGTCGCCCAGCAAATTGTAGAGCCATTGATGATCGGCCGGCAGCAACTCCGGCCGCTCACTCGGCTCCATTGCCAGCAGCATGTTTTTCAGCAGCGGCGGGCCGGGCCGGTACATGGCCCGCTTGACGCGCACGAACGCCGCGCCCAGCCGATCGGGTGGGTTTTCAAGCACGTCGCTGGCGAGGCCGAAACACAGCATCAAATTCGCGTACGCACTGGTGACGTCGCTGCCGGCGACGACGGCGGTCGGGCCGTGCGGGTTGCGCACCAGCGCCTCGGCCAGTCCGCACTGCGGCGGCGGCAGGTCGAAGTCGCCGCAACTGCAGGTCGACATCCACAGCACGGTGCCGGGCCGCTCGCCGTGAATCTCTTCCGCGAGGTCGCTGTCGAGCACGCGGTAGTTGCGGCCCGCGTAGCGCACGACGTCGACGCCGCGGTCGTAGCCGTGGCCGGCAAACAACGTGATCGGCGTCGCGTCTTCGAGCCAGCGGCGCACCTGGCGGGCGGTCGCGTCGGGGCCGGGGAAATACTCGCTGACCGGCGACGAGTACAGGGCGCGGAGTCCCCAGTGCGGCCGGACCTGCGCGTCGATTACGCCCATCGCCATCCGTTCGAGCACCGGGTCGAGCGTCGGGTCGTAGTTCGGCGTGGTCGCCAGGAACGTCACGTCGCGACGGTACAAACCGGGCGCCTGGCCCGTCTCGTATCGCAGCGACTTCGCCACTTGCACGGCGACCTCTTCGGGCGATCGCACCGGCCAGCGGCCGACCGCCAGGCGCGGCGCCCCGCGCGGGTCGGGCAGGCCGTACACGTTGTCGCTCACGAACTGTCGCGGCGCACTCGGTCGCGCCCGTTCTGTTTCGATCGACGCGGGCAGCAGGTGCAACGGATCGAGTGGTTCGCGCGGTCCCGGTGCGTCGCCCACCAGCAACACGAAAACGGCCGGGTCCGAATCGCCCGCCGCTGCTGTCGGAGCCAGTCGCTGTTCAATGGCGTCTCGCAGGCGTGTTACCGCATCCGCGCCGCTCTGGCGGCTGAACACCTCCACCGGGTTGACCACCTGCACGTCGAATCCCTGACCACGTCGCCGTTCCACCCACGGCGCGAGCGCTGGTTGATAGGCCGGGGATGCGACGATGATCGCCGTCCGCCGTTCCGGTTCGGCGGCGGCGAGCGCAGTGGCCGCGACGGCTGGAACCAGCGAGGTGAAGTGCACAAGACTCACCCAGCTCAGACTGCGGCGCCGGCGGCCTCGGTCGTTATCGTGCAATGCGCCCGACGACATGCGACACATTCTGCGTCGTGCCGCGGTTCGGCACAATCCAAGACGGCAAGGCGACCCTCAGCCGACGCTGCGAGGCGCGGATTCGGTGATGCCGCCCATCGAGGTGGACAACGCTTTGGTTTGCCTGGAATGTCCGTGGCGATCGATCCAAAGCGGTGTCCACCGCACTGCTCCGAAAATAGATAGGCTAAGAGTGGTCTCGGGCGCGCAAACCCCCTTCCCCCACAGGATGTGGGACGGGTGGCTTGGACTCACGTGCCCCTAAGGGCGCCGGATCACATGCCGTGGAGGACGAGCTCGCACCGAACCCGGTTTAATGGTGCAGCAGACATCGCCTCGGTCACGATCATAACAATTCTCATGATCCCGGGTGCCACGAAGTGGCATGAAGGACTCCAAAGTTCGCCGCCTCACGACGAGAACGCTAAACTCCCGCGATATCTCGCGAAAGTTCGCTTGTTTGGGGCCTAATCGGCCTAGCGATCATCGCGTTGTACACGGTCGGCGTCGGCCTATGGCTCGCGTGGCAGAGCGGCTGGCTCGCGTGGTTGACGGCCGCGTCCTGACTTGGTCTCCCAAGGAAGTCGTAGTGCAGGCGGCTCGCCTGCGGCTTCCTTTGACGACATTGCAGGCGGGCCGCCTGCACTACGCTAAAGAGTCGTCCGCCCGTTCCGATCAGCCCTTTGGTGACGGAGCGTCGGCGTGAATTTCCACTCGATCAACGATGCACCGGCGGCGTTGACGTCGGCGATGGCGGCTCGAATGGCCGACTGAAGCGATTCGCCCTCGCGGTGAAAGTCAACACTCACGATTCCTTGACTCATCCCGGGCGACCCGTCGTCGCAACCCGCCGCACATAGAGTCAGTTCAATATCACCGCCGAGCACAAGCGTGAAGCCATGTTTGGTCATGAGACAGTTCTCCCATTCCGCTCGAACTACACGCCGCGCGGGACGGCCCAGTGGCCTTCGCGGTATTTGCGACGGACCAGTGCGTTGGCCTCCTTGAGATTCGTCACCTGCTCTTTCGCCGGATCAAACCGCAGCACCTCGCCCGTGCGGGCGGCAATGTTGGCCAGGTGAACGAGCGTCGCGGACAAGTGACCGGCCGTGACGTCGGCGTTGAGCTGTTTCTGATCGCCGCGGATGCAATCGAAGAAGTTCGTGTGGTGCGCGCCGAGGTCGGCCGAGCCGGTCTTCTCGGCGATCAGCTTGTTCCGCTCGCCGTACAGCTTCCAGCCGACCGTGTGGCCGATGATCAGCATGCCTGACTTGCCGTAGAACGCCGCGCCGTTTTCGTAGCCCTCTTGCACGTACGGCGACCAGTCGCGCTGCTCGAAGATGAGCTGTTTCTTGCGCCCTTCGGGCGGACCGTCGGCCGGGTACTCGAAGATCGCATACTGCGTGTCGGGGAACTGCTGGTCGTCGTCGAAGAAGTACTTGCCGCCGAAGCACGTGGCGGAGGTCGGGTGGGTGGTTGCGCCGAGTCCCCAGCAGGCGACGTCGATGTCGTGGACTCCGTCGTTGCCGATGTCGCCGCAGCCGAAATCGCGCCACCAGCGCCAGACGCCGGGCAGCATGTTCGAGCGATACGGCACCATCGGAGCGGGGCCGACCCAGCCGTCATAATCGAGATCGGCCGGTGGGTCGCTCGGCTGCGTCTTGCCGATCGAGCCGCGGCGCTGGCTGTTCCACGCCTTCGCCACCAGCACCTCGCCGATCTCGCCCTCGCGAATCCGCTGCATGGCTTCCATGACGACGGCCGTGCTGCGGCTCTGGGTGCCGACCTGCAGCAGCTTGCCAGACCGTTTCACCGCGTCGGCCATGAGCCGTCCTTCGCGAATGTTGTGGCAGCACGGCTTTTCGACGTAGACGTGCTTACCCGCGTCGAGAGCGAGTATCGCCGCCGGGGCGTGCCAATGGTCGGGCGTGGCGATGAACACCGCGTGTACGGACTTGTCGTCGAACACCTGCCGCATGTCTTTGACGGCCTTGGGCGCTTTGCCGGTCGCTGAGGTGACCATCTCGCCGGCCGTGGCCAGTCGTTTCTGATCGACGTCGCACACGTACGCGATCTCAACATCTTTGCGCGCGGTCAGGTTCCGCACGTGATTCGACCCCATGCCGCCCGGTCCGATCACGCCGACGATGATCCGGTCGGGATCGTCCGCCCGCGCCGGTCGCGATCCCATCGCCAACGCCGCCGCCCCGAAACCGACCCCCGTCAAGAAAGTCCTGCGTTCGATGGTGCTCATGATCAAGCTTCTGGTTTGAGGTAGGACCGCAGCCGCCGAGCGTGGCGCTAGCGTACCGGACAAACGGCCGCGAGGGAAGTGGCTCACGACGCTCACGACTTTGACTTGCGCGATCCGTTCAAACATCCCCTCACCCTGGCCCTCTCCCCGCAACGAGGAGAGGGGGAACAGAGGTCTCCATCGTACGGCTTGGATGCTGCCGCGACTCGTGCTTCTCTTCCCCCTCTCCCCGTTGCGGGGAGAGGGCCGGGGTGAGGGGTATTCGCAGATTCGCGCACGGGGATTTAGACGCCGCGAAGTTCGCCGCCTAGTTCGCTGCGCAACTTGGCGATCGCCGCCTGCTGCGACTGGTCGACCTCTTCGCGAGTGAGCGTGCGGTCGGCCGCGCGGTAGGTCAGGCCGAAGTGAAGATTCTTCTTGCCGGCCGGAATCTGACGACCGCGATACAGGCCGAGGAACCGGACCGATTCCAGGTGCGCCCCCGCCGCCTGGCGCACGAGCGATTCGACGATCAACCAGGGGACCGCCTCATTGAAGATCATCGAGATCTCGCGCTCGCTGGCGGGCAGGTGAGGCACCGGCCGGAACTGAGGAATAAGCTGCGCCGCCGCGAGCAATCGGTCGACGTCCAACTCGGCGATGCAGCAGGTCTTGCGCAGATCGAACTTTGCCACGAGCGCGTCGGACGCCTGGCCGATGTATCCAAACAACTGATCGCCGATGTGCAGCTCGCCGCCTCGGCCCGGCGCGAACTCCGGACGGTCAGCCGCTCGCACATCGAGCGACAAGGCGACGTGAAGCTGGTCGAGCACGTTTTCGACGACTCCCTTCAACTCGCCCAGCTCGCGGCCTGTGACCAGGGCCGCCAGCCGAGGCTCGTGCGGCAGCGGCCGGGCGGTCGCAGGCAGGTAGACTCGGGCAAGCTCGAACAGATCGCTCTCGAACGTTCCGCGCGACTCGTTGAGGCGGCGCACCGCCAGAAGGCTCGGCACCAGCGTCTGGCGCAGCATGTTCTCGTGACGCCGCGACGGATGATCGACAGCCAGCGGCGGATCGGCCGACCACGGCCGAAACGCATCGACCAGCGATTGATCGACGAAGCTCATAGTCGCCGCTTCGCTGAATCCGGCGGCGGTGAGCGTGTGGCGGATCAGCGCGTCGACCCGCTCGCGCGGGGTGCGCGGCGCCGTGGTCATCGGCACGGCCACGTCTTCGGGCACATCGGCATAGCCGTGGATGCGGCCCACCTCTTCGACCAGATCGATCTCGCGTTCCAGATCGCGTCGCCAATTGGGCGGCCGCACTTCGACCGTGGCCGCGTCGTGCCGCAACTCGGCGAGTCCGAGCCGCTGCAAGATCGACCGCGCCTCAGCCGGGTCGATGTCGATTCCCAGAATGCGCTTGAGCTGCGCGAACCGCAGCACCACCCCAGGCCGCTCGGCAACCGGCGGGCCGGCCGACGCCGCGCCCTCGGCCACCTCGCCGCCCGCCAACTCCACGATCAATTGGCAACATCGCCGGCTCGCCCAATCCAAACCCGCCGGGTCGACGCCGCGAATGAACCGATACGACGACTCGCTCGACAGCCCGAGCCGGCGGCTGGTGCGGCGGATCGCGAGCGGGTCGAACTCGGCGCTCTCGATGAGCAGGCTCGTCGTGCGGTCGCTGACCTCCGTATCAAAGCCGCCCATGACGCCGGCCACCGCGACGGCACGTGAGGCGTCGGCGATCACGCACATGTCGGCGGTGAGTTCGTAACGCTTCTGGTTGATCGCGTTGATCGTCTCGCCCGCTCGAGCGCGGCGGACCACGATGCGCCGCTCAGTCAGCTTGTCGAAGTCGAAGGCATGGAGCGGCTGGCTGGCTTCGAGCAGCACGTAGTTCGTGATATCGACCACATTGTTGATCGACGCGACCCTGCACGTGGCCAGGCGCCGCCGCAGCCAGTCGGGCGACGGGCCGATCTTGACCCTGCGGATCACGCGAGCGATGTAGCGCGGGCACAGGTCGGGGCAGGCGATCTCGACGCGCGTCAGATCCACGGCGGCTGGGCGACTCGTCGCGAAGTCGACTTTAGGCGGCGTGACCTCACGGCCCAGCACGGCCGCCGCCTCGCGAGCGATGCCGATATGACCCAGACAGTCAGGCCGGTTCGACGTCACCTCGAGATCGATGGCAATGTCGCCCTCGACATCGCTCGTCGACTCGTGGTTCAGCCCGGCCATGGTCAGCCGGTGCGCCAGCTCATCGACCGAGATGTCGAGCTTGATGTACTGCTTCAGCCAGTTCCAGGAAACGATCATGTCGGTGGTCGGTGGCTAGTGGTCAGAACTGGTCGAGGAACCTCACGTCGTTTTCGTAGAACAATCGGATGTCATTGATTCCGTGGCGGCGCATGCACATGCGCTCGATGCCGAGGCCAAAGGCGAAACCGCTGTAGACTTCAGGGTCGTAGCCGACGGCGCGAAATACGTTGGGGTCGACCATGCCGGCTCCGCCAAGTTCGACCCACTGGCCGCCTCGCACGTCCCAACTCATGTCCACCTCGACCGACGGCTCAGTGAACGGAAAGAACGACGGACGGAACCGAATGTGGACGTCGCGGCCGAGATAGCTGGCGGCGAACAAGCGGAGCACCGTCTTGAGGTCAGCCAGCGTGACGCCGCGATCGACGTACAAGCCTTCGATCTGGTGGAACATGCACGAGTGCGTGGCGTCGATGGCGTCGGGCCGATAGACACGGCCGATCGCGACGACACGCACCGGCGGCGGCTGTCGTTCCATGACGCGAATCTGCACGGTCGACGTCTGGCTGCGCAGCAGCGTCTGGTCGCCGAGGTAGAAGTTCTCGATCGGGTCGCGAGCGGGGTGCGCGGGCGGGATGTTGAGCGCCTCGAAGTTGTGCCGCTCGTCTTCGACCTCAGGCCCGTCGGCGACGGTGAAGCCGAAGCGGCCGAAGATATCCACCAACTCCTCCGCCGTCTGCGTCAGCGGGTGCTTGCGGCCCAGACGCGGTCGTACGCCGGGCAGGCTGAAGTCGAATCCTGTCGACGGCCGAGCGGCCGCCTCGGCGAGGCCCGCTGCGGCCGGCTGCTGCTTCGCCGACTCGTGCGCCTGCTTGACCGCTTGCTTGACTTCGTTGAATCGCTTGCCGATCGCCTTCTTTCCCGCGGGCGGCAAGCTCTTGAAGAATGTGTCGAACTGCTCGATTTGGCCATGCTTCTGGCCCAGATACTTGATTCGCAACTGCTCGACTTCAGCCGCGCCCGCCGCGGCCGTGAACGCCGCACAGGCCTCGGCGCCGAAGCGCTCCAGGTCGGCCAGGAATCTCGTGAGATTGTCGTCCATGGAACCAAAAAGGAGATGCGAACTAGCGGTGCGCATCTCCTCAATCAGGAGCGAGTTTCAAAACTTCCCATTCTCGGCGAGCCGTTCACCCCGCCGCGGCCACGGGCATGTGCTCGCGGACGACGGCAACGACCTGATCGAACGCGGCGGGGTCGGCGATCGCCAACTCAGACAGCGTTTTTCGATCCAGTTCCACGTTGGCCGCCGCCAGCGCGTGTATGAACTGACTGTAGGTGATGCCGCGCATGCGACACGCGGCGCTGAGGCGAGTGATCCAGAGGCGGCGGAAGTCGCGCTTGCGGTCTCGCCGGTCACGGTATGCGTAGACGCCGGCCCGCACCACTGTTTCGCGAGCCGGACGATACAACCGACTGCGGCCAAGGACGTAGCCCTTGGCCCGCTTCATCATCCGATTTCGCCGTCTTAGGTGGGCAACGCCCGTTTTTGCTCGTGGCATAGTTCAACCATCCGTTGCGATCAGAGTCTGGTATGTCGTGCGGTTCGTTACAAGATGGGGAGCAGTTTCTCAATCAGCTTCGCCGGCAGTCCGCCGCCCAACACGGCCTTTTGCCGCAGGTGTCGAACTCGTTGGCCGGTCTTGTGGCTGGAAAGATGGCTGTTCCCGGCGCGGCGGTATTTGACCTTGCCTCGGGCGGTTACCTTGAACCGTTTCGCCAGGCCTTTGTGGGTCTTCATCTTCGGCATGGGCGACATTTCCTTGTTAGCGTAGTGCAGGCGGCCCGCCTGCAATCTCGTCAAAGGAAGCCGCAGGCGAGCCGCCTGCACTACGACTTCCTTGTTAGCGTAGTGCAGGCGGCCCGCCTGCACTACGCTAACAAGG
>Ga0185317_100155_pt1 | contig 23653 bp, 18 predicted proteins | sample DevilsHole_FD_128020 | JGI IMG/M metagenome (GOLD analysis project Ga0185317, IMG submission 128020) | Groundwater microbial communities from Devils Hole, Nevada to study Microbial Dark Matter (Phase II) - Devils Hole (SPADES assembly)... | ecosystem: Environmental > Aquatic > Deep subsurface >...
CGGGTTGCCCTTGGCGTCGAGCGTGAAGTAGTGGTTGCGGCTGAGCCGGTCGGTCGCTTGCGACATGACGCCGTTTGAGTCGCGGTGATAGACGGTCATGTGGTCGGCAGGCTGGGAAGCCTGCGCTTCGGGGTCGGTCACTTGCGTGGTGGTGCCGAAGCCCCACCAGTCGAGCCGCGTGTCCCAGGCATTGCCGCGCGGGTCGGTGTAGTCGGCGACCGCCTCGGCCGCGAGCAGCGCCGCGCCCGGCCCGCCCGCAGTACACTGGCCCGCGTCGCACAGCGCCTGAAGCTGCAACGCCTTGAACTGCTCGGTCGAGCCGTCCGGCCGTGTGATCGTGCTGACACGGCCGGCGAAGTTGTACGCGACGGCGGTTGTGTTGGATCGTGGATCAACGAAGGAGGTCAGGCGGCCCGATCCGGTGTCGTACGCGTAGTTGAACTCTGCGGCGTCGGGGTCGGTGATCCGCGTGAGTTGGCCGAAGGCGTCCGAGCGTTTCACCGCGCCAGTCCATCCCGAACGGGCATTCCGCGAACTGACCGTGTGATAGGTCAACTTTCTACTCATCGCCGAGGGCCGCGTCAATGGATTCCCGCCGAATGTTGCGACACCTTGCTTTCGGTCCCCGCCCTCAGGCGCTGGATGTTGGACTGGTGCCGCACGATCACCAGCAATGTGACAGCAATAGAGAAAACCGAAAGCGCGATGTGTGCGCGGTCGAAGGGACAGCCCTGCAGCTTCGCGATGACCAGGTAGGCGACGCAGTAGCCGATGCTGCCCAGCATCGTACCCAGCGAAATGTACCGGCTGATCGCGACCGTGGCGAGCCAGACGACACCGGCCGCGAACATCGCCGGCCAGCACAGCGCCAGGCCGACGCCCAGCCCAGTCGCACCGCCCTTGCCGCCGCGGAACCACAGCCAGATCGGAAACGTGTGACCAAGCACGGAGCTGGCGGCGCAGAGCACGGGCAGGTCGTGAATCAGAAACGGAGCGTCGCCGAGTTGCCCGCGAGTGAGCTTGGCGACCAGCACCGGACCCAGCCCCTTGACGAAGTCGAGGCCGAAGACCAGGAATCCCCACGTCGCGCCCAACGCCCGGCCCACATTGGTCGCGCCGATGTTGCCGCTGCCTACTTGGCGAATGTCCACGCCCTTCGCGCGGGCAATAATCAACCCGAACGGCACGGACCCGGCGAGGTACGCACCCACGATGAGCAACGTAGCGATCATGCAGCGGCCCGCTTGGCGAGTGAAGCGTTGTGTCGATGGTACTGCGCAGCCTTGCGCAGCACGCTGCGTATCAACCGTCGGGCGCGTTTGTCAATCCATCTCGTGCCAAGGTAGCACTTGAAGAAACGCAACCGGTCGGTGCGCGTGATGCCCGGCAGGTCGGATGAGTACAGAAGCTGGGCCAGGTCCTTCACGCGCCAGCGCGGCAGAACCGATTGTCTGAGGCGCGTGAAGTCGATGAGCACGAGGTCGGTGTGTTCTCGCTGGCTCCCAAGGAGGCCGTGGGGCGGGCTTCCAGCCTGCCAGCCCGTTCCTCTTCCGACATTGGCAGGCTGGAAGCCTGCCCCACGCCGAATAAAGAAGTGACACAAATAGAAGTCGCAGTGAAACAACCGGGCCGTGTGCAAGCGCCGCGCGATGTCCGCGACGCGCGCCGCCAACCAGCGTCGGCGTCGACGACCTTCGCTCGAATCCGGCCCTGCAAACATCGCCGGGACGTACTGGTGCAGCGGCGTGTACCCCTCCAGTTCGCGCACGGCCAACATGCTCTTGCAGTCGGCCAGCCGATCGGCGCCGGCGGCCAGCGGCTCGGGCACAGCGACGCCCAGTGTGGCAACGCGATTCAGATTGGCCCATTCGACCGGCCCCGGAAACCAACTTGCCGGCGCCAACCAACGTCGCCACCACGGCAGGCGCAGATATTTCTTCAGGTAGAAATTGATCACTTCGCCGTCGGCGGCAATGCGGTAGCGGCCCGTCGATCGACCTTGCTTTTCGACATAATCATCCATCGGCGCAAGCTGTGCGAGCGAGCCGTAGTCGTCGGCCGACGCGGCACGAAAGATCGGTCGGTAGTTGGGATCGATCCAGAGCATGGAACCTGTTCGATGGCGTCTAAATAGCCTTGCACGATTCTGGGACAGTAGCCCGACGCGCCAGCGAGGGGGCACATGGCGAAATCACAAGAAATCAGGCCCGGTCCCTCGCTGGCGCGTCGGGCTACTGTCCCTGCGGACTCCCAGGATCACGCAAGGCCATTTAGGCCGCCTGGCCCGCCGGCGTCCGTACGACCGGCGAACCGGCGGCGGCGAGCATGTCGGCCAGACTCTGCTCGATGGTCATGCACGGCCGCCATCCGACCGCGCGGGCGATCTTCGACGGGTCGCCATAGATGTCGACGAGGTCGCCGGCGCGGCGAAGCGACGTGTCGGAGTGTACCGCTGCACGCACTCCGGCCAAGCGCATGAGTTCGTCCAGCAACTCGCCCATGCGGTGCGACCGGCCTCGGCACACATTATAGATATGCCCCGGCTCGCCGGATTCCATCAGCGCGACGTAGGCGTCGACCGCGTCGCGCACATCGACAAAGTCGCGGCGTGTGTCGAGCGGCCCGCAGCGAATCGCGTCGGACTCGCCGCGCGCGACGGCGACGACTTGCCGAGCAAAGTTGCCTAGTGCCAACAGCGGACTCAGTCCCGGCCCCGACAGGTTGAACGGCCGCGCGACGATGACCCTCAGTGGTCCGTCCAATGGCTCGGCCAAGGCGATCTGCGTCGCCCGCCACTTGCTGTGGCCGTACGGGTTTTCCGGAGCGCACGAGGCCGCTTCCGTGACGGGCAGCGTCGCCGCACCGACCGATCCGAGTTCGGCGGCCGACCCGATCGCGACCACGCGGATCGGCCGATCCTTGCTTGCACATGCGCGCAGCGTGGCAAACAAGTGTTGGGCGCCGCCGACGTTGATGCGCTCGATCTCCGCGGCGGGCAATCCACCGAAGACTCCCGCGAGGTGATACACCACGTGCGGACGCGCCGCTGCAATCGCCTCCGAGACGGCCGCAGAATCAGTCAGGTCGCAGGCATGATAGGCGTCGAGTCGGACGTTCGCTGTCGCCGGCCGATCGACTCCGATGATCGTGTGCTCGCCCGATCGGTACAACCGGTCGACCAGATGTCGACCAGTGAAACCGCAGACGCCGGTGATGAGCACTCGTTGATTGGGCATCGACGCTCCTTTCATGCGGCAGCGTGCTTCCACGGCAAGAACCGCGACCGCTCGCCGCTGAATTCCTCGATCGCGCGGGCGTAGTCGTCGGGCCGGCCGATATCGAGCCAGTAGCACTGCTGGCGGTGGCCCATCACCGTCTCGCCGGCGTCGCGCAGTCGCAGAATCAGCGTGGGCATCGAAATCCGCTCGCCGCGCGCGACGAACTCACACACGCGCGGGTCGAAACAGTAGATGCCCATGCTTACAAAAAAGTTGTACGTCGGCTTCTCGATGTAGTCGGCGAGCCGGCCATCGGCGTCGAGCTTGAGTACGCCCAAGTCGATCTTCACGTCGCGCTCGTAGCTGGCGATCGTCGCCATCGGCCGACGCTGTTTGTGGAACGCCATCATGTGTCCGTAGTCGAGCGTCGTCAGCAGGTCGCCGTTCATCACAAAGAACGGTTCGTCGGGCGGCTCGATCAGACCCAGGCATCCGGCCGTGTCGAGCGGCGTCTCTTCCTTGACGTAGTCGATCTCGATCCCGAACCGGCCGCCGTCGCCCAGGAACGCATGGATTAACTCGGCCAGGTGGCCGGTCACCACGGTCAACTTGCGCACGCCGTAGTGCGCGAGTTGCCGTACCAGGACCTCAACGACCGGCACGTCGCCGAGTGGGACGAGCGGCTTGGGAAACGTTGCGGTGAACGGCTGCAACCGAGTCCCCTTGCCGCCGGCGAGAAGTATGGCTTGCATGGTCGACTCCAATCAGCAGGTTGTCTTACACGGCGTAGCGGTATGGCTGATACTGCGCGCGATGTGCGTTCATCCATTCGATTGTCCGCGCGATTCCGTCTTGCAGGCTGACCTGCGGCTCCCAGCCGGTCAGCGCCTTCGCTTTGTCGGCCGAGCAGATCAGGCGATAGACCTCGCTGGCGGTCGGTCGTTGGCGGCCGGCGTCGGTCGCGACGGCGAGCGTCTTCTTCAGTTGCGTGCCGACCATCTTGACGATCTGTCCGATCGTCACGCCGCGGCCGGTGCCGAGGTTGATGACCTCGCCGCAGACGCAGTCCTGCGGGGCCAGTGCGGCGGCCATGAAACCGCGCGCGTTGTCGGCGACGTACAGAAAATCGCGGACGGTGTCGACGCTGCCGAGGCGCACCTCGTTGCCTTCGAGCGCCTGCGTGATGATGGTCGGGATCACGGCCCGCGTGCTCTGTCGCGGTCCGAACGTGTTGAACGGCCGCACGATCACGACAGGCACCTGGAACGCGGCGAAGAAACTGTATGCCAGGTGGTCGGCGCCGATCTTCGTCGCAGCGTACGGACTCTGAGCATGCTGCGCGTGCTTCTCGTCGATCGGCGTGTACTGCGCCGTGCCGTAGATTTCGCTGGTGGATGTTTGCAACAGACGCTCGACGCCGAACTCGCGGCAAGCTTCGAGTACGTTGAGCGTGCCTTCGATGTTGGTGGCGATGTAACTTTGCGGCGCCTCGTAGCTGTACGGAATGCCGATCAGCGCTGCGAGGTGGAACACGATGTCGCAGCCTTCGACCGCCCGGCGCACTCCTGATCGGTCACGGATGTCGCCCAGAACAACCTCAATCTCGCCGCGCACGGCCGGCTCGAGTTGGCTCAGCGCGCCGCACTCGCCCCGGCCGTTGTAACGTACAAACGCCCGGGTCCGCGCGCCGGCTCGCAGCAACGCCTCGGTCAGGTGGCTGCCGATGAATCCGCCGGCGCCGGTCACGAGCACTCGTTTACCCTGAAAGTCCATCTTGGTCGCACCTCCTGTGCAGTGAATCTCAGACTTCACGCCGCTTTTCGCTCGCCGGGTCGTCCGATTGAAACGCCCGCCGCGCGGCCGAACGCCTCGAGCAGTTGATCTTGCATCGCCTCAATTGTGAACGCGCGCACGTGGGTGCGGGCCGAGTCGCTCATGTGACGTCGCAGCGGTTCGTCGCGCGCGAGACGCAGGATCCGATCGGCGATCTGATCGGTGGCCCAGGGCGAATCGACGACGAACCCGTCGACGCCTTCGGTCAGCATCTCGCCGGCGCCGTTTTGCCGCGTGGTGATCACCGGCAGCCCGGCGTGCATCGCCTCGGGCACCACCAGGCTGCACGGATCGTAGAACGTCGGGAACGCGAACAGGTCGCTGCCCACGAAGCACTCGCGGATGTCGTCCACGAAGCCGAGGAAGTGTACACAGGCCCGCAGTCCGAGCCGCCTCACCTGACGACGAAACCGCACATCGCGCGTGCTGCCACAGACCAGCAGCCGCGCCCGCGGACACGCCCGCGCGACTGGCACGAACGACTCGATGAGCGGTTCAAGACCCTTGAGCTCGTAGTTTCGCGCCACGAACAGCACCAAGACGTCGGCGGCGGTGAAGCCGAGCCGGCGACGAAAGTTCACTCGCGACGTTGCCGAGTCGGGCAGCGCGGCCGCCGCGTCGAGGCCATTGTACACGACGCTGATTTGGTCCGCCGACACGCCGTGATATTGCTGAAAATGGTCGGCCACCATGCGGCTCGGCGCGATGATGTGCGGCCGATACTCGCCGTGAAACTGCTTGCGTGCGACGGCGGCAAAGGCCCACTGCTTCGGGCTGATCGCCTTCAGCGTGCGCCACGCCGCCCGCGCCACGGGCGAACGAAACCGTCGGCTGTTGCAATCGAGCGACGCGGGATGAGCGCCGGCGACGGCCAGGTAGGCGTGCTGATGCCACGTCTTGACGAACCCGACGATCAGATCGAACTGGCGCCCGCGCAGCGCCTGCTCGGACGCACGTGCGAACATGTACGCGCGAAACGCACCCAGGCCGGGCGGACAGAACGGCTTGATCGGGATTACGGTCACGTCGGGCGGCAACTCGCCGGCGTCGACCTCGCGGGCCGCCACGTGAATCTCGTGCCCGATCGCGGCCAGCCAGCGGGCCAGCGATCCGGCGTACTTTTCCGCCCCGCCGCGCCGGGCGCCGACCGTCTCGATGTTGAGTGCGATCTTCATGCTAGTGCTTGCTCAGTACTGTGCCACATTGAATAGAGTCTGAAATCGGCTCCGGTCGTTTAACCCGCAGCCGCAGGCGAGGCACAAGAAACGCCAGCCACGCCTCGCCTGCGGCTGCGGGTTAAACGAATTCGAACCCCTTTCAATGTGGAGCAGTGCTCAGGACCACCTGGGCGACGACTCGCTCGCGGTGATACCGCGCCAACAGTTCGCCGCAACTCGAGTCGCCGCCGCGCGCCGCCGGATCGAACCCGGCCGCCTCGAGTTCGTCGAGCGCTCGCTGGAGCGGCCAGCCGCACGACTTCATGCGATAGACTGCCTGAGCGAGATTGCTGCGGTACACGCCGCGGTTGCAGTGAAAGAACACGGGCTGGTTCGCCGGGTCGGCGACGATGCCGGCGATCTTTTCGAGGCGATCAAACGTCGCTGCGGCGGCGGAGTCGTTGATCGGCACGTAGAACCAACGCACTCCGAGCGAGTCGGCGACGGCCTGCTCGCCGGGCGGCGGATCGGCCAGGCACACGATCGTGCGCAGCCTGTGCCGTCGGATCAATCGCATCAGCGGCCAGACACGCTGCTCGCCCCCGCGGTAGATCGCGCCCCCCTCGACCGTGCGAAAGTTGTTTGGCCACACCTGGTCCTTCGCCGCCGTCACACCGACGACGGCGCCGAGCGAAGCCACCCAGAGCCAGGTTCGGCGGAGACGCATGATTCTTCCTTAGTTTGCGCGCATCGTCGGCCGCACCGTGACTGCCAGTGCAAGCCGCTCGGGATGCCAACGATACACATGAACCGATTCGGCCGGGTCGGCGTTGGTCGAAAACTCGGCCTCCTTACGACCGGCAAGGGCGAGCAGGCGCCGCAGCGTAGCGCCGCGCGGGCCGGCGTCGCGCAACTCGCCGTCTTCGACCACGACGTACGCGAGCGACGGATCTTCAAAGGCTAGTCGAGCGCCGTGATAGTCGTACGCCGGCAGTTCGGCATAGAGCGACGCCCAACCGCGACTGTCGAGCATCACCGCTTTGCCCGCCGCATGTTTTGCGACCCATCGGCCGGCCGCGACATGGGCCTCGCGGCTCTGGTGAAGCGACGTAAAACTGCGCGGCAAACAGAATGCGATTGCTGCGACCAGCAGGGCCGCGGCAAATCGCGGTTGCAACCGCTCACTCACCGAATCGAACGAACTCAAGCGTGCGAACCCGTGCGGTCGATCGACAAGCTCGGTGAGCCAGCCGGCGACCGTCCATTCGCCACGCGCGGCAACGTAACAACCGAGCGCGACGAGCGGAAGTACGTGACGACTCGCCACGTAGCCGGCCTGCGACGCGAACTGGCAAAGCACGACCGCGAAGACGAGCGCCAACACGCTGGCGAGCAGGTTGGCCGGCTGTCGGGGCGCTCGAACGATGCCCACAAACGCGAACACACACAAGATGTAGTGCAGTCCTTCGACAAGCTCGCGAACGATTTCCTTCATTGCCGCCGCGTAGCCCTGGAGCCGATCCGCACTGGTCCGGTGCCGCAGGCCGAATTCCATCGGTTCGCCCGACGGCCATTGCATGGCGAGACGGAGCGGCGCGACCACTCGACTGCCGTCGCTAAGCTGCGCGGTGCGCGGCCGAGACTCGTCTGTTGCGGCGTGGCGATGCAAGCTCATGCCGCCGGGAAACAAGACGAGCGAACCCTTCGGCGTGATCTTGCCGGTGGCCGCGACGTAGGGCGAGACGACGATCAGGACTCCGAAACCGAGAGTGGCGAGCGCGGCGATCGATTCGCGCCGCGACCCGATGATGCGGCGTTGTTTCCAATGGCTGATGGCCAACGTGACGCCGACCGCGACGGACAAGAGCACCGCCTCGGGCCTGGCCAGGTATGCCGCGCCCACGGCTAACCCTGCGACGAACAACCACGGCCGACGACCCGTCGAAAAAAACTCCGTGGCCGCCCAAAAGCCGGTCATGAAAAAAAGCAGGTACGTGCTGTCGCTCAATGCGTCAGCGCCGGCCCGCGCCATGAACGGGAGCACCGAGAAGAGTCCGGCCGCGCCGGCGGCCAGGTTGCGATCGCCCAGCCGGACGCCGGCCAGGAACATCGGCACGACGACGAGCACTGCCGCGGTCGCGGCGACGATTTGGGCGCAACGGATCCAGTTCGATCCGTTGTCGCCGCACCAGGACGACGACGCGCGATGGGTGAGCCACACGACCAGCGGGTAGAGCGGATGCTGGTCGTTTTGACTCAGCACCTGCAGCACAGGCTGATGGTCAAGTTGCCGCGCGAAGCGCAGGAACACGATCGCGTCCTGAGCCGGCACAGGATTCCGCGCGACCATCCATCCTTGGACGCCCGCGGCCAGCAGCAGCACCAGTCCGATTCGATTCCAGGAGGAACGCACGCCCATCCATGAGCCTCGCGAACAGGTCAGCCGGTCCTGGCTGACAGGGTTGCGTCGGGGTGGAACGCCGACCGACGACGCGCCACCGTGTGTACGCACACGAAGGCCAAGGGGCGGGGATTATAGGCTTTCGGTGAAACTGATCAAGATAGGCGCGGTCGTGCACCTCGCGATGCGTGCGTCGCCGCTCAAAAGTCGTCTTCGTAGATGATTTCGCCGCCGCGAATGGTGAACAGAAAGCTGTAAACGCGTCGGTCCACGTCGTCTTTGACCACGCGCACTGTGCCGTCGCCCATGAGGAACTGGGCCACGCGGCCGTGCGGGCTGCGTGCTTCGGGCAGGCGGTCGGCCATATCGGTGCACCGCGTGTTGCCGGTCGAGCCGGGTAGGGGCTTGATCGCGCGGCCGGACTTGCCGATGCGGGCCTGGCGCACCAGCGGCGGGTTGATGCGAGCGGGAAAATCGCCGACGGTCGCGCCCGATGCGTCGACGAGTGCGTCCACCTTTGTGTTGGCGCCGGCGTGCTGATTGGCGGCGATCAGGATGGCGCCGCGCGGGTAGGGCGCCGTGTCGCCGGCCGACTTCATCCATGCGACGGCCCAGGCCTGATCGACGCCCCAGGGCTTGGGGCCGCGCGTGCCCCCCGCGCCGTCGAGCGCGGTGGACTCGGCGGGCTTGTCTTGGTCGAAATCGCTGGTCGCCACGAACCGCTCGCCGCCGGCGACCTCGCCCATCGCGACCGTGAGCGAGGTGCCGTCGCGTACGTCCTTGACGCGGACCTTGCTGTTGACGGTGAAGTAGCCTTCGAGCTTGACCGGAAACGTCACCTCCTGCGGGCTGCCGCAGAGGGCCGCGATCGCCCCCTTGCACAGTCCGTAGTCGGTCGCGCCGGCGACGAATTTCGCGTCAGGGCCGATCTGAACCTTGCCCGCTGCACGATTAGTCGGGCAGAAGAACAAGCCGACTTCGCGGGCGATCGTGGTCGCGTTGGCCGCGTGGCTCCAACGCGAACCGCTCAGCCCCGAGTATCGTTCGCTGGGCAACTCGTCCTTTTGATTCGGTTCCCAACTCGATATCGGCGGCTCGCCGGGCCGGAAGTTGAACGAGTTGTACAGGGCCGATTCTTCGATGAACGGCAGCAGCAGTGTGAATCCGGTCGCCAGTCCGCCGTTGGGCACGTTGTTGTCGTCGACGATGCCGGGCGGATACAGCCCGTGCGCGTCGTGATAGTTGTGCATCGCCAGGCCGAGCATCTTCAGGTGGTTCTTGCATTGAGTGCGCAGAGCCGCCTCGCGAGCGTCCTGTAGCCCCGGCGCCACAACCGCGGCGGCGACCGATAGGATCGCACACAGCGCGGTCAGATCAGTCAGAGCAAACCCACCACGAATCGAACGCGGCTTCATTGAGCACCTCCTGCGATTTCAAGGAGTTCGGGGGCGAATCACTCAAGAAACTGCAGCCTGACTCCGTCTTTCGACCGCAGCAACTGAAGCTGGCGCGGCGTGCCGCCGCCCGGTTCACGCGGCTCGCCGACCGTCGGAATCAGCCGGTCATCCACGATCTCGCGTCCGTCGACCGTCAGGAGGGCCGACAACAAGTCGGCGGCGATGCCGTTGCTGATCGTTCTAACTCGACCGTCGCCGAAGAGAAACAGGCCGGCTCCGTCGTGCGGTGCGGCGAAACTGTCGGCGTGTCCGAGGTTCTTGAAGTCCGGGGCGAACACGACGTCCTCGGGCTTGGCCCAGGGGATCTTGCGTTCGGGACTGACCGAGCCGGCGAAGATCGTCAGCGACGTGCCGTCGCGAACCTCGCGGATTCGGCGCACGCCAGGGCCGCTGTAGTCGGGCAGCCTGTTCTCTTTCATCGCGACGCCCTCCGATGGAAACGCCGTGCCTGGTCCGGTGATGGCCGCGAAGTGCGTGAAGTGGCTCGGCTTGTCGCCATGCACCGGGTCGCGATAGACGGCCGGCATCTGGTCGAGCACTTTGCGGTTCTTTTCGCTGTCCCACGGCTGCGTGAAGTCGTACTGTTTGTAGAGCGGCATCTGGTCGAGGTACGGCAGGATGAGCACGCGCCAACTGTGCCACGGTTTTCCGTCCGGCCCTTTGACGACGGCTGGTGGGAAGCATCCGTGCGCGCTGTGGAAGTTGTGCAGCGCCAGCCCGATCTGCTTAAGGTTGTTTCGTGCGGGCGTGATGCTGGCGGATGGGCCGGCTTGGCCAGGCCCGTCGAACCCGACGATGTCGGGTACGGCGCGAAGCTGAGCGGTGGTTGTGCCGGGCGGTCGAACCAGCACCAGGATCTGACCGTTCGTAAGTTGACCCGCCGCGTCGGGTCCTACCTGCAGCGTGATCGTATTCTCCTCGATCTCGGTTACCGTCGCGCGAACGACCTTCATCGCCGTCGGCGACTCGTCGGGTCGCGCGTTGGGTGGGATGACCAGGCCGACGTAGTGTCCCTCGACGGCCCTTCCTTCAGGCCCTTGGGCGGCGAGCGTCAATTCAACCTGGCCGTCCTTCGCTACTCGGGTAATGGGTCCGCCCACGGCTGAGCCGGCCGACGACTCGAGTTCAATCGTCAGGAGCACACCTGTCGTCACGGGCGCCGCTTTGCCCGGCGGCGTGCGCGGCGTGGTCAATGCGCGCGGCACCGGCGCGAGCACGCTGCGGTCGATCGGTTCGTTGCCGCTCCGCGTCAGCAGCGCCTGCCAGACTTTGAGGTCAATGTTGTTCCGCACGAACGAGACCTGTCCATCCGAAAGGAGCACGTGTACGCCTCCTTCGTGACGGCTTCGCGGCGCCCGGTTCAGTGAGCCGATGCCGGTCGGCGAGACGCCGTCGAAACAATCCGGCTGCGAGTCGTTCGGTGTGCGGCGGCCGTTGAAGTAGTTGCTCGACGGATGGCCGGTGATCCAGCGAGTGCCGGTACGGTCTGAGAATGCCTTGGCTTCGATGGGACCGCCCGTGCACTCGCCGTTGTTGTCAGGCCCCCCGCGCCGCAGCTCGTCGATGATCTGCTCCGTGGCCATCACCGTAAACGCGGTGCCGTCAATGATGTCGCGGACGGCGACGTGGGAATTGTCAAAGAAGACTCCCTCGGGCTTGGGGCCTCGGTTGCCGGCCGGATGGGTCGACCACGCTGTGCTGCCGAGCGGAAACACAATGTTGGTCGGTTGCCCAGCGGGCGGCAGTGAGGCGGTAGCCGTCGTCTGACCGTCCTCCGGACAGAGATAAGCGCCGACCTTCGTTCGACACGCCGTCGCGTTGGCCGGAGCATGCCACGAAAGCGAGAAGTTGGTGGAGTTGTACAGACGGGCCTCGTCCAGAAACGGCAGTATCATGACTCCGACACCCCAGTCGGTCGCCGTGTTCTTCGGGTCCTTGGCGAGCGTCTTCGGGTCGGCCCAAATGCGACCGGGCGGAAAGACGCCGAACGCATCGTGGTAATTGTGCATCGCCAGTCCGATCAACTTGAAGTTCTGGCTGCAACTCGATGCCCGCGCCGTCGCGCGCACCTGGGCCAGCGCGGGAACGAGCGGCGAAATGATCGCGACTGCGACAAAGATCAGGGCGACAGGATCGACGAGCCGAAATTCGTGCAGGTTGCATGGTTGAACCTCCTGTGGTGGCAGACAGGATCGATGGGAACACAGCTCGGTCGCTGCGTAGCCTACTGCCGGCCCGGATCGCAGTCCAACGGAATCTCCGCGCCGTGTCGATCCGTTGCTTGCCGCGAGCACGGGGAGTGTGGACAATCTATGACCGCAGACAGGGCTGAGATGCGTCGGGCCTGCTGCACGAGGAGCCGACATGGTAGTGAACGATCCAAACAACCCCGCGCGCTGCGTTGGCGCGCGGCGCGAGTGGCTCTGGGAGATGGGGGCCGGGTTCGCGGGCGTGGCTCTGACGGCGATGCTCGACCGCGACGGATTTTTCTCGCGATCGGCGAGCGCGGGCGAGCGCGGACGGATCGCGACGCCGGCGAACCCCATGGCCACGCGCGCGGCGCACTTCGCGGCCAAGGCCAAGCACTGCATCTTCCTGTTCATGTACGGCGGCCCACCGTCGATGGACACGTGGGACTACAAGCCCGAACTGCAGAAGCGCGACGGGGCGACCGTCGATATCGAGATTCGCCGCGGGTCGATCAAGCAAGAGAAACTGCTCGCGTCGCGCCGCACGTTCCGTCAGTACGGCCAGTCGGGCCTCTGGGGCGCCGACTCGTTTCCCTACATCAACCAGCATCTCGACGAGATGTGCGTCATGAAGAGCCTGTACGCCGACACCTTTGCGCACGGCTCGGCCATGATCCAAATGAACTCGGGCCGGATCATTCAGGGGCACCCGACGATCGGCTCGTGGCTGACCTACGGGCTGGGCAGCGACAGCGCGAACCTGCCAGGCTACGTGGTGATGCTCGATCCCCGCGGCGGACCGATCTCGGGCGCGGCGAACTGGTCGAGCGGTTTCATGCCGGCCGCGTACCAGGGCACGCACCTGCGCAACAAGGGCGAGCCGATTCTGAACCTCGCGCCGAAGAGCGGCGTCACGCGATCGATGCAGCGCGACCTCGTCGACACGCTCGGCGTGCTGAACGCGCGGCACATGCACGACCGGCCGGGCTACAGTGAACTGCCCGCGCGCATCGCCAGCTACGAACTGGCGTTTCAGTTGCAGACGGCCGCGCCCGAAATCATGGACCTTTCGCAAGAAGACCACGCGACGCTCGAGATGTACGGCATCTTCGACCCCAAGCCCGACCACAAGACGTCTGTCGGTCCCGAGCCGTTCGGCCGGCAGTGTCTGATCGCGCGGCGGCTCGTCGAGCGCGGCGTTCGTTTCGTGCAAATCTACTCGGGCGGCGGCCACCAGCAGGAAAACTGGGACGCGCATCAGGGGGTCGAAGAGAATCTGATCATCCACGCGCCGGAGATCGACCGGCCGATCCACGGCCTCCTCACCGACCTGCGGCGACGCGGCCTGTTGGACGAGACGCTGGTGGTGTGGGGCGGCGAGTTCGGCCGCCAGCCCGTCTCGCAAGGCAACGGCGGCCGCGACCACAACCCGAAGGGTTTCCTCTACTGGCTTGCCGGCGGCGGCGTGCGGGGCGGCACGAGCTACGGCGAGACCGACGAACTCGGCCACGAAGCCGCCACGAACCGTCGCCACATCCGCGACCTGCACGCCACGATCCTACATTTGATGGGCCTCGATCACGAAAAGCTCACCTACTTCTACGGCGGCCTCGATCACAAACTGACCGGCGTCGATCGGGCCGACGTGATTCACGACGTGATTGCGTAGTTCTACTGTGTGCAGCGTAAGGAAGAAGCGCGGCTCTACCCTGGAAAAGTCATAACCGTTTGCCCCCTCGAAGAGTCGGTCAAAGGGAATAAGGACACAGTAGAAGTAGATGAAGGTCGCCCAAGACCTGGTTGCCGCGCTCGCGCACGTTGCGATAGACTACGTGTGACCCAGAACAAAACCCCGGGGCGATTGGGAGGGCAACGATGTCTCAGGTCGAGCAGGCACGGGCCACGCTGGAAGACCTGTATCGCACGTCAGGCAAGGCCGAACTCGTCGGCGGGAGGATCGTGCACCTTATGGCTACCGGACACAAGCCAAACCGAGTGGCAGGGAGGATCTTCCGCAGTCTCGACGATCACGCTGAGAGGAATCGCACGGGGAATGCGTACACCGACAATATGGGCTTTGCGATTCGAGAACTCCCGTCGGGTCGGGAGTCGTTCGCGCCAGACGCCGCCTACTACTCTGGTCCTCTGCCAAAGAACCTCATGCGATTCATCGAAGGCCCTCCGAGCTTCGCGGCGGAGGTTCGGAGCGAAGGCGACTATGGCGACGAGGCGGAACAGGAAGTGGCTGAGAAGCGGGCGGACTATTTCGCCGCCGGCACGCTGGTCGTGTGGGACGTCGATCCGGTCGCCGAGTGCATCCACGTCTACCGTGCCTCCGATCCCACTCGTTCTGCCACGTATCGCCGCGGCCAACATGCCGAGGCCGAACCGGCGGTGCCGGGATGGAGAGTCGACGTGGATTGGGTTTTCGACTGATCTCCAGAGGATCTGGCTTGTCGCTCGCGTTGTAGAGGTGACACGATGCCCCGCAAAGCAGCATGGGAAGTCGAGCGACTGGAGGAGCGGATCCTGTTGTCCACGAGCCTACTGCTTGACGCGAACCCGGCGCCGGCAGGTCTCGATCTTTTCTCAAATGAGTCGGTGCAGGTGGGTGACGTCCTGTTCTTCGTAGCCAGAGATAACGGGCACGGGCTGGAACTGTGGAAAACGGACGGAACACTGGCCGGAACGGCGCTTGTCAAAGACATCAATCCTCTGGGCGACTCGAACCCCAATGCCTTGACCAATGTCGGCGGCCGTCTGTATTTCACGGCATACGACCCAACCCACGGTTATGAACTGTGGCGCAGTGACGGCACCGATCCCGGGACCGTCTTGGTCCGGGACATCGAACCGGGCTACGACAACTCAAACGTGCATTTACTCGCTGGCTTGAATGGCACACTCTTTTTCACGGCTGACCACATGCTGTGGATGAGCGATGGTACCGAGGCAGGAACAATTCCGATCCGGCAGCTTGTCGTGAGGCAGATGCTTGTGGTCGGTGACGTGATATACATGAACGCAGAGGATCCATTGCGTTTGTCTGGCTTCGAGTTGTGGAAAACTGACGGCACTCTCGCTGGAACCAAACAAATCAAGGACATCAACACCACGTCTCCTCAGGCCGAATCTAATCCGGGTTTGCTTGCGGCTGTCGGGGGGACCCTCATGTTCGTCGCAGACGACGGTGTTCACGGTCGTGAGCTTTGGAAGAGCGACGGCACCGAGGCAGGCACCGCGCTTGTACGCGATGTTAACCCGGGGCCGAGTGGCTCGTGGTCCGATTTCGTCACTCCTGCGGCAGCGGAGCTGAATGGGACCATATTCTTCGCCGCAGACGACGGCACGCACGGTTCGGAGTTGTGGGCAAGCGACCTTACCGAAGCTGGCACCTATCTCGTGAAGGACATTTCTGAGTATGACAGTCTGAATGCATGGCGACTGAAGAAGCTGGGAGATGCCGTCTACTTCTGGGCGTCGGACCCGCTTTGGGGTGAGGCGATATGGCGAAGTGATGGTACCGAAGCAGGCACCGCGCCGCTGTCTGGACCGTGGGGGAGCGCGTCGGTTCGATGGTTTTCTGCCAACGACCAGAGGTTGTTCTTCAGCACAGCCGACGCGGTTCACGGTTTCGAACTCTGGCAAAATGACGGAACCATCGCCGGTACCGAACTCGTGGCCGACATCAGTCCTGGGTACCAGGGTTCGCTTCCGGAGCCGATAAACTTCTTGAATGGACGGTTGTTGTTCACCGCAGAAACTCCAGAGATTGGCCGAGAGCTCTGGTGGAGTGACGGCACTGCCGCTGGAACGGCGTTCTTCCTGGAACTCCGCCGCGGGACGGCGGACATCAGTCCCTCTGGGATTGTAGCGAGCAACGGTAGATTCTACTTCAATACCACGTCGTTTGAGTCGCCGTGGTCAATCTGGACAAGTGATGGCACGCCGTCTGGAACGTCGCCCCTGGACGGTTTTAGCTTCGCTAGGCAACTGAGTGACGTGGATGGATCTCTTTTCTTCTACGGAGATCGCAACGGACAGGCGGGACTTTGGAAAAGTGACGGTACCAGCAGCGGCACTACCCTGTTGAGGGAAGTCTACCCTTCGGAGCCTGTGGTCAGCTTCAAAGGGTCGGTGCTCTTCGCGGCCGAACGTGAGTCACGCGGCACGGAACTTTGGAAGGTAGATGCGACGACCGAGGGTGCCGCACTTGTTCTCGATCTCCTTCCGGGTCCTGACAGCTCGAACCCCCGTGGAATCACTGTGCTGAACAACGTGGCGTTTTTTAGTGCCTGCACACTCACTAGGTGCGCACTTTGGCGTACAGACGGGTCTCCTCTAGGGACCTACATGGTCTCGGATAGTGTCTTTCTTGATGAGCTCACTGTTTCAGGCAACAGACTCTATGTGATCGGGTACGAGGGAGGAACGGGCACCGAGTTATGGACCATTGAAGCAGATGGGTCACGGCCGTCTCTTGTGAAGGATATCACCTCCGGCTTCGGAGCAGACTCATACCCACAGAATCTGACCGACGTCAACGGCACGCTGTTTTTCACCGCCTATCACCCCGAAACCGGTCGCGCCCTGTGGAAGAGCGACGGCACCGAAGCAGGGACGGTGATGGTAAAGGACATCCATCCCGGACTTGGGACGCTCTATGAGAATCACTTCATCGGCCTCACCAACGTCGCTGGCGCCCTTTTTTTTGTCACGCAGGACACGGAACACGGCTTTGAGCTTTGGCGTAGTGATGGCACGCCGGACGGCACTACGCTGGTGAAGGACATCAACCCAGGCCCCGCGAGTTCGTTCGAGGTTCGATTTCCGGTGCCATCTGAGCCTCCACTTGTTGACTTCGACGGAGTCCTGTATTTCGCAGCCTACGACCCGGAACACGGGACGGAACTCTGGAGTAGCGACGGGACCGAGTCTGGCACGAGGCTCGTTGAGGACATCAATCCAGGGGGCGGCGGGTCTCATCCTAACCTACTTGTCACAGCCTACGGCCGATTGTTGTTCACTGCCGATGATGGATCCACGGGTGTCGAGGTCTGGCAGCACACCAAAGACGCGGCTACCGATCGGACTGCCCCCACCGTCGTATCCATCGAACTAGTGACCGATGCGCGGCGAAAGGCCATCCACACCATCAACGTCACATTCAGTGAACACTTGCCGGACGCCCAAAGCCCGGTTCACTACAAGCTCGAACTGAAAAAGGGGCGGAGACTGAAACAACTCCAACTTGCCACGGCCAATTACGACGTGGCGTCACAGACCGTGACCTTGGTTCCGGTCAAACCATTGGGAATCAAGTCCCTTGGCAAGATCAGCTTGGCCGTGCTGGACGACGCCCTCAGCGACTTGGCCGGAAACGCGATTGATGGAGACTATGACGGCATTGCCGGCGGCGACCTTGTCCAGCCCCTTTCGATCGCGGTGAATCGCGCCGCTTCCGTTGCTGGTGCTCGCCTTCGGTCGTCGCACCTCGACTGTTCCCTTGTGGATGTGATTCTCAGTTCCGGCAACTTGTTGCGAGTCAAGTGTGTCTGACAGTTTTGTAAACCGCGTGGCCTTGGTGACCGGCGGATCGCGCGGGATCGGCCGGGCGACGGCGCTGCGGCTGGCGCGCGAGGGGGCCGATGTGGCGATCAGCTACGTCCGGCGCGATCGCGAGGCACGAGAGGTCGTCGCGGCAGTGAAGTCCGAAGGCCGACGCGCGGTGGCGGCGACGTGCGATGTCTCGAAACCGGATGAGGTGGATCGGCTGGTGCGCGAGACGCGCGAACAGCTTGGCCCGATCGACCTATTGGTACACTGCGGCGCGATCAGCAACCTGGCGACGCACTCGGAACTGACCTACGAGCGATGGCGCGAGACGATCGACGTGAACCTGACCGGGTCGTTCTTGGTCGTGGCGGCGGTGAAGGACGAGATGATTGGGCGGCGGTTCGGGCGGATCGTGACGCTGTCGTCGATCGCGGCGTTGCGGCCGCGCGGCACCCAGATTCACTACTCAGCCGCCAAGGCCGGCGTGATCGCGATGACGCGCTGCTTCGCCGAGGCGCTCGCGCCGCACAACATCCGGGTCAACTGCGTCGCGCCCGGCGTCGTGGAGACCGAGATGGTCCACGTGCTGTCCGACGAGCGCCTGGCCGCGATCGTCAAGGAAACGCCGCTCGGCCGGATCGGCGAACCGGACGACATCGCTTCGGTGATCCGGTTCCTGCTCAGCGACGAATCGAGTTTCATGACGGGCCAGACCCTAGTCGCCTGCGGCGGCCGCGTCATGGTGCCATGATACGTGGAGGCTCCGACGTTGAACGTTGAGCCGTTTGAGTTGGCCAAGATTGAGCGACGCGGGCGAGTACCAATGCCGATTGAATCGCGACCAACGTGCTACGTGGCTGTCCTTGTGACCGCGATTCTGACGGTGCCTCGGTTGAGCGTCGCCATGGACGACGGGCCCGCGCCGCAGTTCGATCGCGACGTGCTGCCGATCCTTACGGCTCATTGCCTCAAGTGCCACGGACTGGAAGCACGCAAGGCCGGACTTGATCTGCGCACGGTTTCGCTCGCGCTGCGCGGCGGCGAGCATGGGCAGGCGATCGTGAAGGGCTCGCGCGACGAGAGTCTGCTGTTCAAGAAGGTGTCGAGTCGCGCAATGCCGCCCGATGGGGAAAAGAAACTGTCGGACGCCCAGATTCAGACGATCGGCGATTGGATCGCCGGTGGCAACTACGCTGCGACCACGGAGGAACGACTGAGCGTAGCGGAGGCGCCTGCGGTCACGGATCAGGACCGCGAGTTCTGGGCCTTTCGCAAACTGGTCCGACCAGCCGTGCCGGCGGTGCTGCAGTCCGACCGAGCCGGCGTGCGGGACGTGAAGCCGATTGATGCGTTCGTGGTGGCGAGGCTCGAGGCAAAGGGACTCGCGCTTTCGACCGAGGCCGACCGGCTCACGCTCATGCGACGCGCGTACTTCGACCTGATCGGCCTGCCGCCGTCGCCCGACGAGGTCGATGCGTACCTGACCGACGCCGCCGCGGATGCGTACGAGCGGCTGATCGATCGGTTGCTGGCCTCTCCGCACTACGGCGAGCGCTGGGGCCGACACTGGCTCGACCAGGCCGGCTATGCCGATACGCTCGGTAGCGACAACGATGCGGCGATCATCAACATCGCCGACGGCAAATGGCGGTACCGCGACTACGTCGTCCGGTCGTTCAACTCGGACAAGCCGTTCGATCGTCGGGTTCGGTGCGCTGGCGTTGGGCTACCTGCTATACGCCGACGGTCTGCGTGAAGCGGCGTGGGCCGCTGCAATTCCGGACCCACAATCCACAGGCAATCTGACAGGCAACTCGCCGCACCTCGCGCCGCGGGCCCGCGCCGTGATCCAGCTCATGCAGAACGGCGGGCCAAGCCAGATGGACATCTTCGACCCGAAGCCGGAACTGCAAAAGCACAGCGGCAAGGAGCATCCTACCAAGGTCGAGATGTTCCAGAAGGGGAGCGAGAAGAATGAGCTGCTGGGCAGCCCGTTCAAGTTTCACCGCCGCGGGCAGTGCGGCATGGAACTATCCGAGGTGATCCCGCACATCGGCTCGGTCGCCGATGACATGTGCCTCGTGCGGTCGATGTTCACCGAGCACAACAACCACACTGAGGCGCTGGTGATGATGGCCACGGGCAAGATCTTTCCCGGCCGGCCGTCGCTCGGCGCGTGGATCAGTTACGGGCTCGGCAGCGAGAACCAGAACTTTCCAGCGTACATCGTGCTGCGCGATCCCGAGGGATACAACACAAGCGGCACGCTGGTCTGGGCGGGCGGTTGGCTGCCGGCGATTCATCGCGGCACCGAGTTCAGCACGAAGGGCGCCCCGGTGTTGAACCTGCACCCGGCCGTCGCACAGCCCGACGGCGTGCAACGCGACAATCTGGAGTTCCTCGCCAAGCTCAACGAGGAGCACCGCAAGAAACATCCTCGCGAATCAGAACTCGAGGCCCGCATACGGAACTACGAGCTGGCCGCACGCATGCAGCTTGCCGCGGGCGACGTGCTCGATCTCGCACGCGAATCCGAAGCGACAAAGAAGCTGTACGGCCTCGACAATGAAAACACCGCCGGCTACGGCACGCGCTGTCTGATGGCACGGCGCCTGGTCGAGGCGGGCGTGCGGTTCGTTCAAGTGTTCCCGCCGGTCAAGCCGCAGTTTCAACCGTGGGACAGCCACGGCAACTCGAAGACCGAGATCCCCGCGATCACCGCCAAGACTGATCTGCCGACCGCGGCCCTGATCAAGGACCTCAAGGCGCGCGGCATGCTGGACGAAACCATTGTCGTCTGGACCGGCGAGTTCGGCCGGCTGCCGGTCTCGCAGAACGGCAACGGTCGCGACCACAACCGCAACGCCTTCAGCCTGCTGCTGGCGGGCGGCGGCTTCAGAGCGGGCCATGTTCATGGCGCGACCGATGATTTCGGCTACAGGGCGGCAGTCGATCGCGTCAGCGTGCCCGACCTGCACGCCACGATCCTGCACCAACTCGGCCTCGACCACAACCGACTCGCCTACCGTCACCACGGCCGCGACGAGACGCCGACCGATGCGACGGTGACCGGTGCACGTGTGGTAAACGAACTACTTTGAGGCTGTCACGTAGTCGCATGCCAGAGGTCGCCACCAAGGAGGCCTTCACGCCGGGACGCGCCGCGCCAGTGACACGGTGAAGATCCCCCACTCGTCGATCTCCTGCGAAAGTTTCTCGAAGCCCGCATGGCGCACCAGCTCGTCCATTTCGCCCTGAGTGCGACGGCGCATGATCCAGGGCTGCCCCTCGCGGTTGTCGAGCACCCGCGCGATGAACTCGACCTGCGGGTGCCACGGCTGGTTCGTGTAGATCAAGTGCCCGCCCGGCTCGACGGCGTCGGCCAGTCCGCCGAGCGACCGGAGCACCGGCTCGTTGTCCGGGAACAGTTCATAGAGGCCCGACACGATCGCGATCGTCGGGCGCGGCGTGACGGCGGCGAGCGACGCGCGGTCGAATGCGTCGCCGTGCACGATGGACACGTTCGACAGGCCCAGCTCAGCCGCAAGCCGCCGCGCGGCGTCGAGGTTCTCCTGCTTGTAGTCGCGCAGCACGGCCGTGATCGGGATGTGCGAGAGTTGCCGGATGGTCTCCAGGTCATAGCGGCCGGCCCCGCAGGCGATGTCGAGCAGCCGGACGGGCCGGCCGGCGGCGTGCGTGATCTCGATGGTCCGCCGCAGCATGTTTTCCAGATTCTGCCTTCGCACGCGGATGCCGCGCCAGCCGATGCTGTCAAGATACGCGCGGTCCATCCAGCGGCCCACCGGCGTGATGCCCTGCGGCCGATTCTCGTAGACGTAATCGAGCGTGACGCCCGAATCGAAGCCGGTGCGCCAGCCGAGCGCGACGCCGCGGCTCAGCCGGCCGACCGTCTTCATCGCCAGCTTCGTGAAGGCGAACGAAAAGCCGCCCGGCGAACGCAGCCGGTCGTACTCCGCTTTCGTGTAGCCGTGCTTGTCCGCATCGACGAGCGACGCACGCACCGGCGGCTGATCGAACCGTTCGACGATGAACTCGCGGGCCTTCGCCACGAGCAGGTGCCGATCCCGCTCGTGAAACACGGCATGGTAGAAGCCGGGAAAGACCTCCATCCGCTTCACCGGCGAGGAGAGCTTGTCGAAGAACTCTTGCTGGGCCGACAGCCGCACGACCCAGTCGGCGCCGGCCGCCAGCATGAGCGTCGGCACGGTGATCGCGCCGGCGTCGGCCAGCAGGCGCGTGGACGTGTCGAACAGGTCGAGCAGCACGTTGACGGCGATCTGGCGAAAGATGGCCGTGTCTTCGCGGTACGCTGCGGCTTGTTCCGGGTCGTGAGTTAGCATAGTCGCTTTCACGTAGCTCTTGACGTAGCCCGGTCCAATCAATTTCTGGCGCAGGCGCAAGAGCGGCACGGCGAACGGAACGTACAGCTTCACGCGAAACGCGGGCGTGGCCAGGATCATCGCGCGAATCGGCGGCGCGTAGTCGTGCACCCAGGCGGCGACCGACACGGCCCCGACGCTGTGGGCCATCACGATCAGGTTCTCGACCGGAATCTCGTGCCGCTCTGAGACGTGCCGCACGAACGAGTCTACGTCTTTGACCACGGCCGCCAGATTCGGCGCGGCGCCGCGATCGCCGGGCGACCGGCCATGCCCGCGCGCGTCCCAAGCGAAGATCGCCACGTCATCCAGCGCCAGCCGCTCCACGGTCTCCTGCCAACGGCCGGAATGCTCGTGGCCGCGGTGAAACAGCACGAGCGCCTTGCGAGTCGGCTCGACCGGCAGCCACGCTCGGTAAAAGAGTTCGGTGCCGTCCCACGATTTCATCGAGTGTTCGGTCGGCATGCGTGCGGTGCCGGCGGCGGACGGCGTCAGGATCGGTGCTTGCATTTGTGACATGCTACGTGCTCCGTTCAGAACCGAGTGCCCGCACGGCTTCGTTCAAGTCACGGGCGATTTCAAGCGCCGAAGCCTTGCCGGGGCTCGTGTGGCTGTAGTCGCGCGGCTGGCCGAAGATGAGCCGTACGCGACGCGGCCGCGGGAACCAGCCGCCCTTCGGCCACGCGGCGTGTGCACCGTGGAGGTAGCATGGCACGACCGGCACGTTGGTCCCGGCTACAAGCAGTCCGACGCCCGGCCTGAATTCCCCTATCTCACCGGTTACGGACCGCGTCCCCTCCGGGAAGATGACCAGGATGTTGCCGGCCTTTTCGAGCAGTTGTCGGCAGCCGCCCAGGGTTTGTCGTGGGCTGGCGTGGCGCTCGAACGGCATCGCGTTTACGACGACCGCGGCCAGTGCCACGCGCGGCAACGTGACGAAGAAGTAATCCTTGGCCGCGGCGGGGAATACGCGGTGCAGCTTGCGCAACGGCAACGCGGCAAGCAAACACAACGCGTCCAGGTGACTGGCGTGATTGGCCACGATCACGAACGACCCCTCGGTCGGCAACCGCTCGCGGCCGATTATCGCGAGGCGGTGATACGCCCTCAGCCATCCGCGAATCACCAGTGCCGCCAACGATCGCAGGCCGTACACCAACATGTCCGGCTCGCGCGGAAACCGCCTCAGCCGTTCCATGAGCGGCTGATCCAGATCGCCTGCCGGGTCGTAGTGCCAAGGGTTCATTTGATCATCGCTACAACGGGTACAACGATGGGCTTATTCCCGCGGAGCGAGAACCGCCACTCGTTGTCACGCTAAATAGCCTTGCACGATTCTGGGACAGTAGCCCGACGCGCCAGCGAGGGAGCACATGGCGAAATCACAAGAAATCAGGCCCGGTCCCTCGCTGGCGCGTCGGGCTACTGTCCCAGAATCGTGC
>Ga0185317_100156_pt1 | contig 23415 bp, 13 predicted proteins | sample DevilsHole_FD_128020 | JGI IMG/M metagenome (GOLD analysis project Ga0185317, IMG submission 128020) | Groundwater microbial communities from Devils Hole, Nevada to study Microbial Dark Matter (Phase II) - Devils Hole (SPADES assembly)... | ecosystem: Environmental > Aquatic > Deep subsurface >...
GAGCTGATAGCCGACCTGAAATTTAATTGGCCCAATAGTTGTTTATTCTGGAGAGTCTCGATGCTGCGACTAGAGCATATCAGTAAAATCTACCCCACCGGGGAAGTTCTCAAAGACGTGAGCTGGGAAGTCAAGCCGGGCGATCGCATCGGCTTGGTGGGCGTGAACGGTGCCGGCAAGTCCACGCAACTGAAGATTATTGCCGGTGAAGTTGAGCCGACTGCCGGTGAAATCATCCGCCCAGCCAGTTTGCACATCGCCTACCTGACGCAAGAATTTGAGGTAGATCCCGCCCGCACGGTGCGGGAAGAGTTTTGGACGGTGTTTAAGGAAGCGAACGAAGTGCAGCACTCGCTGTCGCAGGTTCACCGGGAAATGGAAACTGCCGGTGCAGAGGAATTGGAGGTGCTGCTGCGCAAGATGGATCGCCTGCAGCGGCAATTTGAAGCGCTGGATGGCTACGGTTTGGAAACGCGGATTGAGAAGATTTTGCCCGAAATGGGGTTTGATACTGAGGATGGCGACCGGCTTGTCAGCGCCTTCAGCGGCGGCTGGCAAATGCGCATGAGTTTGGGGAAAATATTGCTGCAAAAACCGGATTTGTTGCTGCTGGACGAACCGACCAACCACTTGGATTTGGAAACCATTGAGTGGCTAGAAACTTATCTGAAGAAGCTGACAATTCCGATGGTGATTGTCGCTCACGACCGGGAGTTTTTAGACCGGCTCTGCACGCAAATTGTGGAAACAGAGCGCGGCGTCTCGACGACTTACTTGGGCAACTATTCGTCATACCAGCAGCAGAAAGCCGAGCTTAAATCCGCCCAACAGAACGCCTACGAGCGCCAGCAGAAAGAGCTGGAGGAGCAGCAGGCGTTTGTTGACCGGTTTCGCGCCAGCGCCACGCGCAGCACGCAAGCGAAAAGCCGGGAGAAGCAGCTGGAAAAAATCGAGCGCATTGAAGCGCCTGTGTCCGATGTGCGCACTTTGCGCTTCCGGTTTCCCGATCCTCCGCGCAGCGGGCGAGAAGTGGTGACTGTCAAGGATTTGACCCACGCTTACGGCGAAAAAATCCTGTTTTTGGGAGCGGATTTGCTGATTGAGCGGGGAGATCGGGTGGCGTTCCTAGGACCCAACGGGTGCGGGAAATCCACGCTGCTGCACATGATTGTGGGCATGGAGCCGCCCACTGAAGGGACTGTGAAGTTGGGGGAGCACAATGTGATTCCCAGTTACTTTGAGCAAAATCAAGCGGAAGCGCTGGATTTGAACAAAACGGTGATGGAGACTGTCCACGACGAAGTGCCGGACTGGAAAAATGAGGAAGTCCGCACGCTGTTGGGGCGGTTCCTGTTTAGCGGGGACACGGTACTCAAGAAAGTCGGGGCGCTCAGCGGTGGGGAAAAGGCTCGTCTGGCGCTGGCGAAGATGCTGCTGCGACCGGCGAATTTGCTGATTTTGGATGAGCCGACGAATCACTTGGATATTCCGGCGAAGGAGATGCTGGAGGAGGCGCTGAAGACTTACGAGGGGACGGTGATTCTGGTGTCCCACGACCGGTATTTTATCTCGCAGGTGGCGAATAAGATAGTGGAGATTCGCGAGGGCGAGTTGCGGGTGTATCAGGGGGACTATCACTATTATTTGAGCAAGATTGAGGAGGAGAAGGAGAAGGCGCGTCTGGAGAAGATTGCGGCGGAGAAGGCGGCGAAGGCTGCGGAAAAGGCTGCGGCGAAGCGAGCTAAGGAGAAGGAGAAGAAGGCGGGGAGCAAGGCTTGATTATGTTTGTAGTTGGGCTTTAGCCCAATTTTCTCGTTCCCAGGCGAGCGCCTGGGAATGTTTTTTGGGAGGCTCTGCCTCCCTTTTGTGCAATAATGGTGGGGGTGCCGGTTGCTGGAATGCCGGTGTGCCATTTCCCATGAAAAAGCGCCTAGCCAGCACCGTTGTCGGTGTCTGAGTCTTCTATTGGCGGGTATTCTGAAGGTAGTGAGGCTGCCAGTCGGATATTCAGATCAATTAGGACTTGATTTTTATCGATACTGATATGGGCTTTTTTTACTAAAATATCCAATTTATTTACAGCGATATCCAAGGATAAGCCATCACTTACTTGAAATTGAGGAGAGGACTGGTTTTTATATCCTGCTTCCTCAAGCCACTCGCAGATATTCCTCCAGTTTTCTACCTTTTCGCTGCCTTTGCCTAAAAGGTTCTTAACGTACTGATATATTGTGTTGCAAAAGTTAACTTCAAGGCCCTTGACATTCTTATTGAGCCTTTCGGCTATCTCGGCGGGACTGTGGCCCAAAAGCAAGCCGCGCAGGTGCAGCTTCTCAATGGGGGTCAGGCGCTTGCCCTTGGCCGAGGCCAGGTCTGCGTACAGCGTGTCCAAGTCCCAGTCTTTTGCAGCCTGGACAAAAAGCTCGTCGGTGGCCATTGTCGGTCGTCCTGAGAAAATTACTAATGCAATTATAATGTGTTTGCTAGTGCCGGCTAGTTGTGATGCCGGTTCTGGCTAGCTTACGATTAATGTAACCAAGCGAGAGAACAGCCTGAAGGGGCCAGGATTCTGGCATTCGGAGGCTGGGACGCTGTGAGGGGTCGAGCCGGTGGGCGTGGGGTTCCCCCAGCCTCACAAGTTCGATGTCTGGCTCCGCTAATATCTGACTATAGCACGGCTATAGCGCATCTGAAAGCAACTCAGACGTAAATGGCTCTCCTGTAGTTGTGGTGGGACACCACATTCATATGGCTGGGCAGTGAGACTGATTGTGGGGGATGGTGAGCTAGTGCAGTTAAAGATTTTCATCTAGCAAGAGATTCCCCAAATGAAACCCCGACATTTAGTAAAAGCTGGATTGGGATTATTTACGTTTATACTCGTAGAATTTTTACCAAAACAAAACAATTTAATTACTTCAGAAATATACTAGGATAAGCAAGGCCAGCAGTTTATTGCCGTTCCCAGCAAAAATATTGGGGCGCAGATTCGCTGTACCTCCGACGGAAAAAAGTGTTTTAGATTAATTAGTGCCGGCTGTCACCCAACAAAGAATTATTGTTTTTTTCAGATCCGGATTGAAGGCCATAAAACTATTTATCATAACCCCTCAGCTGCACAAGCTTGCTGGAGTGGGAAAATGGACTTGTTCATTGCGTCTCAAAGAATTGACTGTATAATCTACGGTGTTCCACCGGAAGTTAGTGCCAATAGGCTAAAGCATGGACAGAAAGAGATGGAACATTTGAATCGCATGAGGAGGGATCTACTAGAGCTATTATAATCAGAAGTGATGACTGCTGGAGAAAGGCTTTTATTTCCCGTTTGCGAACGCGGCGCAAACCTTTGATATCTTGTTCTTTAAGAAACCTGGTTTCTCGCATACTGAAGCGCCCACCGGCAATCTTCAGCTTCTAAGCTGGGATACTCCCTGAGAATCTCATCAACGCTCATGCCATTTGCCATCAGATTCACCATCAGGGAGACAGTAATCCGCATCCCCCGAATGCAGGCGCGTCCGCCCATTATCTGCGGGTCAAACGTGATGCGCTCCAACATAACTTTTTAACAATAACAGGACTTATGCAGCGACTCTTAATGTGGTGTGGTGCCGGTTACGAAGCACGCGTTCCCCACCCTAAGGATAGTGGCTTGGCGTAAGTCCTGAAGAAGCAAGAGATAAGGGTTGTGCCGGCACATCTTATTGTGAGTGCAACCCCTCGACCTCCGCTTCGCAAAGAGAGGGTCAGGTCGCTTGACGCCAAACTCAAGTAATATGGAATTAACGATAGCAGAGGTATTCCATGACTCGTGAAGAGTTACTGAGTCGCGTCACAGCAGACCCGGCAGTATGTGGGGGATTTCCTTGCATCCGGGGGACGCGCATTTACATTACCATCATTTTAGATGCCTTAGCCGAAGGGCTGACTCCGGAGCAAATTACAGACCACTACCCAGCACTGACGCCTGAGGATATTCGGGCTGCAGTTGCTTATACGGCTGAATTGGCGCGGGAGAATCTCTGGAAGGTGCCGGTGTCGTGAAAATAAAATTGGATGAAAACCGGCTCCCGAATTTACCACATATAGCAATAGACAGCTCAGTAATCGACAAGGCATCTCATTTGCTAATAGGGACAGGGACAGGCGGGACGCCTGTCCTACGTCCGCGCCCTAAGTGGCTACTGCTATATCGAGTCTAGATGTAAGAGGTCAGGCAGGGTAAGAAACCGGCTTTCAATACCAGAAACCCGGTTTCTTTTGGTTTCACTTTTTCTTCATAAAACATCTCTTACAGCCTACAGTTAATTTGATGGCATTTTGAAACGAATTGAACCGGTTTGTGACAGCTATAAGCAAAAAAAATTCTATTTTCTTGCCCCGTTCGAGTTGACCTATTTGTTTTGGGAAGTCGCCCTCCAAAACCATGCAAATATCGGTATCTAAAAAGACCTCAATCATTTACTCACCAATTTCTATCAATACATGCCGCTAAAAATGATTGATGCCCTCCTGAACTGACCGGCTCTCCTAATTATACCAACCTCCCAACCCCCACACCAGCAGCCGGCTTTTAGGAGATCCCCCAGAAACCGGGTTTCTGCGACTAACTTTGCCTCACTCCCGAAACCTTTATTCAGAAACCCGGTTTCTCAGCCCCCCAGACAACCCCCTCGACTCGCGGTTCCGGTTCAACCGGCAGATTAGACATCATTAATCTTCACTCCCAAAAAACTAAACGGGCGGCTGGGTGCCTGCTCTCAGTATAGCACCTACCTAAACATCGCCGGCACAAACACGACGGACTCCGGAAACCGGCTCTTGAGTGCCGGCACCATAGGGCAGGGCTTTTGCTCCTGTAAATTATTCGGCTTATTCCAAGTAAAAGGAGCTTGCTGAGCAGCCGAAACCCACAGCAAACGCTTCGCCCGCGTCATCGCCACATACAGCAGCCGGTACTCCTCCGCCGTCTTCAAATAACCGGCTTGCTCCCACGCAGCGCCCACATCTGGCAAAGGAAACTGACCGTGCAAACTGGCGCGAATTTGCGCTCTCGCCACCTCCGCAAGCGTGAACTCGCCCAGAAACTGCATCTGCGGCGGAACCCACAGACGCCCCGGAATCGTTTGCTCGTGCAAAAAGGGCAGGAAAACAAAATCCCAATCCAGCCCTTTTGCCTTGTGCATGGTGATAATCGTCAGCTGACCGGCACGAATGTAAATCGACTCCGCCTCATCCGGAACTACCGGCTCAAACCTCTCAGAACTGACAATTTCACTGAGCACCGCCAGCAAAGCACTCATAGAATTATTGCCAACAGTCTGCTGCGCCACCCTTTCCGCCAGCTTGTCAGCTGTTGCTAGCTCGGCTTGGTCGTAATGCAGCGCCAAAGCCATAAACGAAATCAAATTATAGATCGGCAATTCCAGGCGAGCGCGAAGCAAACTGCTGCAAAACCGCCGCGCCTGTCGCACCGGCTCTGGTTGCGGCTCAGCCAGCGGCCCCGGATAGAGGAACTGCTCTGGTAAAATAGCGAGAGCGTCGAGGTCTTGCGTCGGGATAAGCTTGCGATTCGCCAACACCGTGAGAGCGGCTTTCAAATAGTCAGGCGAGTGGGGGCGCTCCAGGAATTGCAGCAGCGCCATAATTTCCGCCGGCACATGCGACCGGCGCTCCTGCTGACCGACTTCATAAATCTTAATCCTGTTTGCATACAGACGCCTGAGCTCACCGGCTAACCACTCGCCTTGCCGGTTTTCCCGCACCAGCACCGCCGCCGACCGGTCGGGATGTTCGCCAAACAGTTCAATCACCCGTTTACCAATCAGTTCTGCCGTGTGAAATATATCTCGCGGCGCGTAAATTTCCAGCCCACGACCGACTTTATCCGGGTTGGCGTCGGGTTGGGGATCGCCCTCGTCAACCGCTATAATTTTCTGGTCGCGAAAAGGTGGCTCACTGTTAGCCGAGCCCTCCCCTCTCCCTTGATGGGAGAGAAGTTGGGAGTGAGAGTGAGAGCGTTCGCCGTTCCACTCCCCCCTGCCGTCGCCCGCGTAATTGAGGGGGGGATTTCCACTTACGGCTAACCACTGCCGGTTCACCCATTCCAGAACAAAATTAGCCGCATCTATAATAATGTGATTGCTGCGACCGGCTCTATCCATCGTCGCCAGCAGATCTCGATCCTCGCAATCTTTGCAAAACTGGCGGAAATATATCGGATCTGCCGGCGTAAACGTCGAGTTAATCGCTTGATTCGGGTCGCCGACTCGGATAAGATTGGGGGGGAGGTGCGGCTGTGCGGGGTCAGTCGCCAGAATTTCCAGCAGCTTGGTTTGCAGCGGCGTAGAATCTTGCGCCTCATCTTCAAATACCGCAAACACTTTGCCTTGTTCCAGCCGGCGGGCGGTTGGATTCTCCAGCACTCGCAGCGCCGCCAAAATCATGTCGTCGTAGTCGATAAATTGGCGCGTTAGCAGCAAATTTTCGTAATTTTCATACAGCCCAGCTGCTATCGCCAGAAGCTCGTACTCATCCCTTGCCAACTCGCTCAATTCCCGCAATTGCTGCGGTTGCAACCCCGACGACTTCGCCTCGTGAATAACAGTCAGCGCCAAATTCGGCAGCACATCCGTGCGCAGCACAGATTGCCGGCGCAGTCGCTCCGTTTCTTCCCCGTCAAATTGCCGCCCCTGCACCAGCATTTGATACTGGCGCGGATTGCCGGCAATCCATTGTTCCACACAAGCGCGAACCAGCCGGTGACTCTGATTCGGCGTCACCAGCGCTTTATTCTCAAGAGTCAAACCCGACAGATTCTGGTAGCGGATGGCAATATTGAGCGCCAAACCGTGCAGCGTGTGCACAGAAAACCCAAGTTGCGGCAAAGACAGCTCCTTCAGGTATTGACGAATTTTGTTTTTTATGTTATGCGCTGCCGCGCGGGTGAAGGTGACGACCACGAGCTGGCGGCGCGGTTGCAGCTGGTGACGCGCGATCGCCAACGCCGCCGCCGCCGCCATGCCGGTGGACTTGCCGGCACCGGGCACAGCCGAAACCGCCAGTGGGCCACCCTGCCAGTCGGCCATTTGCTGCTGTCCCGATCGCAGTCCGTCGCGGATGCGCAGCAGCGCCGCTTCCCGTAAGGCTGCCGGTGAGAGCGATTCCGCTTCTGGCGGAGTTCCATTACTGTCCGAATCGTTTGGCATCGTTTGTTTGGCGAGCGAATTTTTTGCCGGTACTAATTCTGAGTTTATAACCCGAACGCATCCTTGCGCAGCAGAAACCCGGTTTCTTAAAGAAACCGGGTTTCTCGCCCCCGTTTCAATTTTTGTATCAACTCGCACCCCTCCCATCTGCGGCAGGTTAACTTAGATATAGCAGGGCGCAAGCCACTCGATTTACTCAGGAGAAACCCGCCATGAGCACTCACCTCAAAGCCAAGCCCCCGCAACATTTCTTCAACAAAACCAACCACACCGGCAGCTCGCGTCTCCTGACGCTCACCTTGCTCGGACTGCTGTCCGCCGTGACTTTGCCCAGTTGCGGAGGTGGCTCAGCCCCATATTCTGCAAAGTACGAGGAAATGAAAGCCCCTCCACCGGCACCGCAGTCGGCAAAGGCTCCAGTTGCGCCGGCCAACCTACAGGCAGACGCTGCAGAAGTGCCGCGATCCCAACCCCAACTGCTCAAAAAAGCCGAGCTAAATCTCCTTGTCAAATCCATTGACCAGAGCATTAAAGAAGTTTCCGCCATCGTGCAAAAACAGCAGGGAGACATCCTGGGATTGCAAGATAGCAAACCCCAAGATCCCAGCATCCGCCACACCGCATCGGTGCAGATTCGGGTTCCGCAAAATAAGCTGGAAACCACCATTAACGCCCTCGCAAAACTGGGCACCGTGCAGTACCGCTCCCTCACCGTTGAAGACGTGACCTCTCAACTCGTGGATAGCGATGCGAGGCTGCGAAACCTGCGCAAATCCGAAGAAATGGTCTTAAAAATTATGGAGCGCTCCGGCTCCGTTGGCGATGTCCTCAAAGCCGCCAACGAACTGAGTACGATTCGCGAGTCGATTGAGCGGCTCGACGCTCAGCTAAAAAGCCTGCGCAACCAAGTTGCATATTCCACGATTAACCTGAACCTGGAAGCAGCTATTTCAGCTACAGCGCCTGCGCAGCAATCCCTCGGTTTGCGCATGCAAGAAACCTGGGGCAAAGCAACTAATTCCCTCAGCGAATTCACCTTTAGCTTGTTTGCTTTTATCCTTTGGTTACTCGTGTTCAGCCCCTATCTCCTGCTGGGTGCCGGTGCCATCTACGGCATCAATCGGCTCAGAAAGCCCAAAAAGTAGAAACTAGAAAGTAGGGTAGGTAAGCGTTGCGTAACCCACCCCACCCACTCCAGAAAAATAAGCTATTGCGCATTTAATTTATGCAATTTATATCTATCCCTCGTTCCCAGCCTCTGGCTGGGAACGCGCCTCTGGAGGCTCTGCCTCCTTTTTTCAATAAGCATATTAAAAGCGTAACAGCTTAGGCAAAGTAGGGTGGGTAAGCGTTGCGTAACCCACCCCAAGAAAGGAAGAAGGAGTCAGAGCCTCCCACCCCTCGCTCCCAGCCTCAGGCTGGGAGCGATAAAACCTTTGGGCTGAAGCCCAACTACGAACCTTTGGGACTACTCGCCATTCATGGGCAACTTCTTATTCCGGTAAGCCTTTTCCAGGACATTGAAAACCTCATCGATATTCGCCCATTCCGAGTTAGTCATCACCACAAAACAAAGACCTTCATCCGGGTACATCCCCAAGCGGGTTGCGGTCTTTTGCTGACCTCCAATCGCTCCAATCCGCCTTCTACCGTCAGCCTCGCCCATAGAAAAACCCATGCTGGCGCTGATATAGGTGCCATCGCTAAGTTGGCTTCCTTTCCAGAGGAAATCTTCTTTCATCTTAGCCGAAACCACATCTTCCCGATTCATCAACCCGTTGCAGTATTGCGCCAGATTTTCCACCGTGGAAATAAAACCGGCAGCCGGCACCCTCCAGCTCACATCCACACTCCCGGAGTTCTTATACGTTCCCGTCTCTTTATCGTAGCGGTATCCCACCGCGCGGCGCGGGATATTCACCCACTCGTAATCCGGCAGGAAAAACGAGCCAGACTGATAGCCCGCTCCCGGACGATCGGGAAAATCTGCCGGTGTCATCCCCAAAGGAACCGCTATTCCGTCGCGGACTTTTTCCCAGTACGTCTTCCGCTCACCGGCTCTTTCAATCACCATCCCAGCCAGCGTATAGCCGTAAACCGAATAACTATCTTTCGTTCCGGGAATGTAAAGCAAATGATTCGGGTCGTCCCAAAAATACTTCCCCGCCCAAAAAATGCCGGTGTTTACATTGGGATCGTTCACCAAATTCTCTGGCGGCGTGCCCGCCTTACTTGGCCCATTACTAAAATTCTTAATCCCCGAAGTGTGGCTGAGCAACATGCGCGTGGTAATCAACGGTTTGGGAGAGTCGGGAAGCCGCCGGATCTCGAACTTCCCATTTTCTAACGGGTAAGCGTATGTTGCCGGAAATTTATACTCTGGCACATATTTTCTCACATCCGCATCCAAATCCAGATTGCCGGCGAAAACCTCTCGCACCGCCGCCACCCCCGTCACCGACTTTGACAGCGACGCCCAGCGGAACATCGTCTTCTTCCCCTGAACCGGGATTTTGTTTTCCGTACCCCTTGAGATAGATAATTTTTCCATCCTTCACAATGCCAATTCCTAAACCGTACAGCTTCTGAGCGCACATTTCCTCTCCCACCGCCCGGTCAATTTCAGCATCCTTGGAGTAGGGATTTGCCGTATTTTCCTCTTTCACTTGACAGGGCAGTTGAGACTGTGCTAAATTTAATTTTTTTACTCCCTGTACCAAAACTATTGCAGCTGTCAGTAACGTCCCGATGATCCAGCTGTACCATTTCGCTTTTATCTTCACCTCTATCCTCCTCAGTCTGGGTTTTTTCTCGCTTTTGCCAAGCCCCCTAAATCCCATTATAGCAATGGACAGTTAGTTTAAGACATGGGCATCATCGCCAGAACGCATGCATGGCATTGGGCAGGTTGCGACGGCATTGTAGAGAGACGCGATTCGGCGTTCTACAAGAGTTTTGCAATAAGGATGCCACCGGACTTGATATCAGAGGTTAGGGGCTATGTAGCACAGGTTGTGGGTGAACCCGCCCCTACATGTTTTAACCGCCCAGTTCAGCTTAATTTCACACCGATGGTTTACAGCTATCCTTTATTGACAGCAGATATTTCGGGTGAACCCGCCTCAGGGGCTGATTTACAGCTATCCTTTATTGACAGCAGATATTTCGGGTGAACCCGCCCCTACTAGCATGCAACACTTACGACGCACCCTGGCGCTAACTGGGACAATCGCCGTAGGCGCAGCCCTGCGCTTCTGGCATCTTGACTTTAAACCCCTGTGGATGGATGAAGCGATTACCGCTCTGTTCAGTCTGGGAAACAGTTACGATAGTGTCCCCCTAGATGTGCTGTTTCCCCTCGACCAAGTGCAGCAAATCTTTGCCCTCAATCCGCAAGCGAGTTGTAGCAAAATAGCTAGCACAGTTGCTGCCCAGTCCACCCATCCGCCGCTGTTTTTTTGCTTGACGCACCAGTGGCTTAACTGGCTTGCATCTGGGCGAGACGCGACAGCACAATTTCACGATCTGGCGTGGAACTTGCGCTCTCTTACGGCACTGTTCGGCGTCTGTGGAATTGTTGCCATTTACTTGCTAAATCGCGTCGCCTTCTCACCGGCTGCAGGGCTGATGGCTGCTGCGGTGATGGCTGTCTCTCCCTTTGGCATCTACCTTTCCCAAGAAGCCCGACACTACTCTTTGCCGGTGCTTATCATCGCCCTAGAGCTGGTGGCGCTGATGCTTTTGCAGCAAGACATCCGCACCCTAAAACTGCGACCGGCAGTTTGGCTAGGCTGGGTTGCCATTAACAGCATTGGCTTCTACGCTCACTACTTTTTTATGCTCGCCTTCGCCGCCCAAATCGCCACTGTTCTCGGACTGCTTTACCAACTCAAAAACGGCACGCATACTGCAGGCAATCTGCAATCGCCGGCCGGCAAAAATTTTCCAATCGCCTACCTTTCCTTTTGCATTATTATGGCGATTGCCGGTGTTGGGATCTGCTTGATTCCGTGGCTGCAGACATTCTTGAGCCATTCGGGGCGTTCAGAAACCGGCTGGCTTCCGCCGCCACACAACATCGCTCCCCTGTACCAAACTATAGCAGCATGGCTGACGATGGCAATCGCCCTGCCGGTGGAAAAGCAGCCAGTTTGGATTCAAATTCCGGCAATACTGCTAATGCTTGCCTTTGGCATCTGGCTGGCGCGACTCATTTGGCAACCGCTCAAGCTGCTGTCTAGCAACCCAGAAACTCAGCTCGCCACCCGAACCCTGCTGAGCTTTACCTTCTGGGTGCTTGTGGAATTATTCGCCATCATCTACCTGCTGCGCAAAGACATGACGGTTGCGTTTCGGTATCATTTTATCTACTACCCAGCCCTGTGCGCCCTCTTGGGAGCAGCTCTTTGGAAAGCCACCGTCACCAGCCAGCACTCAGAAGTCACAAAGGAGAATAATTCCTTGAAACGCCCACTACCAACGGGTTTACAAATTAGCAGATATCGCTCACTTTTAATCTTTTTAATAGTTGGCACTATCAGCTGTATATTCGTTGGCTATGACTTGGTATTTAAGAAGCCCTTTTTACCCGATACCGTCGCCGGCGACGTGCTGCGAGACGCCTCAGCACCCATTGTATTCGCCGTCGGATACAACGACTTGCAGGATGTTGCTTTGGGGCTGAGTTTTGCCTTAGAAATTGATAAGCGATCTTCTGAAAAACGCCCGCCCGCCTACTTGGCTTTCTTGCAGCGAAACACCTCCGCCACCACCCGCGCCGCAGAATACAAACCCGTCTGGGAAAAGCTTTCCCAGCTAGAAAATCTGCCGCTTCCCCCACTCAACTTGTGGGTGGTTGCGCCCGGGCTGAAACCGGCAGACTATCCCCAGCAGTTATCCCTCGTTTTCCCGCAGCAGCCGGTGTGCGCCCGCGACGACAAGGGCTACCGCCGCGTTGGTGTTCCTTACCAGCATTACCGGTGCGAGGAAAAGAGGAGCAAAGGAGCGAGATAAGCTATTGTGCATTTAATTTGCACTCTAAGAATTCGCCAACAGTATCATTCCATTCGCCCTGTGGCGTAGGGGCGGCACCCCGTGGCCGCCCTGACACCGACTAATCACTCATCAATCTGCCAAGGTTCTTTCGTGAATTCCTCATCGAAAATTTTCTTGGGGCGCATAATTAATATCACTCGCCCGTGCAGGCGGATTTCCGGTGCCATCTCGAACCACTGCAATTGCAACTCACCGGCACCCTCAACCAGAAAATAGCTATTCGCATCCCATTCCCGTTGCGCTCGGTCTATCACCACCAGCACAGATTCCACTTTACCGGGAAGTTTTACCGGCAGCCGGTCACTCTGACACAAAATTGCCACCGGATCTTCCGCCTTGAGCACCACTTGCCAGCCCGGAACAGGCACCCACGCCTGATTCCCGGAAAAAGACACTATCTGAAACGGGCCGGTTTCCAGCAGCTGGGGAACTGCTTGCAAGTCTTCTAGCGCCAGTGGTAACTCGCCAACTACCGGCAGAATCCGGGGCAATTCCTCCTCAGACTCCAGACGGTACACCGGCAAGCGGGGAGCAGGTCGAGCCGGTGTCACCGTAAAATCGGTTAGCAGCTTTTCAATTTGCTGTCGGGCGGTTTGAGAGTGCGCGAACCGCAACCCCTGAGCGATCAGCCGCGATCGCTCCTGCAAGTCAGATTTTTGTTTAGCCGCCTTCCAGTATTGATAGGCGGCGGCATCACCCGGATGGCTGGAAAAACCCTCTGGCGGTTCAGACAGGCGGGAAAACTCTTTGATCGCTTTGGCCATTTCGCGAGCGCCATCGGCGTCCAACTGTTTGGCTAGAATAAATTCCGCAGCAGCTGCTCTCTCCGGCTGAGTCAGGATGCGCAATTCGTACAAGATATCGCTACCGCGCACGCCAAAGTGAGCTCGCACCGGCTCGGAGACACCGGCACTCACCATAGAGGAGTACACTTGGGCACCGACAATGACCTGATTTTGGTGGATCGGCTCAAAGCCGGTTTCCTCAAAAATTTTCTGGGGGTTGAAGCCAGCTTTTTGCAGAGTCTGGCAGGCTTGTCCCCATTCCACCCAAGTGCCTTCCTTGCGCCGGAGGGCGAACAGCAAGTCTTCAGGCTGGTTGGGGGAATTGGGCGTGTCTTGTGGTGTGTCGGTCATAAAATTTGAGAGTTGAGGGGTTAGCAGTCAGTGGCTGGGATTTCTCACCGCTAACAGCTAACAACTATCACAATTTACCGCAAACGCGCCCGACTCTTACCTACGCCTGAACGATCAAGTCACTGCCGGCAAGGGTTGCGCCGGTGAGTGTGGCAAATTGCCCTCCTGTGCCAAACCCATCCGCACTGCCATTCTCGTTATAGAACAGCCTGCCATAGGTAGAGTTGAATACAATATACGCACTGGAAGTAGCGGCGGCGGCGTCACTGGTAACCGTGGCAAATTCAGCCGCCACGCTAAAACCCGCCCCCGCCGCACTGGTTAGAACGGTGAAAGTGGTCTTGTCCAGGATTAATTTATCTGTGCCGCTCACAAAGTCAGCAATCCTGTCCACACCAAGATCAGCTGTGGCGAAAGCCGCATTGCTGTCGAAAACAAAGCAGTCGCTCCCCTTCCCTCCTGTCAGTAAGTCATTACCGGCACCCCCAGTCAGGGTGTCATCGCCGTCTTCCCCATAAAGGTTATCATTGCTAGCCCCACCACTGAGCGAGTCATTGCCGGCACCGGCAAACAAATAGTCATTGCCGTCTTCGCCATAGAGATAGTCATTGCCATCCCCGCCATAGAGGTAGTCAGCGTCAGTTCCGCCATAGAGGGAGTCATCGCCCTCTCTGCCATAGAGGTTGTCTCTGCCCGCCCCGCCGGTCAGCGAGTCGCTCTCGCTGCCGCCATCGAGCTGGTCGTTGCCATCCTCCCCACTGAGTGTATCACGGCCTGCTTCCCCGTAGAGGTAATTTCTGCCCGCCCCGCCGATCAGGGAGTCATCGCCGATTCCCCCATACAGGTAGTCATTGCCGTCTGAGGCAATTAAAGTGTCATTGCCCTCTTTGCCATAGAGGTTGTCATTGCCGGCTCCACCATCGATATAGTCATCCCCCGCGCCGCCATCGAGCTTATCACTGTCTGCGCTGCCAATTAAAGTATCGGCAAATGCCGAACCGATAACGCTTTCCATGCCGCTGAGGCTGTCTGTGCCGCCTATGCCGTCATCTGCCGTGCCGGTGGCGAGGTTCACAGATACGCCGGTGGTGGCGCTGTCGTAAAAAATGCGGTCAGAGCCGTCCCCGCCTATCATGGTGTCATTGCCCTCTCCGCCATAGAAAGAGTCATTGCCGGCATCGCCAGAAAGCCAGTCGCTGCCCTTTCCGCCATCGAGGAGATCATTGTTGCCTCCGCCATCAAGGCTGTCACTGCCGGTGCTGCCAATTAGGGTGTCATCGAAAGCTGAGCCGGTGACAGCTTCTATGCCGGTGAGGCTATCGGCAAAGTTAGTGCCATCCACAACCGCGCCCGTAGCAAGGCTCACAGATACGCCTGCGGTGGCGCTGCCGTACAAAACTCGGTCATTACCCTCTCCCCCAATCAGGGTTTCATTGCCCTCCCCGCCACTGAGGGTGTCATCTCCCGCACCGCCATCAAGGTAGTCTGTGCCGTTTCCGCCAATCAAGCTGTCACTGCCGGTGCTGCCAATTAGGGTGTCGGCGAAGGCTGAACCGACGACAATTTCGATGCCGCTGAGGCTGTCTGTCCCCGCTGCGCCCTCAGAGGCGGTGCCGGTAGCCAGGTTGACGGAGACGCCGGTTGTGGCGCTGTCGTAGGATACCTGATCAGTGCCATCCCCGCCAATCAGGGTGTCATTGCCCTCCCCGCCAATCAGGGTGTCATTGTCTTCGCCACCGATCAGGGAGTCACTGCCGCTGTCGCCGATCAGGGAGTCACTGCCGGTGCCCCCAACCAGGGTATCGCTGCCAGTGCCGCCATAGAGCGAGTCATTGCCCGCATCCCCACAGAGGGAGTCATCCCCGTCTTGACCGTACAGCATATCATCGCCGTCTGAGCCACTGAGGGTGTCATTGCCCCCCACCCCAAAAAGGGAGTCATTGCCGGCGTTGCCGTTCAGGGAGTCATCCTCGATTTTGCCGCTGATATCGCCTGTAAGATTGTCTGCTGTGTCAGTTCCTTGTATGTATGCCATAATTGTGTTTCCTTTGGCGAAAAATTCGTAATTGGGCGATCATTAGTCGTTTTGTTGATTGTCAAAAATCTAATATTGAGAGACATTTAATACCTCGAAAAGTAGCAATATTTACTTATCTTCACTCAATTCTCTACCTATAAGTATAAGCCTCTATAACCCCCCACTCCCCCTTATAAAGGAGGGGTTTGAGGATTTTGAGCAGCTTTTACGATAAATAAGTTATACCTCCTCAGGTGTAGATTCTGAATTCTGATTTTGGTAATTTTGGCCCAATTTTATGCTGTTGAGCGCGGCTCCTGAGGAGCCAGCTCAAAACTGCCTACTTAATGCCTGAGTGGCAACACATCAATAAATTTGGCTCTATAAAGTAATTTAAAACCCAGGTTACGGGTCTGTGTTGCCACTTTGGCCAGACTTTACAAATGTTTATATTTCTCTGTTGCTACAGGCGAACCTGAGAAAAAATTGTGGGCACGCGACATGTCGCGTCTGGTGCAAATGATTGTATTTGTAAATCTGTCGCCGGCAGTCAGCCCAGATATATAGCAGTTTTCAGTTGGATGAAGTACACGCCAGAAACCCGGTTTCGCCAAAGTTACCGGGTTTCTCAGTACCTCACTCATAGGAAAAACGCTATAAGCGCGGTTGCGCTGGCAATTTTATGATTAATAATTAATCCGGTTTAATAGTTGTTAAAATAGAGGGTGATATCTGGATGCTACGGGCTAGGGGCAAGAAAATATCTATTTTCCAGTCCATAGCCCCCAATTAGCAATTATGTGCGATTTAGCAGAAGTGAGAGAACAGAGTCAGCCACTTCAAGGGGCTGCCTTTGCACTATAGGCGACAGAGGGCTCTACAGCACCCAGTTGACCAGAGTGCGGACGCCGTAGCCGGTGGCACCGGCGCTGTTGTAGCCATTCTCCTTGTCAGTCCACACCGGCCCAGCAATGTCCAAGTGAGCCCAGGGGGTTTGCTTGACGAACTGCTTGAGGAACATAGCAGCGCTAATCGAGCCACCGGCGCGAGGGCCAGTGTTTTTCATATCTGCCACAACAGATTTCATGCCCTCAAAGTATTTTTCCTCCAGAGGCATGCGCCAGAGTTTCTCACCGGCTTTTTCGGCGGCGGCGGACAGTTCAGCGGCCAAAGAGTCGGAAGGACTCCACAGACCGGCAATATCATCCCCGAGAGCGATGACACAAGCGCCGGTCAGGGTAGCCAAATCGACAATCGCATCAACGCCCAGCTTTTCTGCGAACACCAGGGCATCAGCCAGCGTCAGGCGACCTTCGGCATCGGTATTATTAACCTCAATGGTCTTGCCGTTAGACGCCGTGAGGATATCGCCCGGGTGAACAGCGCTACCGCTAATCATATTTTCAGTCACAGCCGAGATGAAGTGAACCTCCACATCAGGCTTCAACTGACCTATAACCTTAGCGGCACCGAGAGTTGCCGCCGCGCCCGCCATGTCCACTTTCATCATCTCAATGCTGCCGCCGGCCACTTTAATATTCAGACCGCCACAGTCGAAGGTGAGGCCCTTGCCAACGATGGCCACGCGGCGGACAGGAGTCCCCTCTGGCTTGTAGGTGAGGTGGATGAACTTGGGGGGCAGGTCTGAGGCTTTAGCCACGCCCAGAAAAGCGCCCATCCCCAGCTTTTCGCAGTCTTCCTGTTCCAGGATTTCTAGCTGCAAGCCGTACTCAGCGGCGATAGCTTGAGCCGTTTCCGCCATAGTTACAGGCGTCACCACATTAGCCGGTGCTGCCACCAACTGCCGCGCCAAGATAACGCCAGAGACGATTTGCTGTGCGCGGGCGACAGCCGCATCAGTGCCGGCCAGCCCCAGCAAATCGACCCGCTCCACCGGCAGCCCTTTGTCATCGGATTCTGACTTAAAGCGGTTATCTTGGTAGAGAGCCAGCTCAGCGCCTTCAACAATAGCCCCAGCCGTCGCCTCAGGTGAGTGATTCCAGACGGGGAAGCTAATTGCCAGAGTTTTGCACTTTTGCTTTTTGGCCAGTCGGGCGGCGGCGGCGGCGGCGCGACGCCAGGTATCTAATTTAGGGTTATTTTCTGATTTGCCCAGACCGACGAGAGCGATTTTGCGAATCGGGCTGCCGGCACCAACGCGAGTCACAGCGCTGCTGCCTTCCTTACCCTTAAAATCCGTCTCAGAAATCAGTTCCTTGAGCGTGCCGGCCAGCTTTTCATCCAGCTGTGCCAGCGAGCCAGTCAATTCAATGGCATCCTCAAACAAGCCAATTGCCAGGGCGTCCCCAGACCAGTCCAAGTAGCCGACGAGTTCAGTCGCTCGAAATTCCATTCCTTCTTTTGCCAAGTAATACCTTAGGACTTACGCATTTTAACTGTAAGCCTGCCTGCACGTCTTCCCCCGTGGGGCGGTGGGGATATACACCGGCACGGTGAAAAGATAGCTGTAGTGCAGCGGCTAGTTGCTGGCGTTTGTTTTCTAGCTACAGCAGGATATAGCAAAATAAAAGTTATATATCACCTTCTGTGCGGTCAGCTCGTCAAAATCAGGAGTCAGCACTCAGGAGCCAGCAGTCACGGCTCCGCCGGTGTGCTTCCTGATTCCAGAAAATTCTGGAATCCTCACAGCCGCTCAAGCAGATGCTTTTCGCGTGCTGGCGAGCGCCCCCGCAGGGGGGTGCCTTGCAATCTCCATTCCTGTTGAAGGCTAAACCCAATCCATGTTCAAGAAGCGACGCAAAATCAAATGGCCACTGGCGCTCGGCACAGGAGTCTGTGTCCTGTTGTTCGGGGTTTCCCTGCCGGTAATCAACCGGACGGGCTTCGGTCTGTTCCGCGACCCGCTCAAGCAGGTGGACAGCCACACTTCCAACTCGCAAGTGTACCAGCTGGCGCAGCTGTCACCCTCGGCGCGAGGGAAGCAGCTAGAAGTTTTGGCGCAAGGAGAAAAATCCCTCTCTCGCAGCCAAGCCCGCTATCTGCTGGCCAGCGACCTGATTGAACAAAACCAGGGGGACAAGGCGCTCAGCTTGCTGGAAGGTTTAGAGAAGGAGTATCCCCTCTTAGCAGGCCAGATTGCCTTCAAACGCGCCCGAGCTTACGAACTGACCGGCAGCGCGGAAAAAGCAAGCGCCGCTTGGCAGGAACTTCTGAAACGCCATCCCAAAGAGCCGGTGGCGGCGGAAGCCCTCTACGCACTGGGCCAGAAAGATCCGCAATACTGGGATCGAGCGCTGGAGGAATTTCCCGCCCACCCCCGGACGGTTGAAATTGCCAGCCTCAGGTTGCAGAAAAATCCCAACCAGCTGCAGCCGCTGATGGTGCTGGCCAAATATGGCCACTACCACCCGGATATTGTCTCAGCGCTAGACCGGCTGACCAGTAAGTTTGGCGACCAACTCTCTCCAGAAGACTGGGAGACGGTTGCTTTTGCCTACTGGGAAAAACAGGAGTACGCCAAAGCCGGTGCTGCTTACGCCAAAGCTCCCCGTTCGCCCCGCAATTTCTACCGCGCCGGCAGGGGGCTGCAGCTGGGCGACAAGATAGAAGCCTCCCGAGACGCTTATCTGAAGCTGATACGGGAATTCCCCAAATCCGATGAAACCGCTCTAGCCTTGCTGCGTCTGGAGAAGATGCTCTCCGTGAAACTGGCAATTCCCTATCTCGACCGGGTGATCGCGGAGTTCCCACAAAAAGCCCCTGAGGCGCTGCTGGAAAAAGCGAAAGTTCTCGACACTCTGCAAAAGTCCCAGACAGCGGAACAAGCCCGTCAAACCCTGCTGACTAAGTACAGCAATTCTGATGCCGCCGCCGAACTGCGCTGGAGTTTGGCCCAGAAACAGGCAGCGGCTAGCAATTGGAGAGGGGCTTGGAAGTGGGCGCAGGAGCTAGCTGTGCAAAATCCCGACAGCGATCTGGCTCCTGAGGCGGCTTTTTGGGTGGGCAAATGGGCGAAGAATATGGGGCGGGGGGAAGACGCGAAAAAAACTTTTGAATATCTGCTGGCTAGGTATCCTGAGTCTTATTATGCTTGGCGGGCTGCTGTTTTCTTGGGCTGGGATGTGGGAGATTTTACCACGGTGCGCCAGCGGCTTCCCGAATTGGTGCCCCCACCAATGCGACCGACACTGCCGGTCGGGTCTGATGTTTTGAAAGAACTCTACTTGCTCGCTCAGGACCAGGATGCCTGGAAACTTTGGCAGGGGGAATATAAAAATCGCATCAAGCCCAGTGTGGCGGAACAGTTCACAGATGGCCTGATACGTCTTGCTGTCGGGGACAATTTGGAAGGGCTGTTTATGGTTTCTTATCTGAGACAGCGAGAGGTGCCTGAGGAGCGAGCGCAATACCTGACTCTCCGCCAGCAATCGGCTTACTGGCAGGCGCTTTATCCGTTCCCTTTCCTGGATAGCATTATCACTTGGTCGGAAAAACACGACCTCAATCCCATGCTGGTGACGGGTTTAATCCGGCAGGAGTCCCGATTTATGCCGGGAATTAAATCTTCTGCCGGTGCGGTTGGCTTAATGCAGGTGATGCCAGAAACTGGCGCTGAAATGGCTTCATCAATTGGTTTGACGCAATATAAGCTGGACAATCCTGACAATAACGTTCAGCTGGGCACGGCGTATCTGGATTTTACGCACAGGGCTTATAATAATAACTCTCTTTTGGCAGTGGCGAGTTACAATGCCGGCCCGGGGAGTGTGTCCGACTGGCTGAAAAAGAACGATTTGGGAGATCCTGACCTGTTTATTGAGAAGATTCCTTTTGATGAAACGCGAGGCTATGTGAAGGCGGTTTTTGGCAATTACTGGAATTACCTGCGACTGTACAACCCACAGGTGGGCCAGCAGGTAGCCCAGCACTCGGCAAACCAGAAAACGGCATGGAGCCAGTGATTTTTCGGAGAGGGCTTGTGGCGCAGGGGGGCAACAGGCAAGAAGGCAACTAGCGCCGGCACCAGCCAATAGAGCCAATAGCTCTCGGCGACAGGATAGGGCTGGCTTTTGCTGCTGGCCTTTTTGCCTGCGCCCTGTCCTTGCATGTACGGAAAATTCTACAGGGGCAATATCAGTAAACTTACTGAGGCAGCCATATATCCAGACAATTTACAATACCCTCTATCTGTGTAGCTGGGCTTCCTATGCAATTCGATTCATCGGAGTTTGCCAAGCTTGCCACTAAGCTAGCAGCGCTGACCCAGCAACGAGCCACAGGCAAATTGATTCTCGCTCAGGGGGAACGCCAATGGCAATTTTTCTTCCGCCTCGGTCAGCTTGTCTATGCCATCGGCGGCTCCCACCGAGTCAGGCGGTGGAACAGAGGTGTTTGCCTTTTCTGTCCAGGCTTTGCGGCTGACCCCAACCAGCTTTCTTCTGTTCACCTCTGGGAGTATCAATTTCTCCACTACGGAGTCACTCAAGAGCAACTGAGCCTCTCTCAAGCTAGGGGTGTGATTCAATCGATCGTCAGGGAGGTGCTGTTTACAATGCTTGGCCAGCCGGATTTGGCGAGCCGGTGGTTACCTTCCCCCCGACAGCCTGACTCTCAAAAAAATCTGAATTTGCCTCTGTCTTCAGTGGAGGTAAAGCAACTTCTCCAGAAAACGGGGGAGACATTGCAGCAGTGGCACGCGATGGGTTTAAGCTACATCTCTCCTGACCAAGCGCCGGTTTTTAAAGAGCGTCCCACTGATCAAACTCCTGTTTCTTCTGCTACGTTTTTCGGCATGAAGACTCTTTTCAATGGTCAGAATACTATTTGGGATATTGCTTTGGAACGGAAGCAATCTGTGACAGGAGTGAGCAGAATTTTGCATCACTTTTTGCAACATGGACTGATAGAATTCCGAGAGGTGCCTGATGTGCTTTCTCCTGTGATTCAATTGCGTTTGGTTGCCAATGCGGTTAACTTATCGGCCCCGACTATTGCGTGTATTGATGACAGTGCTGTTGTCTGTCACACTTTAGAGAGTATTCTGGTGCCGGCAGGCTACCAAGTGCTGAAAATTCAAGAGCCGCTGCTGCAAATGCCTGTCCTTGTTAAGCACAAGCCGGATTTAATTTTTCTGGATTTGGTGATGCCCGATGCGGATGGGCACGCCCTCTGCGCTTTTTTGCGCCAAACTTCTGTGTTTCGCAATACGCCAATTATTATTCTCACCGGCCACGATGGCGTTGTCGAGCGCCTCCGTTCCAAATTTACCGGCGCTTCGGATTTTTTAAGCAAACCTCCGGAGGCGAAAAAAGTTCTGGAAATTGTGCAGAAATACTTGCCGGTGAGTTCACCGGCATCTTTCCCCCTGGCACCCCCGGAAATGGCATAGCGGTTTTGGGAAATGGGGCATGGCGGCGGGAGTGGGGCATTATGGCATGGGGTATTTGTAGGGGCGGGTTCACCCAAAATCTTTGGGACACCGTGAACAAGATTAATAAACCCGCCCCCCCTGAGCCGGTGGGGTTATGGGGCATTGGGCATGGCAGCGGGCCATAGGCCACCGGCAATCGGGCCATAGGCCACCGGCAATCGGGCCATAGGCCACCGGCAATCGGATATGGGCCCAATTCTCACTTACCTTGTCAAACCTACCCCCTAACCCCTAACCTCTAACCCCTAACCTCTGAGGGGCACGCCCGCGTGGGCCAAGCAGGCAGCTGAGACATAACTTTACATTACAGAGCTTTACTTTACAAAATCTTTAAATACTGGCCGTTGACAAGCTGGAATTTTAAAAGTTAAGCTACATATATTGTCATAAATATCAAAAGGGGTTAACTTGTGTTAACTGCACAACTGACAAATCCAGGTTCGTAGTTGGGCATTAGCCCAAAGGTTCGTAGTTGGGCATTAGCCCAAAGGTTCGTAATTGGGCATTAGCCCAAAGGTTCGTAGTTGGGCATTAGCCCAAAGGTTCGTAGTTGGGCTTTAGCCCAAAGGTTCGTAGTTGGGCATTAGCCCAAAGGTTCGTAGTTGGGCTTTAGCCCAAAGGTTCGTAGTTGGGCTTTAGCCCAAAGGTTCGTAGTTGGGCATTAGCCCAAGGAAAGTAGTTGGGCATTAGCCCAAGGAAAGTAGTTGGGCATTAGCCCAAGGAAAGTAGTTGGGCATTAGCCCAAGGAAAGTAGTTGGGCTAATGCCCAAAGGAAAGTAGTTGGGCTAATGCCCAAAGGAAAGTAGTTGGGCTAATGCCCAAAGGAAAGTAGTTGGGCTAATGCCCCACCACCCCTTTGTCAGGAGAAAATAGGTGTCATAAACACTCACGATGTCATATGAAATGGACAGTGTAGAATATATAAGAGATAATTTTTGGGATATTTTCCAGCCGGAGTGGGAATATCTTTACCGCTGCTGTCTGAAGCGGATGGGGAACAACCCAACCTTGGCTGAGGATGCCCTAAGTCAGGGGATGCTGAAAGCGTGGGAGAAGGTAAAAGCAGGTGCTAGGATTACTAATTTTAAAGCTTGGCTCAGAAGGGTGATTGATAATCACTGTACAGATGTGTTACGATCTCTGGGAAGGGAAGCTAAGAGAACTGAGAGCATTGAATCCGTAGCTTCCTTTGAAAATGAAGTCCTGGTTGATCAGGACGAAGAAATCGATCCAGCCGCTTAGCGGCTGGATCGCGCAAAAATTTTGGGGGAGGCAATTGATGAGTTGCCTCCGAGACTGCGCGAGCCTATTCGCTTGCACTATTATCAGGAGAAGTCTTGTCGAGAAATTGCCGAATTGCTTGGGATTAGAGCCGATAATGTGCGCAAGCGCTTGTCAGATGCGCGGGCAATTTTGAAAGAGAAGTTGAGCGAGTTTGCGGGGGAGGAAGATGATGTTCCTCCGCAACCTCGAAAACGGGAGAAGTCCAAGAAGGCGACGGGAGTTGAACCGCCTGTTGGGGAAACTTTGGCATCACCTTCTCGGGAGTTAGAGGATATGTTGCCGGTTGGAAGTGGGGAGCCGGTGGGTGTGGCGCTGTCTGTTTTT
>Ga0185317_100158_pt1 | contig 23383 bp, 24 predicted proteins | sample DevilsHole_FD_128020 | JGI IMG/M metagenome (GOLD analysis project Ga0185317, IMG submission 128020) | Groundwater microbial communities from Devils Hole, Nevada to study Microbial Dark Matter (Phase II) - Devils Hole (SPADES assembly)... | ecosystem: Environmental > Aquatic > Deep subsurface >...
GGGGCATGGGGCGCAGGAAATTTGTAGGGGCGGGACTCACCCGAAATCTTTGGGATATAATCAAAAACATTAAGAAATCCGCCCCACCCCACGCCGGGTGTTAATCAACCCGTCTAATTAGGAAAACCGGCACAGTCAAACTGCGCCCAATCAGCCTTTTCGCCCACATCTTAACACCCCTAACTCTCAAATGCGCCTGATATCTCTTCCCCGCACCGCCCCAACTAAGCCTAACCTATCCCTAGTAGCTGCCTCAGCATTAATCCTAGCTTGCGCCATAGCATCTGTCGCCCTACCTCTAGCCACTTACACCCTAACACTAGCTGCTTTTGGGCTAGCTCACGTTCTAACTGAACTGCGTTATGTAGATGCTCGCTTTAACCCGCGCACCGGCAGGGATTTGCGCTTTGGTATTGCCCAACTGCTGCTGATAATCGTCACCCTGCGCACCCTGCTAGTTCTCGGTTTCCTTTCTAGCAGCGCCTGGGTAATTATGGAACTCACCTGTGTGGTAACATTGATAGCGCTAGTCGTGCCGGTGCTGGCTAGCAAAAGCTGGCGTTTAGCCGGATTCGGCATCAGCGCAATTGTAGCGATAACAGCCGGTAGCATCACCGCCCCGGCGCTAACTTTCGCAATCCTTTCCGTAGCGCACAACATAACCCCAGTCGGCTTTATAGCTGAACGACTGCTCGGCGAAAGACGGCGAAACGCCATGATAGCCTGTGCGATTGTTTTCGCAGCCATCCCCCTGCTCATTGTATCAGGTTTTCCCCACAAAGCACTCGCCTCTGTCAATCTTGTCGCACCCGAAGCTTCCCTGCTAAATGCGGGAACACTCTCCGATCATCTGGGGCAATTTGTCCCCCCACAGCTGCACTCCGAAACAATCGGATTGCACGCCTTTTCAGCCGCAGTTTTTCTTCAGTGCATGCACTATGTCGCCGTCATCGGCATCTTGCCCAGATTCGACAATACCGCCACTTGGGGAAAACCCCGCGCCTTCTTACCTTGGCCAAATCCCAAACTGTTTCATATCCTCATCCTTATATTAGGTGCATTGCTGTTTGCCGGTTTCGCCCAATCATTCAGAGATTCCCGCTCTCTTTACGGCATTGTAGCCTCAATTCACGCTTGGTTGGAACTTCCCATCCTGCTGCTAGCCCTAGCAATTACTGACAGAGAATAACTTCCCACACTCTCCAATTATAGCAGTTCTCAGATTAGTGTGCTACGGAGAAGCTCGGTAGGGGCGGGCACGGGTAACCACCCCTACGAAATCGGGTTTATGGGCCTCACGTACATCTAACTGAGAACCGCTATATAGCAGCTCTCAGTTAGATGAGGTACGCCGGTGGAAAACGAAACAATTTAACGAAACTGTTGGCTGTAGGGGCGGGTTCATCCAAGATGTCTGTCAGCAGCCCCGGATGTGAGTAAACCCGCCCCCACTGAACGTCTCAGGAAAAATCTACGGCACTGATATGAGAAACGCTATATATTAGGGTATTGGCGTCAGGGCACTTCAGAACAGTTTGTAATAAATAGCTAATCCCCCGAAAAATGAGGCGGCGTTAGCTATCAGTGACACAAACATACCCCGCCGCCATCCCAAATCCGAAACCTGCGCATAGATTGTGCCTTCCACTGCAACTGCAGCCATCTCGATTATAGTTGCCCGTGCGGTAAAATTCAAATAGGGCATCAATATCTCGTTGCTTTGCCCCGCTATGGGATGAGTTAGAAAGTTTGCGGCGCAGACGATAATTAGCAGCTGAAATAACTCTTTGAGAGTCATTTTTTGCGTGGCGCGTGCCAGCCCCAGCACCAGGGGTATTTCAATGGCGAGTCCTATTAATAGCGCTACGGGTTGAGTCATGGATGGATTGTAACTCTTAAGTTTTTACCTTTAATTTGCTTATATAATTCCAGGGTAACAGAGCCGGCTCGCTTGGCGTTACCAGCCTGTAAAGGCGGGTCTCCGTGCCCGCCACCCGAACGGCGTGCCCGCCCCCGAACGAGTCGGGAGACATGGATAGTATAAATTAAATGCGCCATAGCTTATATTAGCTGCAGTTTGTAGTAAGGACTTTAATCCTTCCCCGTCCCGGCTTTGGGGACTGAAGTCCTGCCCTGGGAGCAAACTGACAAGGCGCAGCTGATGAAAGACGCCAGGGTTTCCGCCACAGTGGGTTAGCAATCCTCTCTCGTTCCCAGGCTCCTTATTTCTCATTTTCTCGTTTCCAGCTTGAGCTGGGAACGACATTATCACAGACTCTGCCTTGAAAAAGTTCGTAGTTGGGCTTCAGCGCAAAAGGTTCGTAGTTGGGCTTCAGCGCAAAAGGTTCGTAGTTGGGCTTCAGCGCAAAAGGTTCGTAGTTGGGCTTCAGCCCAAAAGGTTCGTAGTTGGGCTTCAGCGCAAAAGGTTCGTAGTTGGGCTTCAGCCCAAAAGGTTCGTAGTTGGGCTTCAGCCCAAAAGGTTCGTAGTTGGGCTTCAGCCCAAAAGGTTCGTAGTTGGGCCGACGCCCGTGACACCGATGGCAGTGGCCACCACCGGCAGCGTGGCCATCGCGGCGGGCGTGCCGGTCGGGCCCGGGCTGGGCGTGTGCGGGCCTGCACGTCCTTTATAGTTGCCAGCACCTCTTTTCGCTGTTTAATAGGAAACATTCCGCCCGCAATTTTTGTCCCTTGCCCGCCCCTGCTGCGGGCCACAGGAGCGGATTTTTGGCAAACACCAAGTTCCAACCAAGCGAGCTTAGAAACGTTCGTGAAATATTTTTTCTTATCTGAGGGATGGACAATCGGTCGCGTCTGGGGAGCCGAGGGCATTTGGAACGAAATGGCCTGGAGGCGCAAACCTGACATTGAGCGAACGACTCTCTGTCTGGAGGAGCCCAACGAAACAATGTGGCTCTATCGGGTCGAAGATGCCGTTTTGATGGTGGAAGTCAAGCCGGTCGAGGTTCCTCGAGCCGGTGCGGGCGCTAAACCCATCGGTCAAGTGGTTCTCAAACGCCTGATCAGCGGCGATCAGGTGGTGGAGCGACTCTGTAGCGCCGGTGTCCTGTGCAAAGCCCCTGTTGTCGGGAGCGAACCCACCGCCTCCTCCGAACCCAGCTAAACGGGCCCACCCGCCCCGGCCAAAGCCCTGCCGACAAAAACTCAGCCAACTGCTTGCATTCGGGTGCGCGAGTAGTTACACTTCTTTAAATACTACTCATATTTGAGAACGCACCGTCTTTCCTGCCAGCACCACTGCTGCAAGTCAGCTTCTTGACTGGCCGGCAACAAGCAGCTTAAAACTCTAGCAGTTAAGCACCCGACCAAAAAATAGCGTTCAAGTAGACATCTCTCCCGGAGGAGGAACCGCAGATAAATGGGACTACCCTGGTATCGAGTACACACAGTCGTCCTGAATGACCCTGGCCGCCTGATCGCAGTACACCTAATGCACACTGCCCTGGTGGCCGGCTGGGCTGGTTCTATGGCTCTGTACGAACTGGCCATTTACGACCCCACCGATCCAGTCCTGAACCCCATGTGGCGTCAGGGCATGTTCGTCATGCCGTTTATGGCCCGTCTGGGTGTGACCGGCTCTTGGCGCGGTTGGAGCGTCACCGGTGAAACCGCAGTCGATCCAGGCTTCTGGAGCTTTGAAGGCGTCGCTGCCGCTCACATCGTGCTGGCGGGGCTGCTGTTCCTAGCCGCCTGCTGGCACTGGGTTTACTGGGATCTGGAACTGTTCCGCGATCCGCGCACCGGCGAACCCGCCCTCGACCTGCCAAAAATGTTTGGCATTCACCTGTTCTTATCCGGTCTGCTCTGCTTTGGTTTCGGTGCTTTCCACCTCACCGGCCTGTTTGGCCCTGGCATGTGGGTTTCCGACCCCTACGGAATAACCGGCAGCGTCCAGCCGGTAGCGCCAGCGTGGGGGCCAGAAGGCTTTAACCCCTTCAATCCAGGCGGGATCGTGGCTCACCACATTGCCGCAGGCATTGTCGGGATTATCGCCGGTCTGTTCCACCTGAGCGTCCGTCCGCCCGAGCGGCTCTACAAAGCCCTGCGGATGGGGAACATCGAAACCGTGCTCTCCAGCAGTATCGCCGCCGTCTTTTTCGCCGCCTTCGTAGTCGCCGGTACGATGTGGTACGGCAGCGCCGCCACCCCCATCGAACTGTTTGGCCCCACCCGCTATCAGTGGGACAGCGGTTACTTCCAGCAGGAAATTGAGCGGCGCGTGCAAGCTTCCGTTGCCGAAGGCAGCAGCCTTGCCGAAGCCTACTCAACTATTCCTGAGAAACTGGCTTTCTATGACTACGTTGGCAACAGCCCCGCCAAAGGCGGTCTGTTCCGCGTAGGCCCAATGAACAACGGAGATGGCCTAGCTAAAGGTTGGTTGGGCCACGCCGTGTTCACCGATGCCGAAGGTCGGGAGCTGACGGTTCGCCGTCTGCCCAACTTCTTTGAAACCTTCCCCGTCGTCTTGACGGACAAAGATGGCGTCGTTCGCGCCGACATTCCCTTCCGTCGCGCTGAATCCAAGTACAGCTTCGAGCAAGCCGGTGTTAAGGTCAGCTTCTACGGTGGCGAACTCAACGGTCAAACCTTTGACGATCCCGCCGCAGTCAAGAAGTACGCTCGTAAAGCCCAACTCGGTGAAGTCTTTGACTTTGACCGGGAAGTCTTCGGCTCTGACGGTGTGTTCCGCACTAGCCCTCGCGGCTGGTTCACCTACGGACACGCCTGTTTCGCCCTGCTCTTCTTCTTCGGTCACATCTGGCACGGCACTCGCACCATCTTCCGCGACGTGTTTGCCGGTGTTGACCCAGACCTAGACATCGAACAGGTGGAATGGGGTGCCTTCCAAAAAGTGGGTGACAAATCTACCCGCAAAGTGGAAGCTTAAAACCCAGCCGCTTTTGGATTAAGAGCGATCCGGCGACGGCTTTGGCAGCAATGACAAACCCCTGTCACTGGATCGTTCTTACCTTAACTTTGGTAAACTGGTAGTTAACGACACCAACAGGAAATCTGATATGGAAAGCGTTGTTTACATTTTGGTGCTGTTCTTGGCGCTGGCCACCCTATTTTTTGCGATCGCGTTTCGCGAACCCCCCCGGATTCTCAAAAAATAGCGAACCCCCCATCCGGGTTCACCACGCCTGAGCCGCTACAAGCCGCTGTGGGGAATCACCCACACAGCCGGCATTCAGCGGGCTCGGGTTTTTGTCGTTTAATTATCCCACACTGCCAGAGACGGTTACCATGCGGTGTCCCTTCTGCCAACACACAGATAGTCGGGTTCTAGAGTCCCGCTCTCCAGCTGCAGCTCAGAGTGTGCGGCGACGCCGGGAGTGCTTGAACTGCAAGCGTCGCTTCACCACTTACGAACGAATCGAGTTTGTCCCCATTACCGTCAGCAAGCGGGATGGCAGACGGGAGTCGTTTGACCGCTCCAAATTATTGCGCGGGATGGTGCGAGCTTGCGAAAAAACCGGCATCCCCCCGCTGCGCCTGGAGGCCATTGTCGATGAGATCGAAGCCCAATTGCAGCAGCTTTCCGCCCGAGAAGTCCCCAGCAGCGAGATTGGCGAACTGGTACTGCGCCACCTGCAATCGCTTAGTGAAGTGGCCTATATCCGGTTTGCCTCCGTCTACCGCCAATTCCAAGGCATCCGCGATTTCGTCGAGACGTTAAACCAGCTGCAAAGCCGCCCAGATGCGGCTGGCACTGAAATTGAAGAAAAAATAGACCAACCGCCCGCTGCGCCGGAAAAACTCCCGGCTGCCGGTGCCGGTGAGCCGGAACTCGCAGCTTCATCCGTCCCCGGGCCCTGACCGCTGAAAGCCGCACCGCCAGCGCCACCGGCTGCGCGTCCCACCGCTGGAAAATCTATCTCCCCATCGCCGCAGCCGTACTGCGCCCAAGTCAAGTGCCGGCAGAAATCCCTATTGGAGCGGGAAGGCAGGGGGTTGTGTCTGCCTGCAGGCCAGCTGTAATTTTTAGGCTGACAGCGCCGCAGATATGTTCAGAAACATATAGTTAAGCTATAATAACATATCTATGCTGCAAACGTCCCCACTGGACAAGTCCAAAGAAGACTTTGCAGCCGTGTAGATGTAAACTGCACCAAAAGTGCACCTACATCCACAGGAGGAACGGTAACTACGGAGATTAAGTCCCAGGAAACGAATCGCATGGTCAATCAGAAAACGCTCACTAAAGAAGTCGGTTTTACCCACCAAGATTTTGCCGCCCTGCTCGACAAGTATGACTATCACTTCAGTCCCGGCGATGTGGTAGCCGGCACGGTATTCAGTCTCGAACCGAGGGGGGCTCTGATTGACATAGGTGCTAAAACAGCTGCGTACCTCCCGATCCAGGAAATGTCAATCAACCGCGTTGACTCTCCTGAAGAGGTACTGCAGTCCAACGAAACCCGTGAGTTCTTTATCCTCACGGATGAGAATGAAGATGGCCAGCTCACCCTGTCGATCCGGCGCATTGAGTACATGCGGGCGTGGGAGCGGGTGCGCCAGTTGCAAGCAGAAGACGCCACCGTGCGCTCGGTGGTCTTCGCCACCAACCGGGGCGGGGCGCTGGTCCGCATTGAGGGGTTGCGCGGCTTTATTCCCGGATCGCACATCAGCACCCGCAAACCCAAGGAAGACTTGGTGGGCGAAGAACTGCCCCTGAAATTCCTGGAGGTGGACGAAGAGCGCAACCGGCTGGTGCTGTCCCACCGGCGGGCGCTGGTGGAGCGCAAGATGAACCGGCTCGAAGTTGGCGAAGTCGTGATCGGCAATGTTCGCGGCATCAAGCCCTACGGCGCATTTATCGATATCGGCGGCGTCAGCGGTTTGCTGCACATCTCGGAAATTTCCCACGACCACATCGATACGCCCCACAGCGTCTTCAATGTCAATGATGAAGTGAAAGTGATGATCATTGACTTGGATGCGGAGCGCGGGCGGATCTCCCTCTCCACCAAGCAGCTGGAGCCCGAACCGGGTGACATGGTGAAAAATCCTGATAAGGTTTACGAGAAGGCTGAGGAAATGGCTGCTAAGTACCGCGAGCAGATGCGGGCAAAGCAGCAAGGCCAACAGCAACAGAAGCAAGTCGCACAGCCCGCCGCACAGCCTGCAGCTGCTGAGCCTCCTCTAGAGGTGCCAGACGAAGAAATCGTCAGCGCTGAAGACGCTTAAGCCAAGCTCGGGAAAAAAGTGCAGCCGGCTTGCCGTTAAGCCGGTGGCACAAAGAGGGAAATACCCTCTTTTTTTGTAATAGGACTTACGCACTGAAAGAAACCGGGTTTCTGGTGTTAGACAGAGCGCTCTCAAGTCAAGGATTAAGGGTAGGAAACTGGGTTTCTGCGTAATTTATATCTGAGAATTGCTGTACTTTGGGGAGTGGAATCCGTTGGCGACCATTCAGTGTCGGGATGTCAGATTCGAGAATATCCAAGCCGTGATTTTTGACAAAGACGGCACCCTGGAAAATACCTCTGAATATTTGAGAAATCTGGGGCACAAGCGAGCTCGCCTGATCGATGCCCAGATTCCCGGAATTGCAGATCCCCTGCTAATGGCTTTTGGCATTAATGGGGACACCCTCGATCCCACCGGCTTGATGGCAGCCGGCAGCCGCCGGGAAAATGAAATTGCCGCCGCCGCCTATATTGCCGAAACCGGTCGCGGCTGGCTGGAATCGCTGGCTATCGCTCGCCGCTGCTTTGCAGAAGCAGATCAATATTTGAAAAGCAGCACCCCCTCCCCCTTGTTTGCCGGCTGCCTAGAGGTGATACAATTCCTCTCCGATGCCGGTCTGAAACTGGCCATTCTCTCAGCGGACACGACCGCCAGGGTGCAAAGTTTTGTCAACCACTACCAGCTAGACGCCTACATTCAGGTGCGTGCCGGCGTCGATGAAGGGCCAAGCAAGCCAGACCCATCCCTGTTTTTAAACACTTGCCTAGCCCTGGGCGTCGAACCTCAGGCTGCCCTGATGGTTGGTGATTCCCCCGCAGATATCGAGATGGCCAGAAATGCCGGTGCCGCCGGCTGTATCGGCATCTGCTGGGGCGCAGCTTTAGCCGCTCATCTACAAGCCGCTGACGTGGCAATCTCCCAATTAGATGAAATCCAAATCCGGCAAACTACCCCCAGCTAAAGCGCAATTTGCCATGTCAAATTAGCGCTAACCAACCGGGAACTTTCAGCTTCTCTGTGAAGTTGTAAATGCTGTTATCGCCGCCAGTTATTATAGATCAACTGAGTGAGGGTGAGAAACCGGGTTTCTGTTGTTTGGCCAACCCAGTTTCAAAGCTTCCCTACCGCAAGAAACCCGGTTTCTGAAAGGTAACAGCTGGTGAACTGAGCCATAACACCTTGTCCGTCCAGCCACTATTGCCACTATTGAAGGAGGAATAATCCTTGACTCGTCGCTACCTCTTTACCTCCGAGTCCGTCACCGAAGGACACCCCGATAAAATCTGCGACCAAATTTCCGACACGATCGTCGATGCCCTCCTGACGCAAGATCCCACCAGCCGCATCGCCGCAGAAGTCGTTGTCAACACCGGCTTGGTGCTGCTCACCGGCGAAATCACCACCAAAGCCCAAGTCAATTACGTCCATCTCGCCCGCAAAAAGATTGCCGAAATTGGCTACACCAACGCCGAAAACGGCTTCTCTGCCAGCAGCTGCGCCGTTCTGGTAGCCCTCGACGAACAGTCGCCTGACATCGCCCAAGGCGTCGGTCGGGACAGCAGCGCCGATCCCCTCGATGCTGTTGGTGCCGGCGACCAAGGGCTGATGTTCGGCTTCGCCTGCAACGAAACCCCGGAACTGATGCCCCTCCCCATCAGCCTCGCCCACCGCATCGCTCGCCGGCTGGCTGCAGTGCGCAAAACTGGCGAACTGCCCTACCTGCGTCCAGATGGCAAAACCCAAGTCACCGTCGCCTACGAAGATGGGCGTCCCACCGGCATCGACACCATCCTGATTTCCACCCAGCACACCGCCACGATTGGCGACATTTCCGATGAGGCAGCTGTCCAAGCCAAGATTAAAGAAGACCTCTGGACAGCTGTGGTGCAGCCGGTGTTTGCAGACATCACCGTCAAGCCAGACGCACAAACTCGCTTCCTTGTCAACCCCACCGGCAAATTTGTTATCGGCGGGCCTCAAGGCGATTCTGGCCTCACCGGTCGCAAAATTATTGTAGACACCTACGGCGGCTATTCCCGCCACGGCGGCGGTGCCTTTTCCGGCAAAGATCCCACCAAGGTAGACCGCAGCGCTGCTTACGCTTGCCGATATGTGGCCAAAAACATTGTGGCGGCTGGGCTGGCGGACAAGTGCGAAGTGCAGCTGAGTTACGCGATTGGCGTGGCCAAGCCGGTGAGCGTGATGATTGAAACTTTCGGCACCGGCAAGGTGGACGAAGACCGGCTGCTGGAAGTGGTCAAAGAGCATTTTGAACTGCGTCCAGCTGGGATTATCCATGCTTTTAATTTGCGCGGGCTGCCGGCTGAGCGCGGCGGGCGCTTCTACCAAGACGTTGCCGCTTATGGCCACATGGGGCGCACCGATCTGGATCTGCCCTGGGAGCAAACTGACAAGGCGCAGCTGCTGAAAGACACGCTGCTTTCCGCCACCGTGGGCTAGCAGTCCTCTCTCGTTCCCCGGCTCCTTATTTCTCGTTTTCTCGTTCCGGGGCGGGCACTCTGACCCGCCCCTACCGCCTGGAACATGATCAGAGGCTCTGCCTTGAACATGTTTGTAGTTGGGCTGCACGCCCTACCGGCTCGCTCTGCCCCCAGGCCAAGTTTTCTTATGTGGCGGTGTGCGCAGTTCCGAAGCGACTGCCTTGAAAATAGTCTCAATTACTAACTTTGGGCTAATGCCCAACTACGAACCTTTTGGGCTAATGCCCAAGTATGAACTTTTTGGGCTAATGCCCAACTACGAACCTTTTGGGCTAATGCCCAAGTATGAACTTTTTGGGCTAATGCCCAACTACGAACCTTTTGGGCTAATGCCCAACTACGAACCTTACCCTCGTTACCCTCGTTCCCAGCCAGAGGCTGGGAACGCCGCTTTGGAGGCAGAGCCTCCAAAAGTTGCAACTTGGGTTATTATATCAAATTCAGTTTAATTGTTTATTTAATTTCTCTGTACCCATCTCTTAGTAACATTTGTTACACAATTCCCAGCCGCTTTCTTCCCAAGTGTCCCGCTTTCAGCTGCAAACCATACTGTATAGAGGGGCGTTCCACCCTTTCGGGGTAAATTTTGAGCGCACCCCTTTTTTAGCTGCACGAGAGTATATACTTATATTTACGGTTGTATTTGCAGCACCGAGGTGATAGGTATGTCCTGGAGCTTCACGATACCATTGGCAATTGCCCTGACAGTGGCCTATATATTGAAAAAATCTGCTGACGAAATTGCTTATCTCGCCGTCGCAATTTTAATTGTCAGCTTAGTGTTAAGTTTGGTTCTAGCGCCGTGGCCAGTCCAGCTATTGCTGCTGGCGCTTCTCTTGCTCAGCAATCAGCGACTCTGGCAGCCACGCCAGCAGACTGTCCAGCCTGAGCAGGAAGACCAGAAGATCAAACTCAGCTATCGCGGAGTCAATTACGAAGCCGCCCCTCCCGCTGCTGAAGTGTCTGAGGGTGAGGTGACAGGAAAATACCGGGGTCAGGTTTGGAGAACTCACCAAGTGCAAAATGCTGTTGCGGTTCCACCGGCTGTCGGGCTCAAGTATCGCGGCGCTAGCGTTGCCGGTCAACAACCTATCCAACCTCCGGTTGAAGAAACCTCAGTCTTAAACGGCTGATTATGGCAGGGTTGACTTCTCCGGCGGGTTAGGCAGCCCTTGGGCGTGACAGTTCAATAAGCGCATTTGATCGCGACAGCGCTGTGAGGTTCTTTGGTGGGGGCTTTTTTTGCTCACCGGCTCCTCAAGACCGATCCGCCTCGGGGGATTGCTGATAGGATGGCATCAGAAAACATGCCGGCACCCGCCATGCAGTCACTCAAACAATTCGCCAGGAAACTAAAAAAAGAAACTTACGCGATTTATCTGGCAAGCAAAAACCCTAAAGTGCCTTGGTACGCAAGGCTGCTCGCTTCTGGGGTTGTCGCTTACGCTTTCAGTCCGATAGACCTGATTCCCGATATGATACCCGTGCTTGGCGCTCTCGATGACCTGCTGATAGTGCCGGTGGGAATTTGGCTGGTACTGAAAATGATTCCCCCGGAAGTTTTAGCAGAGTGTCGCGAGAAAGCGGAAGCTGCCACAAGTGAGGGAAAACCGAGGAATTGGGTGGCTGCCGGTGTCGTTATAGCTATTTGGGTGCTTTTGGGGATTTTGGGCGTTCTGTGGCTGGGAGGCATCCTGAAACGCTGAATATAGGGGTTCTCAGTTGGATGAACTATGGCCCTGAAACCCGGTTTCTTAAAGAAACCGGGTTTCTCAGTACCTCACATTGCAGGAGTTACCCGGTTTCTTATTACTTATTAGTAGCGAATTTGCATATTAACGGAGGCTTGCACTTCCTGCTCACCCCCGATCACCGGCGTGCTTGCGGCTATGTCAGATTGAAGGATGCCGGTTTTTGCCAAGAAGGGTTGCGGAACGGGACTGGCGGCGTTAACCTGAATATTGACAATCTCCCGGCGGGAGAAATTGAGAACGCCTAAAACAGCATCCGCTTGTTTTTGGGCGTCGTCAGTCGCTTGTCGCAGCGCTTGCTGGCGAGCCTCTCGCAGCGCGGCGTCACTGGCGACAAAGCTAATGCCGTCAATTCGAGTAGCGCCGGCTTTGATAGCATCATCCAGCAGCCTCCCAGATTTATCGGTTGCAATCCGAAAGCTGACGGTGTTGGTGCCAACAAATCCCGTCAGGCGCTGCTTGCCATTGTCATCGCGATAAGTCGGATTGAGGCTGATGCCGGCAGTTTGCAGTTTTTCCACATTGCGCGAGCGCAGCAGCGCCACCACTGCATCCGAGCGCCGCGCCACCTCCTGCTGCACCTGTTGAGCGGTTTGACCTTGGACTTCAACGCCCAGAACCACTTGAGTCAAAGTGGTGGGAACCGCTACCGCACCCTGACCGGTTACTGTTATAATTCTGCTCTGTTGCTCTTGCGCCAAAACCGGCTCCCATCCAGTTATGCTGAGCGGAACCAGCACTAAAGAGATTGCGGTCAAGTGACTCCAGAAATTGCCCCGATATCGGGAGGCGACAGTTCGATTCAACACAGTTATCCTCACAAACGGTTTGGATTGCAGATTTTATCTGTTATTAAAGGAAATACGGGCCGGTTTACAGATATCCGAAGCAACCCGCAGATATCTGGATTGAAACCGCTGGGGCGGGGGAACCAAAGCTAGAGCGGTTTTCATCCGATGTGAGGTACTGAGAAACCCGGTTTCTTTAAGAAACCGGGTTTCTGGCATGTACTTCATCCAACTGAAAACCGCTATAATATAATTTCCGCCGGCATCCCTACTGTAAGGTAGGGATCGGTTCGTGAATAACCTTTGTCACCGACAGCAGTAAGGTACTCCCTGTGGAAGCACTCTACTTCTGTGGGATACTGCTCAGAAAGGCAATTTTAGAGCGATGCCCGATGCCCGATGCCCGATGCCCGATACCCGTTCCGATCCCAACTTGAGATCAGTAGCGAATTTGCAGGGTGACGCTGGCTTCTACCGGCTGCTCGCCACCGACGACTGGCGTATTGGCGACATTCCTATTGGACTGATAAATATTCTCGGCGCGGGTTGTGAAAACAGGCTCTAGCGGGCTAGTTCCGTTAATTTGAAGGCTGACAATTTCCCGCTCGGTTAAATTCAGGGAATTCAAAAGGGCGCTGGCTTGCTTTTTGGCATCGTCGGCGGCTTTGCGGATGGCTTGCTCGCGAGCAGTCGAGATCGCACTTTCACTGGCGACAAAGCTAATGCTGTCAATGCGAGTCGCACCGGCTTTAATCGCATCATCCAGCAGCGTCCCAGATTTATCCGTGGCAATTTGAAAGCTGACGGTGTTGGTGCCAGTATATCCCGTCAGGCGCTGCTCGCTGTTTTGGTAGCTGTAGGTGGGGTTGAGACTGATGCCGGTGGTTTGGAGCTTTTCCACATTCCGGGATTTGAGCAGTTTCACTAGCGCATCCGAGCGCTTCGCTACCTCCTGCTGCACCTGTGCGGCGGTTTTGCCCCCGACTTCCACCCCCAAGCTGACTCGGGCTTTCGTCGCGGGAATTGTTTCCACGCCCCGCCCGGTGACAGTGAGGGTTCGAGGTAATTTTTCTGGAGCCGGCAGGGATTGACAGGCTGTTAAACTGAGCGGAATCAGGACTAAAGACAGGATTTTCCAGCGATTCCAGGTTTGGGACATACAGCCAATCGAGAGGGATTGAGTCATAATAACTACTCTCAGGGAGACAGAGAGGGAGTTTTTGTATTTCCAGTCTGCCACAGGCACCGGCTTTCAGTGGGAGCGGTTACAGTTTTGGAAACGGAACAGGGGGCTGACAAGTAATGTCTCTGGGGTTAGGATGATCTCTATAAACCCGCCGGCACTCTCGCTCTTGATCGACAATTGCCAGTGGAAATTGAGGTGGTGCCAACAGGTGCGTTCCCAAAGGGCAAAGATACCGGATATCCGGCTGCTGATTACCCAAAAATGCTATAATATTATAGCGCAGGCAGCCTGTCAACAGTCTGGTAGATGAGGTTAGAGATGAGTGTCGAGACAGATTGCCCCTACGATCTAGCCGTTGGCTTCCCCAGAAAGATTGTTCTGGCACAATGGCATTTTGGTAGAAAGTCAGCTTCAACAGGGATCTACTTTCACGGTTCGCTTGCCGGCAATTGTTGCTCAGTGATGGGGCTTGGGGAGTGGGGCATTGGGCATAAGGCATGGGGCATTAGTGGGAGTAGGCTCTAAAACCTAAAACCTAAAACCTAAAACCTAATCCCTAACCCCAGTAGTAGGGTACGTTACTCTTTGCTTAACGCACCTTAAAAGCTTCTAACAGTCGGCGATCATCGGCTGTCAGGCGTTGCCTACGAGGGCATTTTCAGCTTTCGATAGCTTGTCCGTACCGATTGACGATGCGGCTTTCTCCTTCCTTAGCGGTGACGTTTTCATAGACGCCCTCATCCCGCTTGACAAGTTTGCTGAAACCGGCACTCTTGTATTCGCTGTCTGAGGTGGGCATCATTAGCCTGGGGGCGCTGAGGAGTCGGCGCACGGTGGCGTCTTCCGGTGTGTTGCCTGGATCTATTTTTGCTAATTTGCACACATCACCCCAGGTCTTGACTTCCTGGTTCAGACTGTGCCAAACTTCGACCTTCTGGTTGTTGCTAGGACAGAAATAATCGTAAATAGGCATGGGGAGAACCTGTATCAAAACCAATTTGCTGATTGATTGTAAACTATTATAGCACAGTATAGCTAGGAGTGTGCCGGTGAGGCAAATACACAGGGGAGTGATGGCTGCAGGTAGCCGCCGGCAAGATGGCTGAACCTTTTTGGGCGCGAGCGCCCAAAGGAGAACCTTTTTGGGCGCTCGCGCCCAAAGGATAACCTTTTTTGGGCTGAAGCCCAACTACGAACCTTTGGGCTGAAGCCCAACTACGAACCTTTGGGCTGAAGCCCAACTACGAACCTTTGGGCTGAAGCCCAACTACGAACCTTTGGGCTGAAGCCCAACTACATACTTTGGCAGATGACTCCTGACCGCCTAACATGAGATAATTATATTAAGTTGGGCGCAGTGCGGGATAGGGGGAGAAATGATTAAATCCTGGATGGTGGTGGGGGCGGTGACATTCTTGATAGCGCTAGCCAGTAGGTTGATAGCGCCTGATGACATCCGGTGGTTCAGACGCCAGCTCCGCCCCACCTGGCTGACTTTTGAGCCAGCTATCCCATTTATCTGGACTGTTATCTTCATTTGCGGGGCTTGGGGGGCGGTAATCGTCTGGGAAACAGACCCGGGAACCCAGAGAACTTGGTGGCTGATGGGGCTGTACCTGCTGGTGGAAATCGCCATTATCGCCTATACGCCGGTGATGTGCAAATTGCGCAGCCTGCTAGCCGGCACCATTATCGGGGCAACCGGCACCCTTTTGGGCCTGCTGCTGGCCCTTTCCGTGTGGCAGGTTTCTGTACCGGCAGCTTTGTTGCTGCTCCCCTATCTGATTTGGAGCCCAATTGGCACCTACACCACTTGGGAGATGATTCGCCTCAATCCGGCAGATCGGTAGAGCTAGGCTGAATTCAATCAATTGTGTGAGGGGGAGAGCTATCGGGGGGGCCGGTTTTTGCGAAAAGGGGGTTTTGAAAAGGGAGTGAACTGACGAAAATAAAAGGGCGGATGAACTCCTCAAAGATGGCAAAAGTGGCCGGCTTTATTTACTGGCCGGCAGCTTGCAATTCCAGCCCCAAGGCGATCTAGAGTTGAAGAGCGCCGCGCTAGCCAACCGTCCAAATTGTCAGGCGCACGTTTCCTCTCCCAAGGAGATTGCTCATTAAAATTATGATTCAGGACAATCCGAGTATCGAGACGCCACCCTCACTGCTTGCTGAAACACCTATGCCACTAGCCGAACCGTGGCTTATTTATGCCATAGGAGGTGGCTGGGGGCATCTCACCCGCGCTTTGGCCCTGGGTCGGAAGGCAGCTCGAGAAAGGCCGGTGTTCTTACTCTGCAACAGTCCCTATGCCTCTCACTTGCTGCGCTACGAGGCGCGGAAAAGAAACCGCAATAAAAAATTACCTCAACCCTCACCCTCGATGGAAAATATTTCTGATTTTACTGGGGAGCTACTGCCAATAGTTGAGGGCTGTTACCTGCATGTTATTTCACCTGATGCCTCCGACCTCGCCACCAGAAAGCAGGTGCGTCAGGTGCTTGCGGCTGAGGAATATGAGTGCGCGATTGTGGATACTTTTCCCAAAGGATTGGGGGATGAGCTGGCAGATATATTACCCCAGCTGGCAGCACCCCGAATTTTGGTGCATCGCGATATTAATCCCGATAGCGTGCGGGCGCTTGACTGGCCGCGCTTTGTGGCGGAAAATTATCAGTTGGTGATTGTTCCGGGAGAGGGCGAGCAACTGCCGCTGTCGCACTTGTCCGGGGTTGAGCACACGGCACCGTGGCTGATTCGCAGCGCCGGCGAACTGCCCGATGTCGCCCGCGCCCGCACCCTCCTCGGTTTAAACCCCGCCCTCAGCGAGCCTCTGGTGGTTGTCTGCGCTGCCGGTCTGCCGCAAGAGTTGCGCTTGTACGGCCACTTGACGCGGGCTCTGGCTGAGAAATTCACCGGCGTCACGGTGCGCTGCTTGGCTGCTGAGCGTCCGAAAAACTGCCCGCCTGAATTGTGGGCCTTTCACTGGCCTGCCATAGAGTGCTTGCCGGCAGCTGATCTGGTTGTTGGGGGTGCCGGTTACAACACTTTTTATGAGTGCGCCGCTGCCGGTGTGCCCTTGGTGGCGTTTGCCTTTGAGCGCCGGTATGACCGGCAGGCGCTGCGGGCCGAGCGGGCTGATGGCCGATACCCTGTGCCGGTGTTGCGGGTTGAGAGTGTGGAAGCGGCGCTCAAGGCGGTTGGCGACCTCCTGAGTGTGGCCCCCAGGGACCGGCACCCTCCCGCCTACCGCAATGGTGCTGCCGATGCTGTCGGGCTGATTTCCCAGGTTGTTGCCAAGTGGTGAGCGTTAGAGATTGTTTATAAAAAAACGTGAAGGAGCCTGAAACTGGGGGGCGGCCACGGGGGGCCGCCCCTACAGGCCACTTGCTATTACAGTCGGTTTCAAACGACAGTATCAAGAAACCGGGTTTCTTTAAGAAACCCGGTTTTCGGGTGAATAAAAAACCCGGTTTCTTTCAGAAACCGGGTTTTTTGCGGCGCTGTAGCATTAGAGATTAAGCTGGAAATATCGGATTAAAACCTGATGCCAATGGCGGTTTGCACCGACACCGCCGACGCCTCACCTTCATACCCTTTGGGTGCCCACATTAAGTCCACAAGGAACATGCTGAAATCGCCCACATACCCTTCCGCACCGGCTATAATTATCGGGCTTGAGGTGTTGCCAATCGTGTTGTTGGCATTGCTGGTGTTGATGCTGTAACCGGCTCCCACATAGCCATCAATATTTGACTTCACCTTAAAATCATAGGTCGCTGTCGGGACTAGCATCTGGGTGTATTCCCCAATCAGCGCTAACGGTCGCACTGAAAATGTGTCGCCGACAGGAATTTTGCCCCGCAACACCACGGCAATGTTATCGCTGTCACCACTGCTGTTTATCGGGTTGTTCAAAAAGGCTGACGAGTGACCGATAGCGATATACGGCTGCCGGTTAGGGCCGCTTTTTTTTGCGGCCTTTAATGGGGCGTTTTCCGCACCTGCGGCAGAGCTAAACCCCAGACAGACGAGAAGAGCCAGACTCGCGGCCATCCTGCTGGAAGTGGCGAATATCGCCCTCGTTCCTGGGGCGGTATTACTGAAATTTTTTGGATTTTTCATATGGGGTAATCCTGGGAATCAGTCCGGGGTTTGCCTGTTGGATATTTTCTCGATCAACATCTATCAAAGGCTCACCCTTATAACCGTTTCAGGAGTTTTGCTAGCTGGTCAGGAGACTGTACCCAATATCTTAGAGACTGTTTATAAAGTGATTTTTAAGGCCCGCGGGGGGGAAGAAACCGGGTTTCTTTTGCTGGGGGCGGGTTTACAGACATCCTTTACTACCAGCTTTCATATCGGGTGAACCCGCCCCTACATATGTAATGGCACACGGCCACAATAAACCCGGTTTCTAAAAGAAACCGGGTTTCTGGCGGCTTCACGTCTTCTTTACAAACATTCTCTTATAATATCCGGGTTCGCTGCCGGTTTAACTGATTTAATAAAGTCCGCTTTGATCAGCGCCTTAAAAATGTATTAAAATAACTGTAGTGCGGCTGGTGCGGGAATTCACCGGCACGCCCCGCAACGAACGTAACCGCCCATACCCTGTGCCCATGACGAAGCTGATTGTCCAAATTCCTTGTTACAATGAGGAAAGCACCCTGGGGGTAACGCTGGCAGCCCTGCCGCGACAGCTGCCCGGAGTTGATATCATTGAGTGGCTGGTGATTGATGACGGCAGCCGCGACCGCACGGTAGAGGTGGCCAAGGATTTCGGGGTCGAACACATTGTTCGTTTTCCGACTAACCAAGGACTCGCCAAAGCGTTTATGGCTGGGTTAGAAGCTTCTCTCAAAGCCGGTGCCGATATCATAGTCAACACCGACGCCGACAACCAGTATTGTGCCGGTGACATTCCCAAACTGATTGCGCCAATTCTATCTGGTCAAGCGGAAATTGTTGTGGGTGCCCGCCCTATTTCGGAAATTGAACACTTTTCTCCGGGTAAAAAGTTTCTGCAAAAACTGGGCAGTTGGGTGGTGCGCCTCGCCAGCAATACCGACATCCCGGACGCCCCCAGCGGCTTTCGCGCTTTCAGCCGCTCCGCCGCCATGCGGCTGAATGTGTTTAACGAATACACTTATACTTTAGAAACGATTATTCAAGCCGGTCAGAAGGGGATGGCAATCGCCTGGGTGCCGGTGGGCACCAATCCGGCGCTGCGCTCTTCCCGCCTGGTCAAAAGTATCCCCTCTTACGTTGTGCGCTCCCTGTTCACAATTTTGCGGATTTTCATGGTTTACAAGCCGCTCCGCTTTTTCCTATTTTTGGGAAGCGTGCCGTTTAGTATGGGGTTTACTCTGGGTGTCCGCTGGCTGGTGTATTTTTTTGCCGGCACTGAACGCACCCGCATTCCTAGCTTGATTCTCGCCGCGATTTTGATGCTGATCGGCTTTCAGTTGTGGGTTTTGGGTCTGGTGGCGGATTTGCTAGCAGCCAACCGCAAGCTTATGGAAGAAATCCAGCTGCGCCTGCGCCGGCAAGACTGCCACAAGGACTGAATTAACATGGAGGGAGAGAGGGGGATGGGGAGTCCTGACGGGGAGCATGTCAATGAATGCTAGTTTCCTGGGGATTGAAAAGATGTTGTTGGCGAATCAACGGGGGGTTATGTCTGTCGGTAGCGCTAGTGGTAAGGGCGAAGCATGAGCGAATCTAATCCTTTCGTTAATTGCACAAATAGTCGCGCTCATGCTTCGCCCCTACACAAGATCCGATGTAGAGGCTAACGCAAAAGGCGTTAGGATCTTTACGACTGCGCCCAAAATTTATCTTCGCCAATGCAACGCCGTTCTTTCAGATGCAACTTTCATGCGTTATCAGACCTGATTTTTGCTTCTTGCTTTTTCCTTTAAAACAAAATGAGTAGAGACTTATTTGCGCAAGTAGCGCTGGCACAAATTCCCAAAATCCTGACTCTGTGCGACCGCAACCCGCACAGCCCGACTTACGGCTGTTTCGACCGCAATTTCTGGCATTACAAAATCATTGACTTCCCCAGCGGTATGTCCCAGGAATTTGTCTGGCCACTCGCCCTGGCTTACGACACAAATCTGCCAGACAACCCTTTCTACCGGCAGCCTGCTATCAAGCAGTGGGTGGGAGCCGGTATCCTGTACGCCGCCCGCTGCGCCCATCCTGACGGCTCCTGCGACGACTATTTCCCCTACGAGCGTGCGGGTGGAGCCGCTGCTTTTTCTTTGCTCGCCTGTATCGAAAGTTACCTGCTGCTGGAGCTGGAAAACTTGGAAATGCTGAGGTTCTTTGAAAAGCGGGCGGACTGGCTGGCCAATCACCATGAGAGTGGCCAACTTGCTAACCACCAAGCGCTGATCGCGCTGTGTCTGGAATTGATCTCCGGGGTGCTAAAAACCTCGAAGTGGAAGCGAGCTAAGGCGATGCGTCTGGAGCGGGTGCTGGAGTGGCAAAGTTCGGAAGGCTGGTTTCAGGAATACGAGGGCTGCGATCCGGGCTACCACACGCTGACGATTTTTTGTCTGGCGAGAATTGAGCAGCTAAAACCGGATGTTCGCTTAAAAAGAGCGCTGACGAAAGCAGTTGAGCTAGCCGGCAATTTCGTGCACCCGGATGGCTCCTACGGCGGCGAATACTCCAGCCGCAATACTTACAATTTCTTCCCGCACGGGTTTGAATTGGTCGGTCGCTGGATGCCTCAAGCTTTGCGGATTAACGACCTGTTTTTGACTGGTCTGGCGAGTGGCAAAGGCGCTTGCCATTCCGATGACCATATTATCGGACACCACACTTGGAATTATTTACTGGCTTGGCGGGATTTTGTTCCAGAAAGGCTGGCACCTGCACCCCGTCCGGCGGGTCGCATTTGGTTGCCAGAAGCCCAAATTCTCATCGATCGCCGCTATTCCGCAGGGGGACAGTTGGCGGCGGTGACTGGGGGAGCCGGCGCAACGGAACTTTACCTAGCTGTTAATAAGGGCGGGGTTTTTAAACTGTTTCGCGACCGGCAGTTAGTGGCGTCCGACACGCAGTTTTCCCTTTTGGTGCGCCAGGGCAAGACGGTGAAAAATGCGGTTGGACACTTGATTGGCCCCTGTCAAGTGCAGCTGGGAGAAAACGAAATTATTATCACCGGTCAGCTGGGCTGGTCGAAACAGCAGCAGATGACTCCTTTGAAATTAATTCTCCTGCGGGCAGTCATGATGACATTTGGGCGTTTCTTTCCCAATTTTATCCGCAAACTGCTGCAAAAAATGCTGATTGTCGGCAAGAACGACGCCCCTTTTCACTTCACGCGCAAGCTGGAGTGGGAAAAGGGCCGGTGGCGGGTTACTGATGAACTGCAGGCTGAATCTTGGATAAATGTCGCCGCTGCCGGTATTGGTGGCGACCAGACTTCGATTTATGTGGTGATGAGCCGCACTTTTCAAGCCGGTCAATTGCAGCCCTGGCTAGATTTGACAGCTGAAGTCCGGCAACTGAGTGCCGGCGATCCGCTGAAAGTGGAGCGGTGGCTGTGAGGGGTGAGAGTGTGAGATCGCTTGATTTTTTCCATCCCGATATTCTGTCAGTTTATTGAAAGGCTTCAATCCACGATCTAGCGGGTTCAATTGAGGGGGGATTTTTTTTTAGAAACCGCCAAGACGCAGAGAGCGCTAAGGAAATAAAAGAGAGAGGGGGATCGCAAATCCTTTTAAACTGCTATATTGGCGTCGCCCATTCGTGAGATGATAGTTTTAGGGGCAGGCTTCCTTGCTTGCCCCTGTGCCGGTCAACCAGGATCTATCAGTGTCAAGTTAAGTTGAACCGGGCGGTTGAAACTGTTGAAACTGTGTCCCGCAAGTCTCAAGGTCGGTTGACACAATAAGGTGCGGCGCGGAGATGATAATTAAGGCGGGCAAAAATAAAGGGAAGTTTAAGAAATATGGTGGATGGCCAAAAACCTGTTATGCTTAGTTGTGTCTGCTTACTTATCCCCCTGAAGACGGGAGTTCCACCCATTATGTTAAATTTCATTAAGCTTTGGTAGCACACGCCGGCTAGCTGGGTAATATAGAGATGAGATGAAATTGTATCGGGGTTTGCTCCCTTTGGAACGAGATGCTGGAAACAGAGCAAATTTTACAGGGGCGATACCAGCTGCAGCAACAGTTGGGAAACAATGCCGGTCGGCAAACTTGGTTGGCCACTGACACCGGCACGTCGCCGGCATCTTTAGTAATCCTGAAGCTGCTGGCTTTTAGCCCCCAGATGCAGTGGGAGGAGTTTAAGCTGTTTGAGCGGGAAGCGAATATCTTGAAACAGCTTTCCGACCCGAGTATTCCCCGATATCGCGATTATTTTTCCCTGGACAAACAGGTGGGTGCGGGGTTGTGCTGGTTTGGCTTGGTGCAGGATTACATCGCGGGTTCTTCCCTGCAGCAGCTGCTGGATGAAGGGCGGCACTTTACGGAAAGGGAGGTGCGCTCAATTGCCAAGCAAGTTCTGGAGATTCTCCGGTACTTGCACGGGTTGAATCCGCCGGTTATCCACCGCGATATAAAGCCGAGCAATCTGATTATAGCAGAGAATGAACAGGTTTATCTGGTGGATTTTGGTGCGGTTCAGGATACGGCGGCTGCTGCCGGTGCTACGTTTACTGTGGTGGGCACTACCGGCTACGCGCCGCTGGAGCAGTTTTGGGGGAAAGCTGTGCCGGCATCTGACCTTTATGCTTTGGGTGCGACTCTGATTCATTTGCTAACCGGCACCCCACCGGCTGATTTGCCGCAGCGGGATTTGCGGATTGAATTTCAAGGGCAAGTCAGCATAAATGCGAATTTTGTCAGCTGGATTGAAGCTCTTACAGAACCGGATCTGGAACTGCGATTGAGTGGTGCCGGTGTTGCCCTTGAGGCGCTGGAGACAGGTCGTTTGATCAGCAGTCCCCTGCAAGAGATTCAGCCGCCCTTCCGCACGCGGATTCGGATTGAAAAATCTGCCCAAAAGATGAAAATTGTAATTCCGGGACGCGGTCTGTGGATTTTGGATGACATCCTTGTGTGGCTGTTAAAATTAATTTGGGCGATCAGTTTGGGCGGGAGTGTGTTATTGATAGGCGCAGCCATTTATGTTGGTTTTCTGCCTGTTTGTTTATCCGTTTTTACTTCCCCCAATAATCTGATTGGAGTACTGGTTTTTGCAGCGATTTTTATGGGTTTATTGTGGGTAGAATATGTAGGTATTTGTCTTTTGTATCAGAGCTTCAAAGAATTGATTCCGAAGCCCTATACATGTTTAGGTATCACTAGCATTTATTTGGAAAGAAGCTTATTTAAGATTGAGCGCTGCCTGCTGGGTTTTTGCTATTTTTGCGAGCGAACAAATGCCTCAGATAGTGAAAATATCAAATTTGATTTTAATTATATAGGTAAATTCAATTTTAATTATATAGGTAAATTCAATGTCAAATCAGGAGATAAATATTATAGGGTTCCTGGTATGACGCAAGCCGAGTGCAACTGGCTAGTTAAAGAAATCGAAGACTGGCTGAGATAAGCTCGCACGTCCATGCCGGCGGAACCGGCGGTAGAGCGTTCCTAGACTGTAGAGGCAGGCCCCCGTGCCTGCCCTGGAAGGATAAAGACAAAGGACAAAGGATAGAAGGATTATGTGGCAACCAGGACAGATTTTGCAAGATCGCTATCAACTCCAGAAGTTGCTGGGACAAAATGCCGGTCGTCAAACTTGGCTAGCAACTGATATGCAAGCATCGCCGGCATCACCAGTCACCGTCAAGCTGCTGGCTTTTAATCCCCAGATGCAGTGGGATGAACTCAAGCTCTTTGAACGAGAAGCTCAAGTTATCAAAAATCTCAATCATCCCCAGATTCCCAAATATCGCGATTATTTCTCGGTGGATGA
>Ga0185317_100159_pt1 | contig 23295 bp, 13 predicted proteins | sample DevilsHole_FD_128020 | JGI IMG/M metagenome (GOLD analysis project Ga0185317, IMG submission 128020) | Groundwater microbial communities from Devils Hole, Nevada to study Microbial Dark Matter (Phase II) - Devils Hole (SPADES assembly)... | ecosystem: Environmental > Aquatic > Deep subsurface >...
ATCCCCGCGCCGGTGCAGCATAGAAGAGAAAACGCGCCGGCTTTTCTGGCGTCTCCGAGCGCGGCGGTTGCGTTTAGTAGCGGTTTTCATCTGAGTGAGGTACTGAGAAACCCGGTAACTTTGGCGAAACCAGGTTTCTGGCATATACTTCATCCAACTGAAAACCGCTATAGATAGCGGTTCTAAACCTTGACTGATGGCGAGCTAAGGGTGAAGTAAAAAGTTGTGCCAACTCCGGGCTGAGATTCCACCCAGATGCGCCCTCCGTGCTGTTCGACAATCTTTTTGCAAATCGCCAAACCGATGCCGGTGCCCGGGTACTCTTTCTGGGAGTGCAGGCGCTGAAAAATGAGAAAGATGCGCTCGAAGTGCTGGGGTTCTATGCCAATCCCATTGTCGTGAACGCCAATCACCCATTCGCTCCCGTTTAAAAGTTCTGCCGTAAATTTTATAATCGGAGGTATTTCCGGATGCTTAAACTTTATGGCATTGCTAATCAGGTTTTGGAAAATCCGCAGTAAGTGCGCTTTATTAGCAAGAACAGCAGGCAGTTCTGAACAGACAATGCTAGCCCCGCTAGCGGCAATTTCTTCCCGAAAATTAGCTAAAGCTTCTTGTAAGACTGTGAGACAATCAACAGTTTCAAAGTCGCGCGTTTCTACGCTTGAATAGGATAGCAAGTCATCGATTAACCGATCCATTTTTGCCCCGGCACATATAATGCGATCTAGGTAAGTTTGGGCCTTGGTATCGAAACTGATCTCATAGTAAGCGGCCAACAGCTTTGCATAAGCCATAATAACCGTTATCGGCGATCGCAGATCGTGAGCCGCCACAGAAGCAAATTGTTCCAATTCAGCGTTAGATCGCCTCAGTTCTGCGTTTAACTTTTGCAATTCCGCGTTTTGCCGGACGAGTTGGCGGTGCTGTTCTTGAATGGTTAGTTGATGAGCGATGCGTGCCATCACTTCCTCAGCCTGAAATGGCTTTGTGATATAATCCGCACCGCCGCAGGTAAAAGCTTTTACTTTGTCCAAGGTAGCGTTAAGAGCACTAATAAAAATTACCGGTATGTCGCGAGTAGTTTCGCCAGCTTTCAGGCGCTGGCATACTTCATAGCCATCCATCCCAGGCATCAGAATATCAAGGATAATTAGATCGGGAATTACTTTTTCACAAGTCCTGAGAGCGATTTCCCCATTCAAAGCTTTGTGGACAATATACCCATGCTTGGCCAGCAAGCCAGACAAAACGCGCAAATTATCTGGCATATCATCAACGATGAGAATTTTACTTTGGGAGCGCACTTGAAAATTTTTCTCCATAGTTTTTCAGCAAGTTTACTTACATGTTACCACTGGGGACGGCTGCCGGCTGCAAGTAGAGGAACAGCAATTTTTTTAGGTTTAGAAAAAAATAACATCGGCCAAATCACAGCTTAATATAATGTCCAGTATATGGGCATCGCTCGCTGGAGCGCGCAGATCGCTTCCTTGGGATTAGCAATGCCCAATGCCCCATGCCCAATGTCCCACCTCAGAGATATTGCGGGTATTCAACCCAACCTCCTATAAAGCTATCTTGCCGGCTCACCTCCTGTCAAGTCTGATTTACAGTTGAGATAGATAGGATTTTTTCTTTTCCTCTAGATGAAAATGGTTTCTGGACGTTTTTTCAGGCAAAAAACAAAAATGCCAAAGCCTAAATAGGACTCATTCCACTCCCGTCAATTTTATGATTTCAGCAAACTGAAAATTCTCGGCTAAATCCCGGAGAGCGCCGGCCAGATCAGCCTTCTCGGCTGGAATTTGTTTGAGCAACTCCAAAACCTTATCGTCACTGCCTTCAGAGGCGGCATTGCCGACTTGCGCTACCCACTCGGGCGGCATCTCAGACAGCAGGTTTATTAACTCAGAATCGCTTAGCTTGTCGGCTGGCGCTTTGTTTTGTTCAGCCGTTTCGCTCTCTTGCTCCCATTCATATTGAACGCCGAGATATTCGCTGATTTTTTCTAATAAAACTTCAGCGGAGAAAGGCTTGCTAAGAAAATCATCGCAACCGGCAGATAAAATCATTTGTCGCTGTTCCTCGAAAGCGCTAGCAGTCAAGGCAAAAATTATAGTTTTGGCCTCCGCCAGCATCCGGGAGGATTCCGAATCCCCCTTGCCTGCCGCCGCGAGCTGCAATTCCCCCCTTTGCCGCGACTCGGCTCTAATAAGCCTAGTCGCTTCATAACCGTCCATCACGGGCATCCGCATGTCCATTAAAATTAAATGCGGCTGCCAATCTTTCCAGCACCGCACCACTTCTTCGCCGTTGGCCGCTTCCCGGACAGAAAAGCCAATTGATGCCAGTATCTTGACAAGCAAAAGGCGATTGTTTGCAATGTCGTCAGCCACCAAGATGCGATATTCCGGTTGATTGGGGGCGAGACAAATAACCTTGCGGGATGGCTGACCTCTCTCAACTTCCTCAATCCCGGCAGAGCGGATTTGGATGTCAAAAGCAAATAAGCTTCCCTGACCGTTAGTGCTGGTAACTTTAATCTCGCCTCCCATCAATTGCACATATTTTTGGCTAATCGGCAAACCTAAACCCGTTCCTTGCTGAGATTTTCGACCTGCTTCCGTTTGGGCGAAGGCTTCAAACAAGAGGTGAATCTCTTCCGGGGCAATGCCCGGGCCGGTGTCTTCGACTTCAAAGTGAAGTGTGAGTTTGTCGCTCTCCGCTGTCAATTCAGTCAATTCAGTTTTCTCTTCTGCCGGCAGCTGACAGCCAAGCGACACGCGAAGCGTCACCCAGCCAACTTGCGTAAATTTGATGGCATTTCCCAGGAGGTTGAGCAAAACTTGGCGTAACTTGCCCCCGTCAGTTTTCACATACTGAGGAATCCCCTGGCCATATTCAAACCGCAATTGCAATCCTTTGGAAACAGCTTTTAATTGCAGCATTTTCTCTAAGCTGTCCAGCAGTTGCAGCAGGTTTAGGCTGCTTTCATTAAACGTTGTCCGGCCCGCTTCGATTTTGGAGACTTCTAAAATGTCATCGATTAGGCAGAGTAAATGTTCGCCGGCGCGATTGATAATTTCCAGGTTCTTCTGATGTTCTGCAGAAAGCGAACTGTCGCGGCTCATTATTTGGCTGAAGCCGAGAATCGCATTGAGCGGCGTTCTCAATTCGTGGCTCATGCTGGCCAAAAATTCACTTTTAGCGCGGTTGGCAGCGTCGGCAGCCAGTACAGCGTTTTGCAGAGCTTCTGATTGCCTTTGAGTTTGCGCGAGCAATTCCGCCTGCTGCAAAGCAATCCCCAATTGACTGCCAATATGTATGATAGTGGAGATTTCCGTTTGTTTCCACTGGCGGGGACTTCTATTTTGATAAGCGGCGAGGATTCCCCAAAGTTTATCGCCGCAAAAGATGGGAACGGCAACGTAAGCTTTGGCTTGCAGCCGCTCTAAAAGTTCGATATAGCAAGAGGTAAACTCAGCTTCGTAGATATTTCCAACGGCCAGGTAATAGATGCCTCGATTGTAGATGCCTCCTCCAGTTTCCACTAAGTAAGTATCCCGCTCAAAACCGCTGTAATTACTCAAGTTTTTGACAGCGCAATTGTCGCTATTAATAAGCTGGCATATCGAGACGTCCTGGCGCATCATTGGAGTCCACTCGCTTCCGACTGACTCGGCAGCAAAGTCGCCACTCCAGTCGGGATTGAACTGATACACTAAGACGCGATCGCAGTTAAGCACCCGCCGCAATTCAGAAGTCGTGGCACTAAATATTGTTTCTATGTCCAGACTTTGGCGCATTTTTTGAATCACTGTGAACAGCGCTTTTTCTCGCTCCGCACTTTCCCGCAGCGCTTCTTCAGCTTTTTTGCGCTCGCTAATGTCGCGGGCCACCCAAGCGACTGTATTTTCTGAAGTCGGCGCAATGCTAGCAGAAAACCAAACTCGCTCCCCCTGCAAGTCCAAGCTATATTCGCAATTGACAACTTGCTGCGCCTCTAAAGCCTGCCTGATGTAGCCGCAAAATTTATCACCTTCCCGAAACAATAGGTCTACAGTTTTACCGATAATGTCTGTGCCTGGAGGGTAGAGTTTTCCGGGATTCGTCGGAGCAACTTGGACAGTATGGCCCCCGGCATCAATCATCAGTACGATGTCAGCCATCGCTTCAAAGAAGCCGCGAATTTCCTCCTGAGAAGACAGCAGCTTGTCTTCCATCAACTGCCGGGTAAGAATCTCCTCCCGCAATCGCTCATTTTGTGCGCAGAGATGTTTTTGCAGCCGGCAAATCTTCAATTGATTCTCTATCCGCGCTAGCAGCTCTTCCACTTGAAACGGTTTTGTGATATAATCAGCGCCCCCTGCATAAAAAGCTTTTACTTTATCAAACGGTTCGTACAGAGCGCTCAAAAAAATCACTGGAATGTCGCGCGTTTTTTCATCCGCTTTCAGCTGGGAGCACACTTCATACCCGTCTGGCTGCGGCATCATAATGTCAAGCAAAATTAAATCAGGAGCCTCCGCCCGCACTGCTGCTATAGCCAGCTGCCCATTCAGAATCGGGCGAACGCCATACCCGTGCCGGCTCAAAACATCCGTCAGTAACCGCAAATTATTGGGTTCATCATCAATCACTAAAATATTAGCAAGCAATTTGGTTTTAGAGTCACTCATTTTTCTACTTCGCTCCTTACATTCAGCTATAAGCTAGGACTGGGTTGACTGTTTGGGCACAGGCGGGACGCCTGTGCTACGACTTATCGCATCGCGATCTAGGGAGTTGAACGTAGCGCGAATAAGCCAAACTCTATTCCTCCCTTATCTTTTTGGACTTTTCAATCGCTGTTAATATCCTGGCATAATCAAACTCTCCTACTACCTTCTTCAGCACCTCCGCTAAGGGAGCGTTGGCCCGGGCAATTTCATCAATAGCGCTATAAATTTCATCCAAGTAAGCGCGGACGGTAGCTCGCTCCAAGCCCTCGACCAAATCGGGAGGCAGAGCAGCCAAGTCAGCTGGGTTGAGATCCCTGTTCTCCGTTTCCAGAGACGTGTTTGCGCCTATTGTTTCCTCATAAACATACCGCACCCCTAAATATTTTGTCAAGCTCTCAAAAATTTCTGAGTCTCGGAACGGCTTGGCGATAAAATCATCGAACCCGGCTGCTAAAATTGAGGTTCTCTCTTCTGCGTAGCTGCTAGCCGTTACAGCCACGATAGCGGTTCGAGCCGCCTCTTGGCCATTGGCAGCCGCTGCCAAGGAAGGCCCAGAGAAGTCTTCCCCCTCTCCCCGGTCGCTCTTTTCTGCCCAGCCCGCTTGCAACTGCCACTGTACCTCCTGCCGCGCTTTAATCTGTTGAGTCGCCTCAATGCCGGTCATCCCGGGCATCCGCACATCCATAAAGATCAGGTGCGGCTGCCAGCTTGACCACAATTGTAATGCCTCAAGGCCATCACGGGCTTCTTTAATTTCAAAGCCCTGGGGAGAAAGCAACTCCACCAGCAGCTGCCGGTTATCCCGCCGATCGTCGGCAATCAGAATCCTGTAGCGAGGTTGGTTGGGTTCTAGCGCAATAATTCGGCGGGTTTGCTGATTGACAATTTCCAGAGGATATGCTTCACCCAAGCCAACCTGAATGTCAAACTTGAACCTGCTGCCCCGCCCCACTTGACTGCTGACAGTAATTTCCCCGCCCATAAGCTGTACGAATTTGCGGCTGATCGGCAAGCCCAACCCCGTCCCCTCTTGCGATTGCTTGCCAGTTCTCGTCTGCAAAAACGGCTCAAAAATTTTCTCTAACTCATTCTCCGGAATCCCCGCTCCCGTATCTTCAACTTCAAAGTACAGTGTCAGCTGTCCGCTGTCAACCGGCAGCTGGAAGCTCTCTTCTACTGACACCGGCTCCCTGACGCGCACAGAGACTAGCACGCTTCCCGTTTCGGTAAACTTAATGGCGTTTCCCATCAAGTTTACCAGCACTTGGCGCAGTTTAATTTCATCCGACCGCATCACTTCAGGAACGCCGGCTCCCCGAGAAACGCTCAACCGCAACCCTTTCTCCCGCGCCTTCAGAGAAAACATCCTTTCTAAGTCCTCAAGCAAGCGGTGCAGATTAAAGGTTTGTTCGTTGATCGTAGTGCGTCCCGCTTCAATTTTCGCCATATCTAGCACGTCATTGATCAGGGTGAGCAAGTGGTGCCCGCTACGATTTATAATGGCGAGATTTTCTCGATGTTCGGCGGGGAGTGAGGGGCTTTGGGCCATTAACTGGGCGAAGCCGAGAATCGCATTCAGCGGCGTTCTCAATTCGTGGCTCATATTGGCTAAGAACGCACTTTTTGCCCGGTTGGCGGCTTCGGCGGCTTCAGCGGCTTGTTGCAGTTGCAGGGATTGATTTTGAATCTGGGCGAAGAGTTCTGCTTGTTGAATAGCAACGCCTAACTGAATGCTCACTTGGGCGAGTAGTTGAATTTCTTGGGATTTCCACTCGCGAGGGCCATTATTTTGGTATGCGCTCAGTAACCCCCACAGCTGTTCGCCGACATCAACGCCAACAGCGCAAAATGCTTTGGCTTGAAACTGCTCTAATAATTCAATGTGGCAGTCCGCCAGCCCCGCTTGATAAATATCACTCACGGCCAAGCTTTCCTGCCGGCGATATCGACCGCCTCGGGTTTCTTGCAAGTAAGTATCTGCCCACACCGGCGCAATCCCATCACCCACCAAGGGCACCCAACCAGGAGCAACCGATTCAGCGATAAATTCTCCACTCCAATCAGGATGGAAACGGTAGACACTGACGCGGGAACATCCCAGCGTTACGCGCAATTCCTGAGTGACGGTGCGGAAAATGGTTTCCAGGTCCAGGGTTTGGCGCATCCTTTGCGTCACCTGGAACAGCGTTCTTTCCCGCTCCACACTCTCTCGCAACGCGATTTCTGCGAGTTGGCGCTCGGTAATGTCCATTGTTGTGCCTATCAGGCGAACCAGTTCCCCCTGCGGGTTGAACACCGGCTCGCCCCTGCTCTCCACATATCGAATCTCCCCGCTGGGACGGATAATGCGAAGCACCGCTTCAAACGGTTTGAGGGCCTGTGCCGGTTTGGCAATTTGAGTTTGATAAATTCCCCAATCATCAGGATGGATGAATTTAGCAGTATCGGGATATTCTGGTGCGGGTTGGCTGGGGTCAAGACCGTGAATGAGGTAGAGTTCTTCTGACCAGGTAGTTTCGCCGGTGACGCCATCTAATTCCCAGCTGCCAATGTGAGCGACTTTTTGAGCTTGGCGCAAATTTGCCAAGCTCTCGCGCAAGGCTTCTTCTGCGAGGAAGCGCTCGGTGATATCTAATGAGACTGCCGTCACGAACCAGCAGTTTTGGACTTCATCCCACCGGGAGCTGTTGGTTTGCGAAATCCAACGCAGGCTTCCGTCCTTGCGGTACAGCCGGTACTCGTAAGTCCCCGGTCGTCCCGCGAAAATATTAGCAAATAAATCGCCTGACACCGCCTGCCAATCTTCGGGAGGGATGCGCCTCACCCAGAGGTCTCTGTCCGCCTTGAGTTCTGAGGCAGTGTAGCCAGAAATCGCCTCGCACCCGGCGGCGATATGGTCGATTTCCCAGCTTCCATCTGCAAACACTCGCATGCTGGTAATGGCAGCGACCGCATTGTTCAAAATGTCGTTTAACTTCGCTTCCGAGGCTTCTAGGGCGAGTTCGAGCTGTTTGCGATCAGTAATTTCCACCACAACCCCTCCCACTCCATACGCACAATCCTCAGAAACCAGAATTGGAAAATAAGAAACGAGCCAGTAGCGTTTAACACCGGGCGTAGAGGGCACTTCACCACGCACTTCTCGATTGAGAACCGGCTCTCCTGTCGCCAGCACTTGCTGGTAGAGCGGTTCAACTGCCGGCGCTAAGTTTGGCAGAACTTCCCGAATGCTTTTGCCGGCGTACTCCTCCACCGGCAGCCCATCAATTTCTGCTAAGGTTTCGTTAACTCTTACAAACCGCAGCTGACTGTCCACCACGCACATCCCCACGGTTGCGGAACCAAAGAAAGCATTGATTTGAGCTTGGCTGCGCCGCAACGCCTCCGTTCTTTCGCGCACTTCCGCTTCTAAGGTGCGGCTGTAATCCGCCAAAACCTGCTGCGCTTGTTTCCGTTCCGTGATGTCAGCAAAAGCATTAATCGCATAAATCACATTTCCCGCCGCGTCAAACACGGGAGTCGCCCGCACTTCTAGCGGGATAATGTGACCGTCTCGGCGAATTTCTAGCTCCTCAGCCAAGACGGTTTCCCCTTGCAAGGCACGTCCTGCTGGCAGCTGATCCGCTGGGTAAACTTGCTCTGTCCCGGCCTGGTAAACTCGGTAAGCTTCCGATAGCTCCGCTTCTGGCAAGTCAGCGAGCGCTCCTTGACCCAGCATTTTTCTCCCGGCTTCATTGATAACAATCACCTGACCGGACGCATCCATAACAGCTACCCCCACCGGCACCGCATCCAAAAACGTGGCCAACTTTTCCTCGCTCTCTTTCAGCGCTTGAAACGAGCTGTTCAGAGACTCTGCCATCCGGTTAAAAGACTCGGTTAATTCCCGCACTTCCGGAGCGCCACTTACCGGAATATTGCTTTCAAATTCACCGCCCGCCATCTTTTTCGCAGCAGCATTTAAGCGCAGAATCGGGCGCGTTACCCATTGGGCGGCGAGAATGCCTGTGCCGGTCGCGGCAATTAAGATAGCAACGCACAGCAGAATAGTAATGCCGGTATTCTCGTTAATCCGCGCCATGAAATCGGACTCCGGCACGGTGACCACAATCAGCCAGTCCAAACCGTATTGATCTCGATAGGGAACAACCCGCACAAACAGGCGCTCTGTGCCCAGCCACTGGAAAAACGCTCTATTTCGCCTCTTTCCGAGATTTCGCGTCTCTACAATCAGCTGTTGCGGATTTTGCAGCGTGCGGAAATCCCCAAAGCGCTTCTCTAGCTCTCGGGCAATTTCCCTCGTCCGGGCATCCTGGCTTTCAGCGGCACGCAATCGCTCAGGCTCACCCTTTGCCGGTTTCAGATAGGGAATTTCTAACGTCGAAGTAGCAACCAAATTCCCAGAATGTTCGATAATAAACGCTTGCCCCGATGACAATAAATTAAGTGCGATCAGAAAGGTACTGATATCCGCGAGCATTAAATCAGATGTAAAAACACCTTGAAATTCACCGTCAGCATTAGAAACAGGAGCCACTGCGAGCATTCCTAAAGTGGGCGCAGCTTGATATACAAAAATCGGTGTCCAGACTTGTTTCCCGGCTGTTTTGGCGTAGAGATACCAGGGAAGGTTGCGGAAATTTTCAGCTAATTTATATAATATTGTTCTGGGCTTGCCCTTAGAGTCAACCAGATAGTATTTGCGCTGACCGGGATCGTTATCGCTCATTTTTGCCAAGTAGCGCGTACCGATTGGCAAGTTATCTCCGGTTAGCTTTCGGGCTTGTTCGCAGACTTCCTTACTGAGCAATCGTCCGTAACCAACGATTTCCCCTCGCTCGTTCCAGAAGGCGCTGCTGCTCAGCGCCGGTTGCAGAGCCATCTGCTGCCAAAACTGCTGCCGCAGTCCCTCAAAGTCTGTGATATCCAGGTTTCCCAGCTCCACGGCTAGATGGTTCGCGCTCACAACCTGCTGGGATGTCTGTAAATAGCTGTCGAGGCGCTCGCTTATCCGCTCTGACACCTCCTCCATCAGTTGATTGGCCAAGTCTTCTACAGCCTGCTGCCCGTTTTTATAAGAAAGATATCCCACCAGCCCCACTGTCCCGACGATTTGCAGCACGAACGGGACTATCAGGACAGCTCGCAGCGGAACTTTTCCAGAAAATTTAAGCATGGCGCTTAACATACCAGCTCTCGACTGATTTAGGAAGTTGACAGGCATAGAGACAATCTCGACACTCGCGCGGGCGCAGGTGGCGGCGGCGCAGCTCATCGCTTTTTCCGAACCGCCAGCGACTTTGTTTACTCTCACAACATACCGCGCTCTGGGGGCTGCTGTCAAGTGGCGGCGAATTAATTTATCAACTTGCGTTATATTAAATTTAGATGCCCACGGGCATCACCTAATATCATGTCCTTTTGATTAAGCGCAATTAGCACAACGGTTGGGCTGAAGCCCTACTACAAACTTTTGGGCTGAAGCCCTACTACAAACTTTGGGGCGTGCAGCCCAACTACGAACCTTTTGGGCGTGCAGCCCAACTACGAACCTTTTGGGCGTGCAGCCCAGCTACGAACGCAAGGGCGTGCAGCCCAACTACGAACCTATGCAGTCTGAAGAACCCGTTATCGCTATGGCAAATCTCAACCATTACTTTGGAGCTGGATCGCTCCAGAAACAAGTTTTATTTGACATTAACCTGGAAATCTACCCCGGCGAAATTGTGATCATGACCGGTCCGTCCGGTTCCGGGAAAACCACTTTGCTGACGCTGCTGGGCGGTTTGCGCTCCGCGCAAGAGGGCAGTCTGAAAGTAACAGGCCAAGAACTTTGCGGTGCCGGCAAGAACCAGCTCGTCCGAGTCCGGCGCAACATTGGCTATATTTTCCAAGCCCACAATTTGCTGAAATCTTTAACAGCGCGGCAAAATGTGCAAATGTCCCTGGAGCTGCACGATGATATCCCCCAGCGGGATATGAGTGCCAGAGCCTCGGCCATGCTGGAAGCAGTTGGGTTGGGCAACCGCACTGATTACTACCCGGAAAACCTCTCCGGAGGACAAAAACAGCGGGTGGCAATCGCCCGCGCTCTAGTCAGCCATCCCAAAGTGGTTTTAGCAGATGAACCCACAGCTGCTCTCGACAGCAAATCTGGCCGTGATGTGGTGAATCTGATGCAGAAGCTAGCCAAAGAGCAAGGCTGCACCATTTTGCTCGTCACCCACGACAATCGGATTTTAGATGTTGCCGACCGCATCGTCCACATGGAAGATGGGCGTCTCTCCAGTAACAATTAACACTTCAAAATTTTCTTTCCCAGATTTTCCCCTTCTTTTTTCAATTTTAAATTTGGCTTTTAAAACGGTCAGCGCCCGCTAGTTTTGCCGGTGCGCCCGGTTTTGTCGCTGCCGCTAGTTTTGCCAGTGCGCCCAGTTTTGGCGTCGCTGCCGCCTGTTTTGCCGGTGCGCCCGCTTGTTTTGGAATCCCGTCCGTCAGCTGGAGAGGAACTCTTCGCAGTCTGGGGCGGAGCATGCTCCTCTGCCAAATCGCCTTGCTCAGTATTCGATGCCGCTCTCCCGGGCCGTTTGGTAGCAAAGGTAACGTTAACGCCTTCATTCGATTGCTCCAGCACCAGCATCGGTGTGGGCTTGGCTTTTTGATCCCAGTGTATGTACGCCACCCGACCTTGAATCGTCGGCTGCCAGCTGTGATCGTCCTGTGCGGTGCTCAGATAGGTTTCAATGCAGTCAATGATTTGACCGATCGTCACCGAGGTTGGCTGAGTCGGCAATTTCGTTAATTTGACTTCAATGCGGAACAGCACCCCCTTGGTTGACTTCGCCCCTTCGCCGGTTTCATATTCCACATCAAAGCGTTCCTCGACTTGACGCCCCACCCCTCGCGTTTCATTCGTCGGGCGCAGAGCCAGAGAAATTTTATCTTTGACCTTGACTTTAATTTGATTGACAATGGCAAAGTGGAAGGTTTCATCTGCCATCCGCATTCTCAGATAATCCAGGTTAAACTCTCGCGAGTGAACGAGGTCTGGATTCTTTTCCATTTTGGTAATCGTGTCAACAGCCAGCTTGTATTTTTTTTGGAGCTCTCGATTTTTAAACTCCTCCATCTTCAGCTTCTTGGCCAGCTTGTCTAATTGCAGCTTGGCAACCACCCCTACAAGCAGCAGCAAGAACAGCAGCCCTCCCGAGGCTGCCATCCAGGTTTGATCGGCAGGGGCGCTGTTTTCTTTGGGCTTGGCAGCGGGGGCTTTGGCAGCTAATAAGGGATCTACGAGGATGATACGGGCTGACATAGGCGTTTGCGGCTGGAATTTAAGGTTTATTTGTATCTGGGATGGGTCTTAAGAAGGCAGTGGAGCGGGCAAATTGATCACAACAGTTTTTTTCCTTAGGTCTATCTGTCACGCACCCACCGGCAGCGATAGTTGCGATCGTCGATGTAGCAGAGGTGCGGGAAGCTGGTATAGCGGCCCAACCCTCCTGGCCACCAAGGGTCTAAGAACCAGTAAATTTGATTGCCGGTCAGCCCGTCGCAGTAAAATTCAATGGCGTCGCCTAGGCTGTGTTCGGTTCCGCCACCGGCACCGGCATTGCTACCCGCAGGAGAGTACCAGCAGGTGATCTGAATTGGCCGGCCAATGCGCTCTTGCGCCCGCTCGAGCCTTCCCGCGATCCGAATCGCCGCATCCACTGTCGCTTGGTCGGGTGGCATCCAGGCCCCCCCGCCCGTTACCTGCGCCCAGGTAAAATAGCCGTCCGGAAGAATCGGGGCGTGGATCTGGATATTCTCCGGCGTCCACCGTTCCGGACGAGCCGGCACGAGCGCCACCGGCCTGGGCGGGGCAACCGGATCCCCAGCTCTGGCCCGATTCATCAGCTTCAGGTCATCAAACAGCGATCTCACCGCTTGCTCAAACGTCTCCAACTCCCGCCACAGTTGCGCGAGGCCGATCAACGCTTGCCGCTGGCTGTCGAGTTCTTTATACTCGGCAGGAATCCTCCTGACAAATTCCAGCAGCTCCCGATCCAAGCCGCTCGCTGCAGAAGTCAAAACGGCTGGGTCGCTTTTACCCGCCTTCAGGGTTTCGGCACTGACTCCCAAGCTCACCAGTGCCGCCGTGCGGTTTTCCAGCCCGTGCCAAATCCGCACCGCTTCTGTGAGGGCGTTACGCTGGTAGCCTTTGCCGGAGTACGACCTCGGAAGGCGCAGCGCGAAGGCGATTAAGGCTGGGTCGAGGATTTTCAGGCCAGTTTCGGCAGAGGTGTTTTTTCTCAGCGAGACGATCGCTGACTCCCTGGAATCCAGCTGACGCCACAGCTGAGTCAGCCGCAGCAGCGCTTCCACCTGGTGCGGGTAGCCCGTCCACTTGGGGGCAATTTGCTCAATAAATTGCAGCAACTGCCGGTCTAAATACGACTCATCCTCGGTTTGTGCCTGCGCTGGTGACACTTTATCTGCAAGCTTGGCCATCCACTCGTCCCCACTGTCCAGCCCGTGCCAGATGCGGGCCGCTGACCGCAGGGCGTCCCGCTGCCACGGCAAGCCGGTATAGTAGCGGGAAATTCCACTCACCAGTGTTAGCAGCGCCCCCTCCAGGTAATCTAGATTTTGGGGGAAATCAGCGACCTGACAGTCTCGGCTGCAGTCTTCCAGGTAAGCTTGCAGCAGCAGCTGGCTGTCACAGGCTTCTATGCGGGCGGCTGCCGTGTCGCTGCTGGCGGGCGCGTAACCGGCAGCAACCGTCTCGATGAACCGGTCGGTGTAGTGACCCTTTTCTGCGTGCCACAAGTCAGACGCCGCCCACCCCTCTTTGGCCAGATTCTCACTCAGACTGCGGATGGTACTGGCAGCACAGTGGATTTGTTCCGGCAAGGTATTGAGTTGCTCGAGCTTGATCCGATTCGCTGGAGAAATCCCCAAACCCGTTTCTCCGTCCCCTAAGGACGGCTGGCTGTGGGCTTTGTACAGCGCTGCCAAAATCGGCTTGTGAATGCCAGCCCGCGCCGCTTCTTGGATGTATAGGTGATTTTGCCTGTCTGGTGAGAGTTTGGCCATAAATAAGCGTGCAATCAGCTCCTAGGATAGCCCCTACTTTATGCCTTTTTTAACCTTATCTCAGGCTAGTGCTGTCGGTTTGTTGAGAAATATTCGTCTGGTGGCCACGGATATGGATGGCACCCTGACGCGGCGGGGCAAATTTACCCCGGCTTTGCTGCAAGCCCTAGAGGATATGGCTGCTGCCGGCATTCAAGTTTTAATTGTCACTGGTCGCTCCGCTGGGTGGGTGAGTGGGCTGGTCAGTTATTTGCCCGCTGCCGGTGCGATTGCTGAAAATGGTGGGCTGTTCTACAGAGCCGGTCAGGATGTGCCGGTGCAAATCACGCCCATTTCCGACTCTGCCGAGCACCGGCAGCATCTGGCTGAGGCTTTTGCCTTCCTCAAGTCTAGGTTTCCCCAAATTCAGGAGTCAGGCGACAATCGCTTTCGCATTACTGACTGGACATTTGATGTTGCCGGTCTGACGCAGGCAGACCTTGACAAAATGAATTTTTTGTGCTATGAGCTAGGCTGGGGTTTTACCTACAGTTCCGTACAGTGCCACATCAAGCCGGTGGGACAGGACAAAGCTGCCGCTGTGCTGCGGGTGTTGCGGGATTATTTTCCCGCAATAGCGCCGGCGCAGGTTGTGACGGTGGGCGACAGTCCAAACGATCAGAGTTTGTTTGATGCCGGCTGCTTTCCGGTTTCGGTGGGGGTGGCAAATGTCCTGGAATATGCCGGTCAGTTGCAGCACCTGCCGGTTTGCATCACCGCCAGTGCCGAGGCAGACGGTTTTTGTGAGTTGGCAAGGTTTATTATAGAGGCTGCCGCCGCCTGACTGTTCCCAACTCTTTGCTAGCCGGTCTTGTAATATCAGAAACCGGGTTTCTTTGAATGGAAGCAACAAAATTAAGGTCTGATAACCCACAGAAACCCATTTTCTTACTGCTGCTCTTGCGGCGAGCAGTCTATGGCTAAACTTTATGAATTTTTGGGATGCAAAAATTTTATCTGCCCAGAGCAATGATTGAGAACTTAGAGGCACTTGCCTGCCAACCCTACCCCCTTCACCCTCACGGATTTAACCCTAATGCAAATCTGCCTTACGAGTGCACAACCGAACCAGCTGGCAATGAAGGAATTTATCGACTTTCTCGGATTCCTCAACCAACAGCTCTATACAAAAAAACTAAACAGACTTGAAGCGATGCTGATGCCGGCAAACTTTAGCAGTTTAGTTGGGGACTTTATGGCTTCAAGCATCCCTAAATACTGCCCCGGCCTTGTCAAAAACCAATACCCGAACGGACATCCAGATTTAATCCCAGCAGGCATGTTTCCCAACAATGCCACCCCACACGCTAAGGAGGGGATTCACATCAAAGGCTCTCGCTATAAAACTGCGTGGCAGGGCTATAACTCAGAAGAAATCTGGCTGCTAGTGTTTATTTTTGACAGCAACCGTCCTGCAGATGCGGCTCAGGGCATCCAGCCCAGGCCCTTCCGGTTTGTCAAAGTTGTTGGAGCTTACCTCACAAAGAATGATTGGACATTTTCTGGTCAGGAAAGCAGTCGCCGGTCAATCGCCGCCAATGTCAAGCCGTCTGGCACTCAGAAGATGATTGCTAACTGGATTTATCAAGACCCCAAACTGCTCTAAATAGTAGGGTGCGTTCCCTTTAAGAGATCCCCCCAAACGGGGCGGAAGGGCCCGCCCCTACAAAGGGGGGCGCATTCTTGATGTCCCCCCCCTTTTTAAGGGGGGGCTAGGGGGGGATCTCGTCTGACTCAATTGTAAGTAGCAACTTGAGTTAACCCAACCGAAACCCCTCAGGAAGCAACTCAGCAACCGGCATTTCCTTTACCCCCTCGCGCCCTTGAAAAATCACAGTCGCCTCCGCCCCAAACTCCCAGATAAACTGCCGGCACGCACCGCAAGGAGAACAAGGCACCTCCCGCTCACTCACAACTGCGATCGCCCTAATTTTCATTCCCTCACCCTCAGCAGCAACCGCAGAGCAGATAGCAACCCGCTCCGCACAAATCGTCAGCCCGTAAGAAGCATTCTCCACATTGCAACCGGCAAATACATTCCCCCGTTGCGTCAGCACAGCCGCACCGGCACGAAACTGCGAATAGGGCGCATAAGCCTGTCTCACAGCCTGCCGCGCCGCCTCCACCAGCCGCGAGCGATCACTATCATAAATCCTTAAATTGTTCATAGAACTTCATCTAAAATTTCAGAGCGTGTCCGGAGGCATCAAGATTATATTATTATCCCAATTTAATTAAATCGTGAAACAGAGCAGCTGTTAGGCTTTTAATATACTTTTCCCTTGAAAGTCGGCGGAGCCGACAGAGCCTCGTTCCCAGCTGCCATGCTGGGAACGAGGGTATAGCAGTAGGCACTTAGGGCGCGGACCAACGGACAGGCCAGAGCGCCTGTCCCAGATATCTTGAGGCTAGGGCGAAGCCGTACCTACGCCTAGAATTCATATCAAGCATGTCCGCGCACTGACTGCGCACTGCTATAAATATGTCGCCAATTCAATCGCAGAAGTCTTAGCCAAAGACCCCACCTTCACCGGCAGGGGCGGGATCTGACAGCAGGGTGCGTCGCAACGCTACAAGCTGTTGCGCAGAAACCGGGTTTCTTTTAGAAACCCGGTTTCTGTAATTTCTGAAATTTACACGAAGGTTATTGACGCGCTATATCACTCACCGGCTGCCGATTCTGCCGGCAGCTGAGGTTTGTGCATCACCAACACCTTATCAACCCGATTGCCATCCATATCCACCACTTCAACGCGCAAGCCATTCCACTCAAAATGGTCAGCGGCGGTGGGAATCCGCCCCAGCTGCGTAATCACAAACCCGCCCATTGTGTGATAGTTCCCCCGATGCTCTTCCGGCAACTCCGCCATCTCAAACAGTTCAAAAAACTCCTCCACCGGCAGCATCCCATCCAGCAGCCAAGAACCGTCCTCACGCCGCACCGCTTGCGGTTCATCCTGATTTTCCACCGAAGGAATATCGCCCACAAGCTCCACCAAAATATCATTGAGCGTCACCAAACCCTGAATCACCCCATATTCATCCACCACCAGCGCGATGTGAGTGCTCGACTGCTTGAACAGCTCCAGAACCTTCAACCCCCGAGTGCTTTCGGGCACAAACAGCGGACGCCGCAACTTAGCAGTCAGGTCAAGCCGCTGTCCCGACAGAGACTGCGCCAGCAAATCAGTCACATGCACAACACCCAGCACATTGTCAAGACCACCCTGGCACACCGGCAGCCGGGAGTGAGCGCTATTAATAATCTTTTGCCGGTTCTCATCCGGCGAATCCTCCAGCTCCAGCCAGACAATATCCGGTCGCGGCGTCATCAGCGCACTAGCCGGGCGGTCGCCCAAGCGAAACACCCGCTCCACCATATCCTGTTCCGCTTCCTCAAACGTTCCCGCCTCCGTGCCTTGCTCAATTAAAACCTTAATCTCTTCCTCAGTCACCTGTGGCTCTGTGGACGGTTTAATCCCCAGCAGCCGCACCACCATATCCGTAGAAGCGCCCAGCAGATAAACAACCGGGGAAGTAATTTTAGCCAGCATCCGCATCGGGATAGCCACCACAGCAGCAAGCGGTTCTGGGTTATTGAGCGCCAGCCGTTTGGGCACCAGTTCCCCAATAATCAGCGTCAGGTAGGTGATCAGCATTACCGCCACTACAGATGCGATCGTCTCACTGTACGGTGCCAGCCAGGGAATCAGATGCAAAATCGGCCCGAGTCTGTGAGCGATCACCGACTCACCGAAGGCACCCGAAACAATCGCAATCAGAGTAATCCCAATCTGAACTGCGGGGAGGAACTTATTCGGGGCATTCGCCAGATCCAAAGCAATGCGGGCCTTGAGATCGCCCTGGTTGGACATCTGTTGCAGCCTCGCCTTCCGGGACGAGACTATGGCCATTTCTGACATCACAAACAGGGCGTTGGCGAGGATCAGCAGAAAAACAATTAGGATGTCAATAGTTGAGGACATTTTTTAAATTGCCGGCGCTTGCGGCTTTTCTTGAGCGCCAGAGTACCTGTGACTATTATCGGAACCGGCTCTGCGAAGTGCGAAGACTCTGGCTATATAGAAACTAGCATTTCCCGCCAAAACTCTGCCGGCACTGCAGTATGCCGCCGGGGAGGCGCTCTTAATGTAACCAATCTTTTACAATAATCTAAACAGGCACACATCTCTGCTGTTTCGCAAAAACGAGTTAAGCGTTCGCACAACTGATGGCCTTCTCTTCGATCATCCGCGCCCTGGGGCGCTCCCAGCTCACCGCCGAACTCCTCAACAAACTGCACCGGCACCGCAGTCTGCGGCTTTCCGGCATCCCCCGCCTGCCCAAAGGCTTGGTCGCCTCTGCCCTGGCGCAGCAAGAAGGGCGCAATTTGCTCGCGATCGCCGCCACCCTCGAAGAAGCCGGTCGCTGGGCTGCCCAGCTAGAAGCCTGCGGCTGGTCAACCGTCCATTTTTACCCCACCTCTGAGGCATCCCCCTACGAACCCTTTGACCCCGAATCCGAAACTACCTGGGGCCAAATGCAAGTCCTCGCCGATTTGGTGCAAGGGGAAAAAGACATGGCCATTGTGGCCACAGAGCGCTCCCTGCAACCCCACCTGCCGCCCCCAGACGCCTTCCGCCCCTACTGTCTCACCCTCAACCGGGGGATGCAGTGGGACTTGGCCACTTTCAGCGAGAAGCTGGCGCAGCTGGGTTACGAGCGTGCCCCCCAGGTGGAAACAGAAGGGCAGTGGAGCCGGCGCGGCGACATTATTGACGTGTTCCCGGTGGCGGCTGAACTGCCGGTGCGTTTGGACTGGTTTGGGGATGAGCTGGAAGATTTGCGGGAATTTGACCCGGCAACGCAGCGTTCGCTTGACAAAGTTGACCGGGTTGTGCTAACGCCGACGGATTTTGCGCCGGTGGTGATGGGGGTTTTGGGAGGAATGAACCGCCTTAGACGCGTAAGCGTTGCGGCTCGCGATAGCGAGCTTGCGGCTTCCCGCAGGGTGAACGCCAAGGAGGAAGAGGAGGAACAGAGGGGTGTCCGCCGGCTGCTGGGTTTGGCTTTTGAGCAACCGGCTTCTCTGTTGGATTATTTGCCGGAAGCGGTGCTGGTGGCGGTGGACGAGCCGGAGCAGTGTCGGGCTCACGGGGACAGGTGGTTTGAAGAGGTGGAGCAGCACTGGCTGGCGGTTGGATCGCCGGCATCTCTGCCGAAAACCCACCGCTGTTTTGCCGATTCGATGGCGGCTATGGCGGGTTTCCCTTGGCTGGAACTGTCGGAACTGGTGGGGGAGGTTGGCAGTAAATCCCCTAATCCAGGCTCGAATTCGCTGAATTTGGCCAGTCGCCCCGTGCCGGTCAGCCCTCACCAGTTTGCCAAAATTGCCGAAATTGTGCGCTCTGAGGGGAGTAAGGGGTTTTCTGTGTTCCTGGTTTCGGCGCAGCCTTCGCGCTCGGTGTCTCTGCTGCAAGAGCACGACTGTCCGGCGCAGTTTGTTCCCAATTCCCGGGATTACCCGATGATTGACAAGCTGGCTGTCTCTCACACGCCGGTGGCGCTCAAGTATTCTGGACTGGCGGAGTTGGAAGGGTTTGTTTTGCCGACTTTCCGTCTGGCGGTGATTACTGACCGGGAGTTTTTTGGTCAGCACGCTTTGGCGACGCCTAGCTATGTGCGCAAGCGCCGGCGAGCGGCGTCCAAGCAGGTGGACCCGAATAAGTTGCGTCCAGGAGATTATGTGGTTCACCGGCAGCACGGGGTGGGCAAGTTTGTCAAGTTGGAAAGTCTGACTATCAATAATGAAACGCGAGACTATTTGGTGGTCAAGTACGCGGACGGCACTCTGCGGGTGGCGGCTGACTCGCTCGGGGTGCTGTCGCGCTACCGCACGGCTGAGGGGAAGGCTCCGGAACTCAACAAGCTGACCGGCAAGGCTTGGGAAACCACTAAGAATAAGGTGCGCAAGGCGGTTAAGAAGCTGGCGGTTGATTTGCTGAAGCTTTATGCGAAACGAGCGCAGCAGCAGGGTTTGGCTTACCCGTCTGATTCGTCTTGGCAGCAGGAATTGGAGGATTCTTTTCCTTACCAGCCTACGCCTGACCAGTTGAAGGCGACTCAGGATGTGAAGCGGGATATGGAGAGCGAGCGCCCGATGGACAGGTTGGTTTGTGGGGATGTGGGCTTTGGCAAGACGGAGGTGGCGATTCGGGCGATTTTTAAGGCGGTGACTGCAGGAAAGCAGGTGGCGCTGCTCGCGCCGACGACGATCCTGACGCAGCAGCACTACCACACGCTGAAGGAGCGGTTTGCGCCGTACCCGATTCAGGTTGGGTTGCTCAACCGGTTTCGGACTGCTGAGGAGCGCCGGGATCTCCAGCGCCGGCTGGTGACGGGGGAGCTGGATGTGGTGGTGGGAACTCAGGCGATTTTGAGTAAGGGGGTGGCGTTCCGGGATTTGGGGCTGCTGGTGGTGGATGAGGAGCAGCGGTTTGGGGTGGCGCAGAAGGAGAAGATTAAGACGCTGAAAACTCAGCTGGATGTGCTGACGCTCAGCGCCACGCCGATTCCCCGCACGCTTTATATGGCGCTGTCGGGGATTCGGGAGATGAGTGTGATTGCAACGCCACCTGCTTCCAGGCGTCCGATTCAGACGCATCTGTCGCCTTATGACCCGGAAACGGTGCGCAGTGCGATTCGTCAGGAGCTCGACAGGGGCGGGCAGGTTTTCTATGTGGTGCCTCGGATTGAGGGGATTGAGGAGATTGCCGGTCAGCTGCGGGAGATGATCCCTGGGGCGAGGATTGCTCTGGGACACGGGCAGATGGATGAGTCGGAACTGGAAGCGACTATGCTGGCTTTCAGTGCCGGTGAGGCGGATATCCTGGTTTGCACGACTATTATTGAGTCGGGGCTGGATATCCCTAGGGTGAATACGATTTTGATTGAGGATGGCCACCGTTTCGGTCTGGCCCAGCTTTACCAGCTGCGGGGGCGGGTCGGGCGTGCCGGTATTCAAGCTCACGCCTGGATTTTTTACCGCCGGCAAAATCAGCTGACTGATGCGGCTAAAGCCCGGTTGCGGGCAATTCAGGAATTCACTCAGCTCGGTTCTGGCTACCAGCTTGCTGTGCGCGATATGGAAATCCGGGGGGTGGGAAATCTGCTGGGCGCTGAGCAGTCTGGGCAGATGGATGCTATTGGGTTTGACCTTTATATGGAAATGCTGGAAGAGGCTATTCGGGAGATTCGCGGTCAGGAAATTCCCCAGGTGGAGGAGACTCAGATCGATTTGAACGTTACGGCTTTTATTCCAGCGGATTATATCCCGGATTTGGATCAGAAGATGAGCGCTTACCGCACTGTGGCGTCTGCCTGCTCTCGGGAAGAACTCAGCCAGATTGAGGCGGACTGGCGCGACCGCTATGGGCCTGTTCCTGCAGCCGCAGAACACCTGTTTCGTCTGGTGGAATTGAAGCAGATTGCCAAGAGGCTGGGCTTTTCTCGTATTAAGCCGGAGGGCAAGCAGCACGTTTTTCTGGAGACGAAAATGGAGGAGCCGGCTTGGAATTTGCTGAAAGCTAAGCTTCCCGAACACTTGCACGAGAAGTTTGTCTACAGCCCGGGGAAGGTGACTATCCGCGGGATGGGGGTGCTCGGCGCTGAGAAGCAGCTGGAGTGCCTGATCGACTGGCTGGGCAAAATGCAAGGGGCGCTCCCAGAACCGGCTCTCGTCTGAATTGGCTGAAACTCATCTGGCGGTTCCTATAAAAAGCCCCGGTTGGAATATCGGGGCGTGCTGTTTTGAGAAGCTAGAAAGTCAGATTAGAACGCAGGTATTGTATTATTCTGAAACCGCTCGTTCCCAGCCTGGCAGCTGGGAACGCCGTTTTGTCGGCTCCGCCGACTTAAGGTTTATCGCTTTGTCACCCACTCGCAGTACAGTTTGGAGTCAGCCCCGACATGCCACTGCGCCACTAGATATATTTGACTGCGGGCTTTCGCTTTGGCAATCATCCCCAGCAAAAGGTCTTCTTTACTTTCCGAAATTTCCGATACAAGCGCGGGTTTTTCTAAGATTGCGGCGGTCATGGCTTTCCTCCTCTGCGGTGAGCGGTCGGAATGCAGTTGTTTTGTGTTCTTACTAATAATGTCTCTTTTTTTACTGGAAATTGCTGTGACGCAAGACCTGTCGCTCTGTGATATTTTCTCGGCTTCTTTGTGATCTCGATCGGGGGGAAGGCACCTCGCCCCTCCCCCGCAGGAGTATCGGCTGCGTTCAAGAAAGCGTGCTTCACCGCGCTTGGACGTGACAGGGGGGCGATCTGATCTCCGACGGCTTCGTTCCCCTCGTTCCTTTGCACCGCCAGGGCAGGGGGGAATAGCCCCCCTTTTTAAGGGGGGTTGGGGGGATCTATGGTACTCAGAAACCCGGTTTCTTTAAGAAACCGGGTTTCTGGCGTGTACATCCGCTGCCAACTAGGTATTATAGCCGGTGGCGGCGGAAAAGCACTCTCAGCCACTGGCGTTAGGGGACATCCCGCAATGAACGTCTGATAAGGAAAGCTTAAATCCAAGAAAGCAATAGATTATAGTCCTCAGCTAGGACTGTTCCCTTTTCTCTCTTTTGGAGGACAGTTCAGCTATACTTCATCCTAGTATTTAGGATTTTTATCATTGAAATGACGTAAAAATGCCTCTGGTTTTGTAGATTTATAAATAGGGATGAAAAAAGCACGTCTCCCCCCTCCCAGTCCACCACTCGCACAATCAAGCAGGAAAACTTATGAATGTGATATTGGCAGACAATCTAAGTCAGTCTCTCCCCGGTCAGGCGAAGAGGGGCGCTCAATTCCCTAAGTTACAGCTTGACCCACTGCGCCCGGTGCGTCAGCTGCTTGACGGAATTGAAATTCGCAATCCTAAAGTGGCTAAGTTTATCCATAAGGCGATTCCAGCTCAGTGTCCTTTTGAACGGGATATTACGCTGTTCGGGCGCAAGATAGCCCACATTCCACCACTTTGCAAGCTCAATCCCCTGTATGACCAATTCGTTGGTTTGCGTTTTCGCGCCCTCTGCTATTTAGTCGATCAGTGCGGGATGGATATCTAGTCCCTCTCTGCTATCCTGATATAAATTGGAGAAAAACCCTGAGGGACGTTAAAATTGGACAAACGCCACCTCGGAAAGAAACCTCAGGGTGTCCAACCTGATTTATCAAGTCCATAAACCGGGGTTATTGCTATAATTATAGGGGAGTAGCTGACCGGAAATGTCTGTGGGTGAACCCGGATATTAGTTCACCCGCCCCTACTGACGGCTGACCCCGCATAAGAAACCCCGGTTGATTTTGGCTGCACTTATATTTTATTTATAAATTAGTTCTGAGACACTCATCCAAAACCCTATCTTACTCCCCCTCCCCGCAGGCGGGGAGGGGGTTGGGGG
>Ga0185317_100160_pt1 | contig 23261 bp, 18 predicted proteins | sample DevilsHole_FD_128020 | JGI IMG/M metagenome (GOLD analysis project Ga0185317, IMG submission 128020) | Groundwater microbial communities from Devils Hole, Nevada to study Microbial Dark Matter (Phase II) - Devils Hole (SPADES assembly)... | ecosystem: Environmental > Aquatic > Deep subsurface >...
TTGCTGGAGTCATATACCCAAGATATGTATAAACTGTAGCCCCTTGTGGGAGAGGGGGGCTGGGGGGGTGAGGGGCAAGCTGTGGTAACATACCCAAGATGTGTATAAACAGTAGCCCCGTACACGGGGAGGAGGTTGGGGTGCCGGGTTGATCCGACAAATGCGCACCGGCACTCTACACGGTTTCTCCCTTGGTTGTGACAAGCTTGGATTTGAGATAGCGCAGCCCTAACCAAGTCAGGGCGCATCCCAAAACATAATAGAGGAAGTCCCACCAGACAAAAGTGGTGCCCAAGAGGGTGCGCCCTAGCCATGTGGCCCGAATCGCTTGCAAGAATGGGGGCTGCCACAGCTGGAGGCATTCCAGCAGTGCCGTGACGGCAAAAACGCCGGTGGCCACTTTGGCCGGCGGCACCTGTGGCCAGATGAAGGCCACCAGCACTATCCAGAAGGCTTCGTAGAGGATCGCACCGGCATACCCGTTCACCCACCAGTCCAGCTGACCCCGGTAAGCCTTAGTGTACAAGCCCACGGGTACTAGCACCAGCAGGACGATCGCCAGGACGGTTCGGTAGGCGCGAAACCGCTGGGAGCGGAAACTGGGAACAGTCATCATCTCCGCTTAAATATGTTTTGACTCTCTTTAGAGCTTAGGCAGAAACCGGGTTTCTCAACCAGACCCCTAGACTAGAGCAGCAGTCATATCCCCTCATTCCCAGGCTCCGCCTGGGAACGCCGTTCTGGAGGCAGAGCCTCCAGCAGGCAGACAGACAGATTAAAAGCTTAACAGCTTATCAGCGCAGGGTATCACACCAGAAACTCGGTTTCTTTCAGGGTTGTGCCCAAGTCCCACTCTTGTGTGGCCCCTGTGCCGGCACTACATTAAAAAATTATTAATTTAGCGCAGCTGTGACAATTATATGGTATAGCGGTGACTTTGGGGCCGGCCCTTGGAACGAAGGCGTCGGGCCGGCGGGGCCTTGGGGGCCGGTATGGCCTGCCCCACTCAAATGTTACTGCTGTCGCGTAACTTAAAATTTTGTAAAGAAATGTTATATTTTTTATTAACCTATAAGACAAAGCGTTAGGGCCAGCACGAGAGATTTAGAGAGATTGCCATGAAACACCTATTTAGTCAAAGACTTCTGGTATCCTTAGCCGCAGTGATCCTGGCTGTATCCGCTTGGGCGATAGCGCCGGTGGCCCGGGCCTACGAGAATCCCGACTTGCTTCCCGACACCCAGACAGCGGTGATTGATTTGGCCAAGTCCCTGACCGCCGTACAGGAAGAGGCGCTGGACAAAGACCTGCAGCAATTTGAAGCGGAAACCGGCTTCAAACTGCGAGTGTTGACCCAGTATGACCGCACCCCCGGACGGGCGGTGAAGAAATTTTGGGGTCTGGATAACAGGAGTGTGCTCCTGGTTGCCGATCCGCGCGGCGGCAATCTGCTAAACTTCAATGTCGGGGATGACCTCTACCCGCTGCTGCCCCGCACCTTCTGGGTGGAGTTGCAAACTCGCTTCGGCAATCAGTTCTTTGTCCGCGAAGAGGGCGAAGACCAAGCCATCGTCCAGTCCCTAGAGTCGATCAAGACTTGTTTGCGCCAGGGCGGCTGTCGGGTTGTGCCCGGTTTGCCCAGAGAACAATGGATTTTGACTCTAATTACATCTGTGATTGGTGGGATGGTGTTTGGATTCGCAGCGCAACCCCGCGATGGCAAAGTCTTTGCGTGGCAGTGGGCGCTGATTTTCTCCCCCCTGTGGGGCATCCTGTTTGTCGCCTTCGGCATTGGGCCGGTGATCAGCCGCACCGCCGAGTGGCTGCCCTTATTCCGCAATATCATCGGTTTTGTAATCGGGGCTTTAGTCGCCTACCTGACGCCGGTTCTAAACCAATCCTCGCCTTCGGAAACCTGACGCCGATTTTGATACAATGGGAAATTCCTAATTGGGCATTTGACCAGAAACCGGGTTTCTTCTGTAGTAAAGCTGAGGCCATATCGCTGACCCTAGAAACCGGGTTTCTTCAAGAAACCCGGTTTCTGTTTGTTGTGAATTCACTTTTTCTTTAATACCGGCACCGCCATCAATACGCAAAAAAGATATAAAGTTTTTAACATTAACCGTATGGAGGGCGGCGCTCCTTCTGTCCAGACGGAAACAAAGGGAAGAGCGCCGAGAAGATTTATGATAGAATGGCACGTTACCGACGCCCAAAGTCTGGCAATTATTGACAGAGAAATCGGCGACCACTCATTTTCACCGGCAGAATACGAAATATTGCGGCGGGTGATTTGCGCAACAGCTGACTTTGAGTACAAATCGCTGATACACTTTTCCGATCAAGCCCTGCAAGCAGGGGCGGCGGCGCTGGCGGCTCGCAGCACCATTGTCGTAGACGTGCCGATGGTGCAGGTGGGCATTGCGCCCCAGATCCAAAACACCTTTGCCAATCCAGTCTACTGCAGCATGGAAGCCCTGACGCGCCCCCAAAAAGAAAAAACTCGCGCCGCTTGGGGCATTGAAACCCTAGCCAGACGCTATCCGGAGGCAATCTTTGTCGTGGGTCAAGCCCCGACGGCGCTCACCGCCATAGTGGAGCTGATTGAAGCCGAAGAAATCAGGCCCGCCCTCGTGATTGGCACCCCCGCCGGTTTTGTGGATGTGGATGTCGCCAAAGCTCGGCTGAATGACTCCCTCGTCCCTCACATTCGCATTGACGGACGCAAGGGCAGTGCGGTGGTGGCCGTGGCCATTGTCAACGGACTGGTAGACCTGGCTTGGCAGGCATACGGGCAAGAGGGGAGGAGCGGTTTATAACCGGGCACTGGGCAGTGGGCAGGGGAAATTTTGGATGCCCGGATTTTGGATGCCCGGATTTTGGATTTATAGCGGTTTTCAGTTGGTTGAAGTACATGCCAGAAACCCGGTTTCTTTAAGAAACCGGGTTTCTGGTGCACCTCACCTCGGATGAAAACCGCTATATTGTCCAATATCCCATGCCCCATGCCCCACTGTTAGCGCTCTGCAGCGGATTTCTTGCGGGAGCGCAACTCTTGGCTGACCTCCAGAAATTCATCCCGCCGCAGGTAGGGATAGTCACTCACCCAGACCTTTTGACCGGGAATATAAATATCTGAGACTTTGGCAATCCGGCTCAAGTTGGGTTCATTGGACATCACCAGCATCTGCGCCAGCTGGCCCTCGGCGATGCTGGAGTGTTCTTTGCGCAGGGGGACTTGCAGCTCGGTAGAAAAGCCGGTGCGATCGCCGACGGCCAGATTCAGCCGCCGCTCTCGGTTCTCGACAATCACCAGCTGTCCTTTGGCGTTGACGGTTTCCTCTTGACCGACCACTTCATCTGTGATATATACATCCAAGACCCGTCCTTGCCACAATCCGCAATAGAGATAGCGCCGGCACTTAGCGTTGCGCGAACTGGCCACAGCCACCGGCCCCCAAAGCCAGTAAAAGCCCGCAGCGATGCCGGCGATCAGCTCCAACTGCCCCCCACCCCTGTCACCTAACGCCAGTCCCAGCAGAAAAATCAGCAGCACGCTGACCACAGAAATCAACAGCCGCTTTAAAAAATCGGAGAACTTACCCCAGCAGTAGGCGTATTGAGCGCCAGTAGCAACGGCGGGAATCAGTCTTTCAAATGTTTTGCGAGTTAAGGGGATCAGCATAGGTACAAGGCGCTTACCGCTCAATAATATAAGTTTTTTTAATCTTTACCCACGCTCGCGGGCGCGATTAAAGCTACAATAACGGGCTGGATATCCAATTGTATTGGAGGTTTTATGAGTTATCACGACGACGACGAACTTTTGGAATTAGAATGGGAGATGGACGAGAGCACAGCATTTAGCAGTGTCATCGTTTTCGCCATGAACGCCGACGAGGAAATATCTGAAGAAGAGGCGCTGGAGGCTTTTATCACCCTCAATGGTATGAACCTCTTTCAGGATTATTCCGATGATGACATGGCAGTCATCTTCCAGGATGTCTCAGAATTGCTCGAAGAGCAAAGTCCCGAAGAACTGTGGAACTCCGTTACAGAAGTTCTCTCACCTGAAATGCGGGAAACAGCTTTTGCTGTAGCCACTGATATTATTTTGGCAGATGGCGTCCTCACCCCAGCAGAAAAGGATTATTTGAGCGAGATCGCTAAAAACCTGGAGATTCCAAAGCAGATCGCTCAAACCATAATCGACGTTATGGTGATTAAGAACCGAGGCTGAAGAACCCTTATGTCCGGTTAATTACTTTTCATATTACAGGGCGGGTTAAAATTGCTGGCGGCAACAGGAGCGATAGTTTAAAAGCTTGCCAATGTTGGCTCGCAGGAAGAGGGCAACGTTATATAGAAAAGTATTCAACCGGACATAAAGTACCGGTCAAAGGATCTTTTCCAACCCGTAAACCAGAGATTTCAGGGGGCGGACTTGGCGAATGGCCAGCAAGACGCCGGGCATGTAACAAGACCGGTCTGTGGTGTCGTGGCGCAGGGTGTACACTTGACCTAATGCGCCGAAAATCACCTCTTGGTGGGCAATCAAACCGGGGAGGCGGATGCTGTGAATGCGAATGCCCTCGGGAGCAGAAGCGCCTCTGGCACCGGCAAGTTTTTCAGTTTCCTCAACCAGTGGCGGGTTGTAGGTTTTGCCCATTTCGGCAAGCATTTGGGCAGTTTGAATGGCGGTGCCGCTGGGGGCGTCGGCTTTTTGGTTGTGGTGCAGCTCAATAATCTCCACAAAGTCAAAATATTTGGACGCCGCAACAGCAGCCTGCTGCAGGAGTACCATTCCGATGGAAAAATTGGGAACAATAAGGCAGCCGGTGCTGGCTTTGTCGGCGAACTCAGCCAAATCTTGGATCTGTTCCGGGCTCATGCCGGTGGTGCCGACGACGGGGCGGATGCCATAGGCAATGGCAGAGCGGACATTATCGTACACCGATTTCGGGTGGGTGAAATCCACCATCACCCCCAGCTGTTTTTGGCTGGCGGCAAAAGCCAGCATCGGCTCCAACTCACCGGTAATCGGAACTTCCAGCACCCCGCAACCGGCCAGCTCGCCCGCATCTTGGCCTTGGTACTGGGGGTCGCGGTCAATGGCCCCGATCAGGGTCATGTCCGGGGCTTGCGCCACCGCCTTGACCACCTCACGGCCCATTTTGCCGGCGGCACCGTTAACAACAACAGGGATAGGATTAGGGCTGGTCATGAATCTGGTAAAAATTAGCTAAAAAAGTGTCAAAGTACCCAACAAGCAAATTTTAGACTGGCTTTGAGAAATCACAGCAGTGCGCGAGTGCCTGAGGGACTGAGAAACCCGGTTTCTTAGAGAAACCGGGTTTCTCAGCCGCAGTCCATCCAACTGAGAACCGCCATATACTGTTATGCTGCGTGCACAGCCAGCTTCTGTGTCAGATTTTGTGAGCATTCGTTCTGCCTTGTCAACCGCCACTGGCCTGCGCATGTTTGGCCGCCCCCTCACCCTCGCCAGCCTCACCGTCACCGCCTTGCTGCTTCTGGTGCGGCAGCTGGGCTTCCTCCAGCCTCTGGAACTAGCCGCTTATGACTGGATGGTGCTAATCCGCCCGTCACATGGCCCAGACCCCCGCCTGCTGGTGGTGGAAATCACCGAAGAAGACATCCGGGCCCAAAAGAAATGGCCCCTGACAGATCGGGTCTTGGCTGAGGTGCTGGCAAAATTATCCCAGTTAAATCCCCAAGTTATCGGCTTGGATTTGTATCGCGATCTCCCCCAAGATCCAGGCCGTGCCGAACTGGCTGTTCAGCTGAAAAACTCCAATGTTATTGCCATTACCCATATCGGTAACAGCGCCAAGGGCAGCGTGCTCCCCCCCGCCGCTGTGCCGGCGGAGCGAGTCGGGTTTAACGACGTGGTGCTTGACCCAGATGACGTGATTCGCCGCAATTTGATGTTTGCTTCCTTTGAAACAGAAGACGGTCAGACAAAAGTTCTTCACTCATTTTCCCTGCGGCTAGCCGAAACCTATCTGAAAAATCGAGGGCTGTTGCCGAAAAACAGCGACAGCAATCCTGACCTGATTTTGTGGGGGAAAGCCCGGTTTTTGCCCTTAGAGGCCAATTATGGCGGGTATGCCGGTGCTGACGCCCGAGGATACCAGATCCTCCTGAATTACCGCTGTGGCGGCGATGTGGCGCGAATTGTCACCCTCAGCCAGGTTTTGAACGGCGATCTCAACCCGGACTGGGTGAGAGACAAGATCGTGCTCGTGGGCACTAGCGCGTCCAGTCTCAAAGACCTGTACTTGACTCCCTACAGCGCCGGCGATCGGGAAATCGCCAAGATGCCTGGGGTTTTGATTCACGCTCAGATGGTGAGCCAACTTCTAGATGCCGTCACCGGCGAGCGCCCCCTGTTTTGGTTCTGGCCAGAATGGCTGGAAGCCCTCTGGATAGGGGTGTCGGCGCTTGCCGGCGGCGTGCTGGTGCTGCTGCTGCGTCACCCCCTGCAGCTGGCAATCGGCGCGGGTGCCGGTGTGACGGTGTTGTTGGCCACCTGCACGAGCTTGTTTTTTCTCGGGGGGTGGGTGCCGGTGGTGTCGCCGGTTTTGGCATTTGTGGCGGGGGGTGCCGGTGTGCGCTGGGGCAAATTCCGCGATCACACCTTTTACGACTCCCTGACCGGCTTGCCCAACCGGGCCAAGTTGATCCAGCTGCTAGCCGCGCAACAGGTTCGCGCTAGCAGGGTGAAGGATGATTCCTGTGCTGTGCTGTTTCTGGATTTGGATCGCTTCGGCGCAGTGAGTGGCACTCTCGGAGACAAACGCGGCGACGATCTGCTGGTGGCGATTGCCAAGCGCCTGCACGAGTGCGTGCGGGGTGCCGGTGCAGTGGCGCGGGTTGGGGGGGATGAGTTCGCTATTTTCCTCAGGGATATTAAGGATGCAAGCGCGGCGACTGGTTTTGCCGAACGCCTGCGCGGGGAGTTGGAGCGACCTTTTCACCACAGCGGACAAGACGTGTTTATTAGCGCCAGCACCGGCATTGCTGTGGGCGCGAGCGCTGACGCCCCAGACTTGCTGCGCAACGCCCAAACGGCCATGTATCGCGCTCGGACGCAGGGGCGCGGGCGCTATCAGGTGTTCGAGGCGGCTATGCATGCCGGTGCGGCGGGGCGCTTGCTCCTGGAGGCTGACCTGCGGCGGGCAATTGAGCGCCAAGAGTTTGTGGTTTTTTACCAGCCTTTTGTATCTTTGTCAAGTGGAAAAATTGTCGGTTTTGAGGCGCTGGTGCGCTGGAAGCACCCCCAGCGGGGTATGGTTTTCCCGGGGGAGTTTATTCCGGTGGCGGAAGAAACGGGACTGATTGTGCCGCTAGGAGCGCTGGTGATGCGCGAAGCTTGCCGGCAGATGTGCCAGTGGCATGAGCAATTTTCTGGGGAAGCTGGGGAACTTGGTGCAGAACCTCACTCCCAGCAAGCGCTGAGCGTCAGCGTCAATCTTTCAGGAAAACAGTTTGCTCACGCAGATTTGATTGCGGAAATTGAACAAACGCTACAAAATACGGGGTTGGATGCCAGCTGTTTGAAGTTGGAAATTACGGAAAGTGTGGTGATGGATGATATCGACTCGGCGCTGGCTATGCTGTCGCAGCTGAAAGCGCTGAATGTTCAGTTGGGGATTGATGATTTCGGCACCGGCTATTCTTCTTTGAGTTATTTGCACCGCTTTCCCACTAATACGTTGAAGGTTGACCGCTCCTTTGTCAGCCGGCTGGAGTCGGGAAGCGAATATGTGGAGATTGTGCGGGCAATTGTGACGCTCGCTCACAATTTGGGGATGGATGTGATTGCAGAAGGTGTGGAAACCTCCCAGCAGCTGGCTGTGCTGCGAGAGCTCGGCTGCGAATACGCTCAGGGCTATTTCTTCGCCAAGCCGGTGCCGGCTGAGGCTGCAGAAGCAATGCTGGCGTCGCAACCTTTTGAATTTTGAAGGATTCCGGTGCGCGATCGCCGCTATACTCTCGTTCCCAGGCGGAGCCTGGGAACGCGCTTCTGGAGGCTCCGCCTCCTTTAAAGGGAAAACAAATTAAAAGCAAAACAGCTTAACCTCTATCACGCACCCTACTTGTGATATGTATCACAAACCCTCGGTGAGTATATTCACTTATCATTGAGATTTTAATCACTGTTTACAGCCTGAAATCTGTATAAATTAAAAGAGCAGGGCAGTGGATAAGAGATAAGTGTTATGCCTATAATAACCCAAGTTGCTACTTACCAGTGAGTCAGGTCAGATCCCCCCCCTTCCCCCCTTAAAAACGGGGGGAAATACTCAAAACCCCCCTTTTTTAGGGGGGGTTTGGGGGGATCTAGATGCTTAAACTTGTAGGTAGCAACTTGAGTTATAATAATGCGATGATGTCCAATGCCCCATGCCCCATGCCCCATGCCCAATGCCCCATGCCCATGTCCTAAACGAGGAAACTATTGCAGATATCGCTATGATTAAGCTTTACCGATTTTTTCAGCTAATTGCTCAACTGCTCGCTTACACCTACTCAGCACTAATTGCCAGCTATCTGATTCTCCGACTGATATTTTGGGACAGTCTGTGGCAGGTTGGTTTTGCCGGGGATTTTGTACCTTGGATTTTATTGCCAATTTTCCTATTGCCAATTTTAGCATTTTTTGTCATAAAGAAACGCTGGTTCGCAATTGTTTCATCTGTGGCTTGCATCTGGCTGCTTGGTTGGCTGCACCTCACCTACTTTTCTCCCCAGCCGGCTAATATTAGTAACTCGCCGCTCAGCGTTAAGGTGTTTTCTGCAAACTTCGGCTGGCATACCAAATCACCAGAACCTTTAATTAAGCTAATTCAGTCGGAAAAACCAGACCTCATTTGTTTGCAAGAAATTGGCGGTAAGGACACAGAAACAGTCTTCTCTAAGTTGGCAGCATTATACCCGCACCACCGGGGGCGCGAATACCACGTCATACTGAGCAGATATCCCATTCGCTCTTTTCAAGGGTTACACCTGGGCGCTGGTAAGGAACCACAGGAACGAGCTATTATCGAAATCAACCAGCAAGATGTAGTGCTTTATAACATTTCAACCACACCCCCGTGGATTCGCAAGCAGAAAATTTTGCCTTTCCTCACAATACCCGTTTACGATTACCCCGAACGCCCGAAACAAATTAAAGATTTAGTGCGCCGGCTCCAGAAAGAAACGCTTCCGGTTATTGCCGCCGGCGACTTTAATTTTACAGAACAGTCTCAAGACTACCATGAGTTAAAAACCGTTGTGCGAGATGCTTTCCGAACAGCAGGATGGGGTTTGGGCTTTACTTGGCCTTCAGGATGGAATCTGAATTTATTTAATCAAAAGTTAAAGGGTGAATTGAACTTTCCCTTGGTCAAGCTTGACTATGTTTGGTACTCTCCGCACTGGGGGGCAAAATCAGCTAAGGTTTTCCCGACAATCGGTTCAGAACATCTGCCGGTGGGAGCAGAACTACAGATGCAACCGGAATCTGCACGAATGTAGGGGCGGGTTCACCCACAACCTGTGCTACATAGATACAACGCCGATAAACCCGCCCCTAACTGGGCGGTTAAAACATGTAGGGGCGGGTTCACCCACAACCTGTGCTACATAGATACAACGCCGATAAACCCGCCCCTAACTGGGCGGTTAAAACATGTAGGGGCGGGTTCACCCACAACCTGTGCTACATAGATACAACGCCGATAAACCCGCCCCTAACTGGGCGGTTAAAACATGTAGGGGCGGGTTCACCCACAACCTGTGCTACATAGATACAACGCCGATAAACCCGCCCCTAACTGGGCGGTTAAAACATGTAGGGGCGGGTTCACCCACAACCTGTGCTACATAGATACAACGCCGATAAACCCGCCCCTAACTGGGCGGTTAAAACATGTAGGGGCGGGTTCACCCACAACCTGTGCTACATAGATACAACGCCGATAAACCCGCCCCTAACCCTCACGGATTCGCCAACAGTATCATTAAATTAAAGGGCTTATAAATAAGGTAATTGGTGTCTATTTAAGCTCCGGGCGAATGGAATTCGCGGCTAGACAAACAAAGTACGCCTGCGCGGAATAAGAGAATAGTTAGGAAATTGCGTTATTAACGCTCCGGTCATGTTATACTGATGAAGATGTTTTCAATCAAGGACAGACTAATGGCTATAATTAAGCTTTCCCGGCTTTTGCAGCTGGCTGCTGAAATACTCGCTTACGCTTACTCAGCACTGATTGCCGGCTATCTCATTCTCAGACTAATATTTTGGGACAGGCTGTGGCCGGTTGCTTTGGCCGGCACTTTGGTTCCTTGGATTTTCTTTCCTATTTTCCTCCTGCCCATTCTAGCATTTTTTATCATAAAGAAACGCTGGTTCGCGATTGTTTCATCTGTGGCTTGCCTCTGGCTGCTGGGTTGGCTGCACCTCACCTATTTTTCTCCCCAGCCTTCTCCCATGAGTGGTGAGCCAAGCATCAAGGTTTTGTCTCTAAACTGCGGCTGGTATAAAACCAGCTCGGAAAATTTGGCTGAGCTCATACAGCAGGAACAACCCGATATCATTCTTTTGCAAGAAATAGTTCTCAAACACACCCAAAGAGCTTTTGTCTGGCTAAAAGCATCCTACCCGTACCAATTTGGTCAGCCGCCATCGGCTATTCTCAGCAAATACCCTATCCAGTCTTCCGAAATTATACACCTTGCCGGTCATCGAGAAGTTCAGCACCGGTCAGTTATCCAAATTAACCGGCAAGACGTGGTTGTTTATAATATTTCCATAACCTCGCCCTGGATTCGCCCCCATAAAGTTTTGCCTTTTCTGACAGTACCCGCTTACGAGTACGCAGAGCGTTCGGCAGAAATTAAAGATTTAGTGGGGCGACTCCAGCAAGAAACGCTGCCAGTTATTGCCGCCGGCGACTTTAATATGACAGACCAGTCTCAAGACTACCATAATTTGAGTGCTGTCATGCGAGATGCTTTCCGCACAGCAGGAGTGGGATTTGGCTTTAATTGGCCTAACGGTTTTAATCTGACTTTACTGAGGGATAATTTCAAGGGTGAATTCAAATTTACACTGGTGAGGATTGACTATATTTGGTATTCTCGACACTGGGGATCGCGCTCGGCAAAGGTGCTGCCGGCAACGGGTTCAGAACATTTGCCAATGGGGGCGGAACTCATATTGAGCAAATAAGCGATTAGGCTTTTAATCAGCTTGTTTGAGGAAGTAAGCAGAGCCGACAGATCCTCGTTCCCAGCCTCAGGGTGGGAACGAGGGGAATGCTGGTGCTATCTGCGTATCCGTTGCTACAGGCTGCGGTAAAAATAAACAGCTTATTCCCCTACTCCCCACTCAAGGGTAGCGTCACAGTAAAAATTGTGCCGACTCCTACTTCCGACTCGACAGCGATTTCACCCTTGTGTAAATCGACCGCCTTTTTGACGATCGCTAAACCCAGCCCGTTTCCAGCGATCGTGTCCACATTGCTGCACCGGTAGAACGCTTCAAACAGCCGGTGCATGTCTTCCGGAGGAATGCCGATCCCGGCATCTTGAATCTGAAACACCGCCACGCCAGCCTCACAAATTAGGGTAAAATTAATAGTGCTGTCGGTGGGGGAATATTTGATGGCGTTGGAAAGGAGATTGATCAGGATGTGCCGCAGCAGCTGTTTGTCCATCACTGTAGTGCGGTGGGTGCCGGTGCGGCTAAATATGAGCCGATGGTTTTTGCCGATCCCCAGCAGCAACTCTTCCACCAAATTGCGGCAGAAATTTTCCAGATCCAGCCGTGCCGGTTTAAACTCCAGTTTGCCCGCTTCCGCACGCCCCATCACCAAAACATCCTCGATCACCCGGCTCATATTTTCGGCAGCCCCTTGAATGAAATGAAGATATCGCAGTTTTTTCTGATCGTCCCATCTGTCGAGGTTAGATGCCAGGGTTTCGGCAGAAAGTAAAATAGTAGTCAGCGGGTTGCGCAACTCGTGGGAGGCTATGGAGAGATGGCGCGTTTTTTTATCGCTCAGTTCTTCGGCTTCTTTCCTGAGTTTTTCTGAAGTTTCCAACCCGCTCCTGAGTCTGGCTTCTGCCTGATGCCGGTGCAGGGCAATTTCGATGGTTGTTTGTAATTGGTTATCTTGGAAAGGTTTGAGAAGATAGCCGAATGGTTCTGTAATTCCCGCTCGTTTCAACGTCTGTTCATCTGCGCAAGCCGTTAGATAGACAACCGGAATATTAAAACGACTGCGAATTTGAGCCGCCGCTTCCACGCCGTCCATCTGCCCTTTTAAGTTAATATCCATCAAAACCAAATCGGGCTTGGTTTGTGCGGCTTTTTCCAGGGCTGCCTCACCGGACGAAACAACACTGGCCACATTATAGCCAAGTTTTGGCAATTTAAAGTGCAAGTATTTTGCAACCATAAATTCGTCTTCTACTACAAGTATTTGACGGGCAGCCATTTTTTTACCTTTTCTTGGATTGGATTTGAGAAAAATTCAAGGTGAGCAGCGTTACCTGGCTGCGGTAAAGTTCAAGAGTGGCTTCCTACCGCTTGGTTTATATGACAGCCCACTGCAACCCAAATGATTCGGTATTGTGGGAGTGTAAATCTGACCGCCTGCCGCTGCCACTATCACTGCTAGTCACGGATATTTTATCATAAAAATTTTTGGACTGCCAACTGTCTGGTGTAAATTTCGTCACTTTTCCCCTAGTAAAGTCTGGGCGAGGTAAATTGTCACTCCATTTATAGGCACGACTGACACAACTCGCTTCCTTTATATTAAAAAAACTTACCCTTGAAAATCTCCTGGATGCTGTCTGCCTGCTGGTGCTTGCCGCAGCCCTCTTTGGCGCTAGACTGCTTTCGGCGGCTGCCACCGGGCGAGAGTGTTCAGCCACTCGCTCGCCCTCACGCCCCAGCACTGTCTCCACTGGCGGACTGTAGGGGGTGGTGGCCACCGAGCGCGAAAGCGCGGCCATATATATATAGTAGCCGGCACCTTTCCCACAAAAGCGCGGCACTTAGCTTTGTCGCATCGCAGCGCATAGGAGCCGGCGGCGAGCCATGTCTCGCCAACCAGCCAGACAAATCGGCTCTCCAGGCCATAATTAGAAAGCGCCATCTGCATTTCCACAATCATTTTTTGGCTATTAAAGCAAACTGTCGCCAACTTTATGGCCGGCTACCAACGGCACGCCAAATTCTCTGTCTGGCCAATCTTCAGTCTGGCAACCGAACAGCGCCGCCCACCGGCACCCAAAAAGCATGCCATCCCCAGTGCCAGTGACAGGGACAGGGAAGATCGGGACAGTGCTTTCCGCTCCCCAGGGCCACCGGCAGTCCCCACCCGTGGCCATCGCGGCCTCAGTTTGATTCTGTCCGGCTGTATGCTTGTTATACGGCATAATTCATTCTGCCGCTATACAAACGTGCGTCCGCCTTCGCGGACTAATATTTATAATATGAATTAACCGGATGATATTTTCCCGCTTTTTTAAATCCCTGCCTTATCAACGACCTGCTGTTGAGAGCGTTGGCGCCAGTGCCGGCATTTCTCAAATGGCAGGTCTGTTGGAACTGCGGGACTGACCGGCACTGGCACGAAAATATGGCCCACTAGATTTTCCCACTTTTTTTGCAGATAAGCGCATGTGGGGAAAGCAATGGCAGCGGGTGCCTTTTGGCTACAGGCAAATTCTTCCCAAGGAAAGCCAAAAAATTGCTTGCCAGTGTGGCACAATAAAAAACGGTAATCAACAATGCTTAACCCCTAGGAATTCTCGTGACTCTCACCGCCACAGCCCGTCCCCCCCTGAATTTAACCGCCCGTCGCGCCGTGTTTCCCTTCACTGCCATTGTTGGGCAGGAAGAGATGAAACTGGCGCTGCTGCTGAATGTGATTGACCCCAAAGTTGGCGGGGTGATGATCATGGGGGATCGCGGCACCGGCAAATCTACCACTATCCGGGCGCTGGCAGACCTGCTCCCCGAAATCGAAGTCGTGGCGGACGATCCCTTCAACAGCCACCCAAACGACCCAGACTTAATGAGCGATGACGTGCGCGAAAGGCTGGCGCGACTCGAAGAGGTGCCGGCTGTCCAGAAAAAAGTCCCAATGGTAGACCTGCCCTTGGGTGCCACCGAAGACCGCGTTTGCGGCACCATTGACATTGAAAAAGCCCTTTCTGAAGGCGTCAAAGCCTTTGAACCGGGACTGCTCGCCAAAGCCAACCGGGGCATTCTCTACATTGATGAAGTTAACCTGCTCGACGACCACCTGGTAGACGTGCTTCTCGACTCCGCCGCATCGGGCTGGAACACCGTAGAGCGCGAGGGGATTTCTGTGAGACACCCCGCTCGATTTGTGCTAGTAGGTTCGGGAAACCCCGAAGAAGGCGAACTGCGCCCCCAGTTGCTAGACCGCTTCGGCTTGTGCTGCGAAATCCGCACCGTGAAAGAGCCGGTGCTGCGCGTGCAAATTGTAGAAGAGCGCTCCTCTTTTGACCAAAATCCCGTGGAGTATCTCAACAAGCACCAGCGCCCGCAAGATCAGCTGCAACAGAAGCTTGTCAACGCTCAAGACTTGCTGAAATCTGTTCAAATTGACTACGACCTGCGCGTGCAAATTTCCCAGGTCTGTTCCGAACTGGATGTCGATGGTTTGCGGGGCGATTTAGTCACAAACCGCGCCGCCAAAGCCCTAACCGCTCTTGAAGGTCGCACGGAAGTGACAGTGGATGATATCCGCCGCGTCATCCTCATGTGTTTGCGGCACCGGCTGCGCAAAGACCCCCTGGAATCCATCGATTCCGGTTACAAAGTTGAGAAAGTCTTCTGCCGGGTGTTTGGACTCCCCGAACCAGAAGATAGCAAGCCCGCTGCTGCCGGTAAGCGCTAGGAACGAACCGCAGATGAACGCAGATAAACGCAGATAATTATCTCATCCCTCTGCGCCCTCTGCGCCCTCTGCGGTTCAAAAAAATTCAAAAAATCAGCGCCAATGGAAAAACGAATTCTAGGATTAGATCCGGGGTTAGCCACTCTAGGATTTGGCGTGATTTCCTGCCAGATTGATAGGGCAGGGGCTCACGCCGTTTCCGCAATAGATTTTGGCGTCATTCAAACACCGGCTAAGCAGGAAATTGGGCAGCGGCTTTGTACGATATACGAGGACTTACACACCTTAATTGACCAGATACAACCTGACCTGGTTGCAGCCGAGAAACTATTTTTCCACCAAATGGGGAATACAATTTTGGTGGCGCAGGCGCGGGGCGTGATGCTGCTGGTGCTGGCGCAACACAAATTGCCGGTCGTAGAATTCAGCCCCCCGCAAATCAAGCAAGCGCTCACCGGCTATGGTAATGCGGATAAATACGAGGTGCAGCAAGCGGTGGCCCGGGAGTTGAATTTGCCGCAAATTCCCAAACCGGATGACGCTGCAGATGGGCTGGCAGTGGCGCTGACGGCGTGGTTTCAGCGCTAAGAGACTGTTTATAAAGTAATTGTTAAGGTCGGCGGGGTTTGAGAAACCGGAGAAACCCGGTTTCTTTAAGAAACCGGGTTTCTTTCCTCTTTGAGAAACCCGGTTTCTTTGAAAAACTTTCTCTACAATAGCCCTCCCTTACCGGCTCAACGCCTTCTCAATCTCCCCCACCAATTCCGGCGAGTCAGGCTTGACACTGCTGCGGAAACGTGCTACCACCTCACCCTGCTTGCCAACCAAAAACTTCTCAAAATTCCAAGATACATCGCCGGGAGGATTGACAGCTTGAGTCAGGCGTACATAGAGCGGATGTTTTTGACCGCCCACAGCGTGCACCTTATCAAACATATCAAAAGTGACGCCATAGTTTTTGCTGCAGAACTGCACTATCTGCTCGTTGGTTCCCGGTTCCTGCGCTCCGAAATCATTGCACGGAAAGCCCAAAACTCGCAATCCAGAGTCCTTGTACTTTTGGTGCAACTTTTCCAGACCGGCATATTGGGGCGTGTAGCCGCAGTAGGAAGCCACATTGACAATCAGCAGCACATTGCCGGCATACTCGCCGAGCTGCTTGTCCTCACCTTGGATAGTCTTTACTGTAATATCGGAAACTGTGTTGCTCATTTTCAGTACCATTCCTGTGGGCTGTAAAATCCAGTATATAAGCTGGAGACGGCAAGAAAAACAGGCAGCCTGTCCTAAAACGAGCAGGGCGCTGCCGGCAGCTTGCGGAGTCGGGGAAACAGGGTAAGGCCAAAGGCAGCCCTGGGGGTCAGGCACCCTTGGAGGGGGAACCCCACCCAAGGGGGCAAAAAATTGCTCTACCGCTGGAAATGATATAATAGGTTATTATATGTTAACATTTCCAGATTTATTGAGAATATTCAGGGATTTCAGGGGATCTGGCAAAAAAGCTCGGACTTTCTCGGGCAGGGCACAGGCTTCGCTAGCATAAAAAACAAACCGCACTTAAACCGAAGCTTTTCAAGAGAGAACATCTCAGTCCAGCCCCGGGCGTGCATCTTTCACTTAAACGGTTCGTCAATATCTCACACAGCCGGCAAGCGAACGCAACCTGAATCAACTATGCAGCGGAACAACCCACCCATCTACCTGCCAGACCTAAGGGACGTAATTGACCGACACCCCCTGGTGGTTACTTCCCAAACTCCTCTACTAGAGGTGATTGCGCTCATGGGTCAGCTCCGCAGCAGCTGCCCTCTCCGAGAAGTCAGCCCAGCAGCAGGCGTCGAGACGATTCCAGCCTCCCCTTTACTGGGAGAAGCCAGAGCCAGCTGCGTCTTGGTAATAGACTCAATACCCTGCCGCTCCCAGGTCGGTTCCTCCCTACGGGGAATCTTCACCGAGCGGGATATAGTCACACTGATAGCCGCCGGTGAGAACTTAAAACAGTTGACAATCGCCGAAGTTATGACCGAGCCGGTGATTGCCCTGACAGAATCGGAAGTTCAGGACGTCTTCACCGTATTAATCCTCCTGCGCCAGCACCGGATTCGCCACCTGCCCATTCTCGACGATCGGGGGAAACTGCTGGGAGTGGTCACCCCCGAGAGCATTCGCCAAGCCATGTTGCAACCGGCCAATCTCCTGAAGATGCGACGGGTCGAAGAAGTGATGACCTCTGACGTGATTCAGGCACCGGCAACCGCCTCAGTGATCAGTCTAGCCCAGGTGATGACAGAACATCGAGTCAGTTGCGTTGTGATTGTAGAGCAATCGGGAGAGTCGGGTGGGGCTGGCGACAAATCTCCGCCGAGCGCCGCAATCCCCGCAGGCATGGTCACAGAGCGAGATATCGTGCAGTTTCAGGCGCTGGAACTGGATTTGTCGCAGTTGCGGGCGCAAACCGTGATGAGCACGCCGCTATTTTGTCTGAGCCCGCAGGATTCTCTGTGGGAGGCGCACCAGCAAATGCAAAAGCGGTATGTGCGGCGCTTGGTTGTCGCTGGCAGTCGGGGAGAAGTGCTGGGAATCGTCACCCAGAGCAGCTTGCTGCGGGTGCTCGACCCGATGGAAATGTCCGGGATCATCGACGCCCTGCACCTAGCCGTCGAGCAGCGCACCAAAGAATTGCAAAAAGCAGTCGCCCAGCTAGAAAGCGAGATCGCCGCCCGCGAGCGGGTGCAGTCGCGCCTGCGCCTGCTGGAATCCGCCGTGATCAACGCCAACGACGCCATTGTGATTATGGATGCTGGTCAGGAGGACGCCTCAGATCCCAACATCGTCTACGTCAACGAAGCCTTTACCCAGATGACCGGCTACACCCCAGAAGAAATCGCTGGCAAGACACCGAGTTGCTTGCGCGGGCCAAAAAGCGACCCGGAACAGGTGGCCAAAATTCGCTGCGCCCTGTCGCGCCGGGAGCCGGTGCGAGTTGAGTTAATCAACTACCGCAAAGACGGTACGGAATACTGGGTGGAGCTCAACAGCGTGCCGGTGACGGACGCACAGGGAAACTTCACACACTGGGTTTCCGTGCAGCGGGACATTACCGAGCGCAAGCGCATGGAACAGGCCCTGTTTGAAGAAAAAGAGCTGGCCCAAGTGACCCTGCAATCGATCGGGGACGGGGTGATTGCCACCGACGCCGGTGCCCACATATCCGAACTCAACCCCGCCGCCGAACGCCTCACCGGCTGGAACGCAGCCGAAGCCAAAGGCTTGCCGCTCACCAAAGTGTTTCGGATTGTGAGCGAAACCACGCGCGTGCCGGTGGAAAACACCGCCGAGACAGCCTTGCGGGAAAATCGGGTGGTGGACATGGTAAACCACTGTGTCCTGATTGCCCGCAACGGTCACGAATTTGCCATCGACCACACCGCCGCACCGATTCACGCCAGTGACGGTCGAATTGTCGGCGCGGTTCTGGTGTTCCGAGATGTCACCCAAGTGCGCAGCCAAGCGCGGCAGCTCTCCTGGCAAGCCACCCACGATCCCCTGACCGGTTTGATCAACCGGCGCGAATTTGGCAATCAGCTGGAGGCAGCAGTCGTTAGCGCCCAAAGCGACAGCCAGCAACACATCCTGCTTTACCTGGATCTCGACAGGTTCAAGGCTGTCAACGACACCTGCGGTCACATTGCCGGTGACGAACTGCTGCGTCAAATAACGGCGCTGTTTAAAAGCAGGGTTCGCAAAACCGATATCCTCGCCCGTCTCGGCGGCGATGAATTTGCTGTTTTGCTCTACCAGTGCCCAGAGGAGATAGGATTGCAGATTGCTGAGGCACTCTTGCACAGTGTCGGGACGTTCCGCTTTGCTTGGCAAGATAAAACCTTTTCCATCGGCGTCAGTATCGGCTTAGTGACCATCGACGCCAGCACTCAAAGTGCCACCGCTGTCTTGAATGCCGCTGATGCCGCTTGCTACGCAGCAAAAGATGGCGGTCGCCACCGCGTACATGTCAGTTGCGCCTGCTCTGCTGAAGACGGGCAGCCTTGCGGCGGAACCCAGTGGCCGCAGCGAATTAACCGCGCTCTGCAAGAAAACCGCTTCCGCCTCTACTGCCAGCCGGCTGTTCCAATTGCCTTCCCCCACTCCCACCGGCACTATTGCGAAATCCTGCTGCGCTTGGAAGATGAAAATGGCCAGCTGGTGTCGCCGATGGCCTTTATTCCCGCCGCTGAGCGCTACGGAATCATGCACTCCATCGACCGCTGGGTGATCCGCACTCTTTTTTCCACTCTGGCCAATTCAGGCTTGGGCATTTCAGACTCTCAATTCAATTTGAAATATACAATCGAAAATTTCCCATCTCTCTACGCCATCAACCTCTCGGTCGCCAGTCTCAATGACGAGCATTTTATTAAGTTTATCAACGACCAGTTTTCTACCTGGCGCATCCCGCCGCAATTTGTCTGTTTTGAAATCGCTGAAACCGTGGCTGTCGCTAACATGACCCGGGCAGCCGAGGTAATTGGCGCTCTCAAGCAATTGGGTTGCCGCATCGCTTTAGATGATTTCGGCAGCGGCATGTCTTCTTTCGCTTGTCTCAAAACCCTGCCAGCTGATTTTATCAAAATAGATGGCAATTTAGTTAAAAATATTGCGATAAGTTCCATAGATTTTGCCCTAGTAGAAGCGATTAACAATATCGCTAGCGCCCTGTGCATTAAAACCATTGCCGAATTTGTGGAGAGTGATGCCATTGTCGAAAAACTCAATAAAATTGGGGTGGATTACGCCCAGGGCTATGCTATCGCTCCACCACAACCCGCGCATCTCATCTTGGGAGCTCAGGACAGAATTGCAGAGGGGGTTCAGGGGACAGTTGACAAAAATCCTGTGGATCGCCGAGTCTCGTCTCCTACATATCGCCTCTCTGTACCGCCGGTTGCAGGGGCGGGTTTATAGATATAGCGTCTCTCATATTAGTGATCTACTGAGAAACCCGTTTTCTTTCAGAAACCGGGTTTCTCAGACGCAGTTCATCCAACTGAGAACCGCTATATTTATGTCAGCTTACTTATCCCCCAATCAGATGCAACCGGCAGCAAAATTCCTGGCAGCTTTGGGCGCAGCAACAACTGCCCTCATCCTTCCAGCTGAGATAGCGCACACCGCTCCATTCAGAGAGCAATCCAGAAATTTGTGTACAATTTGTACACAAATTTTCCCTCAGCGGGTTGTTGAAAACCGCCCAGCTACTGCCGGCACGGAAAAACTCTGGCCACCGGCAGATGACTCTCAGGTTCCCGACTCTTGGCGCTGGCTGTATCAAGAAGACGCCGCACGACTCGCACTGCGCTTCATACTGCAAGCCGGTGTCCCCGCCAGCGAGCGAGTCGAATTGCCGGCTGACCTCGTGAGCACCCTTTACAGCGCTCTGATTTATGTGTATAATGACGGCAATGATATCCCTCCCCAGGCAAAAGCTGAAATCTACCGTATTCACACCTTTCCCTCCCCATCAACCCGCGAGATAATCGTTGGCGTAGGTGGCAAGCCGGCATGGGCCGACGCTTGGTCAAATGGCCAGCGGCTGACCGGCTACCTGCAAGTTGATATCTTGATGGAAACATTCTCCCTGCAACTGCAGAGATATTTGGCAAACGGCAGTGCAATTCTGCGCTCATCGGCACCGCTAAACACGGTGGCAGTGGCCAAACAGTTCGCCGGCATTCCCGGAGTCAGATACGCACAGCCAAATAACCCGGGGGGTGACGGAAATGACATCAAAGCGCAATTCAAAGGCAGTTACTGGGAACTGGATTATATTCTCGGATTTGGGGATTGCCAGCCAGTTTGCATTCAGCGTCGCATCTGGAAATTTCGCGTCTACCCTGACGGCAAAGTGCAGTATGCCGGTAGCAGATTTATCGGCACCGGCACGCCTGTTAGAGACACAACAAGTTAGAGACAAGTGGGCAAAAAATGGGAAATCTGCCACCGGCAGCCAGAAGAAGCGGTTACATCTACCGGTCTGAGTTGAAAAAATCTTCTAAGGATTCAGTGGTGCCGGTGACGATAAAATCATCCAGCAACTCGTTCATCCGCTGCGAGGCGGATTGAATTCGCCGGTACAGGTCGTGTTTTTTATCCTCAGTCAATTGCTGCGAACACTCTTCTAGCAAGTCAGCAGAAGCGACGATTGTCGTCAGCGGATTGCGGAACTTGTGAGACACCAGAGAAATCCAGCGTTCTTTGAATTCTTGGAAATATCGTTCTTGTTTCAAAGCCTGAATAATAGCAACTTCTGAGTGCTTGCGCTCCACAGCATAGCGCAAAGCGCGTACCAGCAAGCGGCAGTCAAATTCACCCTTGACCAGATAATCCTGCACACCTTTTCCTTTCCCGAGTGCCTCAGCAGCGAACTGCTCATCATCGCTCTCAACAAGCACCACCACCGGCAAATTGGGAGCAGCTCTTTGAAGCAGCGCCAGGGGATCGATCTCCTGACACTCTGCCAGCTCTATTCCCAGCAAGATGACATTAAAACATTCTTCAGTCAGAAGTTGCAGCGCTTCGCTGACCTGCTTGACGTGCCTAACCTCAAACTGAGCCGAAGTGGTGTATCCTAAAATTTCTTGCAGCAGTTCAGCGTCTTTCACATTGTCTTCTATCAACAGAATTGCACCCGGCTCAGAATCCTCAATATTTTTAGCTAACTTTTCGCTCATAAATCCTATTCAATATTTGATTTCACCTTCTATATTTTAACTCAATTTGCTAATTCCAAGGTCTTTGCATCTAGCTCCACCCAAACCACCCTAAACAAGGGGGGCTTTGAGTATTTACCCCCCCTTTTTAAGGATGGGCTAGCGCGAGCACAGGTGTAGGTCTTTTACACAGGCTGAAATGGCGTTTTTCCGTGGGCAACTCCCTCTTCTCTCTTGGCGCTCTCTGCGTCGGGCGCGGTTCATTATTAATTTTAACTTAACACCAATGCCCCCGAGCGCCACCGTGTGCAAAAAACCCACACTTGTGAGAGGCTAGGGGGGGATCTCACCTGACTCACTGGTAGGTAGCAACTTGGGTTATTTTAAACTACCCCGATTCCAGAGCGACAGCACCTGACATCAGCACCGACGTTCAGGGGAATGGGGCATGGGGCCATGCCCCCGAAGCCGGCTGCCCAATGCCCATCATATCAAAAGTCCTGGGCAAATATTCCTTCTTGCTCTTCTTCTGAATTAAAAATATAATCCCAGTCAAAGCGGAAAGATTGACGGTGGCGAATTAGAGAAAATCCAAATTCATTCACGATATCTGTTGTGAAAGTTGCCATGACCAGCTCCACCACTTTTTTGGAAGTTAGGTCAGGAACTCTGACAAAGTAAGCCCGCCGAGCAAAGAATATTTTTTCGTCCTTAGGGTTGACTATTCCATTTAGCCGGTGAGCGGCTTGAATGGGTTTGATATAGGTATGAATAAAGCTTTCCTGCTGCTTTTGAAGGACGGCCAATCTTTCCATCTGCATCCAGCTCATTTTAAACATCATTTTTAACAGCTCAAAACCCAACATATAATTGAAAACGTTAGTGCGCTCTTCGGAACTGAGAATCAAGCGCAGGACGGATTCTAAATAGCGAACAGGCTGTCGGCGAGCGTCGGTTGCTGAATGGATGTAAAACTGCTTAATATAGCATCTCAGTACGGATTCATTGAGTTCCGTATTAATGCGGAACCCTCTCAGATATTTTTTAACACGATTCAGGGTATCGATGTCTTGAAGCATTTTTGAAAGTAAGCCATCCGCTGTGTAATCATCTAAAAATTCAGCTTGCAAGTCCGAAGGAGCGGCGCACAGCAGATAGCATAAAGACAATATATACCGGCGCTCCTCCCAAGGCAAACTTTCCGCCCACCTTTTCGCAGCTTGGGGGAGCTGGTCGAGAATACCGTCACCGTAAGGTGCTTCACTATTTGATGGGCTGTTAGCTTGCCGTTCAGTCATAAACTCAAGCCGTTAAAGGAAAAGGAGATAAAAGGGGAGATCCCAAATGATATGAGTTGAAAGACGTCGGGGGAATCAGCCGCAATCTGGCTGGCGCTATCAACTATCGCTTCTTATTGCATCAAAACAGTGCGGTTTCGCCCTGAAGCTTTAGCGTCATAAAGCGCCCTGTCAGCGGAGGCAATCAGCACCGCCGGTGTTGAGTTAGGCAGGGGAATCGCGGTAGCCACCCCCAAACTCAGCGTTACCAGATCGCCACCGTAGGGGCGGCCCCCCGTGGCCATCCCCCCCGTGGCCGC
>Ga0185317_100161_pt1 | contig 23150 bp, 18 predicted proteins | sample DevilsHole_FD_128020 | JGI IMG/M metagenome (GOLD analysis project Ga0185317, IMG submission 128020) | Groundwater microbial communities from Devils Hole, Nevada to study Microbial Dark Matter (Phase II) - Devils Hole (SPADES assembly)... | ecosystem: Environmental > Aquatic > Deep subsurface >...
TAAATAGCCTTGCACGATTCTGGGACAGTAGCCCGACGCGCCAGCGAGGGGAGCACATGGCGAAATCACAAGAAATCAGGCCGGTCCCTCGCTGGCGCGTCGGGCTACTGTCCCTGCGGACTCCCAGGATCACGCAAAGCCATTTAGCCGGGCTCGTCGGTTCGCAGTCGCCGGCTCTCGGTCTCCAAGCCGCGCGAGACGAACTCGATCACGCGACGAGCCATCGAGTTGAAGTAGTCCCAACTGTGCCCGCCCGCCTGTGTGGTCAGGTCGTGTTCGTGCGGGATGCCGAGCGCGGCCAGCTTCTCGTGCAGCCGTCGGTTGCCGTCGAACCACGCCTCGTCGGTCGGGTCAATCGCGAAGAGCATCTGACGCGGCCAATTCAGCGGGTGAACGTGCAGCGTGGCTGTGTCTTGCCGAACCGCCTCGCGGTCGGGGTACATTTCGTCGATCGTCATGCCTTCGCCGTACCAGTTCTGATAGTCGATCGCCGCCGACACCGCCGCCACGACCGGAAAGATGCGAGCGTGCTTCATGGCCAAACGCAGTGCGCCTTGGCCGCCCATGCTGATCCCGGCGAGGCCGATAGCCGGCGGCGCCACGCCCCAGCGGTCGCGAATGAACGGCAGCACGTTATCGAGTACGTGTCGCTCGGCCGTGAGCCGCTCGTCGAACTCACGACAGATGCGATTGGTCCACCACGATCGTTTTCCGTGCGGGCAGACGCAGGCAAGGCCGCGCTGTTCGAGCAGCTCAGTCCACACGGCATTGCCCGCCAGCGTCTCCATGCCCACGCCATGCAGGTGCAACAGCGCAAACGGTCCGCGCCGGCTCGGCTCGAACACATCGCACGTCTTGCCGGCCACATCGACCGACTGCCACGCTCCGCCGCTTCGCTGGCTCACAGGGTCCTCCATTCCGCCGCCAGCATCGCGATCAACGTCTCGCGTGCAAGGCCAATCATCCGCCGACGCCAATGGCGGCGGGCGCGGCGCTGCACGATCGCATCGTGCGATGCGGCGAGATGCTGCTGACGCTCAAGGAGAAGGAGAGACTCGGCCGCTCGCTCGGATCGCCCGGGGGCGGGCCAAGGTCGTGCTCGGCGATCCGATCGACTTGGCCGGTCAGGTCCGCCCGGGCAACCGCCGCACGATGGTCGCCGACCTCACCGAGCGATTGGAACGCTCGATCGAGCAACTCGGGGTGCATACCCGTAATTGCATTCGTCGCTCGCTTAACCCGCAGCCGCAGGCGAGGTCGGCATCGTGCGAATTGCACGGATCAAACACGACCTCGCCTGCGGCTGCGGGTTAAACGAGCGAGGCGCAGCTACGGAAATACACCCAGCAACTCGTGCGTCGTTGAGATCGCGCCGCATCGGCGGTAGACTGGCGTCGGCGCCGAGTACGCATTCCCGACGCGTTCCAGCATCTGGCACGAAGGGAGCTTCTATGGCCAAGCGAGAGGACGATCGCCTCCAACTCCGGCTCATGAACAAGTTGTCGAACTTGGGCCTTCGCTCGCCGTCCCGTGTCAATGTGGAGGTCTATCACGGCGACGTTACCATCAAGGGAGTGGTGCAGTTCGAGTATTAACGGAAGGCTGCGGTCACTGCGGTCAGATCCATGGATGGCGTGGAGAGCGTGATCGACCAAGTGAAGGTTCAGCCCCCGACTCGCGCATGGGACGAGGCTGGCGGCGACTCGTCCAAAGGTGGATTCGCTGCGCCGAGCGGCGAGTGAAGATCGCGCACCGACTGCCGCCCAAAATCGACGGGGCGACCGCTCGGTCGTGATTGCGTCGCTGTGGCCGGTGAGTCGATGCGAGGTAATGTGATGGCCGAGGCCGCTGAGCTTTCCAATCAGGCCCTTACCCGGTTCCGTTCGTATCTGGCGGTGCTTGCTGGAGTGCAACTGGATGGTCGGTTGCGCGCCAAGCTCGATGCGTCCGACATCGTCCAGCAGACGCTGTTGGAGGCCTACGAGAAGCGATCGCAGTTTCGCGGCGCGACCGAGAGCGAACTGGCCGCGTGGTTGCGGAAGATCCTGGCGCACAATCTGGCCGACGCGATCCGCATGTTGCGACGAGCGAAGCGCGACGTCCGAATGGAACGGTCGCTCGAAGCTGCCGTCGAGGATGCGTCGTCGCGATTCGATCGCTGGATCGCCGCCGACGTCGAGACGCCCAGCCAGGCGGCGCAGCGCAACGAGCGACTCGTACTGCTCGCCGATGCGGTCGCTCAACTGCCCGACGCCCAGCGCGACGCCGTGACGCTGCACCACCTGGAAGGCTGGCCGCTCGCTCGGATCGCCCGGCGGCTGGGCCGCACGGAGCCGGCCGTGGCCGGACTGCTGCACCGCGGATTGAAGCGGCTCCGCGAACTGATGCAGGAGAGTCTCGGCGGATGAACGAGCCACCGACCACGTCGCGCGAAGACCGGCTGAATCAGGTGCTGGCGGCCTACGTCAGCGCCCGCGATGCGGGTCGGCCGCTCGATCGCCGCGCGCTCCTCAACGAGCATCCGGACCTGGCCGGCGATCTCGCGTCGTTCTTCGCCGACTACGACGACGTCGACCAGATCGCCGGCGGAGCCCGCCAAGCCATCGACGCAGCATTCGATCATGCCGCCGAAACCCTTCCGCCCAGCGGCGCGGCCGAAGGGCGATGCGCACTGGCCGAACCGACGCCGGGGGTTGATGGGTCCAGCGCGGCCGACGCCGGGCCGACGCAGAGTGCCGATCTGCGGCGCTCAGCCGCCGGCCCGGCTCGCTCATTCGGCGACTTCGACCTCGTCGAGGAAATCGCTCGCGGCGGCATGGGCGTGGTCTACAAGGCGCGGCAGCGATCGCTCAATCGCACTGTCGCGGTGAAGATGGTTCTGGCCGGCCAGTTCGCGCGGCCAGACGACGTGCTGCGGTTCCGCGTCGAGGCCGAGGCGGCCGCACAGCTTCAGCATCCCGGCATCGTGGCGATTCACCAGGTCGGCGACATCGACGGTCAGCAGTACTTCGTCATGGACTTCGTCGATGGACCGAGCCTCGCCGCGCTGGTGCGCGATCATCCGCTGCCGCCGCAGGCCGCCGCCGAAATCGTTCGGGCGGTCGCCGAAGCGATTCATTACGCCCACAGCAAGGGCATCCTGCATCGCGACCTGCAGTCTCGTGAAAACCCGTCTCGCGCCTCTGTGGCGGCGGGTCTCCGGCGACGGCTCGTGAAAGAGTCGCCGCCCTGACGAGGGCACGAGGGCACGCTGAAAGCCGAGGCGCTGCTGGAGGCCCGGCGGCCCACACAAGGCCCGTCTTGGACTGTGGCCTGAGACCGCCTGGTTTCTCTGTGCGGTCCAGAAGCGAAATCCAAGCGACGTCGAGTCGCCGCACTTCAAATCCACATGCTCATCGCCGATCGCGACACGTGCGACGAACCGTGTTCCGTCGACGCCGGCGACCCGCGGCGTTCATCGCTCGGGTCGGGCCGGCCGGGCGGTGTTGTCGCGGCAGCGAGGCTCACAGGCCAGTGGCTGGTGCTCGTCGTTGGGTTTGTGCTGGCCGCCCTGCCCGCCGCACTGTGCCGGCTGGAACGGTGGTGTACGCGCCGCAACGAGCTGTTTCTCTTTTGGGGCCAGTGCTTCGCGCTCATGCCCGGACTGCCGGGCAAGTATCTGAGGCGGTGTTTCTACGCGCTGACGGTGTCGCGATGCTCGCTGACTTGCGAGATCGGCTTCCTCAGTTACCTGACCGATCGCCGTGCCGAACTAGGACGAGGCGTCTACGTCGGGTCAGGCGTCGTGATCGGCGCCGTGAGCGTTGGCGACGGCTGCCAGATCGCAAACCGGGTCAGCATCATGAACGGCGGCCGACAACATCGCCTGGCGACGGACGGCACGCTCACGGCCTGCGATCCATCGACATTGCCGCCGGTCGCGATTGGCGAGCACACGTGGATCGGCGAAGGCGCAATCGTCATGGCCGACGTCGGCAGTCGTTCGATCGTCGCCGCCGGCTGTGTGGTGCCGCGGCCCGTGGACGACGATTGCATCGTGGCCGGCGTGCCCGCCCGCGTCATCGGCGTCAACGAGCCTGCCGACGTGGGGCGCGCTGCCCACGTGTCAGTGTCATGAGGAAGTGACGGGCACGTTGGAACCGTGCCTCCACGACCATTCCCGTTGGATTGCAAGACATGCTGTCGCTCGACGAACCAATCATCGAAGCACCACCGGCCGCGTTGGCAAGCTCACTCAGCAGCCGCCCGCGCCTATCGACGCCGATAGTTATCGACAGCCCGTGCGACTGCTGCACATCGCAGCCGGTCACGGTCGGAATTCCGTTCGCTAAGGGAAAGCTGCGCCAGCCTAAGTCGCTCGTGCTGATCGCATGCGATGGTTCGCCGCGGCCAATCCAGACGCACGTCACCGCTCGATGGAGCGACGGCAGCGTGCGCTGGCTACTGATCGACTTTGTCGTCGACTCGGTCCGTCGTGGTCGGCAGATCTGGCATCTTGCAGATGTCGCCGATGTCTCTGCCGTCTCGCGCCCGCAGGCGATGGCTGCTGGCGAGTCCGCATCGGCGTTCGACGTTCACACCGGCACCGCCAGTTTTCGTGTGAACCGCGGTGAGTTGCAGCCGTTTGCACGAGTCGTGCTGGGCCGGTCCGATGTGATCGATCCGGCCGGCGCTCGCGTCGTCTTGACCGACGCCCAGGGTCGTGAACAACGAGCGCGGGTGCAGCAGTCTGAGATTGAATCGCGCGGGCCGGTCCGGACCACGCTGCGACTGGAAGGGACGTGGACTGGTCGAACCGGACTTCGGTTCGTCGCACGGATCTCGTTCTACGCCGGCACGGGACTGGTGCGACTTGCATTGACGCTCCACAATCCGCAACGGGCCAGACACCGGGGCGGTCTGTGGGACCTGGGCGACGCCGGCGCCGTGCTGTTCCGCGACCTGTCGCTCGAGACGACATTGAAATGCCCGCGCGTGCCGCAGGTCGAGTGGACAATCGGGCCGGGGCAGGCGCGGCGGTCGCTTCACGTTGGCGATCGGCTGACGATCTATCAGGACTCGAGCGGCGGCGAAAACTGGAACAGCCGAAACCACGTCAACCGCGACGGCCGAGTACCCTGCTCGTTTCGCGGTTTTGAGTTGCAGCACGGCGATTGCAGCGAGCGAGGTCGCCGCGCCAGTCCGGTCGTCTCGGTCGGCACGAACGAAATGCGCCTGGCCGCCGCCGTGCCCGAGTTCTGGCAGCAGTTCCCCAAGGCGATCTCAGTACATGGGCCGCGCCTGCGCGTTCAGTTGTTCCCTGGTCGGTTCGCCGACCTGCACGAGTTGCAAGGCGGCGAACAAAAGACACACACGGTCTGGCTGCACTTCGACTCGCCCGACGACCCGACTGGATCGACCACGCTGCCACTCGACTGGGTTCATCAGCCTGCGTGCGTACACACCTCGCCGCAGTGGTACGCCGAGTCGCTAGCGGTACCGTACCTGACGCCGTCGCTCGCGGAATGTGCCACGCCGTATGAGCCACTCATGTCCAAGGTCGTCCGCGGCCCGCGCAGCTTGTTCGAGCGCCGCGAAACCATCGACGAGTACGGCTGGCGCAACTTCGGCGATGTCTGGGCCGATCATGAAGAGGCATACTGCGACGCCGCGCGGCCCGTGATCTCGCACTACAACAACCAGTACGACATGATCGCCGGGTTTGTCGTCAATTACCTGCGCACCGGCGATCGGGCCTGGTTCGAACTACTGGACGGGCTGGCCCGGCACGTCATCGACATCGACATCTACCACACCGATCGCGACAAGGCGGCTTACAACGGCGGCCTGTTCTGGCACACGGCTCATTACCGCGACGCCGCGACCAGCACGCATCGCTGCTATTCTCGGCACATGCGCTCCGCCGGCGCGGGCCAGTTGTTTGGCGGTGGGCCGTGTAACGAGCACAATTACACCACCGGTCTTGCGTACTATCACTTTCTGACCGGCGAGCCGGCCGCACGCGACGCGGTGATCGGTTTGGCCGACTGGGTCGTGCGCATGGACGACGGCCGCCGGACTATTCTCGGTTGGATCGATGCCGGGGCAACGGGGCTGGCCAGTCAGACAACTCAGCCGAACTATCACGGGCCTGGCCGCGGCTGTGGAAACTCGATCAACGCCCTGCTCGACGCGTGGCTGTTGACAGGTCGAGAGTGCTACATCGCCAAAGCGGAGGAACTGATCCGTCGCTCGATCCACCCGGCCGACGACGTGGGATCGCGAAACCTGCTCGATGTCGAGAACCGCTGGTCGTACACGGTGTTTCTTGCGTCGATTGCCCGGTTCCTGGACGTTCGCGCCGAGTCGGGCGCGACGGACGAGACCTACGCCTACGCGCGAGCGGCGCTGGTTCACTACGCGGCGTGGATGGCCGACCACGAGCGGCCGTACTTCGACCGTCCGGAGCAGTTGGAGTACCCGACCGAGACATGGGCGGCCCAGGACCTGCGCAAGGCAAATGTGCTGCGCATGGCGTCTCGCTACGCGGATGGGCCGCTGCGGACGCGGTTGCTCGATCGGGGGCGAGAACTTGCCGATCGCGCTTGGGCCGATTGGCAACGGTTCGATTCGTGCGACGTCGCGCGGGCCGTGGCGATCTTGATGACTGAGGGCATGCGCGACGCCTGTTTTCGTGCTCGATGCGGCGACGCGCTGCTGCCTATCGCGCCGGGCGCGGTGGCGCTAGCGAATGATCAATTCGGTCCGCCCGCGTCGTTTCGATCGCAACGCGATCGCGTGCTGGGGTGGCTGAAACCGTGACCGTGACACTGTGCGAACCACTGGAACAGTTGCAAGGAGTCGCCGACGGCCGGCCGACGGTCTGTCACGTTCTGCACGGACTGAGTGTGGGCGGCGCGGAGTTGCTGGCGGCGCGCCTGGCACGACGGTTTACCGATTACCGTTGCCTCTTCGCCTGCCTCGACGAACGCGGTGAGTTGGCCGACGGACTCGCGAGCGACGGTTTTGGCGTCCACCTGATCGGGCGACGGAGCGGTTTCGACCTGCGCTGCGTGCTGAGGCTCGCGCGGCTCTTTCGGCGCGAGCACGTGGACATTGTTCATGCGCATCAGTACGGGCCGTTCTTCTACAGTCTCGTCGCGCGGCGGTTGTGCCGTCGGCCGCGCGTGCTGTTCATGGAACACGGGCGGGCGTTTCCCGACTATCCGCGGCGCAAGCGCATCGTGGCCAATCGGCTGTTGCTCGAGCGTCGCGATCGCGTGGCGGCGGTGGGCGACGCCGTGCGAAAGGCGCTGGTCGATAACGAGGGGATCGCGAGCGAGCGGATCGATGTGATCTACAACGGCATCGACCTCGCGCCGTTCGCGGCGGGGGCGCACTTGCGCGACCGGACCCGCCATGAGCTAGGCTTCGGAGAGCGTGAGTTCGTCATCGTGCAGGTGGCGAGGCTCGATCCGCTCAAAGACCACGCTACGGCCATCCGCGCGTTTCGTCGCGTCTGGCAACGCGACTCGAACGCGCGGCTGGTGATCGTCGGCAATGGGCCGGAGCGGCAGGCGATCGAGCAGCTTGTCCGACAACTCGGACTGACCGCGGTCGTGCATTTGCTCGGCGTGCGCGGTGACGTGCCGCGCCTGCTGGCGGGCGCCGATCTGTGCCTGCTGACCAGCGTGAGCGAGGGCATTCCGCTGGTGCTCATCGAGGCGATGGCCGCGGAGCTGCCTGTGGTGGCGACGCGCGTCGGCGGCGTTGAGGAAGTCGTGGACCACGAAGTCACCGGATTGCTCGCCCCGGCGGGCGACGACGCCGCGCTGGCCGCGCACATCGCTCGATTGGCCGGCGACGCCGCGCTCCGCAATCGGCTGGGCCGCAGCGGCTGCACTCGCGCGAAGTCACAATTCTCGGAGCAGGCCATGCATCGGCGATACGCTGATCTCTACGAAGCGATGCTTGCAAGCTGAAGGAGGAACTCACGCAAAGGCGCAAAGACGCAGAGATTACTTCTGAGTACTCAGTCAGTGCTCAGTGCCCAGTGCTCGGTACTTGGTACTCAGTAGCTGGTGCTCGGCATCAGGCCGAGACTTGCTTCCACGTTCCTTTGCGACTTTGCGCCTTTGCGTGAGGCATCTGTTGTGAATCATCTGACTGACCACCGATCGGGACTCGTCGTGTTCGCCGACGACTGGGGGCGCCATCCGTCCAGTTGTCAGCACCTCGTCCGCCAACTGCTTGGCCGGTACGAGGTGCTGTGGGTGAACACGATCGGCACGCGCGCGCCGAAGCTGAATCTGGCGACGCTCCGGCGCGGCGTCGAAAAGCTGTGCGACTGGATCCGGCCGCGGCGGCCCGCCGCATGGCCGCGCGGTCTGAGAGTGGCGGACCCGACCATGTGGCCGTGGTGCCGGACCGCCTTCGATCGCCACGTGAACCGCCGGCTGCTCACGCGCCAGCTCGCTGGAGCGATTCGCGAGCTGCCCCGGCCGGTGGTCGCGGTCACGACGCTGCCGACCGTCGCCGACCTCGTCGGTGTGCTGCCGGTCGACCGCTGGATCTATTACTGCGTCGATGACTTCAGCCTGTGGCCGGGACTGGACCACGCCGCGCTGCGCCGCGGCGAAGAGATGCTCGTCGCGCGAGCTGATGTGCTGATCGCAGTCAGCGAGACGCTGCAACGGAAGCTACACAGCGCGGGGCGGCCGTCGCACCTGGTGACCCACGGCGTCGATCTCGATCACTGGGCCGGTGAGGATTCGCACGAGTCGCTGCCGGCCTTCGAGCATCTGGAGCGGCCGTGGATCGTGTTCTGGGGCGTCGTCGACCGACGACTCGACACGGCGTTTCTTGCACGACTGGGCGCCGACCTGAACCGCGGCACGATCGTGCTCGTGGGGCCTGAGTCGGACCCGGACCCCACACTGGCGTCGTGTCCGCGAGTCGTTCGTTTGCCGGCCATGGCGTACGAGCAGTTGCCGGTCCTGGCCCGGCGGAGCAACGTGCTGATCATGCCATACATCGACGCCGGTGTTACTCGCGCGATGCAGCCGCTCAAGATGAAAGAGTATATGGCCACCGGCCGACCGGTCGTGCTCCGCGAACTGCCGGCTACGCGCGATTGGCCCGACTGCGCCGATCTGACCGACAGCCCCGAAGGGTTTTCGCACGCCGTTCGATTGCGGCTGGAAACGGGCCTGCCGTCGGACCAGAAGATTGCTCGCACACGACTCGCCGACGAAGGCTGGGCCGCGAAGGCCGACCTGTTTGCGCAGCTCGCGCTCTTGGAGAGCGGGGAGCTGGTTGAATGCTGATCGCCTGAACGGCTGGGCAGTTCAACCGGATCAACGTCCCTGGGAGATCACAATGCCGGTCGTTCTCGACACGCGGGTCGTCACCGGAACGGGCGGCGGACCCGACAAGACGATCTTGAACTCGCCACGGTTTCTGGAACCCGCCGGCTACCGCAACGTCTGCGCGTACATGCACCCGCCGGACGATCCGGGCTTTGAGGAGTTGCGCGGCAAGGCCGATGCGTTGCGAGCGCCGCTCGTGTCGGTGCCCGACCGTGGTCCGTGGGACACTCGTGTGATCACGCGGCTGCTGGACATCTGCCGCCGCGAACGGGTCGCCATCTGGCACGGGCACGATTACAAGAGCAACGCGCTCGGCCTGGTGTTGCGGCGTTGGTGGCCGATGCGGCTCGTCACCACGGTACACGGCTGGGTGAAGCGCACGCGCCGCACCCCGTTGTACTACGGTCTCGATCGGCTGTGCCTGCCGCGCTACGAACGAGTGATTTGCGTGTCGCCGGACCTGATCGACGAGTGCCTGGCCGCAGGGGTGGCCGACGAGCGATGCGTGCTCATCGAGAACGCCATCGACACCGGGCAGTACTCACGAACGCTCACCGTCGCCGAGGCACGGCAGCGGCTGGGATTCGCTCCGCATCGATTCATCGTAGGTGCGATCGGTCGGCTCTCCACCGAAAAGGGATTCGACCTTCTGATCCGAGCGGCGGACGCGCTGATGGGCAGTGGCGTCGATCTGGAGCTCGTTATCGTCGGCGAGGGCGATCAGCAGTCGCCACTCGAGCGGCTGGTCCATTCGCTGAATCGCGGCGACCGAATCCGGCTCTTGGGTTACCGCGCCGACACCATCGAGTTGTATCAGGCGATGGACGTGTTCGTGCTCAGCAGCCTGCGCGAAGGGCTGCCGAATGTGCTGCTCGAGGCCATGGCGATCGAAACGCCCGTCGTGGCCACGCGCATTGCCGGAGTACCGCGGCTCGTGCAGCACGATCGCAATGGACTGCTCGTCGAACCCGATTCGATCGAGCAACTGTCGGCGGCGATCGAACGATTGGCGCGCGATGCGGACCTGCGGGCGCGGCTCGGCCGCGCCGGCCGCGCGACGATCGAGCGCGATTACAGTTTTGCGTCGCGCATGGCGAAGATTCGGACGATCTACGACGACCTGTTGGGCCAGCGAGCCGGGAGTACATCGTGCAACTGACGCTTGAACGCGACTCGCTGCCGGCCACCGAAATAACGGACCGAACGCCGGCCTCGGAGATTCGTGTACACGAGGGCCGGCTGCTGTTCGATCAGATAGATCGGCTCGGCGACTACGCCGCACGGCGCGGATCGTTGCCGCTCAGCCGACATCCGCGCTGGCTCGCTGTGCTGCGCGATGGGTTGTGCCACACGCCGTACTGCCTTGAGGCGGTAACCGACGGTGAGACGCGCGGGTTCCTGGCACTGGCTCATGTGCGGGGCGCGCTGTTCGGCCGCTTTCTGGTCAGTCTGCCGTACCTCAACTACGGCGGGCCGGTCGCCGACGACGAACAGACCGCGCGGCGACTGATCGACCGCGCCGTCGTGCTGGCCCGGCGGCTCGACGTGCGTCATCTCGAATTGCGCGACGAGCGCACGATCGTGCACGAGGCGATCACCGAAACGAGGACCGACAAGGTGCACATGCGGCTGGAGTTGCCCGCAACGGCCGGCCGGCTTTGGGACCGGCTGGCGTCGAAGGTCCGCAACCAAGTGCGCAAAGGCCAGAAGAGCGATCTCGCTGTCGCGTGGGGCGGCGAGTCGTTGCTGCCGGAGTTCTACGACGTGTTCAGCCGGAACATGCGCGACCTCGGCACGCCGGTCTATGGGTGCGGTCTGTTTCGTAGCGTGCTGCGTCACTTTCCGAACCAGGCTGAGCTGTGCGTCGTGCGCGCCGGGCGCGACGCGGTGGCGGCCGCCCTGCTCTTGCACGGCCCCGAAGTCACCGAGGTCCCGAGCGCCAGTGCGCTGCGCAGCCACAACCACACCTGTGCCAACATGCTCATGTATTGGCGCCTGCTGGAGCGGGCCGTCGAGCGGGGCCAGGCGGTGTTCGACTTCGGCCGATCGAGTGCCGAGAGCAACACGTACCGATTCAAGAAGCAGTGGGGCGCCGAGCCGTTCGCGGCGGTCTGGCAGTATCACGTGCGTCGCGGCTCGCCCGGCGAAATGCGGCCCGACAACCCGCGCCATCAGCGGCGGATTCACATCTGGCAACGACTTCCGGTCTGGCTCACTCGACTGATCGGGCCGCCTATCATACGAGGGATACCGTAACGTGAGACGCAAGAAGCGAGACGATCGCACACGATTGCGCGTCGAGGACCTTGAGTCGCGCGAGTACCTCAGCGTCGTCCAGTTCGTAGATTCGACGTCGGCCGATTTCGCGGCCGGAACGCTGGCGCCGAACACGTACCTGGCCGACACGACGAACGGCGAGCTGACACTGGCGCCGGCGGCCGCGGCCGAGTTTTCGGGCGGCGCGCTGCCCGACGGCTGGTCGACCGGTCGACTGAGTCGGCGCGGCGTCTCGACGGTGGCGGGCGGGGTCTTGACGCTGAATCGCGCGGCCGCGCTGACCGAAGCGCAGTTTCAGCCGGGCCAGTCGCTCGAGTTCGTCGCGACGTTCGGCACAGACTCGACGCAGCGGGTCGGCTTTGGGTCGACTTCGCGTCGGGGGCCATGGGCTGGATTCGGCGTCGGCAACAAGGGGGTCCTTCAAGCAATCACGTCAAACGGACGCACGACCATCGCCACGCCTATCGCCGGCGTGCCCTTGGGTTCGGCCCATTTGTACGGCATCCAGTGGGAGACCTCGCAGGTGAACTTCTCGATCGACGGAATTCGGGTAGCTTCGCACGCTCTCGCGATCACCGTGGCAATGAACATCGTGGCGACCGACGCCGCGAGTCGATCGCCCATGTCCGTTGATTGGGTGAGGCTGGCTTCGTACGCCGGCACGGGCACGTATCTATCGCGCGTGCTGGGCGACGAGGCGCCGCTGCGTTGGGGTGCGATCGCATGGGCCGGCGACGTTCCGGACGGCGCGAGCCTGACTATGAGCGTGCGAACCGGAGACACGCCGACGCCGGACGACGGCACGTGGAGCGATTTCGCGCCTATGGCCGCGTCGAACAACGTGATCGGCGTCGCCTCGCGCTACCTGCAGTATCGAGCCGTGCTGGCAACGACCCAATCGGCGGCGACCCCGACACTCGAAGCAGTCGCCATCGAGGCCAACGGATCGGTTGCCGTGGTTGGACTCGACGCCGGCTGGGCGACGTTCGGTCAGGTGGTGCCGCAAGGCGAGGCGATGGACGCGCTGAGGATCGGCGCGCTGCAAACCCAGACCGACGTGAAGACGCGATGGCCGGACGGGTCTATTCGGTACGCGATCGTCAGCGCCGCAATCCCCGCAGCGGGCTTCTACGCGATCAGCGACGCCCCCGCGAGCAGCGGCTCGTTCGCACCGGACGTGGCCGATGCGACCGTTCGGTTCGGCATCGGCGGCGTTGTCTACACGGCTGCGCTCGGCAATGCCGCGTCAGACGACAACTGGCTGAGCGGGCCGCTCGTGCGCGAGTGGCGCACCGTCGTCGCGCCGCGCGATGCGCAAGGAGTCGAGCACCCGTTCCTGCGAGTCATCTTCGACGCGCGGACGTATGTGGACGGCCAGACCCGATTGGACGTCGCCGTCGAGAATACCCTCGACGTCGCAGGCGCGACGTCCGCAGTGTACGACGTCGCCGTGATTTCCGCGGGCCAAACGTTGTTCGCACAAGACGGCGTCGAGCACTGGTACCTGACGCGATGGCGCAAGGTGTTCGGCCTGGGCCTCGACGGCTCGGCGGTGACGCCCGACTTCCGAGCGGCCTATCGCGCCGCCGCGCTGCCGCGCTACTTGTCCATCGTCGAGAACACGGTCGGCTCGATGGATGGTCCGGAGTTCGGCATCCTGCAGAGCGGCCATCTCGAAAAGCAGATGCCGGCTCACGGCGGCCGGCCCGAGATCGCGCCCTACCCCGACTGGACCGCGCGCTACCTGGCCCATCGCAATCCGCAGCAAGGGCAATATGTGTTGGCCAACGGCGACCTGGCCGGCTCGTGGCCGGTGCACGTGCGCGAAGCCGATGGGCGGCTCATCTCGATCGACGAGCGCCCGAACTTCTGGCTCGACTATCGCGCCGCCGACGGCAACAAACCGCGCGGCGATCTGGCCGCGGCCGGCCCGCTGACGCCTGACATTGCCCATCAGCCGTCGCTGGCGTACGTGCCGTACCTCGTCACCGGCGACCGATACTACGCCGACGAGATGCGGTTCTGGGCCAACTACGTACTGATCCGCACGTATCAGGACGACTACAACTATCGCCGCGGCGCCGAAGGTTGGCTGGGCGGCAACGAGGTGCGCGGAATCGCCTGGGGCCTGCGCAACCTGGTCGACGCCGCGGCGTACTTGCCCGACGGCGACCCGGTCAAGGACTACCTTGCGCAGAAGGTAACGAACAACCTGCGCGGACTCGACGAAATGGCTGCGGCCGCCGGCTCGCCGCTCGGCACGTTGTGGGAGGACAAGCGGCCCGAGAACCAGTTCGCCGCGCCCAAGGTCTGGATCTCGACCTGGGAGCAGAACTATCTGGCGTGGGCGATAGATCATGCCAACCAGCAGGGATTCGCCGGCGGCGCAGTTCATCGCGATCGCATCGCCGACTTTCAACTGCAACTGTTCGCCAGCCCTGATTTCGATCGGCGTTACGCCGGCCTCGGCGTGATCGCGGTGGGCGTTCAGGCCGGCGGCTCAGTGCGCTTGTACTCGAGCATGGCCGAGCTGTTCCGCAACAACGTCGCCGCGAGCGACCCGCCCACTCCATTCGCAGGTTACTACGGCGTCGACGCCAGGCTCGCGCTGCTGATCTCAATCGACAACAGCCGGCCCGGCGCGCAGGACGCCTACGACTACTTGTATTCCCAGATCGCCGTCGACCCCGCCGGGCCATCAGACTTGGCGAACCGTGCTGGCTGGGCGATAGCAGCGGACGGCGAGAGGTGAGCAGAGAGCAGGGAATTGAGGATCGAGGATTGAGGATAGAGGATCGAGGGACGCGGAATGCGGGCCGCGCGGTGTCCGTCTATCTTCTATCCTCAATCCTCTATCCTCAATTCCCTGATCCCTGATCGCTGACCCCACAGGGAGAATCGCATGCGAACACTGAACGTGAGATTGTTTGTCGGCCTCATCGTGTCTGTCCTGTTACTCGGTGCGGGCGTACACCTGCTGCACGGTTTTCAATCGGGGCGTAATGCTCAGGCGCTGCTGCGCGAGGCTCGCCGTGCAGAAGAGGCCGGCCGATTGGATGACACGGCGAGGTACCTGCAACGATACCTGGCGTTCCAACCGCACGACACCGACGAGCTGGCGTCGCTCGGTCGGGCGCTCGACCAGTCGGCCACGACGTCGGGCGCGCGGCTGCGAGTGTTCATGACGCTGGAACAGGTGCTGCGAAGCGATCCGGACCGTCACGACGTACGGCGGCGGCTGGCTGAAGTTGCGATGGAGATCGGGCGGTTCGACGATGCACTGCTGCACCTGGCTCGGCTGCGTGAAGCGGCGTCGGAGGACGGCGGCCTCGAACATCTTGTAGGCAAATGCCACGAGGCCACCGGCAAGTACGACGCGGCGGCTCAGTCGTTCGCGGCCGCGATCCGCCACGCGCCCGACCAGATCGACAGCTACACGCGGCTCGCCGATGTGCTCGAGCGCCGACTTGGCCGGCGTGACGCGGCCGCCGAGACGATGGATCAGTTGGTCGCCGCGAACAGCGACTCGTTCGAGGCGTATCTGGCGCGAGCACGCCATCGTCGCCAGGCGGGCGAGTTGGAATCGGCGGGCGCCGATGTGGCCCGCGCGCTCGAGCTTGCGGCGGACCACGCCGAGACGTTGATGGCGGCCGCCGAGCTGCTGTCGGCCCGAGCGGAACTGGCCGCCGGCGTCGGCGACGCCGCCGCCGCCGATGCCCATCGCGCCGCCGCTCGGCAACACCTCGACCGCGCCCGCGAGCTACACCCGAAGAACTCCCGACTGCTCCAGTCGCTTGCCACCGTGGAGATTCGGTCGGGCCGCAGCGATGAAGCGATCGCGTGTCTGCGGCGCGGACTCGACCTCGCTCCCGGCAACGCCGACTTGCTGTGGCAACTTGGCGATGTGCTCATCGAGGCCGGCAAGCCGACCGAGGCAAGCGAAGTCATCGAGCAACTTCGCGAGGCCGACGTTGCACCCGCGCTGGTCGAGTATTTGCAGGCAACCGCGCTAGCCAAGGAGCAGCGTTGGTCCGAGGCGGTCAAGTTGCTCGAACGGGCACGGCCGCTGCTCGTCCTGTCGCCGGAACTGACCACCGAGGCCGACCTGGCGCTGAGTGCATGCTACCAGCAGCTCGGCGATCCCGAGCGCCAGTTTGCGGCCGCGCGGCGAGCGGCAAGCGCGTCGCCTCTGCTCGTGAGCGCGCGATATGCCGTTGCGTCGTCGCTGCTCGCGTTGGGTCGTGTGCACGAGGCACTCAGCGAGTATCGCCAGATGGTCAGCCTGGCGGGCTCGCCGGCGATCGCCAAGGTCGAGCTCGCGCGACTGCTCATCGTCCGAAACCTGCTGACGCCGACATCGCAGCGGAACTGGCTGGAGGTTGCCGACGTGCTGGATCAGGCGGCCGAGTCGTTGCCCGACTGCGTCGACATCCCGCTGCTGCGGGCCGAGGCGCACGCGGCCCAAGACCAGGCGACCGAGGCCCAGTCGATCCTCGATGCGGCGGGCGAGCGATGGCCCGACCAGGTGCAAATCTGGATCGCGCGGGCCGCTCTTGCCGACCGGCGAGGCGACACGCGCGGCGCGATGGAACTGCTCGGCCAGGCCACCCGACAAGTGGGCGACTGCGGCGCATTGCGACTTGCCAAGGCCCGGCTCTGCGTCAAGCAGGGTGGCGACGACGTTCGCGAGCGACTCGCCGAGTTGCGCGAGGGGGACGAGTCGTTCGACCTCGATGACCGCGTCAGCCTGCTGCGAGGGCTCGCCGACGCCCACTACCACGTGGGCGACCTGGCCGAGGCGAAGCGTCTGTGGATGAGAGTGGCCGAGTTGCAGCCGAACAGTCTCGCGATCCGGCTGCACCTGTTCGACCAGGCGCTCCAGGCCGGCGATGAACCGGCGCTCAGTCGGGCGCTCGACGAGATCCGCCGCATCGAAGGCGATGGGGGCGCGCTCAGCCGCTACGGCGAGGCGTGCCGGCTGATCGAGCAGGCCCGCGCCGGCGATAAGAAACTACTGGCGGGCGCACGCACGCAATTGGCCGCGGCGGCGGTGCGGCGCCCCGCCTGGTCTCGCGTGCCGGTGCGCGAGGGCGAGATCGACGAGCTGGAAGGCAATCCGGCCCGGGCGATCGACAACTACATGCGAGCACTCGAAATGGGTGAGCGCAGCCACCAGGTGCTCCGCCGGGTCGTGCAACTGCTGTACGAGCGCCGACGCTACGTCGAGGCCGACCAGGCGATTCGCAAGCTGCAGGCCCAGCCGCTCAGTCCACTCTCGGGCGAGCTGCAACGCATGGCCGCAGACGTTTCGTTGCAGGTCCAGGACCACTCGCGCGCGTTGGACCTCGCGCGTCAGGCCGTCGCCGCCGACCCGAACAACTACGGCAACCACGTCTGGCTTGGCCAGGTCCTGTGGGCGACCGGACGCCGCGACGAGTCGGAACAGCCGCTGCGTCGCGCGGTCGAGATCGCGGACCATGAACCAAGTGCGTGGACCTCGTTCGTCTTGTACCTCAGTCGAGTCGGCCGAACGGCCGAAGCCGACGCGGCGATCGAACAACTGCGGCACAAACTGACGTCAGCACAGACCCCGCTCGTGTTGGCTCAGTGTTACGAATCGATCGGTCGCACTGAACGCGCCGCGGAGCAATATCAAGCGGCGCTGGCCGCGAGTCCCGACGACCCGGCCGTGCTGCGCGGGTTCGCCGGCTTTTGTCTTCGCTCAGGCCAGCTTGCTCAGGCCGAGCCGGCGCTGCGGCGCATGATCGCCGGCGCCGCCGCGACGCCGTCCGAGTCGGCATGGGCGCGGCGAGGGCTAGCCGTGCTACTCGGCACGCGCCGCGACTACCGGCAGGCGCAGGAGGCGATCAAGCTCATCGACGCCAACATTGCGACGATCGGACAGAACAACGACGACCTGCGCGCGATGGCGGTGGTCTGCGCCGCCCAGCAAAACGGCCCGGCCCGACGCCGCGCGGTCGAACTGTTTCAAGAGCTGAGCGATCGTGGGCCGCTCGCGCCAGACGATCAGTTTCTGCTCGTCCGATTGTTCGAGGACCAGGGCAATTGGCCCAAAGCCCGCGAGCACATGCGGCTACTCCTCGCCGCCGACGGCCGCAACCCGCTCTACCTGGCCCACTGCGCCCGCATGCTGCTGCGGCGCGGCGAACCCGACCAGGCTCAACTCTGGCTCGATCGACTGGCGGAGATCGAGCCGAGTAGTTTCCGCTCTGTTGAGATCAGGGCCCGCGTGTTGTTGGCTCATGGCGAACGCGAGAAGGCGCTGAAGCTGTTGAGCGGTTTTGCTGAGTCGCTCGTGGCGAGCACTGCACCCGATCCGACGACGCTGCGCTTGGCTGCGGCGACCTTCGAGGACCTGGGTCGTCAAGTCGAACAGTCCGAGGGCGCCGGCGCATCGGGAGCGTTCATGGCGGAGGCCGAGTCGCTGCATCGACGATTGGCGTCGCAGCAACCCGACGGCGCCCTGTCGCTCGCGGCGTTCCTGGGTCGGCAGGGAAATGTGGTCGACGCGCTGGCGTCGTGCGAGCAGGCCGGCGCCGCGGGCTGCCCGGCCGAGGCCGTCGTGTTCGCGGGCGCTGAAATCGTCCGTGCGGCGCGGGCCGACGACGCGCACTGTCTGCGGGTCGAGCGATGGATCGAAGCGGCGCTTCAAGCGAAACCTGGCTCAGCCTCGTTGCGGCTGGCGCTCGCTGCGATTCGCGATTACCAGGGTCGATTCCGAGAAACCGAGTCGTTGTATCGTGAGATCATTCGTCTCGACTTGGCCAACACGACGGCCTTGAACAACCTGGCGTGGCTGCTGGCGCGGCAGGGCGGGCAGGCGGCCGCCGAGGGGAAGCGGTTGATTGACCAGGCCATCGAGCTAGCCGGCCCGCTGCCAGAACTGCTTGACGCGCGAGCCGCGGTGCACTTGGCGCTCGGCGATACTGCAGCGGCACTGGCTGATCTGACAGAGGCTCTGTCCGGCCACCCGTCAAGCAGCGCGGAAGCTGCCACGTTGAGTTTCCACATCGCTCGCGTGCAACAGGTCGCCAAGAAGAGACACGCGGCGCGCGAGGCGCTCCACCGGGCGAAGGCGGCCGGACTCAAGACCGACGACTTGCACCCACTGGAACGCGGCGATCTCGCGAGACTGACGGCCGAACTCGATGCAGCGAAGTAGCCGACGGCCGCGGAGTTCTCGCGGCACAGTGATTGCAAGGTAACGGGTGGGATACGAAACATCTCGGTGAACGGAGAACAGAACAATGTCGCTCGGAAGAACTCGGCGCAATCGGTTGGCTGTACTTGTTTCGCTGGTGATCATGGGCGCGACCGTGGGCGCGCGGCCGGCGCACGCAAGCGTGACCTTCAAGTACTCTGACCTCAGCAGCGACTCGACGCCTGCCGGCGTCTTGGATGCTCAATCAACGTTCACCGTGTCGGGCAGCCAACTGTTGATCAGCCTCGTGAATCTGACCACGTCGCCGAACACGTTCAAGATCGACAAGCTATTCTTCAACTCAGACACGACCCTGACTGGGTTGTCGTTTGCGAGCTCCGTGCCGTCGGGATGGTCGGTGAGTGGGACGGGGACCAGCCAGAACAAGGGCGCCGATGGGTTCGGCAACTACAACTGGATGATCGACTTTGGCTCGACGAGCCAGAACCTCGCTGCTGGTGCGACCGCGAACCTAACCCTGAACATGACCGGCACGACGACCGAGAACACGATCGGGACGAAGCTGTCGCTCATTCCGCCGGGCCACACTCCGACGCTGTCGGCCCTGAAGTTTGTGGCAGGCCCGGGCGGCGACAGTGCCTATGGTGCGATCGCCAAGCGGTGCGATCCGGGTGGACACATCGTTCCCGAACCGTCGTCGATCGCGCTGCTGGGCCTCGGCGGCACGCTGCTGTCGGTCCTAGGCCTTCGCCGTCGCCGAGTGCTGTGGGCGTAGCTCGATACGAGACGACGAAGGGGGCAGAACATTCGCAGGCCCTGCCTCATCGACAATACACGTTGTCGACGAGGCAGGGCCTGTGTGTTTGTTCGCGTGCAACGGCACCGCGTCCGATCTGCGCCGGGATGTCGATGAGGAAAGCAGTGGGCTACCGACCCAACTGGTAGAAGTGCGAGTAGGTCATGAACTGGGCCCCGTGCCCCGTGCCCTTCAGCCCCGATATCTGGCGGCGTTTGGCTTGGTCCTGTTGCTGGCCAAGGTGCACGATGAGTTGGCGATCCTGGGCCGTGGCTGCTCGCCACTCCATTTCGGGCCGCACGCGACGATGGTAGTTGAAGGCGGTGTCTCCGCCGCGCGTGAGATCCAGGTACGGGCTGACGGCCGGGCGCGAACTTGGCGTCCCCGCCGGCTTGCTGTATTGCCCAGGCTGGGCTTGGACGTCGCGTCCGAGGCCAAGCACCAGCACGAGTGTCCAAACCAAGACCGTGCAACTCGCCTGTTTCATAGCACCACCTGTTCGTGTCGCTTCGCCTGGACCATTGTTCGGTTATTACGGGCCGGCGCCGCCGATCCCGCGGTGGCCAAACTGCAGATCGCGCACGGTGCGATGGCCCAGCAGCGTGAAGCCAAAGAGACGCTCAAGCGGCGACGTCGCCTTGGCGATGAAGCTGTCCACCTTGATCAGCCGATCGGCCTGCACGTAGATTCGGTCGCCGGGCAGAATCTGATAGTTCGTCGCGGGGGAGCCATCCCGCACAATCGACTGCCAATCTACGGCAAGTATCTGCCGGCCGTCGGTGTGCGGGCCTGGCCGCGCGATCCAAATGTGCTTCTTCGATGCGACAGGCGGCAGGCCATTGATCTGGCTGATCGCGTCCAGCACCGTCTCGTTGCCGGTGACCGGCAAGCGAAACACCTGTTCGCCGTAGCCGCCGCCGTCGGTGATGACGTAGTAGACCTTGCTGTTGTATGCGTACACGCCGACGTCGATGCGCGGGTTCAAGATGTACTGAGACAGGTGCTGTTCGATCGCTGCTTTCGCCTGCATGCGGGTCAGTCCAGCGACCGGCACATCGCCGTAGATGCCGAGCGCGACCGTGCCGTCGGGTTGCACCAGGTGTTCGCCGGTGATGGCCTGCCGGCCGGCCAGTTCGGGCAGCGAAACGGAAACCTGCGGCGAGTTGAGGATCGTCTTGAGGTGTCGCTCAATGACGGCGCGAGCCTCGTCGAGACTCATGCCCGAGACAACGATCGAACCGTAGACCGGACCCAGATCCAGTCGGCCGTCGTTGTTCACTCGGTACGATCCGTCGATGGTCTGGAAGTCGGCCGTGTCGTCGGGATTGTTGGCGTCGCGCGGGAACGTCCCTTTGACCCGCAACAACAATTCGTCCAACGGTTCGATTGGGTCGGATGGCAGGCGCACGTTGCGTTCGATTTCGATGAGCAGAATATCCGGCGGCTCGATGATGTAGCTCGGAAGCTGGACCTTTTCCAACTCGCGCGGGATCGTGCCGCAGTCGGTCGGGCAGCACGGCTCTTCGCCGACGTACGGCCCTTCGCCGCCGATGACCTCGTGCGACTCAGGCTCGAACTGGACCTGTGCGATCGGCTGGAAGCCCAGTTCGACGCCGGCCCGTTGGGTCGCGGCGCCCGACACAAGGCCCTGCCGCGTCGTCGTCGGCGTCTGACAACCGGCGGCCGAGAGCGCCAGCAACGCGAAGGCGGCCGGCAGTGTTCGTCGGTGAAGCGTAGACACGCGTATTTCGTCCGTTGCTCGACAGGGTTCTTGCGACGCCTTCGATCTGAATCCGCATCGACGCGCGGCGATTCGCTGCGCTACTAATCGGACTTTCCCGTTTTGGCATTCGCACCGGCGCGGCTCGGCGTTGTCGAAAGTGCGGGTTGTATGGGTTGCGCCGTTTACCGAGCCGAGCCTGAGGCGCGACGCACGTCCGCACCCCTCACCCCAAACCCTCTCCAGCAGGAAGGCAGTCGGCCCACGTGTTTCATGCGGAGGGCAGCGACGCGGCCGAGGCGTTCGTGCGCGAGCGTCTGTTGCGTGTGCTGCAAGGGAAAGCGGCCCGTGTGGTGCAGGGGTTGCGCCCGGGAACGGCGCGGAAGAATCTGCGTGCCGTCTGCGACTACCTGGAAAAGAACCTGCATCGCATGAAGTACGACGAGTATCTGTCGGCTGGCTATCCGATCGCGTCGGGCGTGATCGAGGGCGCCTGCCGACACGTCATCAAGGATCGCATGGAACGCGCGGGCATGCGCTGGAAAGTGCCCGGTGCCCAAGCCATGCTGCAATTGCGCACGATCCACGCGAATGGCGACAGGGAGCGTTTCCAGGATTCTCGTATCGAGCAGGAGACGAGTCGCTTGTACCCCAACAAGAAAGCTCTGCGCGAGGCGGCCTGGCCCCGCTACGCCCAAGCCGCCTAGCCCAACTAGCCCTCAAACAAGCGAGGTTCCTTCGGCAAATCTCGAATCGAGGACGATTTATCGTGGCCCAGCGAAGTTTTGGAGTGCGGTGGCCTGACACCGCTTTGGATCGATCCGTGCGGAAGCTCATGCAATCCAAAGCGGTGTCAAGCCACCGCACTCCAAAGTCCGCTTGTTTGAGGACTAAATGGCTTTGCGTGATTCTGGGAGTCCGCAGGGACAGTAGCCCGACGCGCCAGCGAGGGACCGGGCCTGATTTCTTGTGATTTCGCCATGTGCTCCCTCGCTGGCGCGTCGGGCTACTGTCCCAGAATCGTGCAAGGCTATTTAGCCACAATTACCAGCGGAAGGCCGGTTACACCCGGGTCGATTTGTCGCCGCCGGCGGGCGCGTCACCGGTCGCGGCGGCCGCCGCGGCGGCCCAGCGCGTCGCGTCGGATTGGTATCGCGAGCCGGAAGACCTCGCGGTGTTCGACGCCGCACTCGCCGAGGCGCTGGCCACGGTCCCCGACGGGCCGGCCGAGTTGCTCGGCGTCGAGTTCGGCCGACAAGTTGGCGACGCGATTCTCGCCTGGCGGGCCAACGACGGCGCCCGCTCTGAAGTGCCGTACACGCCCGGAACCGAGCCGGGCGATTGGAACCGCACGTTCCCAGATTTCGTGCCACCGCTGTTGACGCAGTGGCCCTTTGTGACGCCGTTCGCCATGACGACTCCGGCGCAGTTTCGCCCCGCCGCCCCGCCGGCGCTCGACAGCATCGAATATGCGGCGGATGTCAACGAGATCAAGGAACTTGGCCGGTTCGACAGCACAACGCGCACAGCGGACGAAACGGAGATCGCACTTTTCTGGGCGGACGGCGGCGGCACGTATACGCCGCCGGGAGTAGCGGTTGCCAAAAGGCGCCCGAGCGGACGGTCCCTACCGGGTCCGGCCCACTGCCGGTGCGGCAGCCGCGCGTGCACGATCTCGGACAGCACCCGCGCGGCTCCGTGGCAAACTCTAATTCGTGGATTCTTCGGCCGAAATCGAGAAACATGTGCTTCGGTCCGACGCCGGAGAGCTTCTTCAGGCGACGTTCGAATCGGTCGAGAAGACGACAGACCACGATCATGCTGACG
>Ga0185317_100162_pt1 | contig 23135 bp, 21 predicted proteins | sample DevilsHole_FD_128020 | JGI IMG/M metagenome (GOLD analysis project Ga0185317, IMG submission 128020) | Groundwater microbial communities from Devils Hole, Nevada to study Microbial Dark Matter (Phase II) - Devils Hole (SPADES assembly)... | ecosystem: Environmental > Aquatic > Deep subsurface >...
AACTTTTGGGCTGTTTGGGCTGAAGCCCAACTACGAACTTTTGGGCTATTTGGGCTGAAGCCCAACTACGAACTTTTGGGCTGTTTGGGCTGAAGCCCAACTACGAACTTTTGGGCTGTTTGGGCTGAAGCCCAACTACGAACTTTTGGGCTATTTGGGCTGAAGCCCAACTGCGAACTTTTGGGCTATTTGGGCTGAAGCCCAACTACGAACTTTTGGGCTGTTTGGGCTGAAGCCCAACTGCGAACTTTTGGGCTATTTGGGCTGAAGCCCAACTACGAACTTTTGGGCTGTTTGGGCTGAAGCCCAACTACGAACTTTTGGGCGTGCAGCCCAACTACAAACGGCCCGCCGGCTAGGGAAATGTGGCCAGCAGCTGCGGGCAGGCATTGAAGAAAAAAAGACACTGCTGGAAGTGTCACACAGGGGTGAGACGACAGGGAGCGAGTGGCGTGTGTAATAATGGTAGCCATCTCAGTCGCTGCTCGAATGAATAAAATCGTAGAAGTATTGCCAGATTCCGGATCTCTGATTCAGCGAGCGCTCGAAGTTGTCCTCAACAAAATTACCACCGCTGTCCTTGCGCGCCACCGCTGCACTGTGGCCCTTGCCGGTGGCAGCACGCCGAAGCCGCTGTATGAAGCTATGGCAGCCCAACAGCTGCCCTGGGAAAAAATCCATGTGTTTTGGGGCGACGAGCGCTATGTGCCGCCAGATCACCCGGACAGCAACCAGCGGATGGCTAGGGAAGCTTGGCTGGACAGGGTGCCGGTGCCAGCGGCCAACATTCACCCGATGCCGGTGGGCGCCGAAGACCCAGCCGCCGACGCCGAGAAGCATGATGCCGAGTTGCGGGAGTTTTTCCTGGTGGGTGCCGGTGAGTTTCCGGCTTTTGACGTGATTTTGCTGGGGATGGGGGACGACGGTCACACGGCGTCCCTGTTTCCCCACACAGAGGCGCTGAAAGTGGCAGACCGGCTAGTTGCCGCCGGCAGCAAAGATGGCCAGCCCCGCCTGACGTTCACAGTGCCGCTGATTAATAGCGCCCGCTGCGCTATCTTTATCGTATCGGGTGCCGGCAAGCGCTCTGCTTTGGCTGAGATATTTGCGCCGGCAGCTGACGAGTTCACCTATCCAGCCCGACTGATTCAGCCGCAAGGGGAGCTTTGGTGGCTCCTAGATCGGGCGGCAGGGCAGGATTTGCAAATAAAATCTTAAATTCTGGCCGCGCCCCTTGAGCAGTTGGCTCAAAACTCCTCTACGATAATCTCGATGGCAGGAAAAAAACTGTTATGATTGTCTGCCCAAATTGCAACCACCAAAACCCCGATGGAGCGATCCAGTGCGAGGCTTGTTACACACCTTTACCTGTTATGAGTAGTTGCCCTAATTGTGGCGCAGCCGTTCAGTCAGATGCGACATTCTGCGGACAGTGCGGCTATGACCTGCGCTCAAATGAATCGTCTCTTCCTCCGACAGTTGTAGCTGCCGCACCGCTTGCCCCCACTGTGGCTGCGCCACCTCTGCCAGCCCCCGATCCGCTGGTGGCACCCGAACCGTTAGTTGCTGGGGCCACTTCTGCCAGGGTTCCCAGCTCCAGCCCTGAGGAATCCACGGTTGCCACCCCCCCTCCGGCAGCGCCCGCACCCGCCGCCGCAGCGCCCGCACCCGTCGCCGCACCGCCTAGAGCCGCTGGTGGCAGTTCCAAGACTGAACTGCAGGTGCAGACCGCCAAGTTGCTGCATGTGCAAACTAATAAGGAGCTGGAATTGCCTCAGCATTTATCGGTGATTCATATTGGCAAGCCAAACGACCGGATTCCACCGGATATTGATGTTTCGGGATTTCAGCATTCTGAGGTGGTTTCTCGGGTTCACGCAGATATCCGCGTCGAAGGAGACGGTTACTACATTGAAGATGTGGGAAGTGCCAATGGCACTTACATTAACAACTTTCCTCTCCCGACCGGCAACCGGCACCGCTTGCGACCGGGAGATCGCATAGCCCTGGGGAAGGGAGATATGGTGACATTTCTGTTCCAAATTTCTTAACAAGGGGCGCTACCCAAAAAAAACAGGTGCTAAGGTAAGATCAGAATGCCTTTAAAATCCGTAAAAATAATATTTTTCGGGTCGGCATTCTGAAAAATCCTGAAGGTGTTGACAGGCGAAAAGCCTGTCATCTCCTCAGGGGTATCTATATAACGGATATGCTCCCGTGATTACACTAATCTTGCAGCATCCGCTCCAGTCTATCCCGATTCAAATCTGGCCTTTTGAGGACGACGCTGTGATTCGGATAGGACGAGCCACTGACAACAATGTGATGCTTTATAGCGCCGTTGTTTCCCGGCACCACGTCGAGTTGCGACGGCGGGGCGCGAAGTGGGAAATCATTAACTTGGGCACGAATGGCACCTACTTGGACGGCCAGCCGATAGCCTCTGCGCCGGTTACGGACGGCATGGTTATTCATCTCGCTAGATCGGGTCCTAAGATTCAAATTCGTCTCGGCAAAAAAGCTCTGGAGGAACTCAACGCCATATCAGTCGAAGAAACTATGGCTCAGCAAGTCACCCCCACTAACGCCGTGGAGGTTGAGACATTCCAGGAGGACGAGACAACGACGATCGAAATGAAGAGTCTGGGAAAATAGCGGCGACTCCCAATAGAAACATCCGCACAACCTGCAAAGCAATCGGGGAGTCGCCTCGGCGGTTCGTTGTTCTGTAAAGCATCCCGGAACAGCAGTAGCTGGTTGACTGCTTTAGCTCATATTTTAGTAAGGTATTGAGAAACCCGGTGAGCGTAAGGGCGGGCGGCACACGGATACCGCCCCCCTTCCCGGTTATGGATGCGTACTTCGTCCAACTGAAAACCGCTATAAGATTTAAGTTTTAATCGGGTCTGCCGGCTCTAAAAAAGCCATTGTTAAGCCAGCCTGACTCAGCTGCATGCGGTAAAGTGCTGCCAGTTCTTGACGCCCTGACCAAACAACTGCTTGACCTTCGCGGTGCACCCGGGCGGTAAGCTGCCAAGCGCCTTCGCCCGTCATGCCCGGAATGTACTTCATCAAGCATTGACTGACGTGATTAAATGTGTTAAAATCGTCGTTCAGCAGAATCACCAAGTAGGATGAGTTATCTGACTCAACCTTTTCTGGATCGTCTTTCACCAGGGAGAGAGAGGAGCCCCGACAAGTGTAAGTAATCTCTTTAGCAAGCGCCGGATTGAGTTGAACAGTTCGGTCGTAATCCTCTACCGCACCCTGATAATCTTCTAGCGTGTAGCGAGCCTGACTCCGACCGGCATACGCCTCAGCGAAGTTGGGATTGATTTCAATCGCCCGCGTGTAATCTTCAATCGCTCCCTGACTGTCGCCCGCAACCGTGCGGGCGTTAGCTCGCTGAAAGTAGCCCTGAGCAGTGTTTGGATTGCTGGCTGCAGTCAGGAGGTAATTTTCTACGGCTAGGGCTGCAAAATGCTCTTGCAGCAGCCGGTGAGTGAAGATGTAGCCGCCGCCAACCTTTTGCAAAAAGGTGCGCTCTGCAGCCCAGTCAAGGAAACGGGCTAAGTTCCAGGGTGCAGTCCCATTCTTGAAGAGGATAAGGCGGAGAATCAAGTGCTGAATGCAGGCTGTACCTCCTTTACTAAATCCGAGGAATAGCCCCACAATTCCAGCTGTAAATGTTGAGAGACTTAAGACGTACAGATCCGGGCGCAGAACAGCACTAGCCAGCCCAGCGCCGCCAATCAGGCAAAGCCCCGCTCCCATCATACCAAAAGTTATGGCATTTTTCAAGGACTGCCAAATTCCTTGATTGGGAACCATTGTTGTCTCGACAGCCGAGCCAATTATGCCACTAATCAGTGCGCCACTCAGCCCCACAACCAGCCCCCACACCAGCCCGCCACTCAGCCAGCCGCTCACCCCGCCAATCACCCCAAAAGGAAGCCATTTTTTTACATTATCCCACGACCATTTAAGGCTGTCAACGGGTTTTATGGGTTCTAGTTTGGCGCTCAGCCCAATAATTATCCCCCCCACTATTCCGCTAATCAGCCCGCTCACCGGCTCGACAATTTGGCCGGCGCTAGCAGCAATAATTAGCCCCCAAATCAAACCCGTAACTAGCTGCATTCCTAGGGTGTATGTCCGGTAAGCTTTCGGTTTTCGTTTGCCGGTTCCCAGAAAGGGAAGTGCGGGTCCGCTCTCCAGGTTTATCTTGAGCCAGCTCGGCTGAATGCGCTCGATTAAAAGCAAGGTTTGAGATTGCTGGGACATCCTGTAGGCTATCTGGCTCAGCCAGTGCAGGGATTGCGCGATTGAGTGCTGCTTGGCAGGCAGCCGGCGCGTCAGCATCCGCTGAATGTAAGCGTTAAACAGGTGTTTGCGGCGCTCTGGTGTGGAGTTGAAACCGGGTAAGTCTTCTACAGATATCCCCTGGTAGGCGAGGGTGATGATGCTCAGCATCAGGGGGGTGGTGACCAGCTCTCGCAGGGCGGCGTCTTGATCGAGTGCAGTTTTGACTGCAGCCATTCCCGAACCGGCATCTGCAAGATACTGCTGAATTTGCTCTGGGCTGAGTGGCATCAGGTAGATGGCACTTTGGAATTGCAGGCGCTCGCCTTGAGCTTCGTAGTCTCTGAGGCGACTGCACACGACTATTTCGGCTCGCCCGTATTCCTGGCAAAATTCATTGAGCGCCCGCACGCAGGATGGGCGAAGCTGTTCTCTGACTTCATCTAAGCCATCGAGCATTGGCATTAGCTGCTCAGTCACAACCCAAATCTGCCCGATTTGTTTGGGGATGTGATACTGGGTGTGCAGTTCTTCCACCAGCCAGTCGGAGATGGGTTGCTTTTCATCTACCCAAGAGGAGAGGTTGAATACAGCGGGAACCGGCTGGTGAATGTCTTGCTCGGCGTCTTCGATCAGATAGCGGGTGAGTTCCAGCAAGCTTGTTGTTTTTCCTGAACCAGGTTCGCCTAGAATTACTAGGGTGCGCCCCTGTTCGATTTCATCAAATTTGTCGATGATTCTGGTGCCTGGGGGCAAGATTTCTCTGGGAGTGTCTGCGGTTTCCCACGCCACGCCCCAAGGACACTCTATGGCGTCCAGCCGCTCTTGTAAACCGAGTTCAATCAGCGCCCTGCCGTGCAGTGATTTCTCCAGCACACCTCTGATCCAGTAATTTTTGACCTTGTTGAGCAAGAGCTGGCGGTTGCGGTAATTGCCCCTCGACAAAGAACCTGCCACGCTCTGCTGCAATTTCGGCTTTGGGGATGGCTTTTGAGTCATAGACCCCTCTAGCTAAAAGTTCTCTCTTTTGCCGTTGTAGCACGATTCCCCAGAAGAGTGGAACTCGGAGTCAGGATAAGTATTTATACTTAGACAGGAATCCACCGCCTGCGCCCAGCACGCAGGCGTGTCGGATGCCAACGGTGGGGTGCGAGGGTGCCGGTGGCTTCTCGATTTGGGCCCTGGCGTTCGTAGTTGGGCGTCGGCCCCGGTTCGTAGTTGGGCTTTAGCCCAAAAGTTCGTAGTTGGGCTTTAGCCCAAAAGTTCGTAGTTGGGCTTTAGCCCAAAAGTTCGTAGTTGGGCTTTAGCCCAAAAGTTCGTAGTTGGGCGTCGTCATGGTGCGAGACAACCCCGACGGAACGCGAACTCCGCTGACAGCGCCAAACCACCCCTTATCGGGGAGCCGCTCCATCTGGGTGCCCTAAATGGCAGTCGGTTCGACATGAAAGTTCGCCCGTAGCAAGGTCTTCTTAATTTCTAAGATACCTGATCGTGCGTTCCAATGTCAACCAGTATAATTCTCTCCTCCTCAGAGTCAGGGTCTTGCTGAAGGGCATAAATAATTCGGCAATCATACTCAACCCAACAAGCCCACAAACCCTCTAATTGACCGCGCAACTTGTGGGCTCTCAAAGGCTGCGCCAATGGCTCACTCACAAGCAATTCCAAAACAGCAAATATCCTTGGCTCTAGCTGGGGTTTCTTACGAACAGCACGCCTAAAAGCCCGTCAAAAGCTGCTATCCCAAACCAGAGTTCTCATTCTTCTTCATCGAGTAAATCCGCTCGCAAGTCAGCCAGAGTGCCGCGCTTTGCCGTACCGGCATGGCTAGCTGCTAGCGTCTCGGCTGCGTTCTTGGCGATTTACATGCGCCGCCTTTCAATCCGCCTTTTCTCAATGAGTTCAATTAACAAATCTTGCTCCTCGGTCGAGAGCGCTTCAACACACTCAACCACAGATGGGAAAGATACTCGGTCACTCATTCGCAGTTCCTGCAACTCCTGGAATCATTATAGCGGTTCTCAGTTTGATGTACGTGAGGGCCAGAAACCCGGTTTCTTAAAGAAACCGGGTTTCTCAGTACCTCACTAATCTGAGAACCGCTATATAAACATAAGGAAGGGCACCGGCAAGGTGCCCCCCACTCACCGGCATTCCTTACGCGCCGACAGATTCTTTCGCCGCGTACATCACCTCAACAGTAATTTGACTGATGCCGCGCTCGCGAGCGAACTTCTCGGTATTGCGCTTCACCTTACCGCGCACGAAACCGGGAACCTTATTCAATTCCGCCTGAGCTTCCTTGTTCCAGCTGAGGTCAGAATCGGCAGAGATTCCCTTTTGGATGACTTCCTTGGTGTCGTGACCTCCGAAAATTTCCAGCAGGTGATCTTCCATTCCCAAAGTGAAGGAATTGTATGCCAAATCAACCACTTGGTTGGTGCCCTCGTACCCGAGGAAAGGCTTGTAACCAATCGGGAAGTTCTGGATGTGAATCGGTGCCGAAATCACGCCGCAGGGGATATCCAGACGCTTGCCAACGTGGCGCTCCATTTGGGTGCCAAAAATCGCCGCCGGCTCCACACGAGCGATGGCGTCCCCAATCTGAGTGTGGTCGTCCGTAACTAGCACTTCATCGCAATACTCGCTCACCTGCTCGCGGAACCAGTCGGCGTCGTATTTGCAATAAGTGCCGGCCCAAACAACTTGAACCCCCATCTCCCGAGAGAGAATCTTGGTCATCGCCGCCGCGTGGGTGGAATCGCCAAACACGACAGCCTTCTTGCCGGTTAAATTCTGGCAGTCAATCGAGCGAGAAAACCAAGCCGCTTGGGAGACAAACAGGGTTTGCTCGTTGATGAAATTTTCGTAATCGACATCTGCCCCTTGGGCGTTAAGCACTTGCTGAATCTTGCGGATGCAGCGAGCCGTTTCCACCACGCCCATCGGGGTGATATCCACATAAGGCATGCCGAATTGTTGCTCCAGGTAGCGAGCCGACATTAACCCCAATTCCCGATAGGGAACTAGGTTAAACCAGGCGCGAGGCAGGTTTTTCAGGTTGTGAACGGAGGCTCCTTCTGGAATCACCTCGTTGACTTCAATTCCCAAATCAGCCATCAGCCGCTTCAATTCTGTGCAGTCGTGCTGGTTGTGGAAGCCGAGGGTAGAAATTCCTATAATATTGACCGAGGGTTTTTCGGTTTTGCCTTCTGGCAGTTCGCCCTTTTTGCGGGCTTTTTCGATATAATACTGGACGATTTGATGCAGGGTGCGGTCGGCGGCTTGCAGTTCGTTCACCCGGTAGTGGTTGACATCCGCCAGCATCACGTCGCCTTTGGCTTCCAGCTGCGCCCGCTCAACGAAGTTTTGCAGGTCTTCTTGCAGGATGCTGGAGGTGCAGGTGGGGGTGAGAACAATCAAATCGGGGTGTTCTTCTTTGTCTTTGCGGGTGATGTTCTCCACCACTCGTTCCTGGGAGCCACGGGCGAGAACGTGCCGGTCTACTATACTGGCTGTCACCGGCGTGAAGTCCCGCTCCCGCTCTAGCATCGAGCGCATGACGTTGAAGTAGTCATCGCCCAGCGGCGCGTGCATGATGGCGTGGACGTTCTTGAAGGAACTGGCAATGCGCAGGGTGCCAATGTGAGCGGGACCGGCATACATCCAGTAAGCCAATTTCATGTCTGTGTTCTCCCTTGTGCGAATCCGTTTCTGATTTTCTCAGACATCACGCCCCTCTGAACACCGGCTGCACCGGCGGGCAAACCCCCCAGCCAATCGCTGAAATGCCCTTGCTGCTTGGGATTCAGCCGGCCATTTTAACAACCGCTGTGTTGTTAAACTGCAACGATTCTTAATTTTTCGCTACATTTTGTTAGAAAGCTGGGGCCAGCCCCACATTGCCGGCGCTGCCCCTGCTCTATCACGAGTTGTTCTGCCTGTCAAGAAATTGAAGCTTGTCTGGAGAAATTGCCTGGGGCTTTCATGGAACGCTGGCTCACCGGCTGTGGTTCTCTGCAGCGTTTCCCGCGCTCTTCACGCAACAAGACTTGCGCTCAGTGAGGTGCTGAGAAACCCGGTTTCTTAAAGAAACCGGGTTTCTGCGCTATATGCTATGATAAATGTTTAAAAGCAGCAGCGTGCCGGTGGGAAGAGGGAGCAAGCCACACTTTCTTTTGTCCGATTCCCCCTACCCCCAAACAAGGGACTGCGAACGCACGAAACCCCCTTGCCTTGAGGCCCTTGCCTTGAGGGTTTCTCTGGTAAATTGCGGGAACAGCCGCCTCAGGTGCTGAAATATCAAAATCTGTAAAGATTATGACACAAACCAATGATTCTGGAAGCAAGCGCATCAGGCTAAAACAGCTGGACGCCTTGAGAGCAGTTGCAATTTTATTAGTGATGGGCAGGCATAAATTTGTCAGCGATTTATGGTATCGGATCGGATGGACAGGAGTGGACTTATTTTTCGTTTTGAGCGGCTTTCTGGTTTCCGGCTTACTCTTCCAAGAGTACAAAAAATCCGGTAAAATCGACCTGAAAAACTTCTGGATTCGCCGGGGGGCGAGAATCTACCCGCCTTTCTATATTTTAATCGCCGTAACACTCCTCTATAACGCCCTGACCGGCCTGAAGTTTAACCCCGGAGCGGTCGCTTCTGAAATCTTCTTTTTTCAAAATTATTATGGCTCGCCGCTTTGGAACCACACTTGGTACTTAGCAGCCGACCAGCATTTTTATGTAATTTTACTGCCAATCAGTCTGATATTAATGGGAAAGTTCGCCACAAATAAGTCAGATCCCTTCAAACCCGCCGTCAAAATTTTTATTGTAATTGCCATCTTGTCGCTCGCCCTTCGAGTTGTGACCGCCTTTTCTCTACCCTACACCCATCAAACTCATGTATTTGCAACGCACTTGCGCTTAGATGGGCTAACGTTTGGGGTGCTGCTCGGGTATTTGCAGGCGTTTCACACGGCCATATTTTCCAATTTTATTAGGCGGCGGCTCAACTTAATACTCCCTCTCAGTATGCTTTTGATTGTTCCCTGCTTGCTGCTGGAACTGGAAACAAGTAAGTTAGCGCACACCTTGGGGATAACGTTACTGGATCTGGGATTTGGCGGCTTAATAATGTCTGTACTGTACTGGGAGGAGCCTTTGCCCAAACCCATTGCGAACATCGTCAGTCCGGCGGTTGGGGTTTTAGCCTGGATTGGGTTTAATTCTTACTCGATTTATCTTTGGCACATGCCAGTTGCTAGGTGGGGGATTGACCTGCTCAGGCGTGCCAGCGGGCGGGAGATTCATTTTGTTGTTGAGTTCTGGATTTATTTAGTTGTGAGTGTGGCGCTGGGAATTGCCATGACAAAATTAATTGAAGAGCCGGTGCAAAAGTTACGCGACCGCTGGTTTCCGAAGCCCCGCAACCTTTAAAAATGTCTGGCTTTATTTAAAATGGGGCGCGGTAAAGCTGTTCAGCAGCCGTTAGCCTTAGCGCTAGCGGCGCGCCAGCGCAATCAGACCGATTACAAAACACCAAAAGAAAAAGAAAGAAAGCCCATTGATGATTTGTTTTGAGAGGAAGGGAGCCAGCAACCAGTGAGTGCCAAGGGATACCAGCCAGGCTGCCATACAAAACAATAAAATAAAGCTGCCATACTGCGCAATATACCAAAAAAATTGCTTGAGGACTTGCTTAGGCGGAGCGTTTTGAGGGCAATTTTCCTGGAGCTGTCTGAAAATGGCCAAGATGGCGACCGCGCTCAAAAGGAAGCCGGCCAAGACGGGCCCGCTCAGCCGTTTGTCTTCTAACGCCCCCCAGTACCTGGGACAAATAGAGACAGCGGCGGCGAGGGAAAATGCGGAGAGAAGGGTGAGAGAGTAGCGCAGCATAATTGTGGGCGTCGGAAGCGTTCAAACTTGATTGTTGTTCAAAGTTATGATTATCCTTTATTATAGAATATGGGCAACCATGAGGAGATAGCAATGCCGGCACAACAAGATTGGGAGTGGCTAGCAGCCGGATCTGAGTATCAAACTGCAGTCGCAGTCCAGCAACTCTTGCAGGAGGGAAAGTGGATGGAAGCCAGCGAGGGACTCTACGCACTAATTGAATCAATGGGAAAATCCAAAAAACTGGCGCTCAAAAGCCAGCTAATTCGGCTGATGAGTCATGTTATCAAGTGGAAGTGCCAGCCGGAACGCCGGTGCTCCAGCTGGGCTATAACCATTCTCTCCGCCCGTCAAGAGATTGAAGATGTCCAAGAGGAAGTCCCTAGCTTAAACCGGGATTATCTTGAATCAATCTGGGATAAATGCTTGATTAGAGCTGTGAGAGAAGCTGAGATGGAAATGGATAGGGAGTGTGAGCTAACTTCCCTTTCCTGGGAGGAAGTGTTTGAGGAAGAGTACACCTTAGTGCAGCGGAATTGAAGGGGAGGTCGCCATGCCGGCACAACAAGATTGGGAGTGGCTAGCAGCCTCCTCTCACTATCAAACTGCCGTAGCCGTGCGGCAACTTTTAGGAGAGGGACAGTTTATGGAAGCCACTGAGGGTTTAGATGCCCTGATTGAAGCAATGGGAAGAACAGAAAAGCGGGCGCTCAAAAGCCAGCTAATTCGGTTGATGAGTCATGTTATCAAGTGGAAGTGCCAGCCGGAACGCCGGAGTTCCAGCTGGGCAATCACCATTCGTTCCGCACGTCGAGAAATTGAAGATATCCAAGAAGAAGTCCCCAGCTTGAACCGGCATGCTATTGAATCCCTCTGGGATAAATGCTTCAAGGAAGCTGTGAAAGAAGCTGAGATAGAAATGGGTAGAGACTGTGAGCTAACTTCCCTTTCCTGGGAGGAAGTGTTTGAGGAAGAGTACAGGTTGGTGTAAGGGAATTGAGGGCAACGATGCCACAGGGTGCCAGAAACCCGGTTTCTTAAAGAAACCGGGTTTCTAGCGCAAAGCTTCCCGCTGAATTTGCAGCAATTCTTGAATCCCTTTTTCTGCCAAATCTAGCAGCTCATTCAGCTGGGGGCGGCTAAAACTGCCGGCTTCAGCCGTTCCCTGGACTTCAATAATGCCCATCTGATCGTTCATCGCCACATTGAAATCCACGTCAGCGGCGACATCTTCGAGATAGTTTAGATCCAGGCACGGCACCCCGTCCAGCAGCCCCACCGAAACAGCAGCCACCTGATGGCAAAGCGGCGAGCGCTCCAGCTCACCGAGGCGCACCAATTTTTCCATCGCATCCGCCAGCGCCACAAAGCCGGCGGTGATGGAAGTCGTGCGGGTGCCGGCATCCGCCTGCAGCACGTCCGCATCCACAATTACCGTGCGCTCCCCGAGCGCTTTCATATCCAAACACGCCCGCAAGCTGCGCCCAATCAACCGCTGAATCTCCTGGGTCCTGCCAGACAGTTTGAGAAACTCCCGCTCTTGGCGTTTGGGTGTCGCCCCGGGGAGCATGCGGTACTCCGCAGTCAGCCACCCCTGTCCCGTCTCTTCCAAAAACTTGGGCACTCCAGGCTGAACTGTGACGGTACACAGAACCTGGGTGTCCCCGCACCGCGCCAAAACCGAACCTGTGGCAAAGCGGGTGAAGTTGCGCTCAAAACGAATCGGACGCAGTTCGTCGGGTTGCCGACCATCAGGACGCTGCCAAGACATGACACTTGCCTCGAAATTCTTACCCAGGATACAGCAGCCGGTGCGAGTGTGAAAACTCTCACACTGATCTCACACTGAAAATTCCACCTTCAAAGCTCTCAAAATCTCCCGCTCCACCTCCACAGGCGGTTGGTTGCCGTTGATTTTCAGCAGCCGGTGGCGGTAGTCGTAGTATTCCAGCATGGGAATGGTGCGCTCCTGGAACAAATCCAGCCGGCGCTGGGCGATCTCTGGCTGGTCGTCAGGGCGCGATCTGGCGATCGAGCGGCTCAGCAAAATGTCTTCAGGGACATCCAGCCAAATCGCCCAGTCCAGCTGCTGTCCCAGCTCGTCGAGCAAAAAGTCCAGCTCCTCCGCTTGGAAAGCGGTGCGGGGGTAGCCATCCAGCAGCCAGCCGTTCGCCGCATCCGGGAGCTGCAGCCGCTTGCGGATGAATTCGATCATCGTTGGATCGGGCACGAGCTCTCCTTTTTCTACATAGGGCTCCGCCAGACGCCCCAGTTCGGTTTGCGCCGCAATCGCGTGTCGCAGGATTTCGCCGGTGGAAATCCAGGGGATATTCAGGTGGTAGCACAGAGTATGGGCCTGCGTTCCCTTACCGGCTCCGGGCCCTCCCAAAATTACCAATCTCACAAAAAAGCTCCTTTTTCCCTCGCACCCCGCAGGAATTGGCCGGATGCAGTGTGGGTAGACCCAATTATTTTAAGCCTCGCGCCTTCCTCCTGCCGGCCCCCCACACACCGCGCCCCCCTACCGGCACTGCTGCTGGCCCTTTCTGCCAAAAGACACAGATCCGTTTATATATATAGTGTTATATCGGGCAAGACTCAGATAAGATACACTACAGGTTGTTGCCGGCTGATCACTCAACCGCCATTTTTGCCCCAAGCAGAGATAGCATCAAGACCCCTCACCCGTTCAATGTTGCCCTATGGTCGCACAGCTACAAACTCCAGTTCTCACCACTCCCAGTCGCCCGCCCTACACCGTTGAAGGACTCGTGCAAGTCTTCACCGGCACCCACCGCAGCTTTTTTACCAGCGTCATGGCCCAAGCCCTGCGGAAGGCAGGTCAGGGCACGCGGGTGCTCGTCGTTCAGTTCCTCAAAGGCGGAATTGGCCAAGGCCACGAGCGTCCCGTCCGCCTGGGGCAGCACTTGGATTGGATTCGCTGCGACACAGATCGCTGCATCGACACCCCCCAGCTGGATGAATTTGAAACCGCCTCCCTGCAAAAGTTGTGGCACCACACCCAAAAAGTCGTGTGTCAGGGCAAATATGACCTCGTGGTTCTGGATGAATTGAGCTTAGCGATTAATTTTGGCCTCATCCCAGAAGCAGAAGTGCTGGCCTTTTTGGAAAAGCGCCCCCGTCGCGTCGATATCATCTTAACTGGGCCAGATATGCCGGCCAAGCTTCTGGAAGTCGCCGACCAAATCACGCACATCCGCCGCAGTCACCAGCCATAGGGATTTTGAACCGCACAAGGGTGAACGCAGATGAATTTCCTGGATTATCTATAGCCCTGAGAAACCCGGTTTCTTAAAGAAACCGGGTTTCTGGGCCCTAGTTCATCCAACTGAGAACCGCTATATCTGCGTTTATCTGCGTACATCTGCGGTTGCTAAAATCCCAAATTAACCGGCTGATCGTCTTCCTTTCTGGCCTCAGATGTGGGATTTAGCAGAAACAAAGCCGCTCTTTGGGCTGTTTCCTCAGACAGCTGAATCTGTTTGAGGGTAACTAACCCCTCGCTGATAAAAGAATCTCTCACCTGGGCGCTCCCCCCACTGTTGAACGGCGTTTCGTAAAAAACCTCGTGAATGCCGGCTGAAATAATTAACTTCAAGCAAGACAGACAGGGTTCCAAGGTGACGTAAATACTCCCACCGGCAGTGGGAATCCCGTGTTTTGCCGCTTGCGCTATCGCATTCGCCTCCGCGTGAACAGCGCGAGACGGCATGGTTTTGCTGGCGTCACAGCTGCTCAATCCCGGATAGCAGTATCCCTGCACCGTGCAGTGCGCCGATCCTGCCGGTGCGCCATTGTAGCCGGTGGCGAGCACCTGCTTATTTTTCACAATCACCGCACCCACCGGAAAGGCTAGGCAAGTCGAGCGAGTTGCGGCAAGTTTCGCCAGCATCAGGAAATACTCATCCCAGGTCGGTCGGGGAAAAAGTTCAGGTGCTTCGGGGGGATTTTGCATGATATAGTGCTTCTCAGGTGGATGAACGTGTTTGCAAGAGAAACCCGGTTTCTTAAAGAAACCCGGTTTCTCAGTACCTCACAAAGAATGAGAAACGCTATATTATAGTGCCTCAGGGTTGAATATGGCAAAACTTCTTACAAACAGTTATACTGTTCGTCTCTGAAGTGGGGTGCGCTCCGCGCCGCCTATCTCCTTGGAAGGCGTGCCCTGCACCAGGGGCGCGGAAGCCACCCAAAACGCTATTATTCTTCTTGAGCCCGCGCCGGTGGGCAAAGCCCGCCCCGGATCGCGTACAGACGCGACATGTCGCGTTTCTACCATCTGAGGGATGGCAAAAATGGGGTGCCGGTCTACCCCCGACAAAAAGGCCACAGAGAACAAACGCTCGCTAACAGACATGACAATGAGGGTTCATCTTTTATACCCAGATTCGCAAGTGCCGAGTTACGCCCATGAAACAGATTCAGGCATGGATTTATTTGCCTGTGAAAATGCCCTCATCCATCCGGGGGAAAGAAAGCTAATAGGCACCGGCATAGCCATAGAATTACCCGCCTCTACAGAAGCTCAGATCAGGCCCAGGAGCGGTCTGGCCACCAAGTACGGCATAACTCTACTCAATACTCCCGGTACCATTGATGAAGGCTACAGGGGGGAAATCAAAGTGCTCCTGATCAATCATTCTAGGGAAGCTTTTCAGGTGACAAAGGGAATGAGAATAGCTCAGATGGTTATCGCCCCTGTTTTGCGGCCAAAAATTGAGGTTGGGAGTGGGGAGCCGGTGGGAACTTCCAGAGGAGCCAGAGGGTTTGGCTCAACCGGCTTGTAAATAGAGCCTTCTCTGCCTCCTCCAGACCGCGTTTTTTAGGGAGCCAAGCGAGCTTTTTTCAGCCTGGTTTTTTCATACCATTCAGCCACTTCCGGCATCCACTCCTGGAAATGCGGCCAAATTAGCTCGCAGAGCTTTTGACACTCCAGCTGCGCGTCGGGTTTGGATCGCAAATCCAGCAGATGCATGAGAGATCGGGCATTCATGGACATCACCCAGTGCTGGCGGACATCAAAAGGAATAATCCCCCTAGCGTGTTCTTCTGATATCCCTTCTTCAATCAGCTGTTGGTAGCGTTTAGCCGCTTCCAGACACCACGCTTTGTCGCGCTCGCGCAGCTCCTCCGTATAATTATAGCGTTTTCCCTGCCGGTCGCTATAAGAACCCACCGGGCGCAAATAAAAAACTTCCTCAATGTCCCTCAAACCCTGAGCCGCATCTGCGATTCGTTTCCCTGTATAGCGGTTGGATTGAACATCGAAGGAAAGGAGCCGGTGTGTGCGCACCTGCTGCATTACACTGTGGGGGAAGTAGCCACAATTGAAAACGATACTGGGATGTTCCAAGGGGCCATAATGCCCCCGCTCTCCCGCTAAAAGGCGCTTAACAATCAGCTCGCCGCACAGTGACTCTGATGGCCAATTTTCGCGATCGTCAAACACAAATCCCTCACTGTAGTCTTGGTGCAGAGCGGCATAAGTAACTTGGTTCGGATTGGCCGTTTTTGCAATCACTTCTACTCGAAATCTTTCCATTTCACTTCCCTTACTGGCTGACCGCAATGAATTATCCCATAAAACGTTACCGATATCGGTTTTCCCTTGCTCCATTGTGTTTGTAGTTGGGCTGAAGCCCAAAGTTTGTAGTTGGGCTGAAGCCCAAAGTTTGTAGTTGGGCTGAAGCCCAAAGTTTGTAGTTGGGCTGAAGCCCAAAAGCCTTAGGTTAGGACATTAGATATTAAGGTTCAGAGGGAACGCCTACCCCACGTCTATATTTCGTAGGACAGGCGAGACGCCTGTCCTACGAGTCCGCGCACTGACTGTCTATTGCTATAATTATAACTCAAGTTGCTACTTACCAGTTAGTCAGGTGAGATCCCCCCTAGCCCCGCCTAAAAAAGGGGGGATAATACTCAAATCACCCCTTTTTTAGGGTGGTTTGGGGGGATCTGGATGTTTAGACTTGTAAGTAGCAACTTGGGTTATAATTATAGCTGTTCTATGAAAGTTGCGAACTTCTGTAAATTGTCTGGCTCTTTTACGGACGCCAGAACCAAATAGTGGATAGCACTAATGGCTAAATCAGCCGCCAGCCAACACTTGCGAGGTTCCGGCGAGCGCCAGTCCCCACTAATCAGCACGTCCTCAAGTCCTTTGTAATGCTTTGTCATCGCGGCGAAGCAAGCATCGTAACTCCCTATCCCCTCCCACTCCCCAGAACTTTCATATCGCCTCGCCAGAAGTCTGGCTGCGGCCTCAAATCCTTGATTGTACCAGTAACTTTCTAAAGCGTCAAGGGCAGGGTATAGCTGAATGAAATATTGGAAGATAGCCCCGTTCCGCCAAATAGGTCAAATATTTGCTATAATAAACAGCCAATTCGCCAACCGTATCCAGGAGAGACTGATCAGAGGTTGTCTTAACTCCCCCCGCAATAATTGCTTCTATCCGGTCGTACTTTCGCGTAATATTCGCAAAAACGCCCAGCACTTCCCCATGCTTCTTCCAGCTGTCCTTATAAACGAGGCTTTTCTTATAGTGGAGTGCGCTCAATTTAGCCAAAATAGAGGCAAACGAGTGCGCCGAGTGCCGGTTTGTCCGCCACCGACAGTTCCCTTTTCCCCCAGAAATACTGGAAATAGTCTCGCTCGCTATCCTGGAGTTTCAGGAAATCTCGACTCTTCAGCTTTCGGGAAAAATACTCGACCGCGCCAATTTTAAAATCATTAGCGGGGAGATTTTCTAGCAGAGAGGCAATCTCTTCCCTATCAGCCCCATTGAGATGCCGGTTGTAAATATACAGCATCTCCAGGCAATTCCTGAGAAAGCTATCCTTAAAGCTGCTTATCTCAAACGTGAGTCCTATTTACCCCTGGCGCATTCTCTCTTCTATGGCAAACAAACGCGCCACTGTCTCATCAATATCACCACCCCCGCCTCCAATTAAACCAGCCTTTCAGGAAATCTTGCAGGCGGGGATTGCCGGCGAAACGCAATCTGCGCCACTCGGCGGCGGTAGTGCCGGCAATCTCTGACAGAGTTGGCCAGATGTGGGGCATATCTGCAATCGCCCCTATTTTAATCTTCTGCCGCAGCGCCAGAGCAATGCTGTGAATCAGCTCACCGGCATCCCCCCCCACGACAGTCGCGCCCAGAATTTCCCCATTGCGGCGCACAGCGATTTTGCAAAAGCCAGTCGTTTCGCCGCGCAGCTGAGCTTTCGCTACCGTCTTTAAATATTGCCGCAGCAACAAGACATCCCTCCCATACCGGCTGGTTGCTTGCGCTTCCGTCAGCCCAACCCTCGCTACCTGCGGATCTGTGAAAATCGCCCTGGGAATCCCATGATAATCCACTTTAAACACCGGCAAAAACAGAGCGTTCTTGAGGGCCACACCGGCTTCATACTGGGCCACATGCGGCTGCGCTTCCCCTCCCAATGCATCCCCGCAAGCGTAGATGCGGGGGTTGGTGGTTTGCAGTTTTTGGTTGAGTTCAAGACCGCGCCGGTGAAACTTAACCCCCACCGACTCCAAGTTTAAAGATGCCACATCCAGCATCTGACCGGCAGCGAGCAAAATTTCATCCCCTTCCAGGGCCAGGTTGCCGGCTTGAACCCATTTTTTGCCCTCAATGCGCCTAACTTGAGTCGCCTCAGTGTTGGTGAGAACGCGCACCCCCTCCGCTTCCAGCTGCGCCTGAACCAGCAGCGCCGCTTCTGGGTCTTCGTGCGGTAAAATTCGGGGGCTTTTCACCACCAGGGTAACGCTGCTGCCCAGGCGAGCGAAAGTCTGGGCCAGTTCGATGCCGGTGGGAGCGCCGCCGATCACAATTAAGCTTTGCGGCACCTGTTTGCTCTTGGCCAGTTGGCCGAGGGTTTCGCCTGTCAGGTAGCCGGTGGTGGACAGCCCTTCAATTTCTGGCACCGCCGGCTTGCTGCCGGTGGCCAGCAGGTAGGTGCGGGCCCGAATTCGCCGGTCTTTGACTTCAAAACCGAGGTGGGGTTTGGGATAAAATTGACCGGCACTGGCAATCACATCGACTCCCAGCGACGCTAAAACTGCCGGTGAGTGCATTTCTCCCAAGTTGGTGGCCACACCTGCAGCCCACTGCAGGGCTTCGCTGAACTTCAGCGATATTTCCTCGGGTGCCGGTGCGTTTTCGAGCTCGGTGGAGTGGATGCCTTCTTGGTGTGCGTGCGCCAGTCGCTGCGCTACTGAGCTTACTTCGGTCAGCGCTTTGCTGCACAGCCCGCGATAGCTTTCCTCAAAGCCGGCACTCCCGGGCCCAGAAAGTGTCACCAGGGCAACCCGGGCTTTCAGGGAAGCTGCGGCGGCGGCGGCGTACAAACCGGCACGACTGCTGCCAATAATTGCCAGATCGTAGTCAACTGCCATGTTTTGCTTTTAGATCCCTTAAAGCGATTTTAATTTTTTTATTGAACCGCCAAGACGCAGAGGACGCAGAGTGTGGGACGAAATTTCAGAAACCGGGTTTCTTTTGGCTTGGGCAACGAAAAATCGGTCTTGACAGTGAGAGAAACCCGGTTTCTTGGAACCGCCAAGACAAGACGGGCTTTCTCTGCTTCCCGCTTTTTTCGGACGCGCCCGAGTTTGTGGGAGCTCGGAACGGAAATAGCCCCCTCCCCGCAAGGGCTACTGTTTATACACATCTTGGGTATGTGACTGCACATTGCCCCTCACCCCCCCAACCCCCCTCTCCCACAAGGGGAGAGGGGGGAGAAAGAAATTCTTTCAACTTCATGGAAAATTGGGCTCACAGGGATTTATGTATAAGCCGTAGCCGCAAGGGGGAGGGGGTTGGGTGCCGGGTTCCCCTCATCCCCAGTCAGAGAGAACTTCGGCGAGCCCTTCTAGCAAGCGCTGGTTATCGGCAAAAGAGCGAACGGCAACTCGGAAGTAGCGCTCGCCCAGTTCGGGAAAGCTCAGGCAGTCGCGGATGAGAATCTGTTTGCGGGTGAGCAATTTTTGCTGCAGTTGGGAACTGGGTTGCTCGGACTCAACGAGTAAGAAGTTGGCCGCACCGGCATGCGGTCGCAAACCGGGCAATTTGGCCAGCCCCTCAAACAGCTGCCTGCGTGCCTGTGGCAGCCAAGCCCAGGTTTTCTGCTGGAAGTCGCTATCGAGTACTGCAGCCACACCGGCTGCTGCGGCTAGGGCGTTTACCGGCCAGGGGTCGCGCCACTGCTGCCACTGGCGCAGCCGGTCGGGGTGGGCGACGCCATACCCCAGGCGCAGTCCGGGCAGGCTGTAGAACTTGGTCAGGGAGCGCAGCACCACTAAATTGGGATACTCTGGGACTGCGCTCACCAAGCTTTGCTCCTCGGAAGGCGGCAGAAAATCCATAAACGCTTCATCCACCACCACCAGGGCAAATTGTTTTAGATATGGTATAATGCTATCCCTTAAAAATAGCTGGCCGGTGGGGTTGTGCGGGTTGTTGAGCAGGAGGGCTGATGCGCCCCGATTGGCAAGGCATTGTGCCGGTGGCAATATCTGGCGGATGTCTCGCACTGAGGGAGGGAGTAGCTGGCTGGGATTTTTGCCGCTCTCCCGGGAGGGTTCTGCCGCCAGCGCAGGGGTGCCGGTATCCGGCGAGCGCTGGCACCGGCTTTCTAGACTGCTGGCCAAGCACAGAGGGCACTCGATGGCACTGACGCTGAACGCCTTGATCGCCCGCCAGTAGTCGCCGAAGGCCGGTGTTAGCAAATAAGTCTCTGCCAGTTGCGATAGATCCCAGCCTGCCCAGGTTAGCAGTTCTGCCGAGCCATTACCGGGCAGAATCCACTCGGGCGGCAGCTGGTGCAGCTGGCCCAGAACCGCCCGCAGTTCCTGGTAGTCGGGGTCGGGATAGGCTCTCAGGTCGCACAAGTGGGCTTGAATAGCCGCCAGCGCCGACTCAGGAGGCCCAAAGGGGCTGATACTGGCAGAGAAATCGAGAATAGCCTCGGGCGGACAGTCGGCAATAGCCGCTGCCCAGGCTAAATTCCCCCCATGAGCCGGTCTGTTCAAGGATTGCTAAGGCGCAGGGCGACAGACTAGGATTCCGGCGCGACCTTTTCTTTGAACAATTTGCCGGCGGAGAAAGCCGGCACTTTTGTTGCCGGGATTTCCATTTTGTCGCCGGTTTTGGGATTGCGACCCTCACGGGCTTTGCGCTCGCGGGACTCAAACGAGCCAAAGCCGACCAAAGTCACCTTGTCCCCCTCGGAAACGGCATCCATGATTGCTTCTAAGGCAGCGGTGAGCACAGCATCGGCTTGCTTTTTGGTCACACTGGCCTTTTCGGCAACCACATCAACTAATTCGCCCTTATTCATATCTAAGCACCATCACTGTTGTGGGTTAAATATCACTTTGCGTTTTCAGCTCGTGATAGCTGGGCCTGAGTCTGGCCTTGGAAATTTTCGCCCAAAATGGCTGAAAATGCCTCAGACTCTAGCTTTCACTGCATTATTCTAAAGGTTGATCGCCGGATATGGAAGCCTAAAAGCCTTAATTTATGTCGATCGGCATCAAAATCCCCCCTGGCACCACTCAGAGTGGCCATCAAAGCCTGTACCGTGCGGTGCTGGCAGCAATCTTCTACCTCCAGGGTAAGTTTTTTAGAGTCAGATACTCTGCCAGCTTACTGCGCCGGTCGTCCGCAAAAATACTCCTTTAGTGGTAGAAGAACCAACATTGCTAGGGGCGGCTTCCCCCGAGATCTCTGTGGCACAGGCAAAGGCTGTCACTTGCCCCGCCCCACCCAGGCACCGATACCCCCAACCCGCCCTGAACGCTGGGCCAAATCCGATATCCGCACGGCGAAAATGAAATATAGCATAAACCAATCTTTCTGTCAAGCTCTGGAGAGCTAGAAACCCGGTAACTTCGGCGAAACCGGGTTTCTGGGCTGGGGCGGTGGTGGCCTTCGGGTTACCGATTGGGGCTGCTGCCGCTGGGCAAACCTTGCCGCTGGATGATCGGGCGCACATCTCGCCCTGGCGTGTAGCCGTAGCCAAACGGAGAGCGCTCAGAGTCATCGATAATCTGAGGCGTCATCACCACAATCACTTCCGCCCTGTTGTTCTCCCGATTAGTCTTTCTGAATAACGCGCCAATGATCGGCAGATCGCCTAAGATGGGGACTTTGGTAACATTCGTCCTGTCCTGTTCCTGAATGATGCCAGAGAGAATCAAGGTCTGGCCATCTCGCAGGCGGATCTCTCCAGAGTTGAGGGAGCGCTCGGCAAGTAAAGCTATGGTAGTGCCGCCAAAACTTTCTGTATCGGCAATTGAGGTAACCTTGGGCGTTACGCTTAAAGTGATAAAACCGTTGTCGTCAATCCGCTGAACCTGAACGCCGAGGATTAAACCTGCCTTTGCAATCGTTGCTGTTGTTGTCGTGGTTGATTGAGTAGCAGTAGCGTTGACTTGTGTTTGGACGTTGCCAATCACATCCTGAGTCAGGTTGACTTGAGCCTGCTGCCCTTCTTGCACCACCAGAGTCGGGTCAGTCAGAATCTTGGCATTGCCACTGGTAATCTGCGCTCGCAGCGCCGCGAGAAACTTGCTGGGAAACTGGAACAAGCTCGGCAAAGCGTATGTGTAAGTGCCGCCCTCCGCAGGGTTTCCTGTAAAATCTGTAATTCCCGGTTGCAGTGGATTCCCGTTTGGATCTAGTGGGGGACTGGCTTGTGATACAGGAGCGTTTGGATTGCGATTTCCCTGTTGATTTGGATAGAAGAACGGGTTATTTAGGAAAGACTCTGGAGTGGCATTTTGATAAGGATTGGTTATGGTGGCAGGGTTTGTCAAAGTTATATCGGGACTAACCTCAGTTGCAGTTGGGGGCCTAACGCTGCCATAATTATAGGCAGCCGCTCCCTGATCGACCGCAAAGAAACTGTCACCAACTCCAAACGAGAAGCTAGTGTTAACCTGATCTGTGTTTGTCAAGTTTACGTCAATAATCTTAACATTCACCGCCACTTGACGCCGGCGCAGGTCCAGCTGCACCAGCTGAGCGGACGCAATTTCTACCTGACGCCGGGGCCCGACTACGGTGACGGTGTTGAGCCGCTCATCGACCAGCACTTGCAACCCCCGCAACACCGGCTGCACGTTGACCGTAGGGGGAGCAGTCAGAGGCTCAATCCGGGTCGCCACCCGGGTGCTGGTTCGCGTAATCGCCTGGTCGGTTCCTTGAATCGGAACCGCTGTCACCTGAGTTTCTTCTTGCGTCGTGGTTACGGAGCTTTCCGCCCCCATACTGGCCAAAAAACCGGCTGCCTGTCGGGCACCCACTTGGTTCATGCGGAAGGTGCGAATCACCACATCGCGAAGTTCGTTGGGCAGCCGTGTGCCGACAAAAATTGTCCGCCCAATGCGGTTGGCTTGCAAGCCACTCAGCCGCAAGACGTAGTTGAAAACATCCTGCACCGACTCATTTTCAATATCCAAAGAAACCTTCGGCCCCTCTGCGCCGGCAGCCGCCTGAGCCGCCTGAGCCGCCTGAGCCGCCTGAGCGCCCGGGCCGGTCTGAGCTGGCGCGTCGCTGCTAAAGGCGATATTCAGACCGGCAGCTCTCACCAGCAGCGACAGCACCTCCCGCACCGGCGCATCCCGCAACACCAAGCGGGGCACTCGCTCATTTGTCCCCAAATCCACCGTAGTCCCAGAGCTGTCAGTAGTGGAAATGGCAATATCACCCACCGGCGGCGCAATCGCCCGAGGCAGCAAAGGCGGTGCCGCCGAGGGACTGATCCCTGCCGGTGGCACGCCCCCAGGCGCTGCCGGCATACCATCAATCGTTATTTCTGGGTTGGGAACCAGAACATTCGGCGATGCCGGCAGCGGTTGGCTGGGAGCAGATGGGCGTTGGGGCGGCGGCACTTGCACCGATG
>Ga0185317_100163_pt1 | contig 22975 bp, 17 predicted proteins | sample DevilsHole_FD_128020 | JGI IMG/M metagenome (GOLD analysis project Ga0185317, IMG submission 128020) | Groundwater microbial communities from Devils Hole, Nevada to study Microbial Dark Matter (Phase II) - Devils Hole (SPADES assembly)... | ecosystem: Environmental > Aquatic > Deep subsurface >...
GGGCGAGCACGAGGGGCCGCCCCTACAGGACTATTTTCAAGGCAGTCGCTTCTCTTGCTGCGCACACCGCCACCTGTGAAAATTATGCGCTCCTTAAGGGCTCACCGGTGGGGCGTGCAGCCCAACTACAAACCTTTTGGCATGCTCCCGATGCCGGTGTCTCCGCCCGCATCCCCCGGAATCCCGCACAGGCTGGCACCTGCTTTCTTTCATCTAATTCAGACCCTCGATTTTCTCCACATCTGTCCTCAATAATTTCCACCGGCCATTCGATTTCCTTAACGTATGTATGGCGACTGCCTTATTATCCTGGAACTCCGGGCCTGAAATCTTTCGAGTGGTCTGAATCACCCTCACTTTTGCTTCATTGCCTCCTGTACTAATCACCTCTATGCTATTCAACTCATATTTCAAGTCATACTTATTGAAAAGAGCTTGCGCCATAACTTTTGTAACTTCAAAAACCGGAGATTCAGGGGCAATTGTGGCCAGATACGCTTCTAAATCTTCTCTTTGCAAAGCTCTGATATTTTCATAAACTGCTGCTTTGATGGCCTCTAATTGATTGCTGTCCTGAGACACCTGCCATTCTTGCCTCTTTACTTCTGCTTTGGCAACGGTTTCATTCCAACTTGTTGAAGCCTTACCTAATCGCTGGCAAGCGCTGACGCTATAACTAATCATTAACAAAAACAGCCCAGCAGCCAGCCGTGATTTTTTTAATAACTTATCCGGGAAAATAGACATAACCGATGCAACCCCAAAATGCTATATTTAATTATAGCACAAATTCAGATATATGTCAACCAACCAAAGGAATGCCCAGCTTGGCAGCAAATTTTCAACCGGCGCTCAACCAAGATGAGTCAAATTACCTGCCGGCAAAAATCGCTCCTTTGCCTCTGATGATTTTAACTTTTTCCACGAGAACGAAAACCCCCTCTTGCCTCCCCCTCCCCGCACTGGAGGGGGTTAGGGTGCCAGGTTCATACCGTTTTCGATACGCTCCGGAAGAACCGCCAACCTTCCTCAGCTCTCCCCTCCCTTTCGGATAAACTGCTTCAAAATCTCCCCGGGACTGCGATCCCAAGTGTCGATATGCTCGTATATCAAGCCATCAGAGTTAAGTTTATATGTCGAATAGCCATTGAAAAACACCCGAGCTTTCCAAGGAACCCGCAAAACCCCGCGAACAGTCCAATTCGCTAAAATCGTATCCTCCGCTGTCTGATTCACGTCGTGAAGGTCAAAATACAATTCCGTAAAGAATAGCCGCCCGTGAAATCGCAGCGTCCAAAAGATAATCCGGTAATTAAATTTCCATTTAAACGTGTTAACCGGGTCTTTAAAGTAGATATCGTTCGTATAGATATCGTAGGAGATATCTTTCTCAAAAAGAGTCGGCAAATCCTTTTTGAGCGTCTCCACTACCCAGTTTACCTGCAATTGATATTCGCTCACTCTCAGCACCTCACTCTTTTACAACGCTATTATATAGCAGTTCTAAATGATTTGCGCAACCGCGCTCGTGCCCAGAACCCCGGTTTCTTTAAGAAACCGGGGTTCTGAAATTTTCCCCTCGTTTCCCCTCGTTCCCAGCCTCAGGCTGGGAACGCCGCTTTGGAAGCTCTGCCTCCTTAAGTAGCAACTTGGGTAAAATAGTATTAGCCACGGCCTGAAAAAAGATTGCGAAACACCCCGATCAAACGCCGCCAAAGTGCGGGAGCGGGATATTTCAAAGAACCAGGCGGTAACATCTGGGAGCAAAGCGGCGTCAGCTCCGCAACAGAAGGAAATTCCGCCGCATCTTTATAAGGACCGGCTCGCAAAACCTTCCCCAGAGCGCCGCCATCCTCTCGCAAACCTTCATAAAAAAACAGCACCTCCCCTTGAATCCCGCGAGAGCGATTGTACTCGATCGCCCGCAACAAATACTCGGCACTAATCCGGTACGAACCCAGCTTTATCAAAATGCCGGGAGCGAGCTTTAGCAGCTGTTCAGGCGCAAACTGCTCCCTCACCAGCCGGTCGATAATACTTTTATAACTATTAAAGTCGCGGCGATACACCTGCGGGTGAATAATATCCACCAGCCCCCGCTCAACCCAACCTTTCGAGTCTTGCAGGTATTCATCCAGACTCCACTTGTAGATACTCGGAGCCAGCGACACAATTAAATTTGGCTTGACACTCTTGACTTCTCGGTAAAGATGTGCTAAAAAATCCGTGAGAATATCCGCACGCCACTGCACCCATTGCGGGTCTTTGGGGTTGTGCGGCGGATTGCAATTAAACGCCTTGCAGTAGCGCTCCACAGTTGCCGAGTCGTAACCCCCTTCGCAGGGAAAAGCCGGCATTCGGTCATCTCCTTGAATGCCGTCAATATCGTAATTGCTGGCAACTTCCACCACCAAACTCAAGAGGAATTTCTGCACATCCGGATCGAGGGCGTTCATCCACTCAAAACCATTCTTTTTCAGCAGCTTGCCGGTGATATCGCGAGCCGCCCACTCCGGTTTTTTGGCCAGCATGTGACCGCCATTCAGATTGTAGGAACTGGCGAATCCGTATTCAAACCAGGGTATCACAGCCAGCCGGTGCCGGCGAGCCTCTTCAATCAATTCTGCCAAAGGATCGCGACCGGCATAAAGCGGGTCAATCTCCACCCCAAACGTCTCCCGCATCACTTGACTGGGATAGAGAGTGCGAGCCTTATTCCAAACCACGGGAAACACCACATTAAATCCTGTGTCGGCGAGGAAGTCCATCGCCTCAGCAATCCTTTGCCTTGAAGTCAGAACCTTACTGTCAGTATTAGTCAGCCAAACGCCGCGCGTTTCCATAGTTTTGCGCTCCAGAAAATGGGGGGGGTGGGGAATCTCCCCTTCTTCCCCTTGGGGTTGCACAGTAGAAGGATGATTGAAACTTTTTCCACTTATGGAAAACCCCTCTTACTCCCCCTCCCCGCTTGCGGGGAGGGGGTTGGGGGGTGAGGTTCCTCCTGCCTTTGTGCGACGCCTCCCCCTCTACCCTAAGCCTTATCCGATTGAGCGGATATTTCAGGAGGTTCTGCTCCGCCTGCGGGCGCGAGAATAGCTTGACCCGTGCGCTCTCGCCACCACGCCAGCAGCGTACTGGCAATAAAAATGCTGGAATAAGCGCCAGCAGTAAAGCCAACAATCAGAGCCAGGGCAAAATATTTCAGCGTTTCCCCCCCAAACAGAAAGATAGAAAACAGTGTCAGCAATACGGTGAGAGTCGTATTAATCGAGCGGGTGAGCGTTTGATTCACCGCATCATCAACAATCTGGTTAATGTGCTGGTTTGGATGGAGGTTAATCACCTCCCGCACTCGGTCGTAAATCACCACCGTATCGTTAACCGAGAACCCGATAATTGTGAGCAGGGCGACGATAAACAAGCTATCCACTTCCACGCCCAGCACCAAGCCGAGAATAGAAAAAACGCCCAGCGCAATCAAAACGTCGTGGAACAGGGCCACGAAGGCAAAAAAGGCGTAGTCCAGCTGGAACCGAAAGGTCAAGTAAACTGTGATGCCGGCGAAAGAGACAATCAGCGCCAGCAGCCCAGAGGCAAAAATCTGGCCTCCCAGAGTCGGGCCTACCGTGTCAATTTTGGTTTTTTTCGGGTCGAAGGCACCAATTTTTTCACTCAGCGCCGTTTGCACCTTGGTGCGCCCCTCCACATCTAATGTTTTTGTGCGGATCGAAACGGCATACCGGTCTACCACTTGGATGCTGCTGTTGCCCAGCCCCTCGGCGTCCATCACTTGCCGGACGGCGGCGAGATCGATCGGGCGAGCGCAATTGTTAGGATTAGTGCAGTCCAGTTCCAACTCCAGCCGCGTCCCGCCGATGAAATCCAGACTGGGACGCAGGGGGGCGCGGATATCTGGCCGCGTCCAAGAAATGGCCATCGAAATCAGCCCGCTGAGGATGATGGCTGCAGAAATCGTCCACCAAATCGAGCGCTGTTTGATCACATTCAATCTCATCTGGCTGCCTCCGCCTAAGATTTAGTTGCCACCGGCAGGTTGGGACAGAACAGTTGCGGCTTGCGCAACTCTGAAAAGCTGAGGGCGAATAACAGCAGGGTGCGACTGCAGGTCAGGGCGGTAAACATACTCACCGCCACCCCCAGCCCGAGCGTCAGGGCAAAGCCCTTCACCAGACCGGTTCCCAGCCAGAACAGCGCCGCACAGGCAATCACCGTTGTCACGTTGCCGTCTAGAATGCTGGAGAAGGCGCGGTAAAAACCGGCCTCAACCGAGCGGTACAGGGTCTTGCCGGCCCGCAATTCCTCTCGCGTCCGCTCAAAAATCAGCACGTTGGCGTCCACCGCCATCCCGATGCTGAGGATAAAACCGGCAATTCCTGGCAAAGTCAGGGTGACGCCCAGCAGGGCAAAACTGGCCATTGTTAGCAAGGCGTAGATCGTCAGCGCCACATCGGCGATCAGTCCGGGCAGCCGGTAGTAGACTCCCATAAAGACCAGCACCAGCACCAGCCCGGCAATCCCCGCGTAGATGCTGCGCTGGATGCTGTCTCGTCCCAGCGTCGCCCCCACAGTGCGGTTTTCAATAATTTCCACCGGCACCGGCAGCGCCCCACCGCGCAGCTGCACCCCCAGTTCGTTGGCTGATTCTGCGGTAAAGTTGCCAGTAATCACCGCCCTGCCGCCCGTGATGCCGGTTTGGGCGTGTTCAGGGCCGACAACCGGAGCGCTCAGCAGCTTATTATCCAGGAAAATGCCAATTCGGCGTCCTGTGCCGGCCAGATTTTTGGTCAGTTCAGCAAATTTTTCCCCCCCCTCGGCATCAAAGTTGAGGCCCACCTCCCAGCTGTTGCCCGCTGCTGTCGGTTGAGCGTAGGCATCTTTGAGGTTTTTGCCTGTTAATCCCACGCTTTCATAGAGTTTGGCCGAGAGCGCCGCTATTTGCTCACTTTTCTGTTTCATAGCGGCTTCGTTTTGTGCCACTGCCGCTGCGTCTCCTTTCCCTTCCAACTCCGCCTGCTTTAACAGTAATTGCTGCAGTTCTTGCTGCCTGACATCCAATTCAGCTGTCAGTTCCCCACTCTTTGTTTCTTTGCGGAACTCCAGCTGCGCCGTGCCGCCGAGCACGCGCTCTGCCTGTTGGGGGTCGCTCACCCCGGGCAGCTGCACGATAATTTGATCTGAACCGGCTGTCTGGACTATGGCTTCCGACACCCCCAGCCCGTTCACCCGATTTTCTACCACCTTTTGAACCGCTTCCAAAACGCGAGCGTCAATTGTTTTCACCTGTTCGGAAGGTTTCACCTGAATTGTCAGCTGTGACCCTCCCTGCAGGTCGAGCCCCAGCCGGATCGGAACCGTAGCCAGCACCGCAATTGCGGCAATGGCCAGGACTGCGATTAATGCCATTAATGAAGTCTGTTTTTGCATGCTCCCACCCGATTTTAGATTTTAGATTTTAGATTTTAGACTTGAGATTTTAGATTCTAGATTTTAGATTAAATCCAAACCCCTACCACCAAAATCTCTCGGGTTAGATTTTAGCTTTTAGATTTTAGATTCTTTCCTTCTCTTTTTCATCCCAAATCCCAAATCCAAAATCCCTTTCCCTTAGATTTTAGCTTTTAGCTTTTAGATTTCCCACTTCTCTTTCCAATCCAAAATCCGGGCATCCAAAATCCAAAATCTCTTAAACTCGCAGGCCCACCATTTTCCGCACGGCTTCCACAATTTGCTCGGGCTGCACGATTGTCAGGCGTTCCAGGGTGCCGTTGTAAGGCGTGGGAATATCCTGGGAAGACAGCCGCAGCACCGGCGCATCCAGCTCGTCAAACAGCCGGTCGTTAATCGAGGCAATCACTTCCGCCCCAATGCCGCCGGTCTTCATGCACTCCTCGACCACAATCACCCGGTGGGTTTTGCGGATGGAGGCACCGATGGTCTCAAAGTCAAGGGGTTTTAGGGAAATCAGGTCGATCACTTCCGGGTCGAAGCCTTCCTTTTCCAGCGTTTTCACCGCTTGCGTGACGTGGTGGCGCATGCGGGAATAGGTGAGGATTGTCACATCTTTGCCTTTGCGCACCACTTCTGCCTTGTCCAGGGGCAGCAGGTACTCTTCCTCAGGCAGGTCTTCCTTGAGGTTGTACAGGAGGACGTGCTCGAAGAACAGCACCGGATTTTCATCGCGGATGGCGGATTTTAGCAGACCTTTGGCGTTGTAAGGCGTCGAGCAGGCGACGATTTTCAAACCCGGAACCGCCTGGAAGTAAGCTTCTAGGCGCTGGGAGTGCTCTGCCCCCAGCTGTCGCCCCACCCCGCCGGGACCGCGAATCACCATTGGGATTTTGAAGTTGCCGCCGGAAGTATAGCGCAACATGCCGGCATTGTTGGAAATTTGGTTGAAGGCGAGCAGCAGGAAGCCCATATTCATGCCTTCGATAATGGGCCGCAGACCACTCATCGCCGCTCCCACAGCCATGCCGGTGAAGCTATTTTCGGCGATCGGCGTGTCCAGAACCCGCAGTTCGCCATATTTTTTGTATAAGTCTTTTGTGACTTTATAGGAGCCCCCGTAGTGGCCCACGTCTTCGCCGAGGACGAATACGGTTGAGTCGCGCTCCATTTCTTCATCTATGGCTGCCCGGAGGGCGTTAAAGAAAAGCGTTTCGGCCATTTTCTAAGCAGTTAAATTGGTCAAACTCCTATTATAGCAATAAACAGTCTGTTTAGGGGATTTGGGATGCAAGGATTTGGGATGCAAGGATTTGGGATTGGGGATACAAAAATGCAAGGATTGGGGATGAATTGCTTCTGCCCCACGCCCCATGACCCATACCCTATGCCCGCCAAATCTTGATCGTGCCGTCCCCACTGCCACTGACCAGGGTGCGGCCATCGGGACTGAAGGCGACCGTCATCACGGCGTGCGAGTGCTGGGAGTCTCCGGTGAGGGTGTGCAGTCGCTCCCCTGTGCCGGTATCCCAAATCGCTGTGGTGCCGTCCCCGCTGCCACTGGCGACGGTCTGGCCTTTTGGGCTGAAGGCGACGGCATAAACCGCATCGGCATGACCTTTGAGGGTGTGGCATTCCGTGCCTGCCGGCAGGTGCCACAGCTTGACCGTCCTGTCCCCACTGCCGGTGGCCAGCATCTCGCCGCCCGGGCTGATGGCGGCGGAGTAAACGGCGTCGGTATGGCCATTGAGGGTGTGCGACTGCTGGAACCCGCCGGCACCGATCTGCCAGAGTTTGACGCTGCTGTCCCGGTGACCGCTGGCCAGAAGTTTGCCGTCGGGGCTGACCGCCACAGCGTTCACCGGCGCAGATGGCTCGCAGGCGCTGCCCAGCAGCAAGCCGGTGCGCACCTGCCAGAGGTTGAGGGTGCCCCCACTGCCACCGCCGGCACCGGAGGGCCCAGAGCGGGACGGTGTGGCAAACACGGTATCGGAAAAGGAGTCATCGCTGCCCGAAATCAAGGTTTGGCCATCGGGGGTGAAGGCCAGGCCGGTGACTCGCCCGCCCCCCCGGAGGGTGCGCAGCGGCGATCCTTGCGCTCGCCGGTACGCGCCTGCTGATAGCTGCCACAGATCGACGGTGCCGTCAGGAGCGCCAATCGCCAGAATCTGGCCATCGGGACTGATGGCAGCGGCGTTGACGCCTAAGGGATAGCCAAACAGGCTGTGCAGCCGTTCGCCTGTTTCCAAGTGCCACAGCTTGACGGCACTGTCGCAGCTGCCGCTGACCAGAATCTGGCCGTCGGGGCTGAAGGCCAGACCGGCCACTGGGCCTGAACGTTCGGAAATGGTGCGAATCAGTTGGGCGTTTTGCCAAGACATGGGGATAGGGATCGCCGGTGCGTCTGCTGAGCGTGGTGGGGGACGTGAGGTAGGCCCTGCCGAGAGGGCTGAAATCAGATCAAAGGCTGTGATGGCGGTTCGGTTTGTGCGGGGCGCAAGATGCGCGGTTCGGGCCAGCTTCACTCCTATTGGGGGCTCTCGACAGGGGCTAATGCCCGCAATCCCTGTCAGGGGTTTGCTGGTTGGGGCCGGCGGCGTCCTGCATCCATCCCTGTCAGGGATGGAAATCAGAGATTGAATGTCAGTTTTTTAGCCACCTGGCGGCGGGCTTTGTTCTTGTATAGATTTAGCCAGTGCAGGACATCTTCTATTTCCAGCGCCATGTCCGCTCCGCTGCCCGTAATGCCCCACGCATCGCGCAGGAACTTGCGCCGGAAGAAACTCATCGGTTCCGAGTAGAGCTTGCAACGGGAGTGAGTCGGCTTCACCGGCCCTGCCCAGTGTATCACGGCAGCCTCTTCTCCCGGTCGTCCCGGCCCTGCCTCCAAGATGGGAAAACGCTTCTCGACCTCCCGCTGGTCGAAATTCCGAACCAGCAGCTGCATGGGTTCTTGAGCTAAGCGAATTTTGCCTTGCTCGGCTGCCCGGAAACTCATAAAATTCAGCAGCCCCATCTCTCCATGTTTAAATATGCCGGGATGCTTTTCTATGAAGTCTAATATTTCTACATATTCCGACAAGCTGAAAACATCTCGCTTGGCAAAGAAAGTGCCGGTGCAGTAATAGTCATAGCGGTGCTTCTGCCAGTCAAAGTCAGGAAAATGCTTCTCCATCCCCGGAATATCAAAGAAAAAATAGCAGATGGCCCGGTCGGAATACTTCTGGCAGGGCCGGTCAATTATGAGGTCAAACTCTTTGAAATTTGCATAGTTTAGGACATCCCCCCAAACCACCGTATCTGCATCTAGAAACAGGAAGTTTTCCCAAGGGCTTTCCCAAAAAGCAATCATTTTGGTCAAGCCCCAGCCAAAACTCCTCTCCCTCAAAACCTTATGGCTGACGTCCCAGTGCTTGATGGTGCGAACCCCATAGGTGTTTTCCATCTCGCTCACTGAAAAGGTTCCGTCAATCAGCAGGCAAATCGGCACATCACCCAGGAAATGCCTGATGCTGGCACAGCACCCCTTAGCAAACAGGTAATCCTGGTCACAACAGGCCACGATGATGCCAAACTCTTCCACAATCGCTGATCCTAATTCATAATGGGGCTGTCCGCCGGTGGCGATCCTCTGGTGAGGGCCGGTTCGACCGGCGGCGATTCGACGCACCTGTTCTGGAGGCTGGCGCAGGTTCCGGAAAGGCAACCTTCCCGAAGGCTTGCAGAGCGCGACTCTCCTGATTTATGAATTTACTGACTTATGTCTCCTGTGGCATTGCAGCTTCTGCAAGTCTGATTAATAAGAGCAAACCGAATTAGCTATCCGTGACGCTTTTGGTGCCACTGCCATGCGTGGGCGACAATTTCACTCAAGTTCGGGTATTGAGGACGCCAGCCTAAGATGTTTCTGGCTTTGTCGCTGCTACCTACGAGCACCGGCGGATCGCCGGCGCGCCGGTCGCACTCCACCGTTTTAATCTCCCGTCCGGTTACCGACCGGGCTGTTTCTATCACTTCTCTGACAGAGAAGCCACTGCCATTTCCCAAGTTAAATACTTGACTATTGCCACCTTTCAACAGATACTCTATCCCCAAAACATGGGCGGATGCCAGATCGTTGACGTGAATGTAGTCTCGAATGCAAGTGCCGTCCTCAGTCGGGTAATCCGTGCCAAAAATCGAGATGGATTCCCGTTGGCCCAGCGCTGCTAGTAAGAGCAGCGGAATCAGGTGAGTTTCTGGCGCGTGATCCTCCCCCAGCAATCCGCTCGGATCGGCACCGGCAGCATTAAAGTAGCGGAAACAAACTGATTTTAAGTCATAGGCGACATCGAAATCGCCCAGCACTCGCTCCACCATCAACTTACTCGCCCCATAGGGATTGATGGGGTTCTGGGGGTGGTCTTCCGGAATGGGAATCACCTGCGGCACGCCATAGGTGGCGCAGGTAGAAGAAAAGACGAATGTCTTGACCGACGCTGCTAGCATTGCTTCTAGCAACGTGAGCGTGCCTGTAAAATTGTTGCGGTAGTATTTGTCTGGCACCGTAACCGACTCGCCCACATAGGCATAGGCCGCAAAGTGCATTACAGCTGCAATCGGGTGCGTGGCAAACAGCCGGTCAAGGAGGGCCCGGTCGTTCGTGTCCCCCTCAACCAGCTCTACCTGGAGCACATTATCCACAATATCCCGGTGCCCGTACACCAGGTTGTCCAGAACTACCACCGGATAGCCGGCGCGTTGCAGAGCCAGCACTGCATGGGAGCCGATATATCCGGCTCCACCAGTTACTAAAATAGTTGGCTTAACTTCTGACACTTTTAATCCCTTCCAATTGCGTTCAGCCAGAAGAGTCCTTCGGCTGTGCGATATGCGTTCAACCGCGCTTTACTTTTTCCCGGCTTTCACCAGCTTTCCCAGTTTCTTGCGAATCTTCCTGTTGTAGACAGCTATATTTCGCTGCCAGTCCTCTAGTTGCAGTTCCAGAGACGCCGTCAAGCCGGTCAGTTGCCGGGCATCTTGGAGAAATTTCCTCCGGAAGAAACTCATCGGTTCTGAGTATGCTTTTTTGGTAGATACTGTCGGCTTGGGGCCTGCCCAGTGAATGACTATCGCATCGTCTCCCTTTACTTCAGGTCCGGTTTCCTTTATGGGAAAACGCTTTTTTACATCCTCCTGCGGGAAATCTGGAACTATCAGCTGGATGTCCTCTTGTCCCAGGCGCAGCCTGCCCTCATCCGCTGCCCGGAACATCATAAAATTCAAAAACCCCATATCTCCATACTTAAATACCCCTGGGTGCTTGTCGTTGAAGTCCAGGATCTCAATATACTCCTCCAAGCTGAAAATCCCTCGGGTGCCAAATAAGACCGCAGGGCAGACAAAAGGGCGATTGCGCCAGCGAAAATTAGGGAAATAGGTTTCTAGGGCCGGTATGTCAAAGAAAAACTCGGCAATGGTGTCGTCTGAATATTCGTAGCAGGGCCTGTCGATAATGAGGTCGAACTCATTAAAGTTGGCATATTTGAGGACATTTCCCCAAATGGCCACATCTGCATCAACAATCAGAAAATGCTTAAAGGGGCTTTCCCAAAAGGCAATCATTCTGGTCGTCCCCCAGCCAAAGCTTCTCTTTTTTAGAACCTCATGGGTCATGTTCAGGCGATTGATCACCTTGGCCCCATAGGTTTTTTCTACCTCAGCCACAGAAAAGGTGCCGTCAACCAGCAGGCAAATCGGAACATCCCCCAGGAAATGCCTGATGCTAGCGCAAGTCCCCTTGGCAAACAGGTAGTCCTGGTCACAACAGATCACGATGACGCCAAAATCTTCCATAATCGCTTATTCTAATTACTGACGGCGTGACAGACGGGCCAGTCGCGGCCCCGGCGCTGCCTCCCCCCCTCTACTTGAGTTTAACCCTAAACCCAGCATAGCTAACAGACGCGGATTTCTGTGGGCAGCACCCCAAAGTCCTGTTGATCGAGGAGTTAGGTGGCTCTCTGCCCACCCAATATCTCTCCCCTTTTAGCCCACAGGTCTTTTATAGGCTAGCAGAAAGTCACAAGCCACGGGCGGAATTGTTAAAACATTGTAACAAAAGCAGCTGGATTAAAATTTTTATGCTGATTTTACCGATAAACAGGCAGGGTGTTTTTTAGCCGCTTTGGCGGCATGTTCAGGTGAGACCTCTTCTCACCAGAGGCTCCCATAAGTCACCATAGACTGAGATGCGGTAACGCTTTGTGGCGAGAAGCCACACTTTGGGCAAATGGAACGCAATAGCATAGCTGTACTGATAACTTGCCATAACCGCCGGCAGAAGACCTTGGCCTGTCTGGCGGCGCTGTTCAGCCAGGTTCTCCCACCCGAAGTGGATCTGGGCGTATATCTGGTGGATGACGGCAGCACCGACGGCACAGCAGAGGCTGTGCGGCAGGCTTACCCGCAGGTGAGGGTTCTCCAGGGGGATGGCAACCAGTTTTGGAACGGGGGGATGCGCATGGCCTTTGACGCCGCCGTCAAGGACGACCCCGACTATTACCTGTGGCTCAACGATGACACCTTGCTCGACCAAGAAGCCTTGAGCGCCCTGCTGGCCACATACCGCCGGCTGGCTCAGCTTGGCGGTGAGCGAGCCATTGTCACCGGCTCTACCCGCGATCCACAGACCGGCAAACACACCTATGGAGGTGTGGTGCGCAGCAATTGGTGGCATCCTTTCCAATATCGCTTGCTCGAACCGGCTCAAGAGCCTCAGCGCTGTGATACCATGTGTGGCAACTGTGTTCTTATCCCGCGAGCCGTCGCCCAACTGGTGGGAAATCTCGATCCAGCTTTCATCCACTATGCAGGAGACTGGGACTACGGTTTGAGAGCTAAACAAAAAGGATGCTCGGTCTGGATAGCTCCAGGCTATCAGGCAACCTGTTCGTCAAACCCCAAGCCGGCTTACAAGACAGAGGCGGAACTGAGCCAGCAATTAAATAAGGTCAGCCAACCCAAAGGGCTGGCACTCCAAGATGTCACCCTTCAACCTATGGAAGAGTGGAAGGTGCTGGCCCACCGGCACGGCGGGCCGCTGTGGCCGATATTTTGGTTGCTGCCGTATCGGAGAATGCTTTGGATCTCTTTGGTGGGCCGGTTGAGGGGGAATGGGGCGTGAGAGCCTTTTTTGTTTTAGATAAGCTAAATTGAAGGTTGCAAGGGATACGGCGCTATTACTTGCATCCGCAGTAGAGGTAACTCAAGGGAAACCGTATGGAGGATCTCCGCATCGCTTGGCTTGTTCCTTCAGTAGAATTGGGGGCATACTGGCAGCCCGTCTTGAGAGAATTCACTAAGGTGTATAAGAATACAATCTTTTACACCGGCCAGGTGTGGCCAGGATTTGACCCAGCCGCTCCCGGAGCCTCTGCGATCCAGTTAGTAGGAGAGACGAAGTTTGTCGAGACGACTAAGATAAAGACCGGCTACGATCGGGGCTTCATCGTAGTGTCGCCGAGTATAGTCTGGGATTTGCTGAAGTTTAAGCCTGACCTGATTTTTGCCCAGGCTTTCTCGCTGTGGACTGTACTGGCGGTGCTGCTCCAGCCGGTAGGCCGATGGCGGATTGTGATAATTTACGACGGGAGCTCGCCCAATACAGACTTTCGCGATTCCGGTTTTCGTTCCTTCGCCCGCCGGATACTGTCTCGGTTTGCGGAGGCTTTTGTATCCAACAGTAAGGCCGGTGCGAAATATCTGATGGAAGTTCTCAACGCTAAGCCGGACAGAGTTTTCACCAGAACCTATTTAGTTCCGGATGCCGAAAATTTGCTGCATCGTCAAGACAAGTCGGAACTCCCAGACCTAAAATTACAGCATCCGATTTTTCTGTATGTGGGGCGCATCACCCAGAGAAAAGGACTGAAGACTCTTCTAGAAGCATGCTCTATTCTTAAAAATCAGGGATACTGCAACTACACGCTGCTCATCGTTGGTGAGGGCGATCAGCGCCAAGAATTGGAAGTCTTTATTAAAGAGCGCAATATTGAAGAGCGGGTAACGTGGGCGGGATGGGTAGATTACGGACATCTGGGGGCGTACTTCAGTCAGGCCGATGTTTTTGTCTTCCCTACTTATGAGGATGTTTGGGGGATGGTGGTGCCGGAAGCGATGGTTTTCGGAAAGCCAATCCTGTGTTCAAAAGGGGCGGCGGCAGCTGAACTGATCGAAGAAGGGGAGAACGGTTACATTTTTGACCCCCACAATCCCAAAGAGCTGGCTCATGTCTTGGGCATCCTTTTGGACAATCCAGAATTAATCGCCTCAATGGGCGAGCGCTCCCACCAGCTGATTGCTAAGATAACGCCGGAGTCAGCAGCACAAGCTTTCGTCGAGGTGACATCTTTTGTTATGGGCAATCGGTGAGGTGATGGCTGCATGAAGGTACTTCTATCTTGCTTCGCCTGCGAACCGGGCAGCGGCTCCGAGGAGGGCGTAGGCTGGAATACGGTTTTGCAGACCGCCAAGTACGGCGAGGTTTGGGTGCTGACTCGAACCTTTTACCGCTCTGCCATTGAGGCAGAACTCAGCCGCCACCCGCTGCCCAACCTGCACTTTGTCTACATCGAGCCCCTCAACTGGAGCGAGGATTTTAGAGGCCGGCAAGGGGGGCTGCAACTTCACTACTACCTCTGGCAGATCCTCGCATATTTCAAGGCGCGGTCACTCCACCGGCAAATTGGCTTTGACATCGTGCGCCACGTCACCTATGTGAAATTTTGGTCGCCCAGCTTTGTCTCGCTGCTGCCAGTTCCGTTTATTTGGGGGCCGGTGGGCGGCGGAGAAGCCGCACCCAAGCCTTTCTGGCGAGATTTTAGCCTGCGGGCAAAGATTTATGAAACAGCGCGAGACTTTGGCCAGCGGCTGGGTGAGAGCGATCCCTTTGCCCGCCTGACGGCGCGGCGCTGCTTTCTAGCGCAGGCGACAACGGAAGATACCGCCAAGCGGGTGATAAAAATGGGGGCCAAAAATGTCCGGGTGTTTTCCGAGGCCGGTTTGTCAAAAGAAGAAATAGCGCGTCTGGCACAGTACCCAATGCCCGACGCCCCCCCAGTCAGGTTGATCAGCATGGGCCGGCTGTTGCACTGGAAAGGCTATCACCTGTCGGTGCGTGCCTTCGCCCAAGCGGGGATCTTGGATGCCGAATACTGGCTGCTGGGGGACGGGCCTGAACGACAGCAGCTCCAGTCTCTGGTTGAAGAGCTCGGTGTTGCTTCCCGGGTTAAACTTTGGGGAAGGCTGCCACGGGAAGAGAGTTTGCGCAAGCTAGGGCAGTCCCACGTCCTGGTACACCCCAGCCTGCACGACTCTGGGGGGTGGACGTGCCTGGAAGGGATGGCAGTGGGCCGTCCAGTCATCTGCCTGGATCTCGGAGGACCGGCCACCCAGATTACAGAGGAAACCGGCATCAAGGTGCCGGCACCCGATCCCGACCGGGCTGTGCGGGGCTTGGCGGAGGCCATGATTCGCCTCGCCGGCGACCCGCAGCTGCGCCAGCGCATGGGTGAGGCGGGACAGCAGCGGGTGAGGGAAGTTTTTGACTGGGATGTCAAAGGTGAGTTTTTTGCCCAGCTGTGCGAAGACATTCTGGCGGGGAAATCGGTAAGCGGGTAGGCGAAAAAAACCGCTCCTCCAAAAACCCGGTTTCTTTAAGAAACCGGGTTTTTCAACCTTAGAGACTGTTTATAAAGTAATTGTTAAGGCTCCCCCGGCGTAAGAAACCGGGTTCTGAATGCTGGTAGGGGCGGGTTTACAGACATCCTGTAGGGGCGGGTTTACAGACATCCTTTCTTACCAACCAACATCTGGAGTGAACCCGCCCCTACCAGCAGCAAACATTTCGGGTGAGCCCCGCCCCTACATATATAATGGCACACGGCCTGTAGGGGCGGCCCCCCGTGGCCGCCCCCAGTTTCTGGCTCCTTCACGTTTTCTTTATAAACACTCTCTAATACCAGAAACCGGGTTTCTTTGGATGGGAGCAACGAAATTATGGCGTTCTAAGCTGTTAGGCTAATAATGCTGCTTGTATGCCGGAAGGAGGCAGAGCCTCCTGGACGGCGTTCCCAGCCTGAGGCTGGGAACGAGGTGGAAGTGATAGGTATAGCAGTAGACAGTCAGTGCGCGGACACTTGGTCGGAGGGAACGCCTGTCCTACGAGGTCTAGGCGTAGGTACGGCGTTCGCCGGGCCCAAAGTATAATGTCTTAACCTAAGTGTCTACTGCTATAATGGCCCACAGCCACAATAGACCCGGTTTCTAGCTGCTTCACTTTTCTTTAGAAACAATCTCTTAGTCCTCACTTCCAACTTTATCCGTACCGCTTCTCTTCCTCTGGGGGAGTAGCTTCTAAAGGATCAAATTTTCGCCATTTAAATGCCTGTAAAATAAACAGGAAAATATACAGGGGATTTAACAGGATGTATCGCCTCCAGAGACGCCTCGGTTCCAGCAAAAGCCGGAAAAACCATTCCAGACCAATCTGGGACATACACTCCGGCGCTTTTGGCAATTTGCCGGCGTGAAAATCAAAAGCGGCACCCACAGCCATCGCCGGCATGCAGAGAGCGTCGCCATTTTCATAAACCCACACCTCTTGCCTGGGGCACCCCAATCCCACGAAGGTAATAGCGGCACCGCTATTGCGAATCTGTGCTATAATTTCCTGATTCTCTTCTGCAGAGACTTGCCGGAATTTAGAAGGCTGAGTCCCAGCAATAATCAGTTTAGGAAACCGGACGCAAAGATTGTTGGATAGAGCATCTAGCACCGCAGGGTTACTGCCGTACAGGTAGATGGGCAGTCCCTCTCGGGCGGCGCGTTCGCAGACTCGCAACATGGTCTTTGGCCCGCACACCTGATCGGGAAGCTGCGTTTTGTAAAGCAAATTCAAAGCCCAGCGAACTGGCTGACCGTCCGGCAACACCAGGTCAAAATCATTAAGGCGATAGCGATGGGTTTTATCCAGCACTCCAGTCATCACCCCATGAACGGCCAGAGCGGAAACTTTCATTCTCCTGCCTTCATGGGCGGCTGCAATAATCTTATCGACAGCCGCCTCGTAATCAAGAGCGTTTACCCAGACGCCCAGGAGATTTTTTTTCCCCTTATCAATCATTGGACAGCCTCTTCGATCCAACGTTCCAGGTTAAATTCGTAAATCTCCTGCAAGATTTGCCGCACATTATATGTCAACTTCCAGTTGGGATAGTGGCTGCTGAATTTGCCATTATCGCTGACCCACCAGATATGGTCGCCTATGCGATTCTGCTCCACATAGTTCCAATTGAGCTTCCGACCGGCAATCTCCTCGCACATTTGGATCGCTTCCAGCATTGAGCAGTTGCTGTACCGCCCGCCACCGCTGTTGTACACTTCCCCGCTGCGCGGAGCCTTAAAGAACTCATAAAAGGCGTTAATCAGATCGGCGCTGTGGATATTGTCGCGGACTTGCTTGCCTTTGTAGCCAAACACCTTATAAGGTTTGCCCGTCACGGCACACTTCATCAAGTAAGCCAGGAAGCCGTGCAATTCCGCACCAGAGTGAGTTGGGCCAGTCAGGCACCCGCCGCGAAAGCACCCACTTTTCAGCCCAAAATAGCGCCCGTATTCCTGTACCAGAACGTCCGCCGCCACCTTGGATGCCCCAAATAAGCTGTGCAGCGTGCTGTCAATCGACATATCTTCTCGGATGCCCGGTTCATAGGTGTGACCGGGCTCGATTTCCCAGCGATATTCCAATTCCACCAAAGGCAGGCGATTGGGCGTATCCCCGTACACCTTGTTGGTTGAGGTAAAGATAAAAACAGCTTCTGGCGCATATTGGCGGGTCGCTTCCAGCATATTTAGCGTCCCATTGGCATTTACGGTAAAGTCCGTTTTCGGCTCCCGCGCCGCCCAGTCGTGGGAAGGCTGGGCTGCCGTGTGAATCACCAGCTCAATATCCGAACCGTACTGCTTAAAAACCTGGGTTATGGCTTCATAATCCCGAATATCGGCGGTTACATGGTGATACTTGCCACCTAATGACTTCTCCAGCCGCTGCCGGTTCCAGCTGGTGGAAGCCTCCGCGCCAAAGAAATAGCTGCGCATGTCATTGTCGATTCCCACTACGTCAAAGCCCTGATTGGCAAAGAAGGCAGATGCCTCAGAACCGATAAGTCCGGCTGAGCCGGAGATGATAGCAATGCTCACAGTTGATTTCCCAAAACAATAAAGGTTTTATGTTTAGAGCGTCCCGCCAGTGCCTGCCTTTGTGGCGTTTGCCGGCGAAAGCCCCAGACCCGTTCTATGCTGTAGATACCCCCTGGCCCCACTTTGCCATTGGTTTTTGCCAGAGTGCTGCTAGTTTTTTCCCATGATAGTGCAGCTTTTGTTTGCGCTGGCAACTCGGGTCTGAGCCGCTCGCAAAGGATGCCCGCTCCAGACTTTTTCTGGTTCTGATGCCAGCATCACAACCGGCTGACGCAAGCAACAGGCAAGAGTCCCATCCCTGTTTACCTGCCGGTCGGAGGCTGGCTGGTGGGCAACACAGGAAAAACGGCACCACTAGCGCCGCTGCTGTTAAATTTTGTACCGGCTAATTTAAGTATATTTACGGATGACAGCTGAGTTTTAAACGGGTATGCGATTGACCGAATCAGGAGTTTTCAGCGCACAATCAGGTGCGCTGTCCACAGTTTAGTACGGTTGAGAGCAGTTCCGAAGACTCTTGATAAGAGATTAAGGAAACTTAAGAGCGAGCCGGAGGCGCACAGCAGAGCCCAGGCGTTGCCATTACGCAGCCCGACAGGCGGCGGCAATGGGACACCGGCACCGTCGCGCCACACCCTGGCCTGCCGGTGAGCCCGAAGCTGTTAAACTAGCATTCGCTACCCTTATTTTTCCCAAATCGAGTCTTTTGATAACCATGCAGGGGACAGAACGGCCCATCGGTGTGGATTTGTTTGCCGGTGCCGGCGGTATGAGCCTCGGCTTTGAACAAGCAGGGTTTGATGTCCGAGCTGCCGTCGAGCTTGACCCCATACACTGCGCCACCCACGAGTTTAACTTCCCATTTTGGCCTGTCCTGTGCAAAAATGTTGCCGAGACTACAGCACAGGATATCAGAAACCTGTCTGATATTGGCGAGCGGGACATCGACGCGGTGTTTGGTGGCCCTCCCTGCCAAGGCTTCTCCACGATCGGCTTCCGCGCCCCAGATGACCCCCGCAACGCCCTGGTTTTTCACTTCCTGCGGCTCGTCTTAGAGCTGCGACCGAAATATTTTGTCATGGAAAACGTGCGGGGACTCACCACCGGCAAGTACCAGAAATTCCTCCTGGAAATTATACATGAATTTAAGGAAAACGGCTACCAGGTAGAAGAAAATTACAAACTTCTCAATGCCGCTGACTATGGCGTGCCGCAGCATCGGGAAAGGTTGTTTCTCCTGGGATGCCGGCAGGGTTTGCCCCTGCCCAAATACCCGCAACCGATTGCGAAACCCGCTTCATCCAAGGGCAAGAATTACAGCCAGCTGTCGTTTTGTCCAGCAGGCCCGACGGTGTGGGACGCTATTGGAGACTTGCCGGAAGTTGGAGATTGCCCAGAATTGCTGACAAGAGACTGGGTGATAGCAGAGTTTTCAAAACCTAGTTATTACGCCGGTCAGCTGCGCGGTTTTTATCCTGTAGAGGACGATTACTCTACGTCGCGCGAATTCGATTCGACGCTTCTCACTTCCAGTCTGGCGACAGATCACACCCCAGAATCTGTCAAAAGATTTGCCGCCACTTTACCGGGGGAAACAGAGCCGGTCAGTCGCTTCTACAAGCTGGATGCTGATGGGATTTGCAATACGCTGAGAGCCGGAACTGCCAGCAATCGGGGCGCTTTCACGTCTCCAAGACCGATTCATCCCTATAAACCCCGGTGCATCACCGTGCGCGAGGCGGCGCGGCTGCACTCCTACCCCGACTGGTTTCGCTTCCATGTGACGAAATGGCACGGCTTTCGGCAAGTGGGAAATTCGGTGCCACCCCTGTTAGCGAAGGCAGTGGCGTCAGAGATTGTCCGCGCTCTCGGCGTCATGCCGGTGAAGCCAAAAGACAAGAGGAAGCTAGGAGATGAAAAGTTACTGCAGCTGAATATGTCCAAAGCAGCTGAGCGTTACGGTGTATCCCCACATGTGATAGAGCCGAGAATCAGACCGCAGAGACAAAAGTGAACATCGATATCTAGCGGTTTTCAGTTGGATGAAGCACACGCCAGAAACCCGGTTTCTTTCCCCTCGTTTTCCCCCAGTTCCCAGCCAGGCAGCTGGGAACGCCGTTTTGTCGGCTCCGCCGACCTAAGTAGCAACTTAGGACATGGGCATCAGGCATGCATGGCCAGAACGCAAAAGGGCATTGTCCCACAAGTCCCTAGGCCAAACAAGGCTCAACCGTCGCCACAACTGACTTGGCAAGGGAGTTGAGGTCATAACCGCCTTCCAAGCCAAAAACAATTTTGCGAGTCACCTGCAGGCAGTAATTCGCAAACAGCCCAAAATCCTGCGGTTGCAGCTCAATACTGGCTAACGGGTCAGCTGCATTGGCATCGTAGCCGGCGCTGACAATCAGTAAATCCGCCTGAAAGTTCTTTAAAAAAGGTACAACCTTTCGCTCAAAAGCCAGCTGGTACTCAGCGCCAATGCTGCCCGGAACCATCGGAAGATTCAGCACATTATTGTGCGCCCCGCGCTCCTCGGGATGCCCTGTGCCCGGATAGCAAGGGGACTGGTGCAGTGAGCAGTAGGCAATTTGGGGGTGATTCTCCACGATATCTTGGGTGCCGTTGCCGTGATGCACGTCCCAGTCGAGGATGGCCACGCGCTGGACTCCTGGCTGTTCCAGGGCGTAGTGAGCGGCGATAGCGGCGTTAGAAAACAGGCAAAAACCCATACCGCGCTCGCTGAGGGCGTGATGTCCCGGTGGGCGAGCCAGGACGAAGGCCGGCTCTCCTGTGGCCAAGACGCGCTCCACACCGTCCAGCCACCCACTCACCGCCAGCAGCGCCACATCATAACTGCGGGGTGAGACCGGCGTATCGCCGTCAATGTGGCCACCGCCGCTCTCAGAGAGAAGCCAGACTGACTCAATGTAGTCCCGGGAATGGACTTTTTCGATCACCGGCTCAACCGGTCGCGCCGCCACTGGGGTTGGCAGGTGCCACTGGAGCAGGTCAGCCCAAGGAGCTGCGTTGAGAGCGCTGACAATCGCCCTCAGCCGGTCGGGACGCTCCGGGTGGAACCGGCCAGTATCGTGCAGCAAGAAATCGTCAGAGTAGATTACGGGCAGCATAGTCACAGGGAATGCTCGCTATTCCCTGATTCTACCTTCCCGGACAAAAAGTATCGCACAAGGCATGCCTGAGAGCCAGTTTATCGCAGAAATCGGTTTTTTTAAACAAACCGGGTTTCTTCACCCCAAGATTATCCCCAAATCTCCTTTTCCCGGCAGGCAAAACCGAAACCGCGATTGCAGGCTTTCAGACCATTGAAAATGTGATAGAATATTAAGCAGAATAGCTAATTAATGGGACAGCAAGCAGTATTTCAGGAGTTTTTTTGTCTTTTAGCTGCCAAACCCTCAGATTTTTGGAGTTTTTCACAGTATGAGCACGTCCCAGGAGCGGATTATCCCCACGGATTTGCGGAACGAAATGTCCCGGTCGTACTTGGAATACGCCATGAGCGTGATCGTGGGGCGGGCGCTCCCCGATGCTAGGGATGGACTCAAGCCCGTGCACCGGCGCATCCTGTACGCGATGCACGAACTGGGCCTGACGCCAGATCGCCCCTTCCGCAAGTGCGCCCGCGTCGTCGGGGAAGTGCTGGGTAAATATCACCCCCACGGCGACACCGCTGTGTACGACGCCTTGGTGCGGATGGCCCAGGATTTTTCCATGCGCAGCCCCCTGATTGACGGTCACGGCAATTTCGGCTCGATTGACGACGACCCGCCGGCAGCGATGCGGTACACCGAATGCCGGTTGAAACCCCTGACCTCCGAAGCCATGCTGCGGGACATCGACTCAGAAACCGTCGATTTCGGCGATAACTTCGACGGGTCCCAGCAAGAGCCCCTGGTGATGCCGGCACGCATACCCCAACTGCTGCTCAACGGCTCATCCGGGATTGCCGTGGGCATGGCCACCAACATCCCGCCCCACAACCTCGGAGAACTGGTTGACGGTTCGATCGCCCTGATCCGCAATCCAGACATCACCGACGCCCAGCTCATGCAGTACATCCCCGGACCCGATTTCCCCACCGGCGGACAGATCCTGGGCGTCACCGGCATCCGAGAAGCGTACACCAGCGGTCGCGGTTCGATCACCATGCGGGGGGTGGCCACGATTGAAACCATTGAACACCGAGGACGCCCCGACCGAGAAGCGATTATCATCACCGAGTTGCCCTACCAAACCAACAAGGCGGCGCTGGTTGAGAAAATTGCCGAACTCGTCAACGACAAGCGCATCGAAGGCATTGCCGACATCCGGGACGAGAGCGATCGCGACGGGATGCGGATTGTCATCGAACTCAAGCGCGACGCCTACCCCCGCGTCGTCCTCAACAACCTCTACAAACAAACCACTCTCCAAGCCAACTTCGGGGCTAATATGCTGGCTTTGGTGAATGGGGAACCCCAGCTGCTCACCATCAAGCAGTTCCTCAGTGTCTTCCTGGAATTCCGCATCGAAGCGATTACCAGGCGGACTCAGTACGAACTGCGCAAAGCTGAGGAGCGCGACCACTTGCTGCAAGGGTTGCTGATAGCCCTAGCCAATTTGGATGCGATTATTCGACTGATTCGCAGCGCCACTGACACCGCCAGCGCCCGTCAGGAATTGATGGAAAATTTTGGGCTTTCCGAAGCGCAAGCCGACGCTATTTTGCAAATGCAGCTGCGGCGGCTGACCGCCCTAGAAGCGGAAAAAATCCGGCAGGAACACGAGGATTTACAAGCTCAGATAGCAGACTTGCAGGATATTCTGGCGAAGCGAGAGCGGATTCTGGGAATCATCGAAGCCGAAGCCACTGAACTGAAAAACAAGTTCGCCACGCCGCGTCGCACAGTCATCGAACACGCCGAAGGAGAAATCGACGACACCGACCTAATTGCTAATGAAAAAGCCTTGATTCTGCTCACCGAACAGGGCTACATCAAGCGGATGCCGGTCAGCACCTTTGAGGCACAAAATCGCGGCACTCGCGGCAAAGCAGCGAACAAAATGAAAGATGATGACGGCATCGAACATTTCTTAACCTGCTGCGACCACGACAGCGTTTTGTTCTTCAGCGAACGCGGCGTTGTCTACTGCCTGAGCGCCTACCAAATACCCACCGGATCTCGCACGGCGCGGGGCGTACCCATCGTGCAAATGCTGCCCATTCCAAAGGATGAGAAAATTACCTCCATCGTCTCGGTGAGCGAGT
>Ga0185317_100164_pt1 | contig 22947 bp, 8 predicted proteins | sample DevilsHole_FD_128020 | JGI IMG/M metagenome (GOLD analysis project Ga0185317, IMG submission 128020) | Groundwater microbial communities from Devils Hole, Nevada to study Microbial Dark Matter (Phase II) - Devils Hole (SPADES assembly)... | ecosystem: Environmental > Aquatic > Deep subsurface >...
ACTTGACATATTGGCTTGCCAATTTGTGTACAAATTGTACACAAATTTCCCTGTCGGGGCGGGCGGGCCCAAATCTGGGCCACAAGGGATGTGATTCAACCGGCAATCTAGCCGGTCACTTGACATATTGGCTTGCCATTTCCTGTCGGGGCGGGCGGGCCCAAATCTGGGCCACAAGGGATGTGATGCCACCGGCAATCCAGCAGGTCACTTGACATATTGGCTTGCCAATGTGTGTACAAATTGTACACAAATTTCCCTGTCGGGGCGGGCGGGCCCAAATCTGGGCCACAACGGATGTGATTATAGCAGTTGTCCAATATAGCTGTTACCATATTGATTAGGACATTCGTATGTTCTCCTATCCGCGTCCATCTGCTACAGGCTGCGGTTTTAAATATTGAACCGCAGATGTACCGGGAAGGGCTTCCCGCAGGGTACGCTGATTAACGCAGATGTGGCAATAGACCGTCATGTCCTAACCTAAGTGAATATTGCTATACCAATTCATTCGGAAGCCGGTTGAGTTAGGCCGGCGAGCCGGTCGAAACGAAAATTGCTCACCAAATCGGCTAGGGCGCAACCCAAAGCAGCATTTGCCTGGGGAATTTCTTTGAGCAGCTCCAAAATCAGCTCGTCATCAGCGCTGAGAGCCGCGTAGCGCAACCGAGCCACCCACTCTGCCGGCATCACAGCCAGATCCTGTGGCGTCAGTTCCGCCGGCACAGCCACCTGCTGGGGAGATTTTGGCTGCTCTTGTTCATAGACATACTCCACTCCCAGATGCTCAGCGATCTTTGCCAGCAGCACCTCCTCCCGAAAAGGCTTGCGCAGAAAGTCGTCGCAACCGGCTTGCAAAATAATGGCTCGCTCCTCCTCAAAGGCGCTCGCCGTTAGGGCCACAATCACAGTATCCTCACCCTGGCGGGTGGCTTTAATATGTTTAGTCGCCTCATACCCGTCCATCACCGGCATGCGCATGTCCATCCAGATCAGGTGCGGCTGCCAAGTTGACCACAGGGAGATCGCCTCCTGTCCATTGACTGCAGAGCGCACCTCAAACCCCAGGGATTCCAGCAGCTCAACTAACAGCTGGCGGTTCTCGGCGCGATCCTCCACCACGAGGATGCGGCACGGGGGCTGCCCCGGAGCTAGGCCAATCACCCGCCGCCCTGGCTGTCGAGTCTGAACTTTAGCCACTTCCGCTAAGCCAACCCTGACATCAAAAGTAAACGTCGTTCCCTTCCCAAGAGCGCTGCTGACGGTGATCTCGCCCCCCATAAGCCGCACGAATTGCCGGCTGATCGGCAAGCCCAAGCCGGTGCCCTCCTGAGAGTTGCGCCCAACTTCCGTTTGCCCAAAGGCTTCAAACAAGGAGTCCATCTCCTCTAGGGCAATGCCCGGGCCGGTGTCTTCTACTTCAAAGATGATTTCAACATTCTCTCGTTCCCAGGCTCCAGCTGGGAACGCCCGTTTCTGAGGCGGAGCCTCCTTCTGTCGTTTCTCTCGTTCCCAGGCACCCTGCGGGAACGAGGATAGCGAGGACACTCGCAGCGTCACACTGCCTGTTTTAGTGAATTTGATCGCATTTCCCAGAAGATTAATCAAAACCTGGCGCAATTTACTCTCGTCGCAGAGTACATACTGCGGAACATCTGGGGCGCGGTTAAAAGTGAGTGCCAGCCCCTTAGAATTAGCTTTCAGCTTAAACATCTGCTCTAAGGTGTCGAGCAGATCGAAAAGGTCAAAGTCACTCTCACAGAGTTCGAGCCGGCCCGCCTCAATTTTAGACATTTCCAAAACGTCATTGATCAGCGACAGCAAGTGCTCGCCGCTGCGATTGATAATTCTCACATGTTCCTGATGCTGCGCCGAAAGGGACGAGTCGCGGGCTATCACTTGAGTGAAGCCAAGGATGGCATTCAGTGGCGTTCTCAGTTCGTGACTCATGTGAGACAAGAACCGGCTTTTGGCGATGTTGGCGGCTTCTGCTTCCCGTCTGGCTTGTTCCAAGGCTGAATTTTTCAGGGTGAGTTCTTGGCGCTGCTGTTTTTCCTGTTCGAGGAGGCGAGCTTGGGCGATGGCAATGCCGAGTTGGGCGGCGACGGCTTCTAGCAGCTCAATTTCCTCCTCACTCCAGTGACGAAAGCGGTCGCACTGGTGCAAGCCAATCACTCCGTTTGGCTCGCCCTGGTAGGAAGTGCGAACTACCGCCATTGATTTCAGTTTAAATTGGTGGCAGAGGGGCTCAGCCGGTTTTAACAGTGGCTCTGCGTAAACATTAGGAGAAACCACTGCCTTATCTTCAGCTACAGTCACCTCGGCGTGGGGATTGCCGTTAACCGGAATTGCCATATCGCGCATGGAGTTCCAGCCCGGAGTGAGATACTCCGCCACTACAGGAATTTGCGGTGCCGGTTGGGGAATGTAGTGGTGAATCAGGCAGCGATTGACGCCAAAAGCTTGACCGATTTGAGTGGCGGCTGTTTCAATAATTTCCTCGAATTCCAGGCTCTGGCGGATTTGCTCAGTCAGCTGTTTGAGCAGCAGCATTCGCTGCAGCACCCCTTCCAAGGCGGCTTTGGCGGCGGCAACTTCTATCTCGGCCCGCTTGCGGTCGCTGATATCAAACAGCACGCCATACCAGATAATTTCTCCGCTGTCGCGGCGTTCCGGTCGAGACTTGGCTTGCACCCATTTGAGCTTTCCAGATGGGGTGAGGATGCGCCACTCACAGGCAAACGGTTCCCAGGTTTGGGCGCTGATCTCGGTTCCCTGGTAAACCGCCTGTATATCGTCGGGATGAATGTCTTCAAAGGCCAGGGCGGCATTTTCCATTACCCGCTCTGGCGGCAATTCCAGGATTTCCTGGCTAGCCGCACTCATATATTCAAAAGCCGTCGAACCATCTGGATGCCGCACAAATTCATAAATGACTCCCGGTATGTTAGCGGCTAATTTCTGAAACCGCGCCTCGCTCTCCCGCAATGCCCGCTCAGCTTGTTTGCGGGCGGTGATGTCTTGCCCAATGCCAATCATGCTGCCATCTGAAAGCCGGATGTTGGCCCATGATGTGTCCACGATCCGCCCGCTGCGAGCCAGGGTTTTCATGTCCCGCCACTCTCCGGTTGCGGCGAGGATGAAGTCCAAAACCTGCTGGCGGTATTCCGGGTCGGGATAGCACTCGCTCAGGAGGTCGCACTCTCCTAAGTTGGCTTGCGACCAGCCCAGGACGCGCTCAACCTCCCGATTCAGCAGCTTCAGTTCGCCTTCGGGGCTGTAAAAAACTACCATCACCGGGATGTGGTCAAAGATGGTTTGCAGGACTTCTTTCTGCTGTTGGAGCGCTTCTTGTGCCAGCTTGCGCTCTGTGATGTCCTCGGCAATGCCGGTCAGCCGGTACACTCGCCCGGTTTCGTCGCGGATGGGGAAGGAGCGGGCCCAGATCCAGCGGATCTCGCTGTCGGGGCGGATGATGCGGTACTCCTGGCTGAATTCTTCTGCGGTTTCCAACTGGGTTTGGAAGGCGGCGATGGTTTTGGGGCGGTCTGCGGGATGGACGCTCTCTATCCAAGATTGCGGATGCTGGTAGAGGCTGGCGCAACTGCGCCCCCAAATGTCCTCGTAGGTGGGACTGATGTAGAGCATCCGTTCGGCATGGGGAGAAATGATGAAGAAGACTTCGCGGACATTTTCCGCGATTTGCCGGAAGCGCTCCTCGCTCTCGCGCAGGGCCATTTCGGCTTGCACGCGGTGGGTGATGTCCTCGGCAATTCCTACGACGCGGTAAATTTGACCTCGCTGATTGTGGATGGGGAAGGCGCGATCTCTGATCCAGCGCGTCTCGCCATCGGGTCGCACAATCCGGTACTCCTCGTCGTACTCGCCGCGCACCTGTTTGGCAAACGCTGCTATAATCCGCTGCCGGTCGTCGGGATGGATGGCATCTATAAAGGATGTGGGTCTGGCGTACAGTTCTGCTATAGTTTGCCCCCAAATGGTTTCGTAAGCGGGACTGACGTAAATTATTTGGTTTTTCTCGGGGTCAGTCATCCAGAAGAGCTGGTGGACGTTTTCCGCGATCTGGCGGAAGCGCTCTTCGCTCTCGCGCAGGGCGATTTCGGCTTGCACGCGGTGGGTGATGTCCTGGTCTACCCCAGCCATCCGCACGGGTGTGCCGGTGGCGTCGTAAAAGACCTGACCTTTACTGGCTGACCAGCGAATGTTACCGTCTGGCAAGACAATTCGGAATTCGATGTCGTATGGCGCTCCCTCTGTGAGGGCGCGGTTTACCGACTGCAAAACGAATTCGCGGTCTTCTGGGTGAATGCTGGCGACGAAGGCTTCATAGGTGGGCTGGAAGTATTCTTTTTTGGCGGAGTCATGGCCCAAGAGCCGTTTCAGGCTGTCTGACCAGGTGAGGGAGCCGGTGAGGATGTTCCAGTCCCAGGTGCCCATGCGAGCGGCTTCGAGGGCCATCTGCAATCGCTCCTGGCTCTCTCGCACGGAGGCGATTAGCTGATTTCGCTCCTCTTCGGCGAGCATTCGCTGGGTGATGTCGCGGAAGGTGACGGCGAAGCCATCGCCCAATTTGACGGCAATATTCTGAAACCACGCTTTGATGCCTTCTCGGTCGTAATAAAATTCCCGCTCCTGCGGAACGCCTGTTTCAACGACCTGAACGTACAGGTCAAACAGCCCTGTTTCGGTATGCCCCGGCATCTCTTCGAGCAAATATTTTCCTACTAGATCCCTGGCAGTTCGCCCGACTATTTTTTCAGCCGCTGCATTGACTAAAAGCCACTGAAAGTCTATAATATCTCCGCAACTGTTCCTGACAGCAGAAAAAGCCATCACTCCATCCAGGGAGCTATTGAGTACGCCCGCGAGGTGGGATTGGGACTGTTGCAGATCCTCTTCCACTCGCACGCGCTCGGTGATGTCGGTTTGAACGCCGATAAATTGAGTCACGTTTCCGGATTCGTCTCGCACCGGGGAAACTGACAGTTCATTCCAGAAGATGGTGCCATCTTTGCGAGAGTTGCGCAGCGTGAGGTAACACTCTCTTTGTTCTTTAATGGCTTGGCGTAGTTTTTTGAGTCCCGGTTGATTGCGGTCTTTACTCTGCAAGAAGCGACTGTTTTTGCCTATGACTTCCTGGGCGGAGTAACCCGTTATGCGCTCGAAGCCTTTATTGACGTAAATAATCGGGTTGTCGGGCTGGGTGGGGTCGGTAATGACGATGCCGTTGCTGCTAGCGTCTATGGCTCGTTCTAGCAGTCGCAACCGCTTTTCTGTCCGCAGGCGCTGGGTGATGTCGCGCACGATAATTATAACTTCTTGCGAACCGCTGACCGCGAGTCGAGCTTCATAGCTGCAAATACAATTGCCAATTGGCAGCTGATAGTCAAAGATCTGGGTGTCGCCAGTTTCCAGGGTTAGGGCTATATTTTCCAAGAACTGCTGCGCTATTGGTGCCGGCATCAGTTCAGAGATGTTTCTGCCGAAAAACAGGTTAGATGCGACGCACAAATCTCTGGCTGCTGCTGCTTTGAAGTTGATAAAAGTGCCATCGCGGCTGAGGCAAAAGATTAAATCGGGAATGGCATTGATCAAGGCGCGATTTTTGGCATCACTCTCGCGCAGCGCCTCTTCCGCTCGCACGCGCTGGGTGATGTCGTTACTTACAAACAGGACGCAGGTCTCTCCCCCAACCTCGATGAGTTCTGCTGAGAGCAGCAAGGTTCTCACCTCGCCAGAGGAGGTGCGCAAGCGGATTTCTTGGTTGCGAATCCTGCCGAATTCTAGCAACTGCCTGTCGAATTGAGGGCAGTCTTCTGGATTGACGAGGATATTTAGCAGGCTGGGGGTAGAGCCGATTACTTGCGAGCGCGAGTAGCCAAACGTGCTGATAAAAGTGTCGTTAACTTCCAGGTAGTGCCCGTCGGAGAGCCGCTTGATGGCGATAATATTTGGACTGGAGTGAAAGGCTTTGGCGAATTTTTCCTCTTCCCGGCGCAGGGCGGCTTCTGTTCGCTTGTGCTCGCGAATTTCCTGCTGCAGCCGTGCGTTTTGCTCGCTCAGCTGCTTTTGCAGGTTGCTGATTTTTAGCTGGTGTTCTATCCGGACTAAAACCTCTTGCACTTGCACCGGCTTTGTGATATAATCCGCGCAGCCGGCAGCAAAGGCTCTCACCTTGTCGAACGCCGCATCCAGAGCGCTGACGAAAATCACTGGAATGTCGCGGGTTGGCTCGGAGGCTTTCAGCCTCTGACAGATTTCATAGCCACTGATATCTCGCATCCGGATGTCGAGCAAAATCAGAGCCGGTGGAGCAGCCTGACACACATCAAGAGCCTGTTGCCCGCTAATCGCTCTGCGAACGTTATACCCCCGCTCACTGAGCGTGGAGGAAAGCTGGCGCAAATTTTCTGGCTGATCGTCAGCGATTAAAATGTCTGCTTTAATGGCCTCAGCTTGATTGCTATTCATCTCTAACTACCTGAGTTAAGCTCAGCTGTTGCGCTTGCGCACTCACCTGCTAGGGAATAAATGCCCTTGCTCTGTAGGGGCGGCAGAACCCGTCCTTACTTACAGCTGTGTGGGGGGAAATATAGCATTTTTCCAGGAAGGCGGATCTCACCTCTCCCCCCACCCCCCATCCCCTGCTTGGGGATGAGAAAATTTTCCCTCTTCTCCCCTTCTCCTTACAGAGAAGGGGGCTCGGGGGTTAGGTTTTTTTGTCAAAAAAGGGGTGATCCCTGTGGGGGCGGGGGAACTCCGCCCAAGCGCAAAGATTGCTTTCCAGCCCTTTTTAGAGAAGCTATTCCACACGATAGGGGCATGCTGCCAACTCTTAGCCGGGAGTTTCAGCCTTCTAGAGGCTGTCGCACGGGTGGGAGGTGTCAGTTACAACCACAATAATACCTAGACGGCAGTCCTTCAGCAAATCCGCCCGCTTGTCAGCCAGAGGGGCATTTTGTTCCGGGATTGGTAAGGGAGTTGCTGGAAAATCAACTCCTCACCAGCGCGGATGGCGGCGCGGTGCGTCTGCGCCACTGAGCCAAAGCCTTCATCGCAGCCAAGGAAGCGGGCGCAGCCTTTGATATGAAGAAACCCCCCCAACTATAGCACTGCAGCACCGGCACAACCGAGCGACCCGCTCCCTCAGGCGAGACCCCGCCTTCAATAACCGGCATTCTGGCCTGTCCGGGGTTGGGGGCCAGAAACTCAAAGAAACCGGGTTTCGCAGAAGTTACCCGGTTTCTCCGCTTTTAGTTTTTCCAAGAAACCCGGTTTCTCAAAGAAACCGGGTTTCTCCGCTCTCATCGCTCTTTTTGCCTTTGAGCAGATAAGTGAGCATCTCCCCTTTGCCTTTAACGTGGATAACACCGCGCTCCTCACAGGTATACTTGTCCCGCAATAGTTCGTAAGTGGCAGCTGTCAGCTGAATAGTGCCGGGAATGCCGTGAGATTCCATGCGGCTGGCGGTATTCACGGCATCGCCCCACAAGTCGTAGATAAACTTTTTCAAGCCGATGACACCGGCAACCACAGGCCCAGAATTGATGCCGGTGCGGATGCTGACGTTGCAGCCGGTTGCTGCAGAAAAGCTGGCGATTTCCCGCTGCATGTCGAGCGCCATATCCGCAACCGCCTGGGCGTGGTCGTGCCGGTGCACCGGCAAGCCCCCGACCACCATATAGGCGTCGCCAATCGTCTTAATCTTCTCCAAACCGTGCTTTTCTGCCAGCCGGTCAAACCCGGAGAATATCTGATTGAGCAACTCCACCAATTCTGTGGCAGAAATGCTGGCAGAAAGCTCGGTAAAGCCAACTATATCGGCAAATAAGACGGTAACTTCCTCGAAACTGTCGGCAATGGAGCCAGGGTTCCGCTTCAGGCGATCGGCAATCGGCTCTGGCAAGATATTCAGCAACAGCTGTTCTGACCTTTCCCGCTCAGCCCGCAGGATTTCCGCCGCCCGCTTCGACTCGGTGATATCTCTCCCCGCGCCGGTGAACCCAATGGCATTTCCCTTGTGATCCCGCAGAGGCACTCCTGTAAATTGGTAGTCCAGTAAAACGCCACCCTTAGCAATCAACTTCGCCTCAGCCCACTGAGAAGATTCCCCTGGATGTGACAAAGCTTGTCGAGTCTTCTGGGCAATATTTTCTCGGTCTTCTTCTGCAAAAAAATCCAACCCAGACCGGCCTTTAAGCTGAGCGGGCGACAGTCCCGTAACCAGCTCCATCTGCTTGTTCCATTTTACCAGCCTGAGATTCAAATCAAACACAAAAATAATATCCAGTTGCGCCTCAAAAATGCTCTCCTGTTCTTCCAGCGCCCGCGCCAGCGTTTCCTGCGCCTGACGGAGCTCTGTGATATCGCTGGTAACAGTCAGTATGCACTCTTTCCCGCCCAAGTAGATAATCTCAGCAGACAGCAGCCCCTGAATCACCTCGCCTGACTTCCTGCGGAACTGGACTTCCAGATTGTGAACTGTCCCCTCCTCTCCCAACAGCTGCACCAGTAGGGTGCGGTCTGACTGACGCACCCACAGATTCATATCCTGGGTGGTGCGACCGATAACTTCTTGTCGGCTGTACCCAGTAATGCTCTCAAATCCCTCACTGACATCAATCAGGAGTCCCTCTGCAATCGTGGTGATAGTAATAGCGTCGGGACTTTGGCGAAAGGCTTTGGAAAACTTCTCCTCTGACTCGCGCAGCGCCTCTTCGGCTTGCTTGCGATCAGTAATATCTCGCAAAGCCACCACCCTGACCTGCTTGTCTTCTTGAGGGATAACCTTGCCTTGAATCTCAATGGGAAACGTCGCGCCATCCTTTCTCACCCCGACCGATTCATAAGGTATTTCACTGTTTGAAAGCAGTTTTTTAGATACAAAAAACCGGTTGCCCGCTACAATATAATCCGCCAAATTCGTGCCAGTTATGTCGCCGCACTCACATCCAAACATGCGGGCGAAGGCTTGGTTGCAGTCCAAAATCCTGCCTTCTTCATGCACCACAATCCCTTCAAACGTAGCCTCCGACAGTTGGCGGAACCGAGCCTCGCTCTCGCCCAATTGCGCCGTGCGCTCTTTGACTCTGATCTCCAGCTCTTGATTGGCTCTTTGCAGTGCCTCCTGGGCCCGGTTGCGCTCTTGGTGAAGTGCGATCGCCGCTGCAGCCGCCCGCAGGAGGTTGACTTCTGAAACTTCCCACACCCGCTCCTCCGTGCAGTTGTCGAAGCCGATAAACCCAAAAAATTCGCCGTCAACAATCAGGGGTAAAATCAGGATAGAAAAAATGTCCGGCAGCTGTAAAATCTGGCGCTCGACAGGCGAAAATTCGCTGACATTGCCGGCAATAGCTTGCCCGCTGGCTAGCGTTTCATGCCAGCGGGGCAATAAGTCCTCGAAGGGTAAATTTTGCAACAGTGGATTGTCGATTTCAGGTGACACGCCTGGGGCGCACCACTCGGCACGCTGGCTCGCCAGCAATCGCCCCCCTTCCCCTCGGTGATTTTCAAAGAAGTACACGCGGCTAGCGCCGGAAGCTTGTCCCAAGGGTTCCAGGATTTCTGCAAAGCAATTCTCGCTCTCCCGGGAAGCCAGCAACCGCCGCTGAACTTCCACCAGCGCCGCTAAATAGCGTCTCTCTTTGTGCAGTTCATCCTCTACCCGCTTGCGCTCGCTGATATCAGTGCCAATGCAGAGAATGCCGGTCAGGTTTCCCTGTTCGTCGCGCAAGGCTTTTGTCGTCCATGCCACCCAGACGCGCTCGCCATTGCGGCGGATATTTTCAAACTCGCTGCGCGTATAATCCTCTGGGTGTTGGAGGAGCTCTCTTACCATTTCTTGCCGGTCAGATCCAGAGGCATCTGTTGGGGCGACAATTGTCCCGATCGGGCTATATCCCAGAATTTCTGCCGAGGCGTACCCGAAAAAGCTCTGAGCGAATTCGTTGAAAAAAGTAATATGGCCCTCAGTGTCGAGGCGCATAATGATGCTGTTGGCATTCTCCACCAGTTGCCGGTATTTCATTTCGTTCAGTCGCAGGGATTCTTGCGCCCCGATTAACTCCCGCAAATTCTCCTGCAATTTGGCATAAATCAGCCGCAATTGCCGAGTCATTTTGTTGAAGGTTTTCGCCAGCACCCCCAGCTCGTCTTCTCGCTCCACCGGCACAGTTTGGTTCCAATCCCCTTGCGACAGGGCAATTGCTGCGGCATTCAGCCGGTGAATGGGCTGGACAATCCAGCGAGAGGTGAGCAGCCCCAGCAAGATTGCCACCAGCAGCGCTGCGGCGCACAGCATAATAGTGGAGCGGGTGCTGGCTTCTATATCCTTCATAAAATCCGCCTCTGGGATTACTACCACAATCAGCCAGTCTGGGAGATTTTGGATTTGGGGATTGGGGGTGCCGGTATTTGGGTATTTGGGGATTTTGTTGCTCGTTTGCCTGAGTGGCGTTAGCTGCACGAATTGCCGCTTGCCGTCAATCTGGAAGGAGGTATAAATGTGGCAATTTGCTTGACAAACGCTTTCAAATTTGCTATAATTTTTTGTCAGTTTGTCTAAGTGCTGCGCTGTGGCCCTTATCAAAGTATTGCTGCTTTCGGAAGCTTTGATTCGCTGGGTGACGCCATCGCGAGTGGTGAATAGCTCTTCATGGCTGGAAGCGGCGACGAGCAATCCGGATCGCTCTACAATAAAAGTCTGGCCCGTCTCACCAATTTTCAAGCCGCGCAGGAATTCACCGATGTTTGAGAGGACGAGATCGGCGATCAGTACGCCGCGCAGAGTCTGGGTTTTGTCGTAGACCGGCAAACCGGCAGTGATAGTCAGCTTTTGCTCGGCAAAAACTGGATAAATTTCACTCCATACCGGCTTACCAGCAGCCGCAGTGGCAATATACCAAGGTCGCTGACGCGGGTCGTATTTTGGATTGACTTTCACCAATTTCGTTCGATTGCCTTTGCTGTCGGTGGCATAAACATATCCATCCCCCTGAGTGGAGGCGTCAGTGACAAGAATCCGCAAAGTGCCACTGCTCAAACGCTCTACTCCGATGTACTCACCTTTTTGCGTGCCCAGGGAAATATAACTGACTGAATCGAATAACTGGATCTGCTGCCATAAGTAGCGCTCCCAAACCCCCAATTCCTCTGTATTCAACTGACTGAGACGAATGGCGGAAGCGTTGATTTGATTGACCAGATGGGGGGTAGCCAAAAACGAGTGCAGCTGCAGCTGGATGCGGGCAGTAATTTCAGAGCGCAGATCCCTGGCGACGTCATTAACTGCTTTCTGCCCGTTGTGCAAGCACAGCCACCCCACAATCCCGACCGCCCCGCATGTCTGGAGCACAAAGGGCACCACGAGGACGAGGCGAATGGGCACTTTTCTCAAAGGCTTTAAAAACTGGCGGGTCAGAGTTCTCAATATCATGTCAAATCCGGTTGCATCAATTATATAGCAGTTCTAGATCATTTGAGACAAGACACTTTCTTTTCTTTCCTTGGCGCACGGGCGCGTCGGGCGCGGTTTACTAAAAAACTTAGCCGTTCCCCAAAAACAATAATTCCTCAGATCGCTCAACCCACCCTACAGGTGGCCTTGCCGGTGAGCAGATAAGTAACCATCTCCCCCTTGCCTTTTACCTTAATCGCACCCCGCAGCTGAAACTCGTACTTATGGCGCAAGAGATCGTAGGTGGTATCCGTTACCTGAATCCCGCCGGCAATACCGTGAGATTCCATACGGCTGGCGGTATTTACAGTATCGCCCCACAAGTCGTAAATAAATTTTTTCAGGCCAATCACACCGGCTACCACAGGGCCAGTATTTATGCCCACCCGGATGTTAAAGGTTTGGCCCGTCTCGGCGCTCAGTCTGCGGATTTCCTTCTGCATGTCGAGGGCCATTTCCGCCACCGCCTCGGCGTGGTTTTTGCTGGGCACCGGCAAGCCGCCAACCGCCATATAGGCGTCGCCAATGGTCTTGATTTTCTCTAAATCGTGCTTTTCTGCGAGCCGGTCAAACCGGGAAAATATCTGGTTGAGCAGCTCTACCAATTCACCGGGAGAAATGCTGGCAGAAAGCTCAGTAAAGCCAACGATATCGGCAAATAAAACCGTAACTTCCTCGAAGCTGTCGGCAATGGAGCCGGTGTCCTGTTTCAGGCGCTCGGCTATCGGCTCGGGCAAAATATTGAGCAGCAAGCGCTCGGCTTTTTCTCGTTCCTGACGCAAGGCTTCTTGCGCCTGCTTGCGCTCGCACGCCTCCATTGCCAGAGTTGCCATATAAGCCAGATAGCCGGCGAAGTTTTCTTCTTCTAAGGCCCACTTTCTGGGTGCCCCGACCTGTTCCAGACACAGCACCCCCACTGTCCGCCCGCCGAGACGCAGTGTCACGTCCAGCACAGAGGAAATCCCCAGAGGAGTGAGATAGTTGGCCAAAAGCTCCCGCGTTCGGGGGTCGGTGCTGGCGTCATCTGCCGCAATAGTGCAGTCGGTTTGCATTGCTTGGAAATAGCTGGGATAGTGTTTGGCGCACAGCTCAACGCCGGCTGAATGCCCGTTGGCAGTCAGTTGGTAGAGTTCAGCGCAGCGCAGCGACTGCCGGTCGTCGCTGTAGAGCCACACCGAGGCCCGCTCTACGCCCAGGATGTAAGCCCCTGTTTCGGCAATCTCCCGCAGCGCCGCGCTCAGATCGCCGGTGTACAGGGGCTGGCAGTGAGCCAGTTCTATCAGCGCCTCCTGCTGCATTCGCAGTCGGGTATCGCTAGAAAGGAGCGCCGCTTCCATTTGCTTGCGGTTGGTGATGTCTTCGACGGTGCCTTCATAGTAGAGCAAATTGCCTTCGCTGTCGCGCACCGCGCGGGCGTTCTCGGAAATCCAGATGATGCTGCCATCTTTGCGATACACTTGTGATTCAAACTGAGCGATAGCATCTTGCTGTTGCATGGCAGCGATGAACTCGGCACGCCGCTTGGGGTCAGTGTAGACTTGCTTGCTGATGTCGGTGATTTCCGCCATCAGTTCTGCCGGTGAGGAGTAGCCATAAATGTGGGCTAATGTGGGGTTGGCGTTCAGGTATTCCCCCGTCGGTGCTGTCTGGAAAATCCCGTCCGTCGAGTTCTCAAAGATGCTGCGATATTTTTCTTCCGCTTGCTGCGTTGCTGACAGCGCCAACTGCAGTTTCTCTTTGGCTTCGCTCACTGCCCGTCCCGCTTTTCTCAATTTGATGATGATGTAGCCGGAAATTACAGCCAGCGAAACCGTGGAAAATAGATACAGCAAAAAACGGTAAACGCCCACTTTTTCAAGGGCTTTTTCATAGGAGAGATTGTAGGCTCTGTGGAGTGACTCGCTGCGCTCCGATGTCGGCAGTAAAACCAGCTCTTTCAGCAGCGCATCTACCTGAGGCTTGTTTTCTAAAATCACTCTCGCGTGCGCGAATAACAGCTCCAGGTCTGAACCGCTCACCGCCAAACTGTAATCCTCTCGCTTTTCTAGCAGCCGGTCAATATCGCTGTTTATTTTCGGAGCCAGCTCTTCACTCGCCGTCAAGTTATAAATTAGTACGTCTCGCAGCATGTCGTTGACAAGGGCAGCCAACTCCCAGTCTCCTTTTCGCGAAGCTTGTCCGGCCAGTTCTGTGGCCAAGACTGGGAAATAGTAGAGGGAATTTTTCAGCTGGGCATTCTGGGACTTGAATTGTTCGATTAAACTCTCTTTTTGCGTCTGAACAGCTGTGTGCGCTTGCAAAATTTGCTGGATTTCGGCCCGCCCTTTTTTATCAATAAAGCTCGGAGTTCGCTTCAGATCGTTTTGCAGGGTTTTAATTTTCTTCAAATCCTTGACAGTCCGGTCGTAGTGTGTTAACAATCCATACCTCAATTCAAAAACGTCCTTATTGAGGGTGGCATCTATTTCCTTTAGCTGGTGTAAATTCTCGTTAAAGCGGTTGTGCTGGTTAAAATCAATGGCCAGGTAGTTGCCCAGTAAAAAACTGAAGACAATCAGCACCATTGAGGCGAGCGCAATTTTTTGCTCGTCGGCAAATTTCATAATGGGCTACCTTTATATTCACCAGTCAGGGTTGTTAAAAACTTAACAATCAGGTCGATCTCTTCTGGCGACAGCTGGCGTCCCAGCTGATACTTGGCCATCACAGCAATTGCCTCTGGCAGCGTTTTGGCAGAGCCATCGTGAAAATAAGGCGCTGTCAGGGTAATGTTTCTAAGGCTGGGAACCTTAAAAACGTACTTGTCTTGCGGATTGCCGGTGACGTTAAATCTGCCCAAATCTGCTTTTGTTATCTTGCCTCTATCGGCAAAGTAATCTCCCATAACACCAAATTTCTGGAAAAGATTGCCGCCCACATTCACCCCTTGGTGACAGCTGGCACAGCCGTAATCTTTAAATATGTGATAGCCTTCTTTTTCTTTATAGCTGAGAGCAGCCATATTGCCGCGCAGAAATTTGTCAAAACGGGAATTGGGAGTGTAGAGCGATAGCTCAAAGGTGGCAATCGCATCTTTGATGCTGTCTTCGGTGATGCCGTCTGTATACAGCTGCCCAAACAGTTTAACATACTCTGGGTATTTCTTCAACTTGCTGACGACTTCTGCCCAATTAGCATTCAAGTCTTTGGAATTGTGGATTGCTTTATCGACCTGCTCTTCTAGTGTCTCGGCGCTGCCATCCCAATTCAGTTTAAAGTTGAACCCGCTGTTAAAGACGGTGAGTGTGTTGACAGAAGTCAGCGCACCGTTCATGCCTCTGGAAAAATTTAATCGATCCACGCCTCCTGTCTTAAAGTTGTGGCAAGTCACGCAAGCGATAGTATTATTGTGCGACAGATGCGGATCGTCAAAGAGCTTCTCTCCTAGGGCCACTTTTCCAGCGTCGAGTTTCAGATGCAGTGGAATCGGCTGAATCGGTTCGTTCACCGCAATTTCCACCGGCTCTGACTCCACCGGCACCACCCCCGATTGCTCATGGAACTCAGGGTGCTTCCACAGTACGGCTGCTAGACAAGCAACCAGGATAACACAGATGCCTAAAAAACGGTTAATTAAACGCTTGCTGAGGTAAAATTGTTTCATATTCTGGCCTCTTTGTGCTGAAAGCTATCAGGTGGGCAAGCCCTCAGATTTTAACTTCCTAAGCCGGCCCCCCGCCACTTTTGCTGGAAACGCCGGTGTCGCTGAGTCCTGGGAGTGCGCCTGCCGGCGAGAAGATCAGTGGCCATCTCCTCTTGGCCTTGGACTGGGGATTAGGGATTGAGGGTTGGGGGTTAGGGGTTAGGGGTTGGAGTTTCGGCGAGAAGTCGATCATTAGGGCAGTGGGCGATCGGGCAGTGGGCGATCGGGCAGTGGGCGATCAGGCATTGGGCATCATCCCATGCATCTGTGAGTCTTTCCTCTGCGCCTGGGGCCATGCGCGTGAGCCCCATGCGCATGCATGCCTTAATGTCATAACCTAAGTGAATACTGCTATATTATGCTGGCACGCCTGCTGAGAGTTGGCCGATCGAGGGCCTTGAAGCGATGCTCCCCTGACTGTTAATTGGCTTTGGCTAGGGCCATGCAGCCGTCGCCCTTCGTCTCCTTGTTATGCAACTGGGCTGATAACGCTATCGTTCCAGTAAGGGTGCCCATCACTGGAGGCAGGAGTTGCACCTGTGGGGCGGGAGCGCTTCGGTGAAGGCGGATATCAAGTTTAGTTGATTAATTGTAATTTGCAGGAAGCCGGACGACTGCGGGCGCAAGAGAGAGCCATGAGGAACCTGGGGCTATCTGGCTGCCGATTTCCCTGCTCCTCACGCCCTTTCCGCCTTTTTCAGATAAATCCCTCTCAGGGATTGAAAAGCGACGCACCCGCCCGCCTCCGCTCCACAGGCTGGATGTTTCCTCCATACACTATAAAATTGAAAATGTCAAGGCGTGGTGTGCGTTCCGCGCAGCGGAACCCACCCTGCAACCGGCCCTCACCTTCACGAAAATTTACAAAAACGGGATACGAGCGCTACGGGAAGCGGCTTTGTTGAGATGATATCCGGTTGATTTGTGTGAAATTGAACCGGCTCTGGAGCGATCTGACAGCAGAACAAAAGAGAAAGGCTAAAAGTTCTCACCCAGTCTAAAATCTAAAATCTAAAATCAACAGGACAGGCTGTCTGCTGTGCGGCGTGGCAGAAATGATACTCGTTCCATTTCCCCCCTTCCAGATGCTATCTGGGAACGGGGAAAAAACTTCTGCCGCCCAGCAGTGGGCTGTACCTGTCCGGAGGACAATTTTGGTCTGGAGTTCAAAGTGGTGTGAGTGAAACAGGAGTGAGTGCAAATGCTAAGTTGGGATCGGAGTCCAAGTCTGGCATCGATGCGGTGCGATCGGGCGTGGGTGGAAATTAACTTGCCGGCGATCGCCAGTAATGTGCGGCAGTTAAAGCAGCTGCTGTCGCCCAAGACGCAACTGATGGCTGTGGTAAAAGCGGACGCATACGGCCACGGTGCGGTGACGGTGGCCCAGACGGCGCTCAGTGCCGGTGCGAGTTGGCTGGGGGTGGCCACAATTCCCGAAGGGATTGAATTGCGAGAAGCGGGGATACAAGCGCCGGTGCTAGTTTTGGGCGCTACCAACACCCCAGAGCAAATCCGGGCGCAGGTTCGCTGGCGCTTGCAGCCCACCCTGTGCACGCCGCAGCAAGCTCTGGTTTTTTCCGAAACGCTGGACTCGCTGACAGTAATGCCGGTGCACGTCAAGCTGGACACCGGCATGTCTCGCTTGGGGGTGCCCTGGCAGCAGGCGGCTGAGTTTGTCGGGCTGGTGCGGCGTCTGCCCAATCTGACGATTGCCAGTATCTATTCCCACTTCGCCACAGCAGACAGTCCAGATCCCACCGGCATGCAGCAGCAGCGGGCGCGGTTTCAGGCTGCGATCGGGCTTCTCCAAGCCGCCGGCATTCCCCTCCCCCGCCTGCACTTTGCTAACTCAGCGGCGACGCTAACAGACCCAGCCCTGCACCTGGACATCGTGCGCGTCGGGCTGGCCATTTACGGCCTTTACCCAGCGGAACATCTCAAACAGAGAATAGACCTGCAGCCGGTGCTGCAAGTCAAGGCGCGGGTGACGCAAGTCAAGACGCTGGAAGCGGGAACGGGCGTCAGCTATGGCCATCAATTCGTTGCCGACAAAGAGATGCGCCTAGCTGTGGTGGGGATTGGCTATGCCGACGGCGTTCCCCGCAACCTTTCTAATAAAATGAACGTGTTAGTTCGGGGCCAAATGGTGCCCCAAGTGGGAGCGATTACGATGGATCAAATGATGCTCGATGTCAGCAGCATTCCCGATTTGCAAGTCGGTGAAGTCGTGACTCTGCTCGGGTGTGATGGTGCCGGTCTGATCTCAGCTGAGGACTGGGCTGCTAAACTGGGAACAATTTCCTGGGAGATTCTCTGCGGCTTCAAGCACCGGCTGCCCCGCGTGCCGGTGGGCCAACTTTCAGCTGAGAAACAGCCAACTGTCCAGTGACATTGGCTCGCACTGATGGCTTGTAGGGGCGGGTGAGCGCCGAGATATCTCTGGCGCAGCAACGAGTGTCAGCTTTCCCCGCCCCCACCTGCCGGTTCACCTGTTCGCAGTTGGGCTAAAGCCCCCCAGGGCAACAAACGGTTGTAGGGGCGGGTTCCCCCGATATATCAGTGGCTCAACAAAGAGAGTCAATAAACCCGCCCCTCCTCTCGCCGCCAATTTTTTCAATTTCCCAGAACAAGAAGGTTTTATAGCGTTTCTCAGCCTTTGTGTGCTATGGAGAAACTCGGTAGGGGCGGGCCCTTCCGCCCCTACGAAATCGGGTTTATGGGCCTCACGTACATCCAACTGAGAACCGCTCTATCCTTGCCTTGCGAGTGCGCAGCCGTTGCCTGTGATATTATGTCCTGAGGCATGTATTTTCTATCGCTGTATGGGCCGGTTTATCCAACATCGCTGCGGAGAACAAAGATTATCGGCTTGCCCCGCCCCCATCCGGGGGCTTTGGCGCTCAGCACACCCGCCCCTACCGAGCGCGATTGTCTCTGACTGGATACTAGCGGTTGCGCTGGCAAGTGCAACAAATTTTATAGCAACCCCTGCCAGCCGCCGACCTTTCAGCAGAGAATTTTTTGATCGCGCTTGTTTATAATTTTCCGAGTTTGTTAAAATCCTATACGAACGCCATCAATAACTTACCTATTTATGTAAACTTCTGCGCTTTTATTATTGGCAAGCAAAAAATGTTACTTTTTTCCGAAAATAGATAAGATGAAACATTCCGGATATCTAAAACATGAGTCTGCCATACTTTCGCAAATTTCAGAATAGACTGATTGCCCTGCTAATTGTCAGCACCCTGATTCCAGTTATGCTTGTAGTTGGTTACAGTATTTCTTACTCCACGCAAACAATCACCAAGCTATCCCTGGATAAGATTGAGCAGAAAACCGCCGACAGCGCCGCTAGGGTAGAAACATTTTTAGACACGATCGGCAAGGATATTTTGTACTTAGCCGAGACTCCGCCCGTCCAAGGAATCGTCAGGGCTAGAGAGGGAGGTGGGGTTGACAAAAAAGACAAGTCCTCTTACGAAGCGTGGGTCGGTCGCTTACAAATTATCTTTGCCGGCATGATAGAGGCCAAACCCTATTATATAAACCTCCGCTATCTAAATGAAAATGGCAAGGAGATGGTACGAGTGGATGCGGCTAGCGGTATTGTCAATATTTTATCCCCTTCCGAGTTGCGGAATCTGGCAGACACGGAGGATTTTATCGAAACTATAAAATTGGAGCCGAGAGAAATCTACGTTTCTCCTGTGAGCCTGTATAAAGAAAATGGAAAAATAAGAGTGCCCCACACTCCTGCAGTTCGATACAGCACCCCGATTTACAGCCAGGATGGCAAGAAAAAAGGGATTCTGATGGCCACTGTGCGGGCTGAATCATTTTTAGATATGCTCAAAGAAAGTCAGTTGCAAAGCAGCCAGCTTTTCGTCCTGAATCGGGATGGGTACTACCTGTCTCATCCAGAACCGCAAAAAGAATTCGGTTTTGAACTGAACAAAGAAGAGAAAGTCAGCCGGGACTATCCAGAAAAGATTGCCGGTCAACTGCTATCTGGAGAACAGGGTGTTATTTCCGAAGGAGCGAAACAGCTGCTGAGCTTCTACACTCTCTATCTCAACCCCAAAAACAAGCAAAACCCTTTAATTTTTGTCTCGCAATTGCCAAAAGATGTAGTTTTCGATCCCCTGACGTCATTTCAGACAGTTGCTTTTAACGTGGCATTTTTATCTCTAATCGCCGTCCTCGCTCTGGGAATTGCGATTGTGCGAAAGCTGGTGAGCTTAATCCGGGATCTCACCGCTGCTGTCTCCTCTTTCTCCGTGCAAGTTCTGGCGACTATAGAGGAGCAAGAACGTTTGGCAAGCCAGCAGGCGTTTGCGGTGCAGGAAACTACCGTGACGATGGATGAGTTGGGCGCTTCCTCGCAAAAATCAGCGGAGCAAGCAGAAGCAGCTGCTCTGGGCGCGTCTCAGGTATTAATCTTCGCCAACGGAACGAGCGGCGAAACCAGTCAGCAAACTGTGACAGACGGGGTTAGCTTGAGAGAGAAAATGGCGGAAATTGCCGGTCAGATTGTGCAGTTAAGCCAGCTAGTCAGCCAGATAAATAAAATTGCCAATACGGTGAGCAATTTTGCTGACCAAACCAATATGCTGGCGCTCAACGCTTCCGTGGAGGCTGTCCGCGCCGGCGAACACGGCAGGGGTTTCGGCGTAGTGGCTGCCGAGATTCGCAAACTTTCCGAGCGCAGTCGCACTTCAGCCGAGCAAATTAATAACCTCGTAGGGGATATTCAGCAGGCAACCCGTTCGACTGTGACCGTCACGGAGGAGGGCACAAAAACCGTTGCTGCTATTGTCAGTGCCGTCAGCGATATTGTTTTGAACGTCCAGCAAATCTCCCTGAGTGCTAGACAGCAGGCGACTGCTATTGAGCAGGTGGTGAATGCCATGAACAGCCTCAATCAAGGAGCTGCTGAAACCGCCACCGGCATCAGGCAAACGAAAATTGGCACCCAAAAACTCAACGAGGCGGCTCAGCAGCTAAAAGCTGCAGTTTAACCCGCATTCTCGGTGCGTTATTAACGCACCTGACTCAACTCAACTGGCGTTCCTCGAACACCGGCTCCCCGCACACCCAGTCCGGCCCACAGCCCCTGGCCACCGGGCCAGCCACCGGGCCAGCCGGCGGCGGAGCGGCAGAAATGGCCACAAAATCGCCGAAAAAAAATTTTTCAACTTGCTTGTCACTGCGGGAAAAAGCTGTGCTACTATAAATACTTGTGAGCCGAGGAGAGGTGGCTGAGCGGTCGAAAGCGGCAGATTGCTAATCTGTTGTGCGGCAGGTAACTCCGCACCGAGGGTTCGAATCCCTCCTTCTCCGTACCAACCAGGAGCGAAAGCCCATATATCCCAGTCAGGACGTGCCGGTGCCGGTGCGATCCAGATGGCAGCCTGGAGACGCGACAAGTCGCGTCTCCACAGCAGTCTGTGGGAAATTTCGCTCCTAGCTAACTGAGGCGTTCCACAGAGGCCGCGATTTGCTGGGAGACAAAGGGCAAAATCGCTTCGTTCTTACTGTGATCCTTGCCTTCGGTGAACACTACCAGCAGATAGGGCTGCCGGTCAGGCAGCTCAATGTAAGCGGCGTCGTGGCGGACTTGGCTGGTCAAACCGGCTTTAGACCAGACGCCGGCATCGAGGGGCACACCGGCACCCAAGAAACCCGTGACCTGATTTTCTGGATCGGCTTCCAAATCCGCTGGGTCAAGACTGCGCTTCATCAGATCCATCATCGCTTGCGAGCGCGGCGACGAGACAGCCACCCCCCCAATAATACTGTGCGTCAGACGGGCGGCGGCATTTGTGGTCAGCATATTGCGATTTTCCATCATCTCGCCCAAGGCGGCTCGCTCCCGACCGTAAGGCCCATCACACCAGGTTTTTTGGTTGACGTTAATATGCTCTAACTCAGGCCAGCCCAAGGACTGGAAGTAGCGGTTAACGATATGGCGCTGGGTTTTCCAGGTTTCAAATGGCCCAGGCGGGAGTTCGGGCCCGCCGGTGGTGCCGGTGAGCACATCCACCACTAGACCGGTGGCGTCATTGCTGGAATCGACTATCATATCCCGGATGGCTCTGTCCAACTCAGCGGAAGGCTGGATCATGCCTTTTTCCATCCACTCGTGTGCCGCCACGAGATAGAACAGCTTCACCACACTAGCTGGGTAGATGCGCTGATCGCCGCGATAGCTAAACCCGCGCACGGGATGCTGCCAGAAGGCTTCCGGCGAGAGGGCACCGCCGGTATTCACCGGCACCGGCGGATCGTACACTATCCATGTCATGGCGATTTGACTGGCAGCTAAATTGGGAAATTGCTTCCAGGTTGCCTCTAGCACGCCGGTGCCAAAGGCATCTAATTGTTCGTCTTTACGGAAAAACGCTATCATCTGTAATCACGCGAGTAATGGCTAACGGGCAAGCAGTTGCACAGGGAAGGTTGCAGCTGATCAGCAAATCAGAAGCAACAAGCGACAGCGCACAATCAACAGTCCACTATCAGCAGTAAACAATCACGGAAATGGTTTCTCTGGCCCAGCTGCAAGCAGCCCTGACTTCTAACTCAGCTTCCTTAAGTGAGTGTGAGTACCGCTGTTCAGCTTTCCTGAACCTCTATGATTCTCCCAAATGCGCTAGTTTGGCAACTCAAGCCGCCTGCGGGCGGCAGTTGCGAATTCTATCCCTACCCTTCGGCGACGCAGAGGATATAGCCAGCACCGACATCCAAGTCCAGCTGTGTGAGGATGACTATCCAGGCTGGCTGGCTATCTCGGATCTTGACCTTCTCGAACCGGCGGATCGCCCCTATCAACCCCGCTCACTCTCGGAAGCAGAAATAAAAGAGCGGTTGCCTCAAGTGATTGCCTTCACTCGCGCCGCCATGCAAACGCCCAACGAATACCTCTGGGGCGGCACGGTGGGGCCAAACTACGACTGTTCGGGACTGGTGCAAGCGGCTTTTGTTTCAGCGGGGATTTGGCTGCCCAGGGATGCTTACCAGCAGGAGGCGTTCGCGGTGCCGGTGCCTCTGGCTTCTTTGCAGCCTGGGGATCTGGTGTTTTTCGGGCCGGCGCACAAAGCCACCCATGTAGGGCTGTATCTCGGTGAGGGGCGCTACATCCACAGTTCCGGAAAAACCCAGGGGCGCAACGGCATTGGCACGGATGTCCTCTCGGAGGAAGGGGATGAAGTCAGCAGGGCGTATTACCGGCAGCTGCGGGGTGCCGGTCGGGTTTCCGCCAGCTATCTGCCTAAAGGGAGATGTGAGATTTGAGATTTGAGATTATGGCAGCAGTCATACTGCGCGCGGACATTAATGGCATGGCGCATGGATCGGGGCGCATGGCGCATGGGGCATAGGAAAGACTCACAGCTTTTTGCCCAATGCCCAATGCCCAATTGCCACTGGCAATCTAGCCGGTCACTTGACATATTTGCTTCCCAATTTGGTGCCCAATGGGCACCAAATTTTCCAGTCGGGGCAGGCGGGCCACAAATCAGGGCCACAAGGGATGTGATTCAACCGGCAATCAAGCCGGTCACTTGACATATTGGCTTGCCAATTTGTGTACAAATTGTACACAAATTTCCCTGTCGGGGCGGGCGGGCCCCAAATCTGGGCCACAAGGGATGTGCTCAAACCGGCAACAAGCCGGTCACTTGACATATTGGCTTGCCAATTTGTGTACAAATTGTACACAAATTTCCCTGTCGGGGCGGGCGGGCCCCAAATCTGGGCCACAAGGGATGTGCTCAAACCGGCAACA
>Ga0185317_100165_pt1 | contig 22873 bp, 15 predicted proteins | sample DevilsHole_FD_128020 | JGI IMG/M metagenome (GOLD analysis project Ga0185317, IMG submission 128020) | Groundwater microbial communities from Devils Hole, Nevada to study Microbial Dark Matter (Phase II) - Devils Hole (SPADES assembly)... | ecosystem: Environmental > Aquatic > Deep subsurface >...
TTGCGTGATCCTGGGAGTCCGCAGGGACAGTAGCCCGACGCGCCAGCGAGGGACCGGGCCTGATTTCTTGTGATTTCGCCATGTGCTCCCTCGCTGGCGCGTCGGGCTACTGTCCCAGAATCGTGCAAGGCTATTTAGCCGCAGCCAGGGGCGTCGCCCCATGGAACGAACAGGGATCGGTGCGGTTTGCTCCGGGTGTGCTTGGTTCGGCGATCGAACTCGACAACGTGGCGTACGCGGAACTCGCGCCCGATGCAGGGCTGAACCTCGCCGGCGACTCGCCCTGGTCGCTGTCGATCTGGAGCAACCCCGACGCGGCCGCGTCGCTCGGCTGCGTGCTCTCCAAAATCGAACCCACCGGCGACCGGCGCGGCATCGAGATTCTCTGGCGGAAGCTCTCCCGATCCCGCCGCAGCGCTGCACCCTCGGTCCCAATGTCCGCCTCTACGTCCTCTTCGCCATCACCGTCCTCTCGCACTACCTCGCCGTGCATCTGGTCGATCGTTGGGGCGAGAGCGCGATCGAGGCGTGGACCACGGATGAGTTCCCGGCAAACCAGTGGCACCACATCGCGATCGCGTACGACGGATCCCGGCGAGCCGCCGGCCTCGGGGTCTTCGTCGACGGCCGTTTGCGCGACCTGCGCGTCGATCTCGACAGCCTTGCGGGCGGCATCGCTAATCGCGAGCCGTGGCGCGTTGGTCGCCGCGACGCCGGGCTGGGGTATCGCGGAAAGATCGACGACTGGCGAGTCTATCGCCGACTCCTGTCCGATTCGGAGGTCGCCGCGATTCACCGCGGCGGCCTGCTGCGCGGAATCGTACGCACCGAATCGACTCAGCGATCGACGTTGCAGAAGCAGCAACTGCTCGACGACTTCGTCGCACACTTTGCCGGCAATGAGGTCCGCGGCGCGTGGCAGTCCCTCGTCGAAGCTCGCCGGCAAGAGCGCGACGCCGAGGCCGCAGTCCCCAAGATGATGGTCATGAGCGAACTGGACCAGCCGCGAGCTTCGGCAGTTGGCTGAGCTACGGACTCGGCAGCGACAGCCGCGACCTGCCGGCGTTCGTCGTGCTGTTGTCGCGTGGCAGCGCCGCGCGGCCGGCCGATCCGTTGCACGCGCGGCTTCTGGGGATCGGGCTTCCTGCCGTCGAACCATCAGGGCGTAAGTTTGCGATCGAGCGGCGATCCGGTGCTCTATCTTTCGGACCCGCCCGGCGTGAGTCGCGCCGGCCGCCGCGATGTGCTCGACGCCGTCCGCGAATTGAACCGCAGGCGTTTCGACGCGACGCTGGACCCCGAGATTCAGACGCGGATCGAACAGTATGAGTTGGCGTTTCGCATGCAGATGTCGGTGCCCGAGCTAACCGACGTCGAGGATGAGCCGGCCGCCACGTTCGCCGCGTACGGCCCACAGGCTCGCGTGCCCGGCACGTTCGCAGCCAACTGCCTGCTCGCGAGGCGACTCGCCGAACGCGGCGTGCGATTCATTCAACTCTATCATCGAGGCTGGGACCAGCATTACAACTTGCCGAGCGACCTGCGCCTGCAGTGCCGCGACGTCGACCAAGCGTGCGCGGCCCTGGTCGCCGACCTGAAGCAGCGCGGAATGCTCGACGACACGCTGGTCGTTTGGGGCGGCGAGTTCGGTCGCACGACGTACTGCCAGGGCAAGCTGGAACCGACCACTTACGGGCGCGACCACCACGGGCGCTGCTTCACGATTTGGCTCGCGGGCGGCGGCATTCGCGGCGGCGTCACGCACGGCGAGACCGACGACTATTCGTACAGCGTGGCCCGCGACCCGGTTCACGTTCACGACCTGAACGCGACGCTGCTGCACTGCCTCGGCCTCGACCACACCCGCCTCATTTACCGCCATCAAGGCCGCGACTTCCGGCTCGCCGACGTGTTCGGCGAAGTGGTCCGGCCGATTCTGGCGTAGGGATTCCACACTCGCCCATCGCCCAATCAAGGCGGGATTTGAAGCCTGAAGCGCCAGCGAAGCATGTCGGAAACTCGCCTTCGCTCGCGCTTCAGGCTTCAATCCGGGACACGGTCAGAAATCTCCGGAACGAACAGTACGGCTTAGGCTGGCATAGGCTCGGCTAGGCTACTTGTCCGCCAGCGGCGAGAGCTTGATGTTGCGATAGGCGACCGGCCCGTGGTCGCCCTGGAACATGATTGGGCCGGTCGGCGCTTCCTTGCCGGTGACGCCCGACGGCGTGGGGCCTTTCATCTCGACGTTCTCGTGCAGCACTTTGCCGTTCAGTTCGACCTTCACGAACTTGGCGTTGGCGGTTTTCTTGCCCGACTGGTCGAACCGGGGCGCGCGAAAGTCAATGACGAACTTTTGCCACTCGCCCGGTGCCTTCGATGCGTTCGACTTGGGCGGCGCGGCGCCGTAGAGCGCGCCGATGTCACCGGCGCTCAGTTCGCTGTCCTTCTTGCCGAAGCTGTCCAGCACTTGCACCTCGTACTCGCCCATCACGTAGACGCCCGAGTTCGATCCCTTCGGAACCATCAACTCGACCTCGATGCGCACGTCGCCGAACTTCGCCTCGGTGTAGATGTCCACTCCGCCGCCCTCGGCGTTCACCAGTTCGCCGCCGTCGGCCACCGCCAGTTTTCGCGGATCGGTCGAGTCGAGCGCCGCTTTGCCCACGCGCCACTTGCTGCGTTCCTTGGGGTTCTTGAACTGCCAGCCGCTGAGGCTCTTGCCGTCAAACGGCTGAACGACCTTGTCGTCTGGGGCGGCGACCAGCCAACCGCAGGCCAGGGCGACGACGACGCTCCCAAGGAAGTCGTAGTGCAGGCGGCTCGCCTGCGGCTTCCTTTGACGACGTTGCAGGCGGGCCGCCTGCACTACGCTGATGAATAGTCTGAGATGATGCATGGCTTCCCCTTGAGCTTGGTGTGTGTGAACGTGGCAGGTCACGACGATCTACCCACTCGCACCACAAAACCAGGTGCGCCGTCGGACTACTTGGCAGGTCCGCCGCCTGGCGGTCGTGGTCCACCGGGCCGCGGCGGCGGTCCACCGGGCCGTTGCGGCGGCGGCGAACCGGGTCCTGGTCCGGGTCGGCGTTCGGGAACCGGTGGTCGCGGCACAGGTGCGGGGCGCACGGTGCGCACGGGACGGGCCGCCGGGCGACGCGGCGCTGCTGCCGGTCCAGTGCCGCCGCCGCTCGATGCCCCAGCCGATGCGGGACTCGCCGTCGACTTGCCGCCGCTGCCGACCTTGTACACCACGGGACCTTGCGGCAGCATTTGACGCTCGATCTCCTTGGTCGCGCCGCACACGATCGCCAGCACGACGACAACCACCGGCGCGATCGCGACGAACGCGAGGTACGGTTGTTCGGTAATGAACCATCCGCTCGCGAATAGGAACGCCAACGCGGCCGTCACCACGGTACTCAGGATCGCCCACAAGTAATACTCGCGCCGTTCCGGGTCGAGCAACTCGTCGAGAAACAGACAGAATCCGGCGAAGCCGACGAGCAGCAACAACGCCGCGAGCGTGCGTGGGTCTCGCAGCAGCGGCGTCTTGAGCGCGGCGGCAAACTCCTCGCGCGTGACATGGCCATCCCCGTTGCCATCGGCCTCCTTCACCGTTGGGCCTGACTCCCCGATCGGTTGGTCGGTGACCTCGGCGCCCGTCAGGATGCCGTCGCGGTTGGCGTCGAACTTGCGAAACAAGCTCTGCGGAGACTGGTCGGCGGCCGGCGCGGCAGCCGGCGACGCCGTCGGCGCGGTTGCCGCGCTCGTCGCGGGCGCGTCTTGTGCCCACGATCGGCCGGGAAATGTCCACGCGACCAGGGCAAGCACACAACAAAGTCGCCGGAGCCGAAAAACTGGTTCACTCATCGCTGCACGTTCTGCGGTCGAGTGTACAATACGCCCGGGCCGATCATACGGCCGTGCCAAATAGCCTACAAGGGAAGTCAACACCGTGGGCAGTGAAACGCAGTCCGACCGACAGCACTACCGTGAAGTCGCCGAACGAGCCGCCCGGCAGGCCGGCTCGCTGCTGCGCGACATGGCTGGGCGCGTCTCGGTCCGCGAGAAGGGGCGGGGCGACCTGGTTACGACCGCCGACATCGCGGCCCAGGATCTGATTCGCACGACGGTGCTCGCCGAGTTTCCCGACCACGCCTTCATCGGTGAGGAGAGCAAGGGCGGACCGCCCGTCGACGCCGATTATCGCTGGATCGTCGACCCCCTGGACGGCACCAGCAACTACGTCCACGGTTTTGAGTTCTACTCGGTCTCGATCGCGCTCGAATCGCGCGGCGGCCTCGTGGCCGGAGTGGTCTACGACCCGTCGGCCGACCGCTGCTTTCACGCGACGGCCGGCGACGGCGCGTTCCTGAACAACGAACGCATCACGGTGAGCACGGTGAGCAGCTTGCGCGACGCGCTACTGGTCACCGGGTTCCCGCCGGGCCTGCGCGGGCGAGCCGATCTATTGCGACTGTTCGAAGAATTCTGCGCCGAGAGCCACTCGGTCCGGCGGCTCGGTTCGGCCGCGCTCGACCTCGCCTACGTCGCCTGCGGTCGATTTGACGGCTTCTATGCTCCGAACCTGCGCTGCTGGGACGCCGCGGCCGGGGTGCTGATCGTGCGCGAGGCCGGCGGCCGAGTCACCAATCTCGACGGCTCGCCCTACGACCTCTACACGCCCGACATCCTCGCCACCAACGGTGGCATCCACGCGGCCATGGTCGACGTGGCCGGCCGCGTCCGGGTCGGTCCGTGACTTCCGCTTCACTCGGCACGCCCCTATAATGGCTCTGTCACATCCACCGGAAACAGGGAAGGCGAGACCACCGTGGTGGACGACCGAAGAGTCTCAGGTAGGGCGCACGGTTGCTCATGACACGTCTGGTGATGCTCAGGGCCGGTATGCTGGCGGGTGCGGCGATGGTCTGCGCGGCCGCGCTGGACGCGGACGACGACCCGAAACAGCCCAAGCCGACGGGCGACCGCGTGTTCATCATCGGCCGCGACCTGAACCAGCTTCTCGAAGGCGACTCGGATGCCGTGATCCTGCGTGGCGAAGAGATGCGGCAGTACCTGGCCGGCGCCGCGAAGCGCGACGACGCGGGCCAAGCCGCCCTAGCCGCCTCGCAATGTCGCATCCAAGGCGAAATCGTTGACGATCGCGCCCAACTGTCGCTCGAGATCACCGCACACTGCGGCGACGAACCCAATCGGCTGCTGCGCATCGGACTGGCCGAAGCGAACCTGCGGAGTATCACGGTGGACGGGCGCCGCGCGCTCGTGACGCACGGGCCGCAAGGTTGGGGCGTCTGGTTGGAAGGGGCCGGCGAGCACACGGTCGTCGTCGAGGCATGGCTGCCGCTCGGCGGTTCACGATCTCAGCCGACGCTGGCCTCATCGATACCCGAAACACCGGTGACGACGCTCGCGCTGCGTGCCACACGAACGATGGCCGACGTGAAGCTGACGCCCACGGCTCCGCTCACGGTGCGGCCGGCCGGCGACGCCAAACCGCAGCTCGAGGCGGCGCTCGGGCCGCGCGGCAAACTCGACGTGCGGTGGCGATGGAGCGACGCTCAATCGCCCAGTGCGACGCCGCTGCTCCGCGCCGAGAGCAAGGTCGCCGCGAACGTCGAACCGGGCATGGTCCAAATGCGCACCGAACTGCTCGTCCAGGTGCTGCGCGGCCTGCAAGATTCCGTCGAACTCGCCCTGCGTTCGGACGAGGTCATTCGAGACATCACCAAGCTCGACGGCGCGGCGGTCGAGTGGACGTCGCGCGTCGAGGCGGGCGAGCAGCGAGTGAACGTGCGGTTCGACGAGCCTGTCGCGAGCGGCGTCGAACTGGTGGTCGCCAGCCAGTTGCCCTGGTCGGGCGAGACGGTCGTGATTCGCGGGCTGTCGGTTGTGGGAGCGCACAGTCACCGAGCCATGCTCGCGCTGCGCGGTGCGGCGGAACTCGATATGGGCGTGACCGAGCTGCAGCACGCGCGGCGCGTCGATCCGCTCGCGCTCGCCTCGTCGCTACGGTCGCCTCAGAACGAGGCGGCGTTGGTCGCGCACGCGCAGCCGTTTCAAGCGAAACTATCGGTCGTGCCACGCCGGCCCACGACCACCGTGCGGACCACCGCCGTGTTGTCGTACGACGGCCAACAGGCAACCGTGCTCGAACGATGGCAGTTTGCCGTTCACGGCGGCAAGGTGTCGACCGTGAGCTTCCACCTGCCCGCCGGCTTCAAGGCGGACGACTTCCTGTCGAGCGACGCCGTGCAATCGGTGCGCGAGGAAACCGCCGGCGACGCACGGACGGCCCGCGTTTCGCTCAAGGGGACGCCCGACTCGTTCGAGATTCGGCTTCGCACGGTCGTGCCGCTGGTGGCCGCTCGCAATCTCGCCAAGCTCGAGCTGCCGTGGCCCGCGAACTCGCGCAGCGAACTCTCGCGACTGTTTCTCGCGGGTGCCGATGATTTCACGCTCGACGCCACGCCCGATCTGCTGCGCGACGACGCCCCGATCGACCCGGCGATCGCCGGTGAAATCGACGGCCCGCCCCAGTCAGTACACGCGTTCCGCACGCGGGCGATGCTCGATCGCGTCGGGTTCCGGCTGGCGCGGTCGTTCCCAAACGTGTGGTACCAAAACCGTGCGGAAGTCGAGCTGCAAGTCGATTCCGCGGCAGTCCGCCAGACGATGATGTTTCGAGGCGACACGACCGGCCTGCGCCAGGTGCGGCTGGCCGCGCCGGCAGCGCTACGCAGCGCGATTCGCGTCGAATCGCCCGCCGCGAGGATCGTGGCGACGGGGGCCGACGGAGAACTCGTACTGCAGTTCGACCGGGACCAGGGTGACCAGGCCTCGCTCGCGCTGAGCTACCGCGTGCCGCTCGTCGATCGACCGACGAGCGACGGGCGGCCGCTCACGGTGCCGCTCGTTCGAGCGCTCGATGCACACTGCGACACCACCGAGGTTCACGTCGCCGCGACGCCCAACCTGGTGATCGGGGCGCCGAGTGGGCCGTGGAGTTCCATCGACGTCCCACCCGGTCAACCCGGCACGCGCGGCGTTGCTCCTCGTTTCGCCGTACGCCACATCGGCGAGGCCGACTCGGTCACTCTCGCCGTCTCGACCATCGCGCCCATCGCATCACCGGCGCTGGTGGTCGATCGCGCCGTCTGCGATACGACGTTTGGGTCGATCGGCGAGTGGCACACGCGAGTGCGTTATGTCGTCTCGCAGACCGCCCGCACTGCGACTTTTGCAGTGCCGGCCGACAGCCGGATCAACCATGTGGCTTGGGCCGGACGTCCGGTGCAAGCACGTCGCGATCGCGACACGCTCGTGGTCGACTTCGACGACGCCGGCATGGCGCGGTTGCCCAACTTGCTCGACATCAGCCTGGAGGGCAAGGCACCGAGCACGTCCGGATTGGTTCAATCGCTCACGTGTCATGCACCGCGTCCGACGGGCGACGCTTCGTGGGGGATGGTCTACTGGTCGGTGACCATCCCGGCCGAGCAGGCGTTGTTGCACAGCCCCGCTGGGTTCAGCGACGAAAACCATGTCGTCTGGGCGCGCGGGCTGCCGACGCTCGCCCCGGCAGCTAGCGCGGCCGCGCTCGACCGTTGGCTCGGCGCCCCGTCGGTCGCTCCAGCGGCGCCGTCGCGCGGCTACTTGTTCAGCCGGGTCGTTTCAATCGAGTCGCCATCGATCCGCGTCGTCCGGCGTCCTGCTTTGGTGCTCGGCTCATCCGGCCTTGTCATGCTGTGCGGGTTGATCGCGATCCGCGCGCGGCGGGCGGTGGGTCTATGGGTGATCGCGATCGGCATTGCGTTGGGCGCGGCGGCTCAGCCGATTGCCTCGCTCGAGATTGTCCGTTCCAGTTGGCTCGGCGTCGTCCTGGTTTTGCTTGTCGCTGCGGGGCACGCGTGGGTCGGCCGGTCGCGCATAGGGCGGCGCACTGTGTTTCCCGAGCCAAGCGTCCTCGCCAAGTCGCAAGGTTCGTCGCGTCGTTCCAGTGCCGACTACCATCTTGGCCCGGCGCCGCCCGACTCGCCGCGTGAACAGCCGTCGACCACGCTGTCGCCGCAACTCGCTCCGTCTTCGAGCGTCCAGTGAGGTCCGATCGAGAGAACGCGGGATGAACTGGCCCGGAAACAGCCTGACGATTCTGCTGCTCGGTCTGGTCGCGTCGCGCGCCTGGGCCGCCGAGCCGCCGCCGCAAGTGCGTCGCGTGTACTTTCCGGCCGATCAGGTTGAGAAGCTCGGCGACCGGTACCCCGAACTTCGCGCGATGTCGCGCGATGAATTCGACAGTTTGCTCCGCCGCGCGCAGGGATCTGCTGCAGACTCGCTGCCGCAAGTCGACGACGCTCGCTACCAGGCCAGGCTTGACGGCAATCGCCTGATCGGCACGGCGGAGTTGAGGATACGCGGCAGTCGCGACGGGCCGACGCTGCTGCGCTGGCCTGCCAGCCCGATAACGATCCGACGCGCCCAGTGGGGCGACCGGCCGGCAAGCGTGGGATACGCCGGTCGCGGCGAATTGGCGGTCGCAGCGCCTGCCGGCGACGAGCATGTGCTCACGTTCGACTGGTCGGCTGCTGGGCTGGTCAACTCGGGCGGGCTGCGCTGGCTGCTGCGCCTGCCGCCCAGTCTGCACGGCGAACTGGCGATCGACCTGCCACGCGGCTGGAGTGCGATCGCCCCCGCTGCCATTGTCGCGCCGCCGTCGCAGGCAGGGGACATGCAGCGTTGGGCGATTCAGTTTCGGCCGACGGAACCGCTCATACTCGCGATCGTTCGCAACACAGGCCCACAGTCGCTCGCGCCGCTCGTGTTGTACGCGAACGACACCGAGGTGGAACTGGCGCCCGACGGCGTCAGCGTCGTCGCCAAGCTCTCGATCACGGTCGCGCATCAGCCCGTCCGCAGTCTCGACGTGGAGTGCGGTGCGGGCCTCAAGGTGTTCGACTGGTCGGGAATCGACGTGAGCGACTGGCATGAACGCGACGGGAAGCTGCACTTGGAACTCGTCGAGCCGCTCGTAGGGCCTGCCGAGGTCACGCTGCGGGCGATCGGGTCGCGCCCGGACGAATCGCGACGTTGGGACCTGCCTCGCCTCGCGCTCGGCAACGCGTTCTGGACCGGCGGCCGCACGCGACTGCCGCCGCCGACCGAGCTGAACCTCTACGACATTCGAGCCGCGAACGGAGTGGTCACGGCGATAATCGACGAGGCGGCCGACTCGCCGACGTTCGTCGTCGACCACCGCGCCGTCGATGCGGGCGTTTCCGCGAGCACCTCGCCCCGCGGACCGATCGTGTCGTGCGAGATCGACACCGAGATCGAGTGGTCCGCGCGCGTCGAGGCTGTCTCGACGATCGAGTGGCGCGCGGTCGACGGCGAGACGAGCGAGGTGCGGCTGCGCGTTCCGTCGGGATGGTCGGTCGAGTCCGTCGAGCCGGTGCAGGAGGGATCGCTCGCCCAATGGTCGGCCGAAGGTCGCGATGGCGACGTGTTGCGACTCCGTTGCGCTCGGCCGGTGAGTGCAGCCAGTCCGTTTGCCGCCCAAGTCCGGTTGATTGGGCCGTCGTTGGAGACGGCTGCGTCGCCGCTTGAGATCAGCATTCCGCGACTGACGGCGCTCGGCGCGCGTGTGGCCCGCGAGACGCTCACGATTGGGACCAGTTCCACTTGGTCGGCCGAACTGACCGACACGGTGGGACTGCATCCGGTTCAGGCCGCTGAGCGTACGTTTCAGTTCGACCGCCCCGACGCACGAGCCAGGCTGGTGGCGCGGCCGCGTGCGGCTGGGCTCGCAGCCACGGTGAACTCGGTGATCCGCATCGACGCCGAGCGACTGCGAGCGGCTCACGCGATCGACGTCGCCTTCGAAGGCGGACCAGTCGAGTTGGTGGACGTCGTTTTCAGTAGCGCGACGGGCGACTCGGTCGAGTGGCGGATGCCGTCGGGCGCCCGGGTAGAACGGCTGCCTCAGTCGGGGTCGACGCCGGATGCACAGGAGTCGTGGCGGGTCACGCTGCCGCGCGGACAATCTCGCCGGACTCAACTTCAAGCGATCTGGCAGACCCGGCCCGCTGAGACTACTGCCGTCCCTCTGCCGACGGTCCGCAACGCCACGGCCACGGACGGGCGTGTTCGGCTGCGTACCGATGCGTCGCTAGACGTTCGCGCATTGGTCTCCGACCTCGCGATGGCGGCCGACTCGGCGATCGGCGATTCGTACAGCGATCGAGAGTCCGACGACCCCGCACCGCGCGAACAGTGGTGGACGTACAGCGGCCCGAACCCACAGATCGCGGTGCAGCCCACGCTCAGTCCGCTGGTTCGTCCGGCCGCCGCGTACGTGAAGCGCGCGGCCGTACGGTCGACGCTCGGCGCCCACGGCGAGTCGTTGCACCTCGTCCGCTACGAGGTCCGTGGGCCGCTGGGCGACGCTGCAACTCTGCGATTGCCGGCCGGCGCCGTCGCCGTGCGAGCGGTCTCGGCGGGCGAGGTGCTGGCGCCAGACAGCGACAATGTCATCCACATCCCTCCATCGATCGCGTCGCAAGCGTGGACTTTGCAGGTCGAGTATGCGCTCGCTGGCCCGATGCTGGGCCGCTGGGCGCGTCGCGACTTCTCGCTGCCTGTGGTGTCGCTGCCGGTCTTGGCGTCGACGTGGCAATTCGAGACTCCGTTCGGCTACAGACCTGCGGCCTGGTCGCCGGGCGTGAATGCCGGTTCAGCGGTCGCCCAGCCGTCGGCGCTGGTGAAGCTGTTTGGCCCACTCGCGCGGACCGACCGAGGCGGCTCATTCGAGTTTTGGAAGCCGAGCGCGTGGCGTCGCTGGTGGAAAGGCGTGCGGACTGACACGTCGCCCGCGAACGCAACCACCAACGCAACGCCCGCGGATCCGGTCGGCTCGTCCACGGACCAGCCAACTCGCCCGTGGCGATTCGACCGAGCGGGCGAATTGCGAATGGTCTCGGTCGTCGTGGTCGATGAGGCGTACGTGCGGCGCATCGCCTGGCTGGTCGCGATCGCGTCGCTGGGAGTTGGGCTACTGGTCCGGTCGAAGGTCGGCGCGTGCGCCGTCTTGTCGATCGCCGGCCTCATTGGGGCGATTGCGGCGCCGTACCCACTGAACGTGCCGTTTGCAGCGGCCGGTTGGAGCCAGTTTGCGATCGTCGTAGCTCGCCGACTCATGCCCCGACGGACGGTTGCTGAACCCGACCCACAGCGCGGCATGCCGGCGACCCCTGTCGCATTGGGAACGGCGGGAGCAATTCTGTTGTGGCTGCTCGTCGGTTCGACGGTGGGTGCGCAATCGCCCAGGGCCGACAAGCCGGAGACGACGTGGACGGTGTTCCTGCCGTACGATCCGGCTGCTCCGGAGAAGTGGCAGGATGCCGATCGAGTGCTTGTGCCCCGCGCGACGCACGAACAACTGGTCGCCCGCGCCGCGGGCCGCCGACGCCTGAACGAACAGGTGCTCGTCCGGTCCGCGCGGTACAGCGGCAAGATCGTGGACAATCGCCTGGAACTGGCGATCGATCTCGATTTGGAGAACTTCGGCGGCGCGGGCAGTCGCTGTACGCTGCCGCTGACGGGTCTGTCGATTCGATCGGCGAGCCTCGATGGCGAGGAAACTCTGCTCCAGCCCGAGCCGGACGGGCTAGCCGTACGCGTGGGTGAGCCGGGCGTGCACCGCATGCACATCGAGGCCGATGTCGCAATCGACTTGGCTCTGGGTCACGGGGCCATCGAACTTGGCGTGGCTGCGGCGCCGATCGCCGATCTGTCGATCGACATCCCGGCGGACCTGACGCTGACCCTCGCGCCGGGTGTTGCGTCGGTCGGCTCGCCGGCTCGCACCCTTCGCGCGGAGCTTGGCGCGTCGGACCGCATCACGATGCGATGGCGCCGCAACGCCAAGCCGCCCGCCGTGCGCGTCGACTCGGCCGCCGTCGTGAACTGGACCGCCGCGGCCGCATGGATCGAACAACGGCTTGTGCTGCACGCAGATCCCGGGCCGCTCGACCGAGTTGTGCTCGTACACGATCCGCGGCTGGCGCCGGGCGCGGTGCGAGCGCCGGGACTGGCAGGATACTGGGTGGAAGACGCCGGCGACACCCGACGGCTGATCATGGAGTTCGATCGACCGATCGACGACCCGTTGCGCGTGGCGGTGATATTCTTCGTGCGCGGCCCGTTGGGCGCGAAGCTGACGGCGCCGATGATCGAAGTCGCCGATGCGCAATCGCGGCTGCGACTGCTGGCGCTAGGCGGCGACGCCGCGGCCCAAGTCGCGACCGTCAAAAATGACGGCATCGAGCCTGCATTCGAGGATGATTTTCAGGGGCTGTGGGGCGAGTCGTTGCCCGCGGCGTCGTCGCTGCGGTTCGTGCGGGTCGACGACAGCGTGCGGGACATCGAGTTGGAACGTATCGAGACGGCGTGGCGCCAATTGCTTGAAGTCGCCGCCGACCTTGAGATCAGCGCGACGCGAGTCGGCTCTATCACGCGCTTCACGTCCGCGGCGCGCGACGCGGTGTTCGCTCACGAAGTGCAAATCCCCGCGGGCATGCAGGTGCGCCAGGTCCAGGTCACCGGCGACAGCCGTTGGCACGAGTTGGCTGAGGATCGATTGTTGTGGTTTGGCGAGTCTACCGCGACCAAGCGGCCTGAGATACGAGTGGACGGGTGGGTCAGTCGCGATGCAGACTCATGGGCCATTCCAGTCGTGCGCCCGCTGGGCGACTGCGAACTGACGGGCACGATCCGAAACTGGAGGGCGCGCGACGTGCGGCTCGAAGTCTCGGACGTGACGGGAATGAAGCAGTCATCCGTGGCATCGGACGAGGTCAGTCCGTTTGGCGATCGCGTGTTGGATTCCCGGTTCGTCGTCGAGTCGGCGGCGTTCGGTGCTATGGTCCGCGCGATCGGCTCGCCGGCCGCCGCGATCCCCGCACCGCCGCGCGATAGTCCGCCGCCCGCGAGCGAGCCACGACCGCCAGCGCAGCAGGACGCATCGCCTCGACCCACCACGATCTTGGAGCGGCATCGCGCTCAGATTCGAGAGGACGGGACGGTGGCCGTCGAGAGCACGCTGATGGTCCGATCGCCGGCGTCGAGCGACGTACGGCTCGCGGTCCCGTACGCGGCACAGGTGTTGGCGCTCACCGTGAACGGGCGTGATGTGTCGCCGCGCGACCACTCCGACGGCGGCAAGGCGGTATACCTCGCGGGACGCGCGCGGGATCAGGAACTGAAGGTCATGTGGTTGTGGCAGGCGACATCGAGCGTGGGGGGCGACGAATCCATGACGATCGCCCTGCCGCGACTTGCCGAAGCGCCTGGCCTAGCTGTGTGGGCGGTTTCGTTGCCCGAGTCTTGGCGACTTGCCAGCGTCGCACCCGCTGCAACCACTCGCAGCGCTGCGGAACAAGCTGCGGCCGGCGCGCTGGCCGCGGCGATGGTCGGCCCAGCGCGGCTGCCAGACGGCGCGAGCGACGCGGCCACGTTGTCGTTGCCGTGGACATGGTCGGAGCCGACGCAGTACTTCGTTACAGAATCAGACGGGCTGACGCTGGTGTTGCGGCCCACGCAGGGTTGGGTCGCTGTACTGGCTCGCAACGTTGTGCCGGTGGTGGTCGGACTCGTCGTCGCGGCCGGCGTGTTGCTCTTCGGTCGCACCGCATTTCGATTGGCTTTGCCGATCGCCCTGGTACTGTTCGGCAGCCTGTGGTGCTGGCGGCTCCAGCCGGAACCGGTCGGCCCGTTGCTGCTGGTCATGTCAGTGATCGCGGCCATCGTCAGCGGTCCACTCGGTCGCCGAGCAGCTTCGCCTGCTCCATCGACAAGTCGTAGATGAAGATGGACCCGCCGATCACTTCGATCGGTTGCAGCGACAGGAGGTAACCATACGGGTCGGCGCGTCCAGGCCCAGGACGTCGGGCGAAGTCCCAGATGTTTCCCTGGTGGTCGCGCAGGCGGAACGGCAGGCCGTGCAGGAAGTTCGCGCTGACGGCCACTAATCCCGGCTGCGGACCTTCGAGCAAATCGAGTTGCTCGATGAGCTGCTGACGGAACGCGGGCATGTGCCAGAGCGTCTTGCCGGGGTTGGCCGCAGTCCACTGCTCGATCGCTTGTCGCTGCGACTCGGCCCAGCGTTCGACGACGGTTCGCAGCGCCGACCCTGGCTGAAGGCTGACGAGTTCCAGATCGTCCAGTCTGATGGGCGGCGCGAGTCGAAACTCGAAGCCGTTGCCGCTGGCGTTCAGGATGGACGGATCGACGTTGCCGAAATAGGCCAGGCCGATCCGCTCGGCGGGCCGATGCTCGCGCAGCCAGCGGGCCAGGCCAAGCAGGTCCTGGCCCCAGTCGATGTTCGAGTCGAGCAGATGGCGATGCCCGCCGGCTCGGCCGCCGGCCAGTTCGTTGAAGTACGCCAGGTGGTGCGGGTGCGAAACGGCCACGCACGCGACCATGTTCCACGCGATCGGACCCAGCACCGCCGCCGCTGCCACTCGGCCCGCGCTTAGCCAACAAGCCGCACACGACGCCAGCACAAACCAATAGGGAAACACGGGAAGGATGTAGCGCAGGCCCAGATTGATGTCGGTCAGAAAGCTCATTACAAACAACACCGCGCCCGCAGGCACTAGCAACACGACGGCATCAGCCACCCGCGCGCCGACGGCACTGCACGACTTCACTGTGGTCGTGCGTGCCACGCGAGCGCCCCACGCCAGCGCTAGGAGTGTGACCAGCCACAGGCCCAGTGGTACTTTGACCGCCAGGGCGTAGAGGTAGTACCACCACCAGCCGGTGCGGCGCAGCTCGCCGCGCAAGTAGACCGGGTACCCGCCGCCCTCGACGCCCTCCGACTCGAGCTTTTGTTCATCGAAGCCTTCGATGTAATGGCGCGGCAGCGGCGCCGGGACGTTGGCGAGCCAGGTGCGGGCGAACCTATTCTCACGGGCGAGCAGCACGCTGCGCCACGGGTGCGCGGCCGGCACCGAAGGCGGCGGCCCCAGGCGCCGAGGTGAGGTTAACGATCGGCTCAGAAAGGCGAACCGGCCGAGCGGCGTGAACGTGCCCTCGCACAAGTAGCCGGCGTTGATCGCCACCGCGCTGATGCCGACCATGCCAGCGCCGTGCAACAGGCCGTGGCGGAGCGTCGTCTTCCATTCAGCGGCGTGGCTGTTCGCATCGCATCGCCGCAACAAGCCCCAGCACATCCACACCGCCGGCCATATCAGATACAGAAGCAGCATGCTGAACTTTGTGAGTTGGGCCAGCCCCAGCAGCGCGCCCGCCGCAGCGGCACGCGGCCAGTTCGGTCGCTCGAGGTACCGCCAGAACGCAAAGGTCGCCGCGAACCCGGCCGCCGTGGCGCCCATGTCGGTGGTCACAAGCCCGGCGTGCGCGATCGTGTTTGGACAGAATGTCCAGAGCGCCACAGCAAGCAGGCCCGCCGCGTCGCCAAACAGTCTGCGTGACCACAAGAACACGAGCCCGCCCGTGAGCACCGACAGGGCGACGACCACCAGCCGCGCGCGAAAGTAGATGGCGTCGTAGCGAGCGGCGTTGGCGTACATGAACTCCCAGCCGAAGGCCCACGGGCTGAGCGGCATGCCGCTCAGCCGGCTCGACTCCCAACTCTTCGAGTAGTCGACCGTGGGCGCGGCGGCGAGCGCGGGCAATGCGGCCAACAGCTTCACGAGCGGCGGGTTGTGGTGATACAACTCGAAGCTGCCGGTCTGCCAGTACGAGATCCCCGCGGGCAAGTGGCCCACCTCGTCCACAGTGACGGCCTTTTGCCGCAGGGTGTCGATGGCGAGCAGCGCGTGAACAAGCAGCAGGACGCCAGCGGCGAACCACGGCCATCGGGCAGGGGCGGCCGCGCGAACCACGTGGAGTTCGTGTCCAGCACGCGGTCTTGCCTGCACTGAGTCGGGTTCGTTGCGATTCACTGCCCCATCATACGATGCGCGGCCGGGTGAGTTCAGGTCACGAGACGAGTTTCGCCATTGCCTTGAAGTCGTCGCGCAACGACCGATAGAGTTGTGTGTAGACCGGATATGCGCGCGCGTACGTCGTGATGGTCCGGCGGTCGGGCGCGGTTTCGCTGACCACTCGGATCGTGGCGTCGCAGGCCTCGGCGATCGTCTTGTACGCGCCGGTGCCGACCATGGCCAACAGGGCGACGCCGTAGGCCGGGCCCTCTTCGGCGTTGATCGTGGCCACTTTCTGGCCATAGATGTCGGCCTGCACTTGTCGCCAGAACCTGCTGCGTGCGCCGCCGCCGGAAAGGCGAATCTGTCGGATGGGCACCCGCATGGCTTTGATGATCTCGAGGCTGTCGCGCATGGCGTAGGTCGCGCCTTCGAGTACGGAACGCGCGAGGTGCGCCGGGCCGTGCCGTACGGTCAGGCCGATCCAGGCGCCGCGTGCGTCGGGGTCGGCGTGCGGCGTGCGTTCGCCGGTGAGGTAGGGCAGGAAGAAGAGACCCTCGCTGCCGGCTGGCGCTTCGGCGGCTTGGGCGGTGAGCAACTCATACGGGTCGACGCCGCGCCGCGCCGCCTCGGACACGGCGGCCGCGCCGAGCTTGTTGCGAAACCACTGAAAGCTGCCGCCCGCCGACAGCACCACGCCCATCACGTGCCACTTGCCGCGCACGGCGTGACAGAAGGTGTGGACGCGGCCGAGCGGGTCGATCTGCACCTTGTCGCTAAAGGCGAACACGACGCCGCTCGTGCCCATCGTCGCCGAGATTACGCCAGGCTTAACGATGCCGTTGCCCACGGCGCCCGCGGCCTGATCGCCGCCGCCGCCCACCACCGGCGTGCCCGCGGGAATACCCAGCTCGGCCGCAGCCGACGCCGTGACTCGCCCGGACACCTCGTCCGACTCGAAACAATCCGGCAACAAGTCCGCGTCGAGATCGAGCCGCGCGAGCAGTTTCTTGCACCACGTGCGCTTGGCGACGTCGAGCAGCAGCGTGCCCGATGCGTCGCTCACCTCGGTCGCGTACTGCCCCGTGATTCGGAACCGGACGTAGTCCTTGGGCAGCAGCACCTTACTGGTTCGGTCAAACGTGCGGGGTTCGTGGTTGCGCAACCAGAGAATCTTCGGAGCGGTGAAGCCCGTCAGTGCTGGGTTGGCCACGAGGCGCAGCAGGGCCTTGCGTCCGCCCGCGCGTTCTTCGATTTCGGCGCACTCGGCGGCCGTCCGCTGGTCGTTCCACAAGATCGCCGGACGCAGCACGCGGTCGCTCTTGTCGAGAAACACCGAGCCGTGCATCTGACCGCTCAGTCCGACGCCGACGACTTTGCCCTGGCCGCGAGCGTCGCGCGATCGTTCGATCTGGGCCATCGCCGTGCGCACGCTCTGAACGGTCGCCTGCCACCACTCGGCGGGATCCTGTTCCGACCAGCCTGGCCGAGGATGATGCGAGGTGTGCGGCGCAGTGGCCGAGGCGAGGATGACGCCCGATCGGTCGCAAATCAGCGCGCGCGTTCCCGACGTGCCCACGTCGATGCCAAGGTACAGAGCCATGGGGCGTCCCCTACTTGATCGGTGAATAGTCTGTCGGCTTCAAAAACAACGCTTCGACCTTGTCGACGATCTTGCCGTCCTTCTCGGTCTCGGCGCGGACTCGCTTCCATTCGGGGTCGTCTTGAAACGCCTTCCACGACTTGTCGCGGGCCTCGCGACTGGGATAGGCCAGGATGTAGACGAGCGTGTTCTCGGCGGCCGGGCCGTCGGTGGGGGTCCAGTAGCCGATGAGTTCCATGCCGTGCTTGACGAACAGCTTGTTCGTGTGGTTGCGAAAGCGCGCGTTGAGTGCATCCAGTTTTTCGGCCGGGCTGATGTACGTCCGCATCTCAAAGAACCGCTGCTTCGACGCGGTCGGCTTGTCCTTTTCGTCGGGTGCTGCCCGAAGTACGACGGCGCACGCTGCCACGATCGACATGACTAGCAGCGCGAGCGGCAGGGATAGTTGGAGCTTCGGCATGGCTGTGCCTCCTGTTGATGAAAAAACTGGGTGACTTTCGCATCCGCGTGCGTTATTTTCTGGAGCAGTCTGGGGCCGAGTCACGGCCTCGTCAAGCGGAAACTCGTGGCGGCATCTTTGAGTGAAAGGAACAATCATGGCAAACGTTCGTTCGTTGGTGGCGGCGGTGGTGGCGGGTTGCATCTGGGCGTCGGTCGCATCGGCCCAGCCGCCGGCGCCTCAACCCGGCCCCGAGCACAAGAAACTCAAGGAGCTCGAAGGCGTCTGGGACGCCACGATCAAGGCCGGACCGGACGAATCCAAAGGCACGGTGACCTATAAGATGGAACTCGGGGGTCTCTGGCTGGCGAGCGACTTCCAAGGCGAGTTCGGTGGGATGAAGTTCACCGGACGCGGGCTCGACGGCTACGACCCGGCCAAGAAGAAGTACGTGGGCGTCTGGGTCGATTCGTGGTCGACCGCTCCACTCGTGCTGGAAGGCACCTACGACAAGGAGGGCAAAGTACTGACCATGACCGGCGAAGGGCCGGGGCCTGACGGCAACCCGATGAAGTACAAAGCGACCACTGAACACAAGGACAAGGACACGATCGAGTGGACCATGTTCATGAACGGCCCGGACGGCAAAGAGGCGCCGATGATGTCGATCACGTACAAGCGCAAAAAGGCCGCAGCGGCGACCGCGCCCGCTGCGCCGGCCGCAAAGAAATAACCAGCGGGCAACCATGCCCGGATTTCGGGCTGTGAGGTCCGATCGTGCCAGACCCGTTGGCCAGTCCCTCTGTGCTCCGTGGGCGAGGTCGAGCCTTCGCTTCGGCCCGATGGAACCGGTCCGCGCAATCCGAGCAATCCGAAGACGCGAGTCAGCCGTACGTCCAGCCGGCCGAGGCCCGCACCTTCTCCATCGTCGAACAGGTGGTGTTGATCGCGGGCTTCGGCTGTGCGGGCGGATTCATGTCATACACCGATTCCTGGCCGAATCGCGTGGTAGACCCAGTCGCGCTGATCGTCTCGGTCTTGCTCTACCTGTCGATCGGCCTGGGTCTGAGCGGTCCGATCCTGGTGAGTTGGCGTGAACGGCTCGGCAAGCGTCGAGCGATCTGGGGGCTGGGCGAGGCGCTCTGGTTCGCGACCGGCATACTGGTTCAGGTTGTGGTGCTAACCGTGGTCGTCATACGGCGGTTCGGTCCCGGTGCGGCGGCGGTCGCGTACGTCGGACTCATGGTGGCTCTGCCAGTGGCCTACCTGACCGGAAACCCGGTGATTCAGATTCGCCGTGCGCCGCTGAGCTGGTCGAACCTGGTTGGCCTCGTGAGCGTGATGTTCTGGATCCTGACGATCGTGGCGATCGCCAAACTCAACGGTTCTTGATCAGCGTGCCGCCTGCACAAGGTGGCGTGATCCCGGAGCAAGTATGTCCGCCGCGCCTCGAAACGCGATCGACGAATCTCGCCTGCGAAACCATGTCGCACGCCTCGCAGCGAAGCCGCGGCCGCCGGGCAGTGAGGCGCATCGCGCGGCGGCCGAATACGTCGAGCAATCTCTACGCGCGGCGGGATTGGAGGTTCGCCGCGACCCGTTCGGCTACGCGGGCTACGTCGGGACGAACCTGATCGCCGAGCCGCCGGACCGCGGTCAACGGGAACGTCCGCTGTTCGTGCTCGGTTCGCACTACGATTCGATCCCCGGCTCGCCCGGCGCAGACGACAATGCGACTGCTGTCGCCGCGCTCATCGAAATCGCCGCGTGCCTCGCGGCGGTAGCAGTGGGAAAGGAGAGTTCGACCAGCGACGTCTGGCTGGTGGCTTTCGACCTCGAAGAGTCTGGCCTGCTGGGAAGTACGCACCTGGCCGAAGCGCTGAAGCGATCTGGTCGTGAAGTCATCGGCATGGTATCGCTCGAAATGCTGGGCTACGCCGACCGCCGTCCGGGCAGCCAGAAAATGCCCGCACAACTTCGGGGCATGTATCCAGACACCGGCGACTTCATCGGCCTGGTTGGCAACCAGCGGTCGGCTGCGTTCCTAGAGCGGTTCGTCCGCCGGATGAATTGCGTCGCCGGGTTGAGAGTCGAGTCACTCGCCGTTCCGGGCGACGGCGAACTGCTTCCCGAATCCCGCCTCAGCGATCACAGCCCGTTCTGGGATCTCGGCTACCCCGCGCTCATGGTCACGGACACTTCGTTCTTTCGCAACCCACACTACCACCAGCCAAGCGACACGATCGAAACTATCGACTTCGCGTTTCTCGCCAAGGTGACCGAGGCTGTGCTGCACGGCGTCTGTGACTCGCTAAATGGCTTTGCGTGATTCTGGGAGTCCGCAGGGACAGTAGCCCGACGCGCCAGCGAGGGACCGGGCCTGATTTCTTGTGATTTCGCCATGTGCTCCCTCGCTGGCGCGTCGGGCTACTGTCCCAGAATCGTGCAAGGCTATTTAGACCTCATGCCAGCGACACGGTGACGATACTCGTCGTCGGGTCGGTGAGCGGCTGGGCCTTGAGGTCGTTGTAGGCCAGAGTGAACAGCGCCTCGTTGATGCGCAGGCTGCGCAGCGCGGTCGAGTCGTGCGCGACCTGACCCAGCAGGCTGAAGCCGGCCGACAGGTCCACCTACAAGACCCAGAATTCAGACTGATAGTGCCACTCGGGAATGCAGAATTCATCGTCGCAGGCCGCGTCGACGTATCGGCCGCCCTCCACAGGTATCGAGAGCACGCCGCTTTCAGCAAAGTAGGCAAACGCGTGGTGGTCCCATTCGGCCGCCGCCCCAGCCGCCTTCGGGCGTGATCAGGAACCGATCCACCGATCCAGGGGGGTATAAGCGGGGCTGTCCGGACTGTCCCCGTTCTGTCCCGCCGCCTTCAGAACGCTCACGAAAACGTGCATGCGTCATCGCCCGGTCGACTCATCTTTCCGTCGCCAAACTTCCGTGACGATAGTCCAGGCAGAACACCAGAAAGCGAGTACTGTGGGAGACGCCAAGATGTAGTCCCAAGCATAGGCTGGATCCAATGCTGCGTTGGCGCCGCCCAACAGTAATCCCACCAGGCACCCGAACACCGCGTTTCGAACCAGTCGATGCCAGAAGCCGATGGGATTCAGTTGGGGTCCCTGAATGTCTCGTTTCAGGCCCATGACGACACAGATCGCGAATACGACAAGAAAGCCAGCTAACGCATATGCTACGGAACTCCGCGCCGTTGGCTGGATCTCAACAAGGCCATGCACAACAGCGGACCACAAAGCGAATGGCAGTCCCCAAAGGATCCCCCTGACGGCGTACCGTCTGGTGTGGCGCAGTCGCGGCATGAAACAGCTCCGGCCGGCGGTTCCACAGACTATCGGAAAGACTAGAACTCTGAACTGGTCGCCTTGGTGCGCCGACCGAGGGCGTCGTATTCGTAGGATTCGCTCGTCCACATGCCGCCGCCCGTGGTCATGACCCAGGTGCGCCGGCCAACGCCGTTGTACTGGAACTGGTTCATCATGCTCATCGGATCGCTCTGGTCGGCCAGCCAGCCGCGATTGGTGTAGTTGGCCGTGGTCGTGCGTCCCAGCGGGTCGGTCACGGCCGTCACTTGCCCTTCGACATCATAGCCGACCGTCGTCGTGAAACCGAGCGGGGTCGTGGTGGTCGTCTGGTAGCCGAGTTCATTGTAGGCATGCGATGTGGTGCGGCCCAGCGGATCGGTCTCGGCGGTGACGTTGCCGGCGGCGTCGTAGCCGAAGCTCGTCGTGTTGCCAAGCGGGTCGCTGACGCTCGCCGCTCGGTTCATGGTGTTGTACGCGAGCGTCGCGGTCTGGCCGAGCGCGTTGGCGACGCTGGTTACGTTACCCGCCGCGTCGTAGGTCGTGGTCGTCGTGTGGCCGAGCGGGTCGGTCAAGGCAAGCGGCCGGCCCATGGCGTCATGCGTGAACGTCGTCGTGTAGCCGCGTTCGTCGGTGCGGCTCGTGACGTTCGACGCGGCGTCGTACGCCAAGAGCACGGTCGGATTGTTGGCCGGATTGCCGTCGTCGTCGGGCAGCGTGGTCTGAATCAGCCGGTCGCGTGCGTCGTAGCTGAACGTGCTGGTGAACCCGCGCGGGTTGGTGGTCGAGGTCGTGCGGCCCTGGCTGTCGACCACAAACGTGGTGATCGGCGGCGTGAGCGGCCCGCCGCCGTCGGGGTCGGGCAGCGCGATCTCAGTCAGGTTGCCGGCCGCGTCGTACGTGGCGGTCGTTACCTTGCCCAGCTCGTTGGTCTGCTGAGTCGGCTGCGAGAACAAGTTGTATTGGAAGTGCCGCGTCGTCAGGTCGGGATTGGTGATCTTGGTCGGGTTGCCCTTGGAGTCGAGCGTAAAGTAGTGGTTGCGGCTCAGTCGGTCGGTCGATTGCGACATGACGCCGTTTGAGTCGCGGTGATAGACGGTCATGTGGTCGGCAGGCTGGGAAGCCTGCGCTCCGGGGTCGGTCACTTGCGTGGTGGTGCCGAAGCCCCACCAGTCGAGCCGGTAGTCCCAGGCATTGCCGCGCGGGTCGGTGTAGTCGGCGACCGCCTCGGCCGCGAGCAGCGCCGCGCCCGGCCCGCCCTGCGTACACTGGCCCGCGTCGCACAGCGCCTGAAGCTGGAGCGCCTTGAACTGCTCGGTCGAGCCGTCCGGTCGCGTGATTGTGGCGACACGGCCGGCGAAGTTGTACGCGACGGCCGTCGTGTTCGATCGCGGATCGACCAGCGAGGTCATTCGGCCCGAGCCGGTGTCGTACGCATAGTTCCACTGGGCGCTGTCGGGGTCGGTGATGCGCGTGAGTTGGCCCGATGCGTTGTACAGCATCGACGTGACCCGGCCGGCCGGGTCGGTGATGG